>Ga0208360_1000071_pt1 | contig 34785 bp, 21 predicted proteins | sample LakMenE27Jul10ns_FD_150739 | JGI IMG/M metagenome (GOLD analysis project Ga0208360, IMG submission 150739) | Freshwater microbial communities from Lake Mendota, WI - 27JUL2010 deep hole epilimnion ns (SPAdes) | ecosystem: Environmental > Aquatic > Freshwater > Lake > Epilimnion/Euphotic zone ...
GCCCACTGCCGTGCTGCTGGGGTGACAATCCACCAGGTGGCACACCCTGCCCCCTGAGACCCCACCCGACCCCTTACACTTAACAAGTCAACCGCAAACGACCCATGCGCTACAACCCCGCCACCGACCGCGCCCTGAGCATCGATGAGATTGCCGCTCAGTGCCGCGGCGCTATCCTGAAGGCAGAGCGCCAGCACGTTGAGCAGGTTGCCGATCGCATCTATGATGAGGTGCTGAGCTTTGCCCGTTGGGAGAACGACGTTTTGGTTGCCGCCTGACCTGCTACAATACTCTCACCCATCCGAGTCACGATGTCCCGCCAGCAACGCCACACTCACAGTCTCCGTTGCAACAGTCACCAGATCCGCGCGGTGCTCATGCATGGACCCCGCTACTCCCCGGTAGAATATGTGCCACTCGTGAAGGTGACCCACGGCAACGCTGACCCTGACCGCTGACCCTGTAGAATTCTCTCACAACCGCAACCGACCCATGAGAATCGAAGTCCGTTACCAGACCCCCTACAACCACACCGAATGGCGTTCGCAGTGGTTTCCCACCCTGCAGGAGGCAGAGCGTATGGTAGACTTCTACCGCTCCTGTGGGTCGCCTGCTCACGTTGCCCCCAGCAGTCTGGCACAATTCGCCCGCTGACCTGCTACAATACTCTCACCCCACACCCCCCGACATCATGACCGCTGACCTTGCCATCTCCCTGCTCCGCCGTGGCGCCAACGGCACCCAGATCCTGGAGATTCTGGAGACCCTGACCTCTGAGGTTGAGCAGGAGAACATCGCAGACTTTCTTGCCCATGCTGCCACGCTGCAGGAAATCCAGTTCTGAAATCGCACACCCCCTGCCTGCTGACGCGGGTGGGGGGTCTTACAATATCAAAGCAACCGACAGACGACCGATGCGTTTCCCCCTTGCCATGTGCTCTGACCTGGAGACCCGCCAAATCAAATGGATCTCCCGCGCTGACCAGTTGAAGAACGGTTCCCGCCCTTCCCCCTACATTCACTGGGGAGTGCCCGCCGCCACCATCGCTGCCCAGTATGCTGAGGCACACCGTAACGACGTTCGTCAGGCGCAGTGGGGGTGACCCCGATCTGCTACAATACTCTCAACCGCAACCAACCCCCATGCTTCGCCCCAACGCCCGCCAGACCAAAGGACAAATCGCCAAAGGTGATGGCGCACTGAAAGGCACGTGCCCCGTGAATGGCAGTGCTGGTTCGGGTCGTGCCTTCACCATTACCCCCGTCGTTGGGTTGGGGCGTCAATGGGTCGGTGATAAGGACGCCAACGCCCGCCGCTTTGCAGAGCAGGCACGTGCTGACCGTATCGCTGCTGCCCGTGACCGCCTGCTGAATCGGGTGGGTCATTCGCCGCTCGCTGCCCGCTTCTGAGTCATTCGTGCGTCGGCAGTCATTCGTGCGTGTTTGGCAGGGGTCCGGGATTTATGCCCGCCCCGTCGGGCGGCGTGTTATAAGTTATAAAGGTTAAACCCCCCCGTATATAAAATCGATGGGTCCCTGTAACCTACAAAGTGTTACGGAAGCAAGCTAATTATTACATTGAAGATTAAAAATTTTTTTGCCATATATAAAAACGAAAAAGGTTGTTTGTTTTACACATATGAAAAAAAATTCCGGGGAAATTTTTGAGACCATAGAGGTTGATCCAGTTAGCGGTGATTATTACATCAAAATTCCAGGTGAGATTATGAATGAACTTTCTTGGTATGAAGATACTGAGATTTCTTTTACTTTAGATGGTAATGATATTATTCTATCTGAAAGAAAGGAAGATTGACATTGAATACATAATGTTGTATGATACTGAAGTAACTACTTTCTATTATGGCTAAAGGATTTACGGTAAAAGCAAAATCGCCCGTCACTCAAACAGTAACAGAGGAATGGGATTATAATCTCGCGCGAGAAATGGTAAGAGGGAAATCCATTGTCTTTTGTCTTCCTGGGCGGGGTGTTTCATATACCTATCTGAAAAACTTTGTGCAACTCTGTTTTGATTTGGTGCAGAGCGGGGCAAGCATTCAAATCTCACAGGACTACTCTTCAATGGTCAACTTTGCCCGTTGCAAGTGTCTTGGTGCAAACGTATTACGTGGACCAGATCAGGTACCATGGGATGGTAAACTGAATTATGATTGGCAGTTGTGGATTGATTCTGACATTGTATTCAACACTGAAAAATTCTGGCAACTGGTGCTAATGGACAAAGATATTGCTTCTGGTTGGTATGCAACAGAAGATGGTCACACAACTTCGGTTGCTCATTGGATGGAAGAAGATGACTTTAGAAACAATGGTGGTGTGATGAATCATGAAACCGTTGAAAGCATCTCAAAGCGTCGTAAACCATTCACTGTGGATTATGCAGGTTTTGGTTGGTTGCTGATTAAGCACGGTGTCTTTGAGCACTCTGAAATGAAGTATCCTTGGTTCGCACCAAAGATGCAGGTTTTCGAATCAGGAGAAGTGCAGGATATGTGCGGTGAGGACGTATCTTTCTGTCTGGATGCAAAGGAGGCAGGATTTGAAATCTGGTGCGATCCACGCATTCGTGTTGGGCATGAAAAAACAAGAATCATCTGAGAAAATGGCAGAGGAAACGTATAACATCATCTGCAAGGGAAGAAAGATTTATTCCTCACTCACTGAAGAAGAATATTTCAATGTAATGGAGGATCTGTCGATTGAATATTATCAGACAGGTTCTCCACGCCCTGAAGATATTGAAACAGAAATTATTGGAGAATTAGATTAATGGCAATTAAAAAATCACTCAGCGGCAATAAAATCATCGAGTCTCATCCAAAGAATACTCGGCAAGGATGTGGGTCTAATACCAAGTATGCAGCGTCTTCTCGCAATAAAGCTCGTAAAAAATACAGAGGGCAAGGGAAAGGATAATCAACCAAGATGTATCATTTAGATGGAAATGATGAATGGAATACTATAAATTCATCAGATCTTTGGGTATACAATAAATTATTTTTAAGTCGGATGTTGGGGTATACATGTGGTCCTGTTGGGACTACAGTTCCCAAACCCGACTTTTATATTGTTCGACCTTCTTTTAATTTACTTGGAATGGGGCGTTTTGCTCGTAAAGAATGGATTGAAAAACACACCGATAATATTCATCCTGCAGAATTTTGGTGTGAAATTTTTGAAGGCGAGCACATTAGTGTTGATTTTTATCATAAAAAAGCAGAATTAGTCGTAATTGGAACTCGGGATGATCATGAACCTCTTTATAAGTGGAAAAAGTGGCAAAAAATAGATAAAGATATTTCTTTTCCGGATATTTTAAACAATTTAGTAGGCAATTACGAATGGATTAATTGTGAATTTATCGGGGAAAATCTAATAGAAGTTCATTTTCGTAGAAATCCTGATTTTCGTTATGGAAATTCTGTTGCGATTCCCGTTTGGGATGATAAAAAAATCAAAAATATGAAATTCATTGAAGACAATGACTATCATCGTAAAGGTTTTTATATAAAATAAATAAATTTTTACCGCAAAATGAATTGAAACAGTTTTCGATGGGCAGACACCTACTTTTAGAGGTGTATGATGTAAAATTTGATATCATTAATGATGTAACTTCTCTCCAAGAAGCAATGGTGAAAGGTATAAAACGTGCCAATATGACGATTTTAAATATTTTTTCACATTGTTTCATTCCACAGGGATGCACAGTGGTCATTGCCCTTGCGGAAAGTCATGTTTCCTGCCATACTTGGCCAGAGGAAGGTTGTATTGCGGTAGATGTTTATACTTGTGGGGAAGGAAATCCTAAATTAATCGCTCTAGAAATGTTAAAATACCTCAATTCTGACAATTATTTTCTACGTGAAGTCGATCGTTAAATAGAAATAAGGAGATAGCAACCTCCTTTATAAAAGTTCTGTTTTATTTTTAAAACAGGAGCTAAAATGTCAAATTTACCAGTCGATCGTGATTCAAATTATATGAGAGAAATGTGGGGCACTACCCGCCTGATTACAGATTATGATACCGTATCACCAAAAAGAGTCATTCAAGAGGTTATGCACGATTTAGCACCCAAGCATGACTTAAAAAAACAACAAGAATTGCATGAAAAAATTCGCAATGATGAAGATTATGATGATTGGGAATATGGCACTGAACCTGGATATGGTTCTTCCTGGAAATAAACATAAATAATCCAAGAAATTTCATATCCAATGGCAGTCACACGAATATCTAGATCATTTAAGGATATTAGTCTGTCTTTTGATCCACATCCAGTGACAAAAGACCTGCCAATTTTGAAAAATCAAAATGCGATTACTCGCTCTATTCGCAACCTTGTAGAAACAATTCCAAACGAAAGATTTTTTAATCCAAATTTGGGATCTGATGTTCGTTCTAGCTTGTTTGATTTTGTTGATTTTGCAACAGCATCTGTAATTAGAGAGCAAATTATCAATACAATTTCTAATTACGAACCTAGAGTCGATAATGTAGACATTGAAGTTAGTCCAAGTCCCGACACAAATGAATTTGAAGTAACTGTAATTTTTGATATTATCGGACAAGAAGTTCCAACACAACAGTTTTCATTCATATTAGAGGCAACAAGATAAAATGCCTTTTACTCAATTTACGAATCTAGATTTCGATCAGATAAAAACTTCAATCAAAGATTATCTCCGTGCAAACTCAACATTTACGGACTTTGATTTTGAAGGATCAAACTTTTCTGTTTTAATTGACACGTTAGCGTATAATACCTACATTACGGCATTTAACTCTAACATGATTGTCAACGAATCCTTTTTGGATTCTGCAACTGTAAGAGAAAATGTCGTTTCTTTGTCTAGGAATATTGGATACGTTCCTTATTCAAGAAATGCTGCGAGTGCAATCGTTTCATTTAGTATTACCGTAGAACCAGACCAACTGTTGCAGGATGGAACTCCTGTCTATACCCCATCAATCACCCTTCAAGCAGGTCTTGTATGCACGGGTCTTGTGAGAGGGTCTTCATATGTATTTTCGATTCCAGAAAGCGTTACAGTGCCCGTGGTGAATGGTGTAGCATCTTTTGACAACATCACAATTCGAGAAGGAACATTCTTAACAAAGAAATTTACTGTAAACGCATCATTAGACCAAAAATTTGTATTAGATAATTCTTATATTGATACATCGACAATCAGAGTTTATGTAAAAGGTGTAAGTGATAGTGGTCTTGGATCTTTATATTCTTTGGTTGATAATATTTTTGATGTAAACTCAAACTCAGAAATCTTTCTAATTCAAGAAGTCCAAGATGAAAAATATCAACTTCTGTTTGGAGATGGTATTTTTGGTAAAAAACTTGAAAACGCTTCAGTTATTACTGCAAATTATATTGTAACCAGCGGTAAAGATGGAAATGGTGCTGACACATTTGCATTTGCAGGATCTTTTAAAGATGCCGATGACCAAAACGTAATTGTAACAAACACAATTACGGTTACTACAAATCAAAGTGCTCAGAATGGATCTGATATCGAAACCATTGATTCAATTCGCTACTTTGCTCCACGATTGTATTCATCGCAATACAGAGCAGTCACTGCAAGTGATTATGAATCGATTATTAAATCTAAAATTTATAGAAATGCAGAATCAGTTTCTGTCATTGGAGGAGAAGAATTAGACCCTCCAGAGTATGGTTCAGTTTCGATTAGTATTAAACCAAAAAATGGTACTTTTGTTTCAGATTTCGATAAAGAGCAAATTCTCTCCAAGCTAACACAATATAGTGTTTCTGGTATACGCCCCAAAATTATAGATCTTAAGATACTGTATGTTGAAGTTGAATCTTATGTTTATTACAATTATAATCAGATTGGAAGTGTTTCTGATTTAAAAACAAGAGTAACCAATTCTCTTAACAAATATTCTCAATCTGTTGATTTGAATAAGTTTGGGGGTAGATTTAAATATAGTAAGTTACTTCAGGTAATTGATAACACAGATACTGCAATTACTTCAAACATCACTAGAGTAAGAATTAGAAGGGATTTAAAAGCACTCATAGACCGTCCAGCACAATATGAAATATGTTTTGGTAATCAATTTCATGTTAACGAAACGGTCAATAAAATTGGATACAATATCAAATCAACAGGATTCAATATCAAAGACGAACCGGACACAGTATATTTGACAGATACCCCAAATTCGGATGGAATTACAGGAGTAATTTCGATAGTAAAACCGATTGAGTCCTCTACTGTAGGAGTTGCCACTACAACGTCTTTATCCCCATTTATTGTAGTTCAATCTGCCGGTGTTGTAAATTACAAAAACGGAGAAATAACTCTCAATACAGTTACAATTACAAATACTGATTTATCAAATGATTTAATACGAATTCAAGCATATCCCGAATCAAATGATGTAATTGGTCTTAAAGACCTTTATATATCATTTGATTTTTCGGAAAGTGAAATAAATATGGTAAAAGATACAATTGCATCTGGAGAAGATATATCCGGTGTTGTTTTTACAAAAAATTCTTATCGTTCAAGCTATTCAAACGGGAAATTAATGAGGTCATAATATGATACAGACGGGTTTTGAATCTAGGGTAAAAATACAGCAAATAATCGACAGTCAACTTCCAGAATTTATCTTAGACGAAAGTCCAAAGGCTGCAGAGTTTTTAAAGCAGTATTATATTTCTCAAGAGTATCAAGGTGGTCCAGTAGATATTGCTGAGAATCTAGACCAGTATATTAATATCGATAATCTCATTCCAGAGGTAGTTTCAGGATACACGACTCTTGTAGGAGATATAAGCGCATCATCAACAAGTATTACTGTATCAAATACTAAAGGGTTTCCTCAAAAGTATGGATTGTTAAAAATTAATGATGAAATCATTACATACACGGATTTATCTGAAAATACTTTTACTGGTTGTGTAAGAGGATTTAGTGGAGTTACAAACTACCATAAAGATTTAAAATATGGGGAATTGGTTTTTAGTGAATCCTCTGCAAGTTCTCACACTTCTGGGACTTCTGTAGAAAATTTAAGTTCTTTATTTTTACAAGAATTTTATAAAAAAATAAAGTTTAGTTTAACTCCTGGATTAGAAGGTCTTAGTTTTACAGAAAACTTAAATGTTGGAAATTTTATAAAAGAAGCGAGAACTTTATATGAATCTAAGGGAACTGCAGAATCCTTTAGAATTTTATTTAATGTTTTGTATGGAGAAACTCCAAGTGTAATTGATTTAGAGCAGTTTTTAATCAAACCTTCTGATGCTGGATATATTAGAAGAGATGTTGCAATCATAAGCAATATTTCAGGAAATCCGACTAAGTTGGTTGGGCAGACAATTTATAAGTCAACAGATGAAACAGGAACTAGTGCTGCAGTATCTGAAGTAGAAACTATTACTCGAAATGGAATAACATACTATAAACTTAACTTTTTTGTTGGATATGATGACACATATCCTAATGTTACAGGAACGTTTGTAATTACACCAAATACAAAAGTCGTTGAGGAAGTAACGGTTTCTCCATTAGAATCTGGAGAAGCAGTTATCAGTGTTGATTCTACAATTGGATTTAAAGATTCGGGAAGTATTTTTTTCGGGTCTAATGAAATTTTTTATTCTGATAAAAGTGTCAATCAATTTTTGGGTTGTTATGTTAAATCCGAAGATTCTGTAACTATACCAAAAACATCATTTTTAATTTCAAATGAAACTTACTTTGGATATGAAGATGGTGATACCTCTAAAAAAGTAGAATTTAGAATTACTGGAGTATTGTCCAATCTCAATATTGAAAGTGAAGATTATCAATTATTGGATAATGATATTATCTTCCCAAAAAATCTTGGAGAGGTAATAGAACGAGGTGATACAACAAAAGAAATATTTGCAAATTCTTGGATTTATAATACAAGTTCCAGATATCAGATTGATTCCTTCATAGGAAATACCATAACAACAAAATCTAATATTGATGTATCCAGTTTAAAAGTAGGTGATACTGTTGAAATTTTAAGAAGAAACACGGAAATTGTTGTTACCGGATTTGATAACGTAAATATCAATTCAATTTCTGAAAATACTGTTACGATTAATGTAAGCACTTCTTCATTAAATTCTTTAGATGAATATGATGTTAGAAGAATTCTTAATAAAGCATCATCTTCAATAGTTCCAATTGATTTTGGAAATAATAAAATAGTGTCTGATGTACAAAATGTTTATGTTGAAAGACCAGATAATTTATACGTTGCGTCTAATTCTTTGCCATCATATCAGATAGAAGTTGATGTTTTTGGATATAATGTTTTCGAGTTGACTGGATATGATACAAATACAGAAGCATATTCAATAATTGATTTTGATACAGAAATTTCTTTTATAACTGGAGACAGGGTTTTTTACTCTGCAGATGCCCCCATTGATGGATTGGAAGAGGGTAGTTATTTTGTTGAGGTATTGAGTAATAAAAGACAGGTTAAATTATATTTAAGTGGTCCTGTAGTTGGAAGCGACGATTTTGTTTACTTTGGCGCTGGTCAATCATCAACTCCAACCGGAACTCATAAATTCACTCTCTATTCTCAGAAATCAAATAAAATTTCTGGTCAAAAAATACTCAAAAAGTTTAAACTAAATCCAGAATTAGGAAGTAATGAATCTCACAGCACACTTCCTGGAGCTACTGGAATTTTAAAAAATGGAGTTGAGATATACAATTTTAAAACAAATGATAAAATTTATTATGGTCCAATTGAAAATGTAGATGTTTTAAATGGTGGCAGTGAATTTGATGTAATTAATCCCCCTCTCTTAGAATTGTCTTATGGATCCGGATTAATTCAACCAGTAGTAATTGGATCTGTTGAAAAAATATTTGTAGATCCCCAAGATTTTGATATCGATGTTATTGTTTCAATTGCCCTTACGGGTGGAAATGGATCTGGGGCAAGTTTCCAGCCAATCGTTGAAAAATACGTAAGAGAATTAGAATTTGATGCAAGGTCTACATCTATCGGTGGAGGACTGGATGTTACTAATGATAGAATTTCTTTTGCATCGACACACAATTTATCCAATGGTCAACCTATTGTATATGATAGAAACTTTAATTCTGCAATTGGAGTTGGTACCTTTAATGGATCCAATTTAGACCAATCAAAAACTTTAATAACTGGAGCAACATATTACACTAAAGTTGTAAACGATAAAACTATTGAAATATATCAGTCATTCTCAGATTACAGCGTAGGTGTTAACACAGTAGGATTTACCACAATAGGGAATTCAGGAATTCAAAAGTTTAAAACCGAACCAAAAAATAGACTTACTGGAATTTCCGTAATTAACAAGGGATCGGGATATGCAAATAGAACTCTGAGAGTATCGCAAACAGGAATATCCACGTATAATAATACAGTTACTTTTAAAAATCACGGATTTGGTGATGGTGAAATTGTTTCTTATGATTACGAAACGTCTTCTATTTCTGGGCTATCAACATCCAATAATTATATTGTTTTAAAAGTTGACTCAGATACATTTAGACTTTGTAATGCAGGAATAGGTGGCACAGATATTTCAAACTATCAAAGAAAAAAATATGTAAAGTTTGCTTCAACTGGAAGTGGTTATCAGATATTTAAGTATCCAAATATTTCACTATCTGTTGAATACTCTTCTGTTGGATTAGGAAGTACTCAAGTTAGAGGAGTTATCAATGCCATTCCGGTTATTAGAGGAAAAATTTCTGAAGTTTATGTTTACGATAAAGGCAGCGATTATGGAACAACAACATTAAACGTTCATAAAAGACCTCAAGTTATTATTAAGAATGGAAAAAATGCCCAACTCAGACCTACAATTACAAATGGAAGAATAACTGATGTACAAGTATTGTATGGAGGATTAGAATATTATTCTACTCCAGACTTAGTTATCAATGGTAGTGGAGTAGGTGCTATCGTTAGACCGGTAATTTCTGATAATAGAATAACAGATGTAATTGTTGTAAATCCCGGCACAGGATATACAGCAACAAACACCACAATTAAAGTTGTTCCTGCAGGAAAAAATGAGGTGTTAAGAGTAAATGTTAGATCACTTACTCTCAATAATTCCTATAAGTATGGAATTCAAAATGAATTTTATAGAAATCCATCGAGCGAAGTATTGGTTGAAGATGGTGATGGGTTGCAATATGCAGTTCTCGGATATTCACAAAATATAAAAACAAATCTTAATGATAGTGGAGACCTATCTGGACAACATTCTGACATTATTGGTTGGGCATATGATGGAAATCCAATCTATGGATCTTTCGGATATACTGATCCAAATAATATTAACTCTACTATAAAACAACTACAACCAGGATATTCTTTAATAGATGTAGAAAATAGACCGTCAACCGCCGATTTTCCATATGGTTATTTTGTTGAGGATTACAAATACACTGGAAGCGGAGATTTAGACCAATACAATGGTAGATTTGGAAAAACTAAAGATTTCCCCGAAGGTGTCTATGCTTATTTTGCTACTACAGAAAGTAACATTGATGGAGAAATTGTAAGTAAATTTCCTTACTTTATTGGAAATGAATATAGATCTGCATATCTAGAAGAAAATATTAATTTAGACCAATCATTTGACTTCAATAATTCCAAACTATTAAGAAATACTCTACCTTACAAAGTAAATGACCAATATGCAGACAATGATTTTATTACAGAATCAAATGAGATAATAGAACAAAAGACTTTAGTAGAATCTGTGTCTTCGGGAAGTGTATCTGGACTCGAAGTTATCAAATCTGGATCAGACTATGCCGTGGGAGATTCAATAATTTTTGATGATACCAAGAGTGGTGGTGGTGGCATTAGTGCAGAGGTATCCAGAATAACTGGAAGAGATATTGTTAATATTAATACCACAATTGACTCCTACAATGATTCTCTTATCGAATGGCAAGGGGGAAGTCAGGTAAAAGTTTATATTTCTCCATATCACATTTTTAAAAATCAAGATAATATTAATATATCTGGATTATCTACTCAGGTTTCCAATTTAAATGGTTCTTACCAAATAGGTCTAACCACATATACGTCAATTGTTGACAAGGATATACCAAACTTTGCTGCAACCGGAATTGTTACCGATATCTATTTAACGTCTATTCCCGAAAACATTTCAATCGGAAGCAGTATTCAAATAGAGAATGAAATTTTTTCCATCCTAAACGTCTATTCAAATTTTGGTATTGTAAGAGTAGACAGATCTAGTGCTGGTGTTGCTCACACCCAAACAACACCGGTATATTTTCTTCCCGACTCGTTTACAGTAAATAGACAAACAAATTATTTTGACTCTCAAAATAATTCAAAAATATACTTTAATCCAACGGAGTCTGTCGGTGTTGGAACTACTCCAGGATCTGGAAAAAATGTAAATTATAGAATTGGAATCACCACATATAGTGCTTTTATTCCTACGCAAAGTATATTTTTACCCAATCATCCATTTAAGACTAATCAACAAATTATTTTAAGAAAACCTTCTGGTGGCAGTGCTCTGGCAGTTTCAAATACGTCCGGGGGGACTTCATTTAATATATTGAGTGGAACTTCTGAGATTTTTTATGCCATTAACAAATCAAAAGATTACATTGGAATTGTAACATCTGTTGGACTTACGACTACGGGTGGATTATTTTTCCTCTCCCCTGGCACAAATGATTATCATTATTCCGTAGAATCAAATTTACCACAAGTTAGAGCAAAAATTGACAGAATAACTTCAGTTGTTTCAGTATCAACATCTCACCAATTGCAAATTGGAGACGAAGTGTCTCTGGAAGTTAAACCTGATATATCGGTTGGTATTGGCACTTCTACTTCAATACACGTTAGATTAGATCCATTAACTCAAAAAATAGTAATAAATCCACTAATTTTTAATTCAACTGGAATCAATACTTTAACAAATTCTATTTCAATAAATTCTCATAACTTAAGCACTGGAGATAAAATTTTATATGAATCTTTGGGAACATTACCAACGGGATTAACCACCGGAAATTATTTTGCATATAGAGTCGATGAAAATAACATAAAGTTATGTGACACATTATCAGATTCTTTTAATTCTCCACCAACCACAGTTTCAATTGGTGGAACTGGTGCCGGAAATCAAAAGATTAGTCTTGTCAACCCCCAAATCAAAGTTATTAAAAACAATAACTTAGTTTTTAATCTTTCAGACTCTTCACTACTGGGATATGATTTTAAAATTTATTATGACCAAGACTTTGAAAAGGAATTTGTTTCTATAGCAAACACCAGTTCTCTCTCCGTAATTGGGGTTGGAACTATTGGATTGTCTTCAACATCCACACTAACTTTAAATTATTCTGATGGTGTTCCAGAAAAACTCTATTATAATCTGGAAAAATCTGGTTACATTAGCACTGCCGATACAGATGTTACAAATTATTCCGAAATAGTATTTGAAGGTAGTTTGTATGATGGAAGTTACAATATTATCAGTGTTGGAAGCACAACTTTTACAGTATCTCTAAAACAAATTCCAGAGAATACTTATTATAGCAGAGAGGATTGTGAGATTCTTGAATATTCAACATCTTCTTTAACAGAAGTTGGAGGTATCCACCGAGTGAATCTTTTGTCGGGAGGATATTCATACACATCTCTTCCAATATTCAATGAAGTTGAATCTGATAATGGAACAGGTGCCTTTATCGTTCCCGTCTCAACAACAATTGGAAAAATTAAACAAAGTAGAATTATTAATGAGGGATTTGAATATGCATCAGATAAAACTCTTAGACCATCCGCTTCTATACCAAAGTTTGCTTATATATCGGCTTCTAATACAATTGAAAGCGTAAACGTATTAAATGGAGGACAAAATTACACCTCGGCTCCAGATTTAATTTGTGTTAATACAGATAATGGAGATTTAATTGATTCTGGTTTACTTAGAGCAAATCTGTCTGGGTCTTCGATTGCATCCGTAACGGTTGAAAATGATCCAAAAGGTCTTCCGATTAAACCAGTTACAATTAGAGCGATAAACAACTCTAATGGCATTTCAATTGATACGATTCAATCATCCTCTGGCATAGTTACTTGCATCTTAACAACACCATTAGCTGGATTTACCTCTGCTCCATTTTCTTCGGGAGACAAAATTTTCGTTGAGGGGATTCAAAAAAGTGGATCTGATGGAGATGGATTTAATTCATCTGATTATGGATATCAATTCTTTACAATTACTAACTTCCAAAATATTAATCCTGCTAAGTTAACATTTAGCCTCTCCGGATTAACTACAAATCCCGGAATTGCTAAAACAATTCAAGAATCTTATGCAACAATCATTAATTTTAATAGTTATCCAGAATTCGAAGTTATACAAAGATTCTCACCCTTCCAAATTGGAGAAGGATTATCATCGGATAGTGGAAATGGATTTGCAATCAGAGATTTAATTGTAGTTAGTTGTGATGAAAATTTTGTAAGAGTATCTGGCAATTACAATCTTTCTTCTGGAGAAAAAATTAGAGGATTGGAATCTTCTAACGAAGCAACTATTGACTCTGTTAAAGTTGTTGATGGATATTATGATGTTGATTATTTTAACTTACAAAAGTTTGGATGGAAGTCTGAAACAGGAAAACTCAGTGAGAATTATCAAGTAACACCAGACAACGATTACTATCAAAATCTATCTTATTCCGTAAAGAGTAGTAAAACCTGGGAAGATATTGTAACTCCGGTCAATAATCTATTACATATCAGCGGAATGAAAAATTTTGCTGATACTCAAATTCTACAAAGTGTTCAATCTGGAATAGGAACTACCGAATCTCCATTGACATTATTGAATATCTTTGAAAGTGATAATAGGGTAGACACCATTAATAACTTAGATTTAGTTATTGATGTGGACACACTGGATAGTAAATCAAAATTTATCAAATTTAATAATATTTCTCTTACCGACTATATTCTATGTAAAACAAACAGAGTTTTGAAAATTGACGACATAAGTTCTCAATTCTCAAGCGAAAATGACGAACCATCTGAGGTTTCTAATATATTTCAAATTAATTCTGGAAATAATTACAATAGATTTTTAGTTCAAACTCGTAACATTTTTACCAATGAAGTGCAATTTAATGAAATCATAACAATTAATGATGACCAAAATATTTTTACACTACAAAAAGCGGAGTTAAATACTCTTAATGATGAAGATGTAATCGTCGATATTGAAGGATATGCAGATATCACATCAAATTTCTACTTAAAATTTAATCCAGAGGATACTATTAATTCAGATTTTGATATTAAAATCTTACAAGATACTTTTATTTCTAAAGCTGGCATCGGAACTACTCAGTCTGTTGGATTTGTAGATTTAATAGCAGCAAATAAAATTGTCTCCAGCGGAATAACAACGTCTATTTTTAGTTTAGACTCTTCCAAATATTCTGCAATTTATTCCAATATTCATGTTTTAAATAGTGATAGATCTGACATGAATTATGTTGAAGTATATTTAACTCATGACGGAAGCAATACTTATATTAGTGAATATTATTTTGATGATAACTTAACCGAAACTAGCTCAGGATTTATTGGATCGTTTGGAGCATCTATTAGTGGTGGAATTTTATCATTAAACTATACAAATACTTCAGCAGAAAATATAACAGTTAGAACAAAAAATGTTGGGTTTGGTACCACTGCTGTTGGTGTAGGAACTTATAGATTTAAACTTGCTGGGCAATCTGATGGAGCGGAAAGAACGGTAATTTTCCAATCACAATTCAATAACATTTCCTCAGGATCTACCAGTATTTTGGTCTTAGATAGATCTTTGTTTACATCATCAAAATCCACAATTAAAGTTGGATTTGGTCAAACAAGTTCACTACACCAAATAATGGCAATCAATGATGGAAGTGATGCATACTCAGTCCAATATCCATTCTTATCAATCGGAAGTACTTCCGGAATAGGAACATTTGGAGCAGAAATTTCTGGAAATAACTTTATAGTTAAATTCTATGCAGATCCCTCAATTTCTGGTAACTTAGAAATACTTTCGTTTAGCGAAAATTTCTATACGGATTTAGACACCGTTAATATTCCACCCGCTCTCACTTATAGTCCAGTTGAGCAAACTGTCACATCTGTAAAATATTACGGAGCAAATTCACCAAATATAAACAAATATGACTTTGAAGCAGAATATGAGGGCACGCCAATCTTTATGAAAACATTTAATCCATCAGATACTGATGTTTTAAATTTGGCAACAGGCATATTTACAATTCCAAATCACTTTTTTAACACCGGCGAACAATTGATTTATACTCCAAAATCCACTTTTATTGGAATTGGGACTTCCGCAATGGGAATTGGGGCAACAACGAATTATGTCGGTGTCGTTACAACAATATTACCCACTGTTGTATATGCGATAAAAGATAGTAATGATTCATTTAGAATTTCTACAAGAAAAGAGTATGCAACTCAAGGAATTGGAGTGACATTTACATCTGTTGGTTTAGGAAATGCTCACCAACTAGAAATGTATAAAAAGAATGAAAAATCAATAATTTCAATCAATGATGTTGTACAAAGTCCCTTAGCATATTCTTCTATAACTCATACGTTGTCCGGGAATGGCGGGCAAATCGGAACGGCATCTACAATTTTTGCTTTGAGTGGAATTAGTTCTATTACCCCAACCGATATATTAAAAATTGATGAAGAATACATGAGAATAGAAAATGTTGGATTGGGCACAACAAATACTGGTCCTATCACATTTAGTGGGGGAATTTCTCTTGTAGAAGTTACCCGTGGATTTGTTGGATCTACAGCAGGTTTACACACAGATACTTCTATTGCCAGAATTTATAGAGGATCTTACAATATTTCGGAGAATAAAATTTTCTTTACGGAGGCTCCCAGAGGAAACTCTCTTGATTTGCTCGGTCCTAGCGAATCTAACTTGCCTAGAGAAAGAGCATCTTTTAGTGGAAGAGTATTTTTAAGAGAAGATTATAGCACCAATCAAATTTATGATGATATTTCAAGTCAGTTTACTGGAATTGGTCAGACTTTTATACTAACTTCTCAAGGAATAAACACAGTTGGATTGGGCACTTCTGGTGGAAATGGAATTGTTTTCATTAACAATATTTTCCAATCCCCCACAACACTCAATAATTCTTCAAATAATTATATTATAACAGAGAATTTGGGAATTACTAGTATTACCTTTACGGGAATAACATCCTCTAATAACAGCATATTTACATCAGAATATGACATCAATCAAAATCAACTTCCTCGTGGAGGTGTAATTGTATCTCTTGGATCTACTGGAGGATTGGGAATAGCACCTCTTGTAGGAGCTTCCGTTACTGCAGTTGTTGGTGCTGGAGGAACTATAGTTGCAATTGGAATTGGAACTATGGATATTATTGGATCTGGATATCGATATCCTGTTTCTGTAGCGGTCACTGAAAGTGGTCATATAGGCACAGGAGCCGTTATAACCGCAAACGTTGGCGCCGGAGGAACTTTATCATTTAATGTTGTTAGTGCTGGCACAGGATACACCAATCCAACAATAAATGTTTCTTCTCCATCCTATGAAAATTTACCCGTAACTGGAGTTTCTAGACTTGGAGTGGGTGCTACAACAGACACTGGAATTGGGTTACTTTTAAATATCGAGGTTGGATCTAGCTCTACTACCGGAATTGGATCTACCTTATTTGAAGTCAAAACTTTTAAAGTCACTAGAAATGGATACTCCTTTAGAATTGGAGATGTATTTAAACCTGTAGGATTAGTAACTGCTAAGGGTCTTCCTTCTCCAATCAGTGAATTTGAATTAACTGTTTTGGATGTTTTTACAGACTCATTCTCTTCTTGGCAGTTTGGGGAATTGGATTACATAGATTCTGTTAGTGTATACCAAGATGGAATTAGAACAAGATTCCCACTTTTCTATAATTCTGAATTACTTAGTTTTGAAATTGATGAAAATGACCCAGATTCTCAGTTAATTGATTTGGACTCTGTTTTACTTATTTTTATAAATGGTGTCTTGCAAGAACCAGGAGTTTCATATCAGTTTAGTGGAGGAACTTCATTTACATTCTCAGTAGCCCCAGAACCAGAAGATAACATAGCAATATTCTTCTACCGTGGAACTAGAGGTGAGGATACTCTTCAAGTTAATACAGTAGAAACGATTAAGGTTGGAGATACGGTGCAAATTTTTAGCAATAATTCAAATATTGAAAATACAACCACGCAGGAAAAAAGAGTAATTTACGATATTTCTGGATCTGATAAGGTTGAAACAAATCTTTATGTCAATCAAGGAATCGATGAAGTTAACAATAAACCCCTATATTGGACTAAACAAAAAACCGATTTAATACTTAATGGCGAAAAAATTTCTAAGTCAAGAGATTCCTTAGAATCTCAAATTTATCCAACGGCAAATATTATAGGAAATTTAAATGCTGCAGCAAGTGAAGTATTTGTTGATGATAGCAGTTTATTTAATTATGAAAATGCATCACCAATTAACTTTGATGCAATTATTTTTTCAAATGATTCTGCAGAAGAATATGAAATAATTACTGACATTTCTGATGTAGAAGGATATTCTGTGTCCATTATTGGAATTGCAACAACAAATGGAGTTGGAACCTCACTGGCACTTGAGTTTACTTTAGATAGAGACCCATTCTCTTTCCCAGATTTACAATCCGGATATCCCATTTACATTTCCGAAACTTTTGTTGGGCAAGGAGTTACATCAATTAATACAAATGATACGGACATTGTTGCTATAAGCACATCATTCTTAAATAACGTTTATAAAATTCATGCAATTAACTCTGCAATAGGAATTATAACTTGCAACATTGCATCGAATACATCTGTGGTCGGAATAGCAACCACCGGCACCTTAGACTATCCTGTTGGAAGATTAACCTGGGGAAGACTATCTGGATTTTCTAGATCAACTTCTCCAATTTCGATAGGAGTTAGTGGATATACTTCAAGTGTTGGAATAACCACTCTTGGATACAATGCTGGGCTCTCCACATATCCAATCATTCAGAGAAGAGGATATGGGTTAAGAAGCAATGGATCTTTGAAAAAGGATCTCTAACTCAATATAAATATAAAAAAAAGAATTATATAGATGTCTGCACTTGTAACAGATCAATTCAGAATTTTAAATGCTAGTAATTTTATAGAATCGATTGATGATTCTTCTAATTCTTATTATGTTTGGGTTGGTCTTACTAACCCAAACATTTATACTGGATTTGGTAGAAATGTGAATTGGGATGGACCAGGAATAACAAATGGTGTAATTCCAAATCCTACAGATAATTTAGACTATTTGACTCAATATGAAGATACTCTTCTTTTTGGGAAAAAAGTTACTTCTTCAAATATAAGAAGAGTAGTTAAAAGAGTTGACTGGGAGAGAGGTAAAAAATATGACATGTATAGGCATGATTATAGCGTAGACAATCTTTCTCCGGTGTCAAGAAGAGCTAGACTTTATGACTCAGAATATTATGTGTTGAATAGTGATTACAATGTTTATATTTGTATAGAAAATGGGTCAAGTGGAATTAATACGACTGGTAATCAATCACAATATGAGCCAACAACTACAGATTTAGAGCCAACAATAGCAGGAACTGGAGAAGATGGGTATGTTTGGAAATACTTATTTACAGTTTCTCCAGCAGATATTGTAAAATTCGATTCTACAGAATATGTAACTTTGCCAAATAATTGGGAAACGTCTACAGATTCTCAAATTGTTGCGGTGAGAGAAAATGGCGATTCATCAATAAACAATAATCAGATTAAGACTGTTTATATTGATAATACTGGTTCAAATTACACATCTGGAGAAGTTGATATTCTGGGAAATGGAACTGGTGGAAGAGTATTTGTGGAGACAAATGCTAATGGAGAAATCATAGATACGACAGTAACATCTGGAGGCACAGGATACACATATGGAATCGTCGATCTGGGTCCTCTACAACCAGGAGGCACTATCAGTAACCCAGCAAAATTAATCCCCATTATACCGCCATCTAGAGGGCATGGATTTGATTTATATAAAGAATTGGGTGCTGATAGGGTAATGATATACGCAAGATTTGATGATTCTACTAGAGACTTCCCAACAAATACAAAATTTTGTCAGATTGGAATTTTAAAAAATCCAACAAAATTTATATCCACAGAAACTTTTAGTAGTGGTGAGTTTTCTGGATTATATGCAATTAAATTTGATTCTGTCAATTCATTTTTACCTGAAGTTGGTGAAAAAATTAATCAAACAGTTTCTACCGGAATTGCCGTAGGATATGTTGCATCATATGATTCAGACACTAAGGTTCTAAAATATTTTAGAGACAGGTCTTTATACTATGGTTCTACACACGATCAAACCGATTATGTGGGAGTTTCTACATCGGCAAATGCAAATATTAATTTTAGTTATACCGGTGGAAATGTGGTTGGTGAGACAAGTGGATTTTCTGGACAAGTTTCTTCCTTCTCTGGAATTACAACCACAGTAAACAATTCAATCATAAATCTTGGAGTAACATTTACAAATGGTCTTGCAAATCCAGAAATAAATAAAAAAACAGGAGACATAATTTATATTGACAATAGACCTCTTGTAACTCGTAATGTTAGACAAAAAGAAGACATTAAAATTATCCTGGAATTCTAACCAATGGCACAAAAAACAAATTTAAATGTAAGCCCATACTTTGACGATTTTGACGCCGAAAAGAACTTTTACAAAGTTCTTTTTAATCCAGGAAGACCCGTCCAAGCAAGAGAATTAAATAATATTCAATCTATTCTACAAAATCAGATTGAATCGTTTGGTAGTCATATTTTTAAAGAAGGATCTGTAGTAATTCCTGGAAACTTAACATATGATTCACAGTTCAATGCTGTTAAATTAAACCCATCAAACTTTGGTGTCAATATTTCACTATACATCAATAAATTTTTAGGCAAGAAAGTTACTGGGCAAATTTCTGGTGTAACTGGAACAATTCAAAAAATTGAAATACCAGACTCAATTAATAATTTACAGTATGTTACATTATACGTAAAATATCTTGATTCTGGTAATAATTTTGATATTACACCATTTCAAAATGGAGAATCACTGTTTGCAAGTGAAAATGTAGTATATGGAAATACAACCATTGTAGCTGGAAACCCATTTGCATCTTTAATTTCTTCCGATGCTACCGCCGTTGGGTCTGCAGTTTCTATTGACACTGGAATTTATTTTGTAAGAGGAACTTTTGTAAATATTTCTAAGCAAACGATTATTTTAGATTACTATACAAACACACCATCATATCGAGTTGGTCTTAAAGTATCTGAAGAAATCATAACAGCAAAAGAAGATGACTCTCTTTATGATAATGCAAAAGGATTTACAAACTATGCTGCTCCTGGAGCGGATAGATTTAAAATAGGTCTATCTTTAACCAAAAAAACAATTGATAGTGTTGATACTGACGTAGATTTTATTGAACTTCTTAGATTAGACGCAGGGCAAGTCAAAAAATTAAATACAAATACGCAATACTCTTTGATTAAAGATTATTTGGCACAAAGAACTTTTGACGAATCGGGAAACTATTCAGTAACTCCTTTTAAAATTTCCTTACATGATTCTTTAAATAACAGACTTGGAAATAATGGTTTATTTTTTGAAAATCAAAAAACAGAAAATGGAAATACACCATCAGATGATTTAATGTGTGTTAAATTGTCTCCCGGCAAAGCATACGTCAGAGGATATGACATTGAAAAGGTTTCTACTACCATTTTAGATGTACCAAAACCTAGAGAAACTCAAAGTGTTGAAAATGTAAGTATTCCATTTGAAATGGGAAACTTGTTGAGAATTAATAATATAACAGGATCACCGAAACAAAATCAATCATTAGAATTACATTCTGTCAGAAGAAGCTCATCGGGAAATCCAAGTTCTACAACAAAAATTGGAGATGCCAAGGTTTATAATTTTAGACTGACGGATTCTGCATATTCTTCTGCTTCTACAAACTGGGATTTATATCTTTATGATATTCAAACTTATACAACATTAATTCTAAATCAAGCATTATCTATATCTCAGTTGCCAGCAACATCTTTTATTAAAGGAAAGAGTAGTGGTGCAAGTGGATATGCAGTCTCTGCTGGAGATGGCACAACTACTGTCAATTTACGCCAAACTTCTGGAAGTTTTGTAAAGGGTGAGCAGATTATTATTAACGGGTTAGAATTGTATCCCAGATCAATTGCGAATATCACCGTATATGACAGTCAAGATATCAAGCAAGTGTATCAATCCACGGCAGTATCTGGATTTACTACTGCCTTTATGGGAGATTCTGTTTTAGGAAAGCAATTACCAATTGGTTTTAATGCTGCCGATACGGTTAATATAACTGCTGGTGGAGTTATAACTTCCCCAGGTAAATTCTTTAATTCAATCAAACCCGGAAGTATTATCAGATATCAAACACCAACAGGATCTTTAGAAAATTTTAATAGAGTAACTAGTGTTAGTTTAACTGGATCTTCGATGACGGTTGCAAGTGTTGCAAGTGTCAGTGGTGTTTGTGATGGATCGATTGGTGTTTCTACAAATATATCTTTCAGTGTTGGGACTCCTTCAATCAATAATCTTGAAAAAGGATTCTTATATGCAGAAGTTCCAAATTCAAATCTATCATCAATAGATTTGAATGATTCTATTTTAACTTTTAGTGCTCAATCAACGAGTGCTAAGTCATCAAGTAGTCCAATTGTTTTATCAGTATCTGATTTTTCTCTACCATCAGGTTTAACAACCGCTTTATTCCAAGCGTTTGATGAAGAGCGTTATTCTGTGCATTACACTGATGGCACAACTCAATCGCTAACATCAGATCAGTTTTCATTATCCAATAATCAAGTTACTTTATCAAATCTTACGTCTGGTAAAACCACTTCATCAATTAACGCAACATTTATTAAAAATGGGGTTCAAAGCAAAGAAAAGCAATATAATAGAAGTCAAACAATTAACGTAATTTATTCAAAATACCCACAATCTGGTAGTGGAATTAGCACTTCTATCAATGATGGTCTTGAATATAATCCATATTATGGATTGAGGGTGCAAGATCAAGAAATCTCACTTAACTATCCAGATGTTGCAAACATTATAGCAGTTTATGAATCTTTAAACACATCCAATCCTTCTCTTGATTCTATATCTTTTAGTAGTGTTTTAAATATTGGGGGAAACGCTATTATTGGGGAAAATATTCTAGGATCTGAAAGCGGTTGTGTAGCCAGAGTAGTTACAAGATCTACAAATAGTGTTGGTGTTGTATATTTAAATTCAAATAGATTTTTAACTAACGAAAGTGTTACATTTGAGGAGTCAAATATTACCGGAGAAATTGATTTTATTACTATAGGGAGTTACAATGATATTACAAATAGATTTAAGTTAGACAAAGGTCAAAAGGATCAATACTATGACTACTCCAGAATTGTAAGAAATGAAGGAGAAACAGAACCTTCTAAGAGAATTTTAGTTGTTTTTGATTATTTTAGTGTGCCCTCCACGGATAATGGAGATGTGTTTACTGTATTGAGCTATCAAAAAGAGCAATTTGCCAACGATGTTCCTCTGCTTGGAAACAAAAATTTAAGGGCATCGGATACTCTAGACTTTAGACCCAGAGTTTCAGTTTTTTCTGGATCTTCATCTTCTCCATTTGATTTTTCAAACAGAAACTTTAGTTCCTCGATTAAGTTAAATCTAACCCCCAATGAAAGCACTATTATTGGATACAATTATTATATTGGACGAGTAGATAAAGTTTATCTTAACAAAAATGGAGAATTTACCTATATTCAGGGAGATTCTTCTTCAAATCCAAAATCTCCTATTAAAATTGATGATGTGATGGAGATTGCAACAATTAATCTTCCACCATATCTCTATACTCCAAAAAGTGCAACATTGTCATTAGTAGACAATAGAAGATATACAATGAGAGACATTGGTCTCATTGAAAATAGGGTTAAGAATCTTGAAAGAATAACTTCCTTATCACTTCTAGAGCTAAGTACTCAAACATTACAGGTACAAGATTCTCAAGGATTTAACAGATTTAAAACTGGATTTTTTGTAGATGATTTTAAAAATTATGAAAGAGTTAATTTAAACTTATCACTTCTTGAGATAGATCCAGAGTTGCAAGAAATGAGACCTATTATTTCTCGCAATAGCCTTAAAAATTATCTTGCCCCAGCACTTAATACTACAGATGAAGAAATTGATCTTTCCACCAACTATAACTTAATAGATTCAAACGTACAAAAAACGGGAGACACCGTTACTCTTAAATATACATCAGAAAAATGGATTGATCAACCTCTTGCGACTCAAGTTGAAAATATTAATCCATTTCATGTAATTTCATATAAAGGATCAATTAAACTATCTCCTGATAGGGATAACTGGGTAAGAACTGTACAACTACCAAATAAAACGATATCTGTTACTGACTTTGTTTTAGTTGAAAGAGATAATACCGTTTTAGGTGACAGGACAGTTAGAGTTGACAATGGCGCTAATGCAAGTAGAACTGAACTTTCAACTGAATTTTCTCAAACAGTAACTGAAACTGCCAGTTCTTCTGTTAGAAGCACTAGTTCTACAAGATTAGTAGAATCTCGTGCCGAAGAATATATGAGATCTAGAAATACTGAATTTTCAATTACTAGTTTAAAACCATATACTAGATATTACCAATTTTTAGACGGTAATGGATCAGTAGATTTTATTCCTAAACTTATTGAAATTGCAAATAGTGAATCTTTAGAAAATTATGGCGCTTCATCTGCATTTACAATTGGAGAAACTGTTATTGGATATGATAATCAAAACAATAAAATAATTTCCTTTAGGGTGGCAATGCCATCTCATAAAATTGGACCTTTTAATTCACCAACAACCAAATTTACAGTTAATCCTTATTCAAGATCTGAATCTATACCAGATGCTTATAGTGCTTCATCTAAAATTTTAAATCTTGATACATATTCAATATCAGAAGAAGCACAGGGTCTTTATTCTGGATATCTTGTAAAAGGTGCTAAGCTTGTTGGGCAGACAAGCGGAGCGATAGCATACGTAAAAGATCTCAGACTGATATCTGACAACTATGGAGATTTAATTGGTTCTTTCTTCATTAGAGATCCTAATACTACTCCAGCTCCAGATGTAAGAATTAACACTGGCACAAAAACATATAAAATTACTTCTAGTCCCACAAATGAAGTTGCTGTGCCGGGAAGCACTACAGTTTCTACTGCCGAAACCAATTATGTTTCAGACGGAACTTTAGAATTGTATGAGACAACGATTACAAATACAACAACAGTAACTACTACTCGTCTAACTACAACTAATATAACAAGAGTAACAACAAACTTCGAGCAAACACAATTCCCCCAACAAGATAGGGGTGGAGGAAAAGATCCTCTTGCTCAAACTTTTACGGTGGATCAAGATGGTGGATTTTTAACGGAATTAGATTTATTCTTCTATAAAAAAGATAGTGGGAATAACCCTGTTACAGTTGAAATAAGAACCGTTGAATTGGGCACGCCTACAACAACTGTAGTTGGAAATCCCGTTACTCTTAGACCTGATCAAATTCAAATTTCAGATGATGCAACTGCAGTAACAAAAGCAACATTTGATTATCCTATTTACCTAGCCCCTGGTTTAGAATATGCTCTTGTCTTATTGGCTCCAGAAAGTATAGAATATGAAGTTTTTATTGCCGAAATGGGTAAAAAAACAATACAAACTAAAAATCTTCCAGATTCTGAAGCTGTTATATATACCCAACAATTTGCTATGGGAAGTCTTTTTAAATCCCAAAATGGATCTATTTGGACTGCGGACCAATATCAGGACATGAAATTTACTTTATATAGAGCAAATTTTGTCACCAATACGCCATCCACTGCATATTTCTATAATCCAACTTTAAATGAAAGTAATGGATATATCTCAAATCTACAAAATAATCCACTTACAGTATTTCCAAGAAAAGTAAACATTGGCATTACGACAACCACCAGTTCCGCTATGGTTGGAATTCTAACGACTGGAAGGAAAATTAGTGAAAGCATTAAAACATATAATTATGGTTATATTGTTGGTACTGGATGCTCAGTTTCTTCTGTAGGAGTTACCACAGCAGGATCAAATTACGTTTCGGACACTAGCGTTTCAACATACAATATTATTGGAAATGGATCTGGTCTCACATTAAATATAACCGCTTCTGGCGGAGCAATTACTGCAGCATCAATTGTCAGTGCTGGAAATGGATATGCAGTTGGAGATGTAGTTGGAATCGTAACTTCATCGGTTTCAAGCAATAGTGGTAGAGACGCTAGAATTACAATTACGGGCAATAACAATGGTATTGATACCCTTTTCCTCAACAATGTCCAAGGAGAGGCATTTACTGCAGATGGAACGGCAAATCTGGTTTACTTTGATACATCTAATAACTCAGTTTCTTTAGCATCGACAGTTATTAGAAGTTCTACTCCAGTAGGTTCCATCTACAGTGGAAACTTTGCTAGATTAAATCATTTTAATCATGGAATGTATGCCCCAAACAATAAAGTTTCAATTAGTGGAGTATCTCCAAATGCAGAATTTACAACGTTATCCCAATCTATAACTGCATCTGCAACATCAATTTCTGTTGCTAGTACCGCAAACTTCTCAACGTTTGAAGGTAAGAGTGTAAATGGAACAAATCCCGGATATGCACTCATTGAAAATGAAATCATCAGATATGAAAGTATTGGATCTGGCACTTTGGAGACTATAACGAGAGGACAATCTTCAACCCTTGCTATTCCACATTCTACAAATACTTTGGTATACAAATATGAATTCAACGGAATTTCCCTGAGAAGAATTAATACAACCCATGATATTAGTGATACTGGATTGGATATTGATAATTATTATATTGAAATTGATAGAACTTCCAACGGAGTCAATAGGAGTAGTGATAACACACCTACAGCATATCCACAACTATCATTTTCTTCAGAAATAACTTCTGGAGGATCTAAAGTTTTTGCATCAGAAAATATACAATACGATGCAATAATTCCATTCTATGATATTGGAACTCCGGGAGCAGAAACTTCCGTTTCAGCAAAAATTAGATCGGTCAGTGGCACCAGCATTAGTGGAAATGAAGTTTCATTCCAAGATTTAGGATATGAAGACATTCAGTTAAACTCACTAAATACCCTCTCCTCGTCTAGAATAGTTGCATCAAAAGTAAATGAAGACACATTTTTAACTTCTCTACCAAGAAATAAATCATTTACAACAGCAATTACATTGCGTACCAGTAATAAGTATGTTTCTCCACAAATATTTTTAGATACATCATTTACTGATTTCCATAGTAATAGAATCAATTCTCCAATAACTAATTATCAGCAGGATGGTAGAGTTAACTCTATTCTAGAAGATCCTCATGCTGCAATATATGTTTCAAATACTGTGAGATTGGCTCAACCAGCAACTTCTCTTAAAGTGATTCTTTCAGCATATAGACATTTTTCTGCGGATTTTAGAGTTCTTTACAGTTTATTAAGAGCAGATTCTAGTGAAGTTGAACAATCATTTGAATTATTCCCAGGATATAATAATTTAACAATAGACAATAATAACGATGGATATCTTGATATTATAGATCCTGCAAATAATAGTGGATTACCAGATATTTTTGTTCCTGCAAGTAATCAAAATCAATTTTTAGAATATGAGTTTTCTGCCAATAATCTTGGTCAATTTAGTGGATTTACAATCAAAATCGTAATGTCTTCTACAAATCAGGCTTATCCTCCTCGTTTTAAAGATTTGAGGTGTATTGCAATCCGATGATGATACCAGTAAAAGGACATCCAAATTTATATCGTGATGAAAATTCCGGAGCAATTTTAAATTGCGACAGTAATGCATACAACCAATATGTAAATAGTTTAAACAATAGAGAGACACAAAAAAACGAATTAGACAAGATTAAAGAAGATATCAATGAAATTAAATCTTTATTAAAGGAGATTGTCAATGGATCCAGATGATATTACACTTGATACCATTAATAAATTATTTGAATACGAAAAACATTCAAGACTCATTGATGAGATGAATTTTGATGAACTTAAAAATTTTTCAAAATTATATTGCAAGTTGTATTTGAAGCAACAAGAAGTTATTCAATCTTTGGGAGCACTTGAAATATAAATAAAAAGTAGAGCTTAAAAGAATAAATGGCTGCAGTATATGTAAATAATCTAGTCGTAAATTCTGGAGCCGATTTCAGTCAATCGTTTACTTTAGAAGGATCCGATACAAATTCTGCTTTTGACTTGACCGGATATACCGTAGCGGCTCAAATGAGAAAATGGGCTGGGAGTACTACTTCAACATCCTTTACCGCAAGTATTGAATCTCCTCCAACAATCGGTCAAATTTTACTGCGTTTAACTTCGGCACAAACTACTAATTTAAAGGCAGGAAGATACATTTATGATGTTGTAATTACGGATGAATTTGGAGTCAAGAATAGAGTAATTGAAGGAATGGTTATCGTAACAGAAGGAGTTACTCGCTAATGTCCGATATCAAAGTTAGAGTTGGACAACAAAATGCCGTAAAAGTAATTTCTAGCATTTCCGGATCAGCTGGTGGTAGAGCCGTAACTGCAGAAAATGTAATTGGTGGCATTGGTTCTATAAGAGAACTTCATGTAAGTGGCATATCTACTTTTGTTGGCGTAAGTACTTTTAAAAATGATGTCTTTATTGATGGAGACTTAAGAGTTGGTGATGATTTAATATTTGACGAATTTACCGCTAGAAATGGTAGAGTAACTGGAATTACTACATTATTCAATTTAAATGTAACTGGTATTGCCACCGTCAATAACTTAAATGTAACGGGGGTTTCTACATTTGTAGGTCTGACAACATTTAAAAGTGATGTATATGTTGATGGTGACTTATATGTAAGTGATGACCTAAAGTTTGATGAATTTACTGCCAGAAACGCGATTATATCTGGAATTGCCACAGTATCTGGTGGATTATATTATGGACCATATTATACCAACGGAATGCCATATTTCAATTCCAGTGGACTAATGGTTTCTACAAATAGTCCACAGAATGGAATAGATTATACAAACTATATAATGACAACGGATAATAGCAATATTCCTACTTGGTCAAATGCAATAGATGGGGGTACTTACTAATGGCAAAACCAGCAACCAGACAACAATTAATTGATTACTGCCTAAGAAGATTAGGAGCACCTGTACTGGAAATTAACGTTGATGACGACCAGATCGATGATTTAGTTGATGATGCGCTCCAATACTTTCAAGAGAGGCATTTTGATGGTGTTGAGAGAATGTATCTCAAGTATAAAATTACACAAGAAGACTTAAATAGGGGACAAGCAGATCCTAGTGTAGGTGCTGGTATTGTTACCACAACGGGATCGGCTAATATCAGTGGAATTGGAACCACTACATTTAATTTTTATGAAAATTCCAATTTTATTCAAGTACCAGACTCAATAATTGGAATTGAAAAAGTTTTTAAGTTTGATACTAGCACTATCTCTGCAGGAATGTTTAGTATTAAGTATCAGTTATTTTTAAATGATTTATATTATTTTAATTCGGTTGAACTTTTACAGTATTCTATGGTTAAAACATATCTGGAAGATATTGATTTCTTACTTACACCAGATAAGCAGATACGATATAATAAAAGACAAAATAGATTGTATTTAGATATAGATTGGACTGCAAAAGCAAAAGATAATTATATTATTATTGATTGTTATAGAATTTTAGATCCTAATGAGTTTACTAAAGTTTACAATGATAGTTTTTTAAAGAGATACTTAACTGCTCTAATAAAAAGACAATGGGGTCAAAATCTAATTAAATTCAGAGGAGTCAAACTCCCCGGTGGAATTGAATTAAATGGTAGAGAAATTTATGAAGACGCTGAAAGAGAAATTGCAGACATAATGCAAAGAATGTCTATGGATTATGAACTTCCACCTTACGATTTTATTGGATAATAATGGCACTTAATCCTTTCTTTTTACAAGGTTCTGCAGGAGAACAAAGGCTTGTACAAGATTTAATTAATGAACAGTTAAAAATTTATGGAGTAGATGTAATCTACATTCCTAGAAAATTTGTCAGAAAGCAAACCATAATTAGGGAAATTCAATCATCAAAATTTGATGATAATTATGCGATTGAAGCATATATTAATAATTATGATGGATATAGTGGTCAAGGAGATATTCTTTCAAAATTTGGTGTAAATTTGAAAGATGAATTAAGTTTAGTAATTTCAAAAGAAAGATTTGAAGATTTCATAGCGCCCTTTTTAGAAGCGTCTGATGATGATGAAATTGTTCTTGCATCTAGACCAAGAGAAGGTGATTTGGTTTATTTTCCTTTAGGGCAAAGATTATTCGAAGTTAAATTTGTTGAGCATGAGGTTAATTTTTACCAACTAGGAAAACTTTACATGTATGAATTAAAGTGTGAGTTGTTTGAATATGAGGATGAAATTATTGATACTACCATTGAAGAAATTGATAGTCAAATTAAAGATGAAGGGTATATTACTACTTTACAACTTATTGGAGCAGGATCTACAGCCTTTGCTAGTGCTACATTAGCAACTGGATATATTCGTAAAGTCTTTTTGAATAATGACGGATATGGTTATACTTCTACACCTACGGTTGAATTTACATCAGCACCGGTTGGGGGAATAACTGCAAGGGCAGTGGCAATTACCACAAGTAGAGGTGGAGTTAAATCTGTAGAATCTATTGTTTTAATCTCAGCGGGAGCAGGATATACAGTTGCACCATCTATTGTGATTTCGGGCGGTGGTGGCGTTGGTGCTGCAGCTACATGCTCAATCGAAACCACCCAGAGCGGCATTTCCACATTAACAATGGTTAATTTTGGATCTGGGTATATTGTTTCACCAACAGTAACAATAAGTGGACCAACAGGTGCCGGAGAGACTGCTGTAGCAACTGCAATTGTAGGTACCGGACAAACGGTAGCATCTTTGAGAATAGCAAACCCTGGTGCTGGTTATACAGTTGCACCAACCGTAACAATTGCACCCCCACCAGTTCTTTCCGGAATTGGTAATTATATTTTCAATGAGGAAATATTTGGATCCATATCTGGAACTCGTGGTAGAGTCAAGTCGTGGGATCTTGATACAAGAGTTCTTAAGGTGTCTTTTGTAGATAATGCTGCAACAAAAGAATTTTATCCAGGAGAAATTCTTGTTGGATCTGCGTCAAGTGCAATTTATTCTGTCCAATCATATGATACATGGGACCAATATGATAAATATAGTGAAAATGTAGAAATTGAAAACGCAGCCGAAGGCATCGTAGATTTTTCAGAATCAAATCCATTTGGTACATTCTAATGCTTGGAACATATTACTATCATGAAATTATCAGAAGAACTGTCATTGCATTTGGAACAGTTTTCAATGATATTTACATAAGGCACAAAGATTCCACTGGTGATAGTATAAGTGAAATGAAGGTTGCTTTGGCATATGGTCCAATTCAAAAATTTCTTGCCAGAATCCAACAGCAACCAGAATTAAATAAACCAATTGCCATTACATTACCCAGAATGGCATTTGAGATGACATCTATTCAATATGATGCGACTAGGAAAGCAAATATTACTCAAACATTTAAAGCATCTGATGGGACAAATTTAAAAAAAGTTTATTTACCAGTTCCATATAACATTGGATTTCAATTAAATGTAATGACAAAATTGCAGGATGATGCCCTGCAAGTAGTTGAACAAATACTACCTTATTTTCAACCATCATTCAATCTAACGGTAGATTTGATTGATTCTATTGGAGAAAAAAGAGATATTCCCATCGTTTTGGATAATGTATCATTTACTGATGATTATGAAGGAGACTTTTCAACAAGAAGAATATTAATTTATACCTTTAACTTTACAGTAAAAACATATCTGTTTGGTCCTATTGCAGATTCTACAGATGGTATTATTCGTAAGGTTCAGGTTGATTACTATAATTCAACAGATATTGCAACAGCAAAGAGAGAGATGAGATATACACTTACTCCAGATCCTATTGATGCAAATCCAGATGATGACTTTGGGTTTAATGAAACTTGGCAAAGTTTTGAGGACTCTAAAACTTATAGTCCAACACAACAAAGGGATATTTAACCTAGTATGAGTAATACATTTGACAGTTTAGATTCTGCTCTTAATATTGAAAGTAATATTGTTGAAGTAGAAAAGGTAAAAGATGATTTAAAGATATCTCCTTTAAAAGTGGATGATATTCAAAAAGATTATGAATACACCAGAGCAAATCTATACTCCTTAATTGAAAAGGGGCAAGAAGCAATTAATGGGATAATGGAGCTTGCAGGAGAAGGTGGAAGTCCAAGAGCGTACGAAGTTGCTGGACAGTTAATTAAGAGTGTTGGAGATGTGACAGATAAACTTATAGATTTGCAGAAAAAACTCAAAGATGTTGAAGATGAATCTGTAAAGACAACTAATAATGTGACAAATAATGCAGTTTTTGTTGGGTCAACATCCGAATTATCAAAATTACTCAAGCAAGGTTTTCTAAATAATAAGGAGTAATTTTACTATCCTAATGGGTTGGTCAGATAAATATAAAAAATCTATTGACTGCGACAATCCAAAGGGGTTTTCACAAAGAGCTCATTGTCAAGGTCGTAAAAAGAAATTGAAAGAGCAATTGAAACCATTTAAGACTGTTGAGCAAATTGCGAAGAAGCATCGTATGGAGGTTTCTTTCATCCAAAAGCAATTGGATATGGGTGAACCTATTGAGCATGAGCATACTAAAAATCATACTCTTGCTAAAGAAATTGCTCTTCAACATCTAGACGAAATTCCTGATTATTATACTCGACTCAAGAAAATGGAAGCATCCGCCAAAAAAGAACACAAAAAATTTAAGGATGTTACTGAAGAGCGAAGTGGGTCATTGCACCAGTGGTTTAAGGGATCAAAATCAAAAGAAGGAAAACCTGGTTGGGTGCAAGCAGACGGTTCTCCATGTGCCAATGAGCCCGGAGAAACCAAAACTCCAAAGTGTTTTAGTAGTGCAAGACTCTCTTCTCTCAGAGCAAAAGGAAAAAAGGGAGAAGCAATTATTAAAGCAGCAGTGCGTAGAAAAAGACAGGAAGATCCGGGGCAACAGGCAAAAAGTGGTAGTGCAAAGCCAACGTTGGTTAAAACTTTTGCCAAAGGTAAAAAAGATCCAAATTACATTAAACCAGAACCAGGACTTAACGAAACGATGGAAATCAACGAAGCTCAAAGAGACATTAAAGGAAAGGGTAGTGGAAAAAAAGATGCCTGCTACCATAAAGTAAAGTCAAGATATGACGTTTGGCCAAGTGCATATGCATCTGGAGCACTGGTCAAATGTCGTAAAGTAGGTGCTGCAAGTTGGGGCACAAAGTCTGAAGAGACTGTTATTGATGAAGGTCAAAAGTGTTGGCCTGGGTATAAAAAGAAGGGCACAAAGAAAATGTTTGGAAAAACATACAATAATTGTGTAAAGGCAAATGAGGAAATGGAAATGAGAAGATACTGCCCCAAATGTGAAAAAACAGAAACGAGAGCGGAATGTAAATATGGTCCAAAATATTGGGATATGTTTTCCATACCTGAACCCCTCTCTCCAAATCAAAAGAAATATAGCATTGCTACTGTGCATCCTGGAAATTTTCCAGAGTCATATGATCATGAGTATTCAATGGCTCGCTCAGAAATTTCCACAATTATTTCTGCTGCAAAAAGACTTCGTAAGAAAATGAAAGGTGAAGGTAATATTGAAGCGTGGGTTCAATCAAAAATTACTAAAGCGGCAGATTATCTTGATGCTGCAGCAGATTATGTAGATAGTGGTGAGATGCAAAAAGAACAGATTAGTTTTGAAATTGGTGCAGGTCATAGACAAGCACAAAAAATGGCAAAAATTAGAAATCTTGCCACAGGAAATACTAATTCTGGTGAAAAAGCAGCAGCAGAAAGAAAGTTGCAAGGTCCAAAACTCCCTCTTGCGGATGAGTATCATCTCAAGTCATTCTCTCAATTTATGGAAGATTGGCAATCTGTAAATCGCAAAGACAAAACTGACGGGTTAAGTCAAAAAGCAGTTGATGCTTACCGTCGTGAGAATCCAGGTTCAAAACTTCAGACTGCAGTAACTGAAAAAAACCCAACAGGTAAAAGGGCAGGTCGTCGTAAAAATTTTTGTAGCAGAATGAAAGGAATGAAATCAAAGTTGACCTCTGCAAAAACTGCAAGAGATCCAGATTCAAGAATTAACAAAGCACTACGTCGTTGGAACTGTAATTAAAATGAAATCTTTTCAACAATTTCTTTCAGAAAGCATCAACATTGCTGGAGATTTCAATGGAAATCTCTATATGAATTCTTCACAACCCGAAACTACTAAAGAATCTTTTCTCGCTGATGTAGTTTGGCAAGGAAGACTTTATCGTATGGAAGTTGAAGGTAAAATAATGGATAAAAATGAACTTGCGGAGCAACTTCAGGGCGAATATCCTGGAGCAATCGTTCATAACATTTATCCATCAACATCAAATTCTTTAAAAGTTAAAGACGCACAAAGATACAGACCAGAAAGATTATCTTGGAGTGATTGATTCATGGCACAGTGGAATAAAAATGAGCAAGACTTTCTAAACCAAGAAAGATCTTTATTTGAGGTTTTTAATATTGCAGATCACTGGGGAAACCAGACGGACTGGAGACCTCAATTTACTGGTAATAATAGATTTAAAATATCTCCATATCAAACAGTATTCTTTAACACCTTCCAGTATGGAAAGGAAACTGATGTATGGGATGAAAGAATAGTTGGAGTTGGAACTGCAACATTTAATGCAAATACCAGTAATATTGTAATGCAAGTTGGATCTACTGCTGGAAGTAAAGTCATTCGTCAAACCAAACAGGTAATGAGATACATTCCTGGTAGATCTGCAACTCTTGCATTTGCAATTCGTCTTGATACCCCACAGGTAGGTATTCGTAGAAGATTTGGATTGTTTGATGAAAATAATGGTGTTTATTTTGAGGATGATGGGGGAACATATTCTTATGTAATCCGTAGTAGTGTAACTGGAATTGTTACAGAAACCAGAGTATACAGAGATGAATGGAATGGTGAGAAGTTTGATGGTAATGGGTGGACTGGAGTAACTGCAGACCCAACAAAACAACAAATGATTTCTATTAATTATGAATGGTATGGTGCAGGTATAATTCAATTTGCTTGGTTAATGAAGAATGAGACTGTTGCATCTCATACTTTTGAGAACTCAAATAC
>Ga0208360_1000073_pt1 | contig 34290 bp, 33 predicted proteins | sample LakMenE27Jul10ns_FD_150739 | JGI IMG/M metagenome (GOLD analysis project Ga0208360, IMG submission 150739) | Freshwater microbial communities from Lake Mendota, WI - 27JUL2010 deep hole epilimnion ns (SPAdes) | ecosystem: Environmental > Aquatic > Freshwater > Lake > Epilimnion/Euphotic zone ...
GAGTGCACGTAATGGTGGAGAAGTAATTGTTTGGTCTGCTGTCCATGGTGCAAGTTCTTTAGCTATTGAGGGATTGATGCCCCCTTCTGATTTTCCACTAGTACTGAAAAGTATTAAGCGATCTTTAGGGATTAAGTCTAAAGATTGACTCTTCTCGTGATCGATAACATTTTTTGGGGCAATAACGAAGGCAATTGTGTTTTTGAGCTTGATCTCACGCGTAACAATGTCGTCTCCGGCCTATAGGGCGACTCTTCTTTAACTCTAAAGGTTAGAACTTGGAGCGCAGTGACTTTGTCAGTAGAGCAAGAATTGCTGTGGTAGAAAGTATTGCTGCTAGAAACAGATAAGTTGTCCTAACTCCTACATTTTCAACTGATAAACCACTTATCACCATACCTAAAGGTGGTGCTGCGTAAAAGACTGCAGTTTGCACACCAAAGACTCGCCCTTGTTGATCGGCTGGAACTCTTTGCTGAATTAAGGTGCTGATCAAAGGATTAAATGGTCCCCAAGATAAACCTAAAAAGAAAGCGGCAGTAGCTAACAATGGCAGTGGCGGTAGGAAGGCCATCGGAATAATGCTTACCGCCGTTCCAATCAGAGTCATACGAACCAGTGTTCTGCGAGATAGCCGCGTGCTTATCCAGCCATACCCAAAAGATCCAATTGTTGATCCAGCAGCAAGTGCGGAGATAACAATTCCAAGTCCGGCAGGGTTATCTAACTGTTCAAAATAGGTGGGAAGGACAACTGTTTCTGTCGGTAGATAGACAGCGGCAAGAACTAAAATCGAAATTGTTATTGTGCGAAGCAGCTTGTCACTCCATAGAACTTGAAAACCAACGCGAATACTTCTATTGCTAACTTCACCCCGTTGCTCAGCTAAATCTCGAGCATCTCTACCAAGATTACCAACCCGTAAAAAAGCGATTGCTAATGCTGCAATGATAAACAAAGCCGCTGATACCCAAAATGAATTAACAGCGCCAATTGTTGAAATTAAGCCAGCTCCAACTGCCGGTCCAATAATCCAGGCAAGTCCCATAAAGCCATCGTGGATTCCATTTAATCGATCAAGCTTTATCTCAGATGCTTTTGCCACATCTGCAAGCAATGTCTTACGAGCTGTGTAACCGGCTGGATCAAATATCGCACCAACTACAGCAATTAAAAGAATAGTAAGGCTGGATAAATCTGAGGTTAGCGCCACTATTGGAAACGCCATTACTGAAAGTGAAGATAGTAAATCTGCTCCGATACTTACAGAGCGTCGCCCAATATGATCGACTAGCCATCCTCCGATTGGTGAGATAAACAGGCCAGGCAGAGCTGAAATCGCTGCAACTAATCCTGCAAATGCTGGGGATCCTGTCTCTTGAAGAATCAACCATGGGATGGTGATCATGACTATGGAGTTTCCAAGACCAGATACAAAATTTGAAAGCTGGTGAAGAAATACTGGAGTGCTTTTACTCATAGCGTGATTATGGTGCATCGATGCGACTGAGCGTAATCAAGCATAGAGATAGACCACCTTTGAGTTATGTTGCATTAATGCTACATAGCATATATGCTATTTCCTATGAGTCGCAATCCCGAAGAGCCGGTCTATAACCGGATTGAGGCTGCCCGAATCTCCTTGGGACTATCTCGCCAAGAGTTAGCTGATAAGGCTGGGGTGCACTACCAAACCATTGGCTACTTAGAGCGTGAGGAGTACAGCCCCTCACTAGTTCTAGCTCTTCGAATCGCTAAGGCATTAAATCAAGAGGTATCAGAGCTCTTTTCACTTAACCCAATAAAGAAAGGAAAGTAAGGATGTCTAAGAAAAACAACAAAAAGAGGAACAAGATTTATTGGTTTGAGGGCGTGACTGAAAAAGGTGTTAAAGATCTGCTAAATAATGAAAACTCTAAGTTCAAATGGCTCAGGCCGCAGCGCAACCGAAGGGTTTTAGTAATCCTGATGGCACTTGGTTTGGTTCTTACATCTCTAGGTAGCTACTGGCCAACTCTAAAAACAAACCTAAACTTAACTCCTGAGGTCGGTGTACTCGTCTATTCCGTCACAGCAATTTTTGTAATCTTTGCTGTTGTTGGGGTCTATTCATTCTTACGCATCGCTGTTAGATCAATTGCAGATGCGCCTGATGAGTTGCTAGATGAGCGACAGATTGCAGTTCGCAATACATCATTTAGATATGCATATTTCATCTTGAGTTACATACTTTTGGGCTTAATGGTGCTGGTGTTATTTGGACCGAGGCTTCAAATGTTTGAGCCAGAAGGAAATGATGGAAGTTATGTAGTTATCGCTGCAATATTTGCTACTGCTGCCTTGCCATCGATGGTTTTGGCCTGGCGCGAAAAAGATATCTAGGTATTTGGAAATTAAATGTTAGATATTGAAAACCTTGGATTACTTGGAGTATTTATTGCTGGTGCCATTCCTTGGATGGAGGCGATTGCAGTTGTGCCAGCCGGGATACTTGTTGGATTAGACCCAATTGCAACAGTAATTGCAGCATCACTTGGTAATGCAATTACTATTTTTCTCTTTGCATACTTTGCCTCAAATATCAGAGCTAGGCTTATTAATCGTAGGGTTCAAAAAGGCAAATCTGCTGAGATTGCCAAACTAGATAAGGCATTGAAAGCCTTTGATAGGTATGGAATATATGGATTGGCAGTTCTTGGCCCAATATTGATCGGTACGCAATTTGCTGCAGCTGCTGCAGTTACTGCTGGAGTAAAACCATTGCGGACATCAATTCTGGTAACTGTAAGTATGTTTTTGTGGGCGATACTTATTGCCACCGCCATGGTGGTCTTTGATATCAAGATTTAATTGAAGGAGATTAATGTGAAACGGGAGATTACCCCTGATGTCTTAAGAGGCTTTGCACTCCTTGGAATTTTGATCGTAAACATTCAATTCATGGCCTTAAGCAGCGCTGAAGGAGCAAGGGGAGAGTGGACAGTTGGACTTGCCAACGGCTCAGCTACCTTCATAATTGCCGCTATTTTTGCTGGAAAGTTTTATCTGATTTTCTCATTTTTATTTGGATACAGCTCTAGTTTCATTATTAGAGATAACCGAGCCAATCGGAGAAGATGGATTAAACGATCAGTAATGCTAATTTTGCTCGGCGTACTGCACTTTACCTTTCTATGGCACGGCGACATTCTTTTTGTATATGGCTTATTTGGCTTGCTACTTACATTCTTCTTTTTTAGAAGTGATAGAACTCTTAAAATTTGGAGCCGAGTTATTTTCTCTCTTACCTTATTCCTTGTTTTCTTAGTTGGCGCACTGGTTTATATTGGAGAACGATATTTTCCAGAGGAGAGTTTTCAAACACCTTTAGAGACAAAGCTAGATCAGGTTTTGCTAGATGGCTCATTTGTGGAGGCAATTCCAGCTCGAATTGAGTTGTGGATTTATAGTGTTTCCAGCGGACTCTTTTTGCAGGGCGGGTTAGCATTTGCAGCATTTTTACTAGGTGTTCGACTGGCTAGAGTGAAATTCTTATCAGCTCACTTTGATAAAGATCAGAATGCAAGGTTAATGAAACAAGGCCTAATCTTCGGATTACCACTTCAGATAATTGCTGCAACAGTTTTGCTCCAAAACGAGGGTAATGCTGAACCATCTGAGGCAATTTATCTAATGGCTCTCTTCACCTCATTTGTTGCCGCGCCTTTAATGTCAATGTTTTATGTAGCTGTGATCCGCAAATTAGTATCAGAAAAGCCTGCTTTAGTTGCCTGGATGAGTCCAGCGGGGAAGATGTCTTTAACTGTTTATATCCTGCAATCTGTAATTACCTCAATCATTTTTGGTCCTTGGGGCTTTGGTTTATTCCAACAATTGCAAACCTGGGTGGTGCTACTCCTTGCAATTATTATTTGGCTTCTTTTAACTTGGTTAGCAACAATTTGGTTGAAAAGATACAAACAGGGGCCACTTGAGTGGCTGGTGAATGTCATTACAAAGGAGAGAAAAGATCTAAGTTCTGCAACTTAATCACGTATAACTTACCCACCACCACTTGCAGTGCTAGAAAATGGCATCATTTTTCAATTACAATTTGGCTATGAATTTTGGTATCCATTCCCAACAGTTTGTAAACAATTACTCAACGAAAGAAAATGAAAAATTCACCAAGGTGTTTGGTGATCTAACCTTAAAGTTTGCTGAAAGGATGAAGGCCGATACCGCACCATCATCTGATGAGGTACAGGAGCTTGTTAAAGAGCATTATGAGTTTTGCCTGCAGTTTTGGAAACCCACAAAAGAGGCGTACAAATCACTAGCAATGAGTTACATACTGCCTTCACCATATCGAGATTCCTACGAAGAGGTAGCACAAGGATTGGGTAAGTATCACTATGAGGCAATTTCCATTTGGGCAGACAAAAACCTCTAAGCAAAACTGTGAATTCTACGTTGGATTTGCTCAGTTTGGTGGGGTAGGTTTAGAAAATATCCTCTTTCATGCAGTAAAAATTGATCAAATCTAGATAGGAACATCTGGTGGAATCAGCACGTATTAAGTGGCTAACTAGGGTTGTTTACTCCCAACCATTTGAGCTTTGTATTGCGGGCATAATTCTTTTAAATGCTGTTGCGCTGGCCTTATTAACAATCCCTGGAATTGATGGGGCCACTAGAGAGTCACTTGTTAGATTTGATGAGATTGCCCTTTGGATATTTGTTTGTGAGCTAATTGTTCGAATGATCTCCTATGGCAGAAGGCCATGGGAGTTTTTTAAAACCGGCTGGAATATCTTTGATTTTATAATTATTGGTCTATCACCATTTTTAGCAAACCAAACCTTGATTTTGCGACTTCTGCGAATCTTCCGATTGATTCGAATCTTCCGGTTTTTGCCTGAGGTAAGAATTCTGACTCGGTCTATCACCCGTTCCTTACCGCCATTAATGAGTATGTCAGTTTTAATCTTCTTGGCTTTGTTTATCTACGGTATGGCAGGAGTTTATTTATTTGGCGAACAGATGCCAGAGCAGTGGGGGGATATAACTGCGGCATTGACCTCATTGTTTATTTTGCTCACCTTAGAGGAGTTTGCCACTTATTTAGTTGATGGCCTGGCAGTCTCACCTTGGGCCCTACCCTTCTATATTTCCTATGTCTTTGTCATAGTTTTTACAATTTTAAATGTCTTAATTGGTGTGGTTTTAAATGCTATGGATGAGGCGAGACAGGAGACTCGAGAGCGGGATGAGGATATAAAGAGATTACAAACCTTTGCTAAAGAAGTAGAGGAGATTTCAGCTGATGGTCAGGTGACAAGTGATGAGATCACCCGTTTGCAGGAAAAGATTGCAACTTTGGAGCGTCAGTTACGCAGAGTTAAGAAAGAGGATTAGAGGCAGTAAAGAGATTACGCTTTAAATATATTTCACCTAGACTTATCGCATGACTATTGCACTTAATCGATTACTAGCCCATATGAGTTGGGCTAATCAAAAGACCATCGCTCATCTTCAAACTTTGCCTGAGCAATCTTTATCAGCCTTTGCCACCAACCCAAAGTGGCAGGTTTCAGAGATCATTCACCATATTGTGGATTCTGCAGATGCTTACGCATTTCGTATTACTGGCAAACACCCACAGCTACCAGGTGATTCAATACCTGAAATTGGTGTGATCGCTGATTTAGCACTTATTGCAAAACAGGCTGCAGCAATTGATGCTGCGTTGTTGGAGGCGGTGTCACTAGATGATGAGCAACTTGAGTTCACAAATTACTCAGGAAAGCTTGTTAAAAGATGGCGTTCAACCATTCTCTCTCAAGCCATCCACCACGCAACAGAGCACCGAGCTCAAATCGCATCAGCACTTGAAGCAAAGGGATTTACCCCAGTTGATTTAGATGAGTTAGATCTATGGGCATTTGAGATTGAAAAAAATTAATTTAAATATCCCTACTTTAAAAGCCATCTCTTTCGCTCTGACTTCGGCAACTGCTCAATCGAGTATCGCAACATTGTTCTAGGCATTTGGTGAACATGCTGTTTTAGAAAACCACGAAGTGCCACCAGATCTCTCTTTCCTGCCTCTCGCAACATCCAACCTGTGGCCTTGTGAATAAGATCATGTGGGTGGTTTAAAAACTCTTTGGCCAAAATTAATGTTGGTTTATTGTTGCCCGCTCTGATTAATGCAAAGGTTAAGATAATTGCAACTCTTTGAACCCAAAGATCTTTATTTTTTGCTAACTTCATCAGGATTTTTACCCGATCAGGCTGATCGATTAAATACTCACCAAGGTATGGGGCGGAGGCATCAACAAGATCCCAGTTGTTAACAATTCCACCACCTTTGACCATTGAAATATATGTTTCATACAGCCTCTTGCGCACTCTTTGATCTTTAGCTGCTCTAAATTGAATAACTAGGATCGCAAGGGCCACAAATCGAATCTCATGAAATGGGCTAGTTGATAACCTCTTTATTTCAGAAAGAGATAACTCTTTGTACTCCTTTGCAACTTTGCGTGAGTGCGGAACAGAGATCCCTAGAAACTTATCTCCAGCCCCATATCCGCCTGGCTGGGTTTGATAAAAACCTTGTTGAGCACTTGCCAGCTTTTTATTTGCTAACCCTTGCATTTTTCGGGTGACGATCGCCGCAGAACTCATAAGCTAGATGGTACCTTGGGAATATGAATCGAGTAATTAGACCGCTACGAGATTTTCTCCACCGAGAATCTGCCAGCGGTATTTTAATTCTGATCGCATCCTTCCTAGGATTGTTAATTGCTAACTCACCCTTATCTGATTCCTACTTTGACACCTTAGCCTTTGATTTTGAGATCTCACTTGGTGCAATTTATTTGAACTTAACCATTCTAAAAAGCATTAATTATGTATTAATGACTATTTTCTTCTTTGTCGTAGGCCTTGAGATAAAGCGAGAGTTAACCTCAGGACATCTTTCCTCCTTTAAAAAAGCGATCATGCCCTTTGTGGCAGCAATTGGTGGAATGGCACTGCCTGCCGGAATTTATTTAGCAATTGCTGGCAGAGTGGATGCAAATGGTTGGGGAGTACCTGTTGCAACAGATATTGCCTTAGCGGTTGGTTTATTAGCACTGGTTGGATCTAGTGCGGTGGCATCTTTGCGCTCATTTCTTTTAGCACTTGCAGTAATTGATGATATTGGCGCAATTTTGATAATTGCACTTATTTACTCAACCGGGGTTAACTTCTCTTGGATTGCAGCTGGGGCGATTGCAATAGCAACCATACATACCTTTAAAAAACTTGGCGCTACCTCAACCTTTGTATATGTGTTACTGGGAGTAGCTCTTTGGTACTGCATGTATAAAAGTGGCGTTCATCCAACTCTTGCTGGGGTTGTTTTGGGTTTAATGACACCAAACATGATTAAAGAAAATTCAAAGCCGAAAGATGGCGAAGATGGTCAGCTTTCAGTAATTGAGTGGCTTGAGAAGCTAATTCACCCATGGAGCAGCTTTGTAATAATTCCACTCTTTGCCTTTGCAAATACTGGGGTAGTTATAACCAATCAATCAATTACAGATGCGATCAACTCACCAATTGCCTGGGGTATTTTTGCCGGCTTGGTATTGGGTAAACCAATAGGTGTACTAGCAGCGGTGATATTGGCAAGAAAGATTCGATTAGGTCACTACCCGCAAGATGCAAAAAGTATTGATTTACTAGCAACGGGAAGTGCGGCTGGTATTGGCTTTACCGTGGCAATTTTTATTGCAAATCTAGCCTTTTCAGATCCTGCCACCCAAGATCTGGCAGTTTTTTCAGTAATTATTGCCTCAATAGTGAGTGCTTTAATTAGTTTACTTTTATTTAAGGTAGTAGCGAAGAAAAAATCTTAATATCACCCTTAGTTTTTAACCTATTTACTTCACCTTTTTTACAGCTTTAAAGCTTAAGCAGATAAGGTTATTTCATGGGTAAAGCATTTAACAGATTATGGTCTGCCAGCTTAGTTTCAAATCTATCTGATGGTGTCCTACTTGCTGCAGCCCCATTACTTGCAATCACCTTAACTGATAACACAGTTTTGATCTCATTCTTAGGTGCGATGGTTATGCTGCCTTGGCTTTTATTTGCCATTCCAATTGGCGCTTTAGTAGATAGATTAGATCGAAGATATATTTTAGCTGGCACCAACCTGCTCAGGAGTGCGGTGGTGGGAGCACTTGCCTTCACAATCGCTGCAGATTTAGTAACCATTTATCTGTTGATATTGGCAGCATTCATCATCGGTACCTGTGAGGTGGCATCTGATACCACAGCGCAATCTTTAATTCCGCAGATTTTGGAGGAGAAGCATTTTGAAAAGGCAAACTCCAGATTGCAAATATCTGAGACTGTGGTGCAAGGCTTTATCGGCGCACCATTAAGTGGCTTCCTCTACGCCCTTGCCATCTACATCCCATTTTTCTTTAACAGTGTTGGCTATATCGTCTCGGCAATTTTGGCCCTATCTATGCCAATTCATTTTCTGCAAGATGTTAGAAATGAGAAGAAAGAGAGTGAAAAAAAGCATTTTGTAGCTGATATGAGGTTTGGTATTACATATTTGTTTAACCACAAATTACTTAGACGTTTGGTTTTAACTACCTCATTTATTGGAGTCTGCTACTCCATGGGAACTGCAACCATTGTGCTATTTATGGTTCGTGATCTTGATCTTCCTGAGCCATTATTTGGCTTAGTTTTAACAATTCAAGGAGTTGGTGGCTTGATAGGGGCAGTTATCGCGCCCCATGCTTCAAAGAGATTTGGCAGAGCCCGCGTTATGACCTTTGGTATTTTCTCTAGTTCTTTTCTGCTCTTGCTTCAGGGATTTTCACCAAACATCTATTTATTTGTAGGGCTATCAGCATTTATGGCATTCACCATCTCGCAGTGGAACATATTGTTGATGTCGACCTATCAGAGTGTGATTCCAAATGAGATCTATGGCCGAATCCATGGCACCCGGCGCACCTTAGTTTGGGGGATGATGCCAATTGGATCTGTATTGGGTGGAGTACTAGCAACTACTGGCTTGCGAACCCCACTTTATGTTGGCGGCGCCCTCGCCACAACTATTGCACTCTTCTCAATCAAATTTATGTTAAGCATTGGATCAACTTCAAATCTTGAGAGTAAGTAACCCCAACCTTTAGGTAGTGTGGTGGGGTGTTTAAAAAGAGGCAAAAAGGTAAAACAAAGCCACTAGGGAAAAACTATTGGCGACTGTGGGTTGCCCATGCTGTTAGCAATTTAGGAGATGGCATCTCTCAGGTGGCATACCCCTGGTTAGCCTCTGCGGTAACAAGATCACCACTTTTAATTGCCTCCGTTGCTGTTGCCAGCCGTCTGCCTTGGTTAGTTTTTACACTTCCAGCAGGTGTGATCACTGATCGCTTTGATCGCAGGAAAATAATTATCGCCATGGATATCACTAGAGCATTCCTTGCCTTACTAGTTGCAGTTGCGGTGACATTTGAGGTTGATAATCTGCCCGCGCTAGATACAGTCGGTAGTGGCATTGATCTTGCAACAAATTGGTTTTTATACACCGTATTGATTGTTACCGCACTTCTTTTTGGCTGCGCAGAGGTATTGCGAGATAACTCAGCGCAAACCTTTCTGCCAGAGGTTGTTGAGGCAGATCAACTTGAAAGTGCCAATGGCAAGCTTTGGTCAGTTGAGTTTGTGACAAATAGCTTTGTTGGACCTCCTTTGGGTAGTTTTTTAATTGGTATTTTTGTCTTTCTACCCTTCTACTTTGACACGGCAACATTCTTTGTTTCAGCTGCTTTGATAGCAACCTTGGCAACCATTGCTCGTCCAGTAAAGCCCCAAGCAGAGAAGAAAGCTCTTAACTTTAGAGCTGAGATAAAAGAGGGTTTTACCTGGCTTTGGAAACATGAGCTGCTTCGTCCAATGGCAATTATTTTGGGATGCTTAAATGGCTTAGGGGCAATTACCGCTGCCACATTTATTTTATTTGCTCAAGAAATCTTAGATACATCAGTATTTATCTTTGCCATCTTAGGAACAGCAGGTGCTATTGGTGGCACAGTTGGTGGAATTCTTGGCCCCAAAATCTCAGCAAAATTAGGAAGTGGACCATCGCTTTATCTGACCTTATTAAGTGCTCCAGTAATTACATTGATAATTGGCTTAACCTCATCTTGGCAACTGTTTTGGGCACTGACCGCTATTGGAACCTGCTTTGCAGTTCTTTGGAATGTTATAACAGTTTCGTTACGCCAATCCATTATCCCAAGCCATTTACTGGGAAGAGTAAATAGTGTTTATCGCTTTTTTGCCTGGGGTAGTTTGCCAATTGGAACTTTAATTGGCGGGGCGTTAGTAGATCTTGTTCAGCTAACTGGAGATCGCGAGTTTGCACTGCGCCTGCCATATCTTTTAGTGACAGTAGCTGGCCTGCTGCTATTTTTCTTTGCCGTTCCCAGATTAACCACAGCAAAGATTGAATCAGCCCGCAAGGCTGCCAAATAACCCTCACCCCTAAGCGGGGTTGTGGTGGGCCCATCAGATAGGGCAGAATTCAGCACAATTCAAGGAGTTTGGTGTGGGAGTAGTCGACTTCTCATTCTAAATTCCCTTGGCCTAAACCTAGGAGAATAAATGAAATTAAATCGCTTATCTAAGGTAGCAATTGTTGCTACTGCGGCGGCGGGCCTAGTTGCTGGTGCATTAGTACCAGCTAACGCGGCTACCCGCTCCACAGTTGTAATTGTTACCAGCAACGCTTTGACAGGTCTAAACACCTCTGTTGATGAAATGAATTTAACAATCAACGGAGATGTAAGTTACCTGCAAAGTTTTGGATTCTATTACTACGATAATTCACCTAAGCTTGTTAAAAATACAACCTTTGGTAATTACAAAGTAATTAGCCAAAACCCATTTAGAGTTCAATACAATGTAAATCCAGGCAAGGTCTGGTCAGATGGCACACCAATCACCGCAGTTGATCTACTACTTTCACACGTAGTTCGCTCAAGCTCATACTCACTTGGTGCTGGCTTAGGTGATCCTAAATCTGCTGAAGTTAAGCCAGGGTTTAATTCTCTTGGCTACGGCGACGTTTATGACACCCACCATGTTTACCTACCAAAATTGTCTGCCGACAAAATGTCACTAACAATTGAGTATGACCAAGCGATTCCTGATTGGGAGATTAACGCCCCAGGACCATCACCTGTTCACGCTCTTGTTCACATGGCAGAGGGTAAGAAGTCTCTACAAAACGCTGCAGCAAATCTTGCTGCTAAGGCAAAGTTTGAAAAGGCTTTCTATGCCTATGACAAGAAGCTTATGGCAGCCATGGGCAAGGTTTGGTCAAATGACTACAACGTTAAGGAAGTTAACGCTCAAACCAATCCACTACTTTACGTAGGTAACGGTGCTTATATCCTTCGATCTGTTGTTGCAAATGGCACCATCACTTTGGTGGAAAACCCAAGACACAAGACAAATCCATCAGGACCAAAGACAAATGGCATCAAGACTGTTCAATTTAGAGTGATTGATAACGCCACTGCTGCAGCTCAGGCATTGCGAAATCAAGAGATTGATGTTTATGCCGGTCAACCAACAGCTGACTCAGTAGCTCAGTTGCGTGCAATTCCAACCGCCAAGGTAATTGGTGGACAGAGCTCATTCTTTGAGCACATTGACTTGCGCGTAGGAAAAGCAGCTGGCTCAACTACAGAGTACACAGGACCATTTGCCGGCAATAGCCAAAAGGCAAAGGATCTTCGTACTGCATTCTTGTTGATGTACCCAAGAGATGAGATCGTTGAAAAGATCTTCAAGCCTCTTAACCCAGGTTCAGTTCGTATGGATTCACCAATTGTGTTTCCAAAAGAGCCAGATTACAAGGCAATCACTTCCAACAGCGGTGTCTCTAAGTTCACCACGGGTACACCATCAAGCCGTGAGGCTGCAGCACTTGCATTGGTGCGTAAGCACTCAGCAACTGATGTAAAGGTGAATCTGCTTTGGGGAAATCCAAACAACACCCGTCGCGCTGACATTATGCAATTGGTCAGAGCAGCCGGTAAGCGTGCCGGATTTGAGGTCAACGCTCCTGGAGTACAGGGTTGGTCATCCAGATTAGCTGATAGCGAATGGGATGCACAGCACTTCGCTTGGGGTAAGACAGCTCTAGACCAAAAGGGTAACGCTTCACTTTATTGCACAGTTTGTTCATCAAATTACCTAGGTAATTCAAATGCAAAAATTGATGCAGCAGAGAAGAAGCTTGGAGCAGCCCCACTAAGCGCCAAGCAGAGATTGGAGCAGTACACAATCATTGAAAAAGAACTTTACAATGATGTTGTAACTCTTCCTATCGTTCAGTTCCCAGAAGTGACTGGTGCAAATGCCAAGCTGCAAAACGTTAAGCCTGGCCCACTATCACCTCAGATCGTTTGGAACTACTGGGAGTGGAGATATACCAACTAAGACTTAAAGTCTTAATGGTTAATTACTTAGTAATAAGTAGTTATAAGTAGTAAGTTAGGTGGCGTTCAAAGAAATTTGAGCGCCACCTAACACATTATTTTGTGGAATTGCTAGAAAGGTAAGAATTACTTTGATTGCATATGTAGTTCGTCGCCTTGGTGCCTTAGTTATGATCCTCTTTGGATCAAGTTTTTTCGTTTACAACATTTCAGCAATCTCTACAGATCCCTTAGAGGAGCTTCGCACCAGTACTGCGCCAAATAAGGAACAATTGATATTAAATTTGACCCGTGAGCTTCGTTTAGATTTACCAGCACCCATTCGGTACTTCATTTGGCTTCGTGGCGTGCTAGGTGTATTTGTTGGTAGAGCAGATTTTGGTCAAACCAGAGAGAACCAACCAGTAATTACAGAGATCGTTGGCGCACTCCCAATCACAGTTAGATTGGTATTTGTGGCAACCATTGTTGCCATTATTTTAGGAATTGGATTAGGAATTACCTCAGCACTTCGACAGTATTCAAGATTTGATTATTCAATGACCTTTTTCGCTTTTTTGCTCTACTCCTTACCGATTTTCTGGGTAGCAGTCTTGTTAAAGCAATTTTTAGCAATTGATTTTAATGACTTTCTCATATCAGCTCAGATCTCACTTCCATCAATAATTTTTGCCAGCACAATTGCGGGATTTTTTTGGGCGGCTATCTTTAGTGGAACGAGAAAGAGAGTACTACTGATATTTAGTGGAGTTTTTGTAGTGAACTCGGTATTTCTATCCATAATCAGTGCAACTAAGTGGTTTTTAAATCCAACCATGGGTCCTATTGTGATTTTGCTTGCCGCTATTGGTATCGCATTTGGAATTACCTATCTTTCGGTTGGGTTGGAGAATAAATCCGCGGTAAAGAGTGGATTATTTTGCGCTGTTGTTGGATCAATAATGTATTTCCCGGCACAAATACTGCTTGATTCAAACAGGCCAAGAGTTGGTTTATTGCTGATGTTTATCCTATTAATTGGAGTAGCTCTGCTTGGCTCAGTGATATTTAATCGAATTGATAGAGGACCAATCATTCGAACTAATGTTATTTCGGTAGTAATTATTGGTTTACTAATAGTTATAGACAAGCTAATGCAATCTTGGCGACCTTATATTGAAAGTGATGATATTAATTTTCGACCGATCTCTACATTTGGTCAGAGCACAGCATGGTTATTTGAGGTTCCCTTTTGGGTTAGATCCCTAGATATTGTTTTACACATGATTTTGCCAACCATTGCGCTGACACTAATCTCATTTGCTGGATATATTAGATTCTCACGTGGAACCCTGTTGGAAGTTTTAAATCAGGATTACATAAGGACTGCGCGCGCAAAGGGTTTAACTGAGCGAACTGTAATTATGCGCCATGCTTTCCGAAATACCATGATTCCAATTACCACAATTATGGTCACAGATATTGTCTCTATTGTGGGCGGTGCGATTATTACCGAACAAGTTTTTGGATGGTATGGAATGGGAACTTTGTTTAATAAAGCGATAGTTTCCTTTGATCTGAACTTATTAATGGGCGTAATTCTCTTCCTATCAACGCTAGCGATTTTGGCTAATTTGATAGCTGATCTTCTTTACTCAGTGCTGGATCCTCGCATCAGAGTAGGAGCAGGAAAATAATGGCGCGTAAATCAAATAAAGGTTTAAACACTGGCGAAGAATTACTTGACGGTAATGAAAATGCGATTTTTAACAAGGAAACTGAAGGATTAAGTCAGGGCCAGATAATTTTAAAGCGCTTTGTGCGCCACCGTGCCGCGATGGTTGCACTGGTTTTCTTCACTACATTGGTGGCAATTGTTTATACAGCACTTGATTGGCGGATCGGAGATCCACGAAACCCACGGTTTACTATTCCTGGCTGGTGGAATTATGGTTTTGAAGATACACCAGAGTTATTAACCGAAGGCTGTCCAGAAGGAATACTTGGTTGTCCAACAATTGATTTTGTGCCATTTGTAGATGGTGATGGTGTCCAATTAGGCCAGCATCCATTTGGTCAAGATAACATCGGTCGAGATTACTTTGCATTGGTAATGCGCGGTGCGCAGCGATCTATTTTGGTTATGTTCATTATTGGATTAATTGCAACCACTATTGGAACAATTGTTGGTGCGTTAGCAGGATTTTTCCGTGGGTGGACTGATGCAGTCCTAATGCGCTTAGTTGACTTTATCATCACAATTCCAGTAATTATTATCGGATCGGTAATTGGATTTCATTTCGGTAATAAAGGAGCTGCCTTCCTTGCCTTATTGCTGGGGCTCTTCTCGTGGACTGGATTATCCCGTTTAGTTAGAGGTGAATTTTTATCACTTCGAGAGCGTGAGTTTGTAGATGCTGCTCGTGTTGCTGGTGCAACAAATCGACGAATTATCTTTAAGCATATTTTGCCAAATGCAATTGGCGTAATTATCGTCTCAGTTACATTGTTGATGTCAGGTGCGATTCTGCTTGAGACCGCACTGAGCTTCTTGGGCTTTGGTGTTACATCACCGGATGTTTCATTGGGACTTTTAATCTCAAATTACCAAGATGCTTTTACAACCAGACCGTGGTTATTTTGGTATCCAGGCTTATTTATTATTGCTATCGCACTTTGTGTTAACTTTATTGGTGATGGTTTAAGAGATGCTTTTGATCCTCGTCAAAGACGCAGACTTTCTAAAAAAGATAAAGAAAATGCCCGCGAAATGCAATCGCGAAGTGAGATGGCCTAATTATGAATAATCAAAAGCAGAGTACCTGTAACCAAAAGAATCAGATTAAGCCAAAAAGCTTTCCTGTTAAATTGATACCTGTATTGAACAAGTTGCGGTTTATCAAGCCTTTGAAATGCGATCATTTTTTGGTTAGCAATAGCCGAGGCAACTCCGGAGTGGGAGTTAGGGCTTTGACCGGCTTGAATACTGCCAGTGCTTTGAATGTTCAAACCGCGCAACTCACTTTGATGAATCGATCTGCTGTGATACCTGCCAGGAGCAGGGGCAGCAAAGGCGTAAATTTGTTTGGTTCCAACACCTTCACCATGAGTCTTAATCGACATGGTGTAACGAGTGTCGATTTGTTCAACATCTTGCCAACCAATCAAGTGATGAGTAAAGGGATTTACAATTTCAACTCCTTCATCAAAGAAAACAACTTTAGGATGAATAAAGATTTGATAGCCGATCAAACAAACCAAAGCTCCCCAAATACTGGCAATGATCAATCCAAAGTTAAATCCATAATCAATGATTTGCAGATAGAGCATCGTGGCCACTATCCAAAAAGCCATGCCCGCAAAAATGTAACCACTTTTAGGGCGAAAAATTTGAGGATTATTCACCAGAGCATCTTCTCATGCACATCAGAAAAGCAGGTAGCGTAAATGTCAGATCCAGTACTTCAAGTACGTAATTTCACTGTTGAGTTTTGGGTTGATGGCTCCTGGTATCCAGCTGCAGTAGATATGAACTTTGATGTTCAAGCAGGTAAAACCTTGGCCATTGTGGGTGAATCTGGATCTGGTAAATCCACCACCGCAATGGGAATCATGGATCTATTAGCCTCAAATGCGCGAATGAGTGGCAGCGTTAAGGTCAAGGGAAGTGAAATGATTGGGGTTGCAAAATCTCAACTTCGAAAGTTTCGTGGCCGCGAGGTTGCCTACATCTTCCAAGAGCCGATGACTGCATTAAATCCGGTCTACACAATTGGTTTTCAAATAGTTGAAACTCTTCGTACTCACTTTGATATGGGACCAAAGGCTGCTAAAGCTCGCGCAATTGAGTTAATCACCTTAGTTGAGATTCCAAACCCTGAGCTTTCATTTGATAAGTACCCTCATCAACTCTCCGGTGGTCAACGCCAGCGAGCGATGATTGCGCAATCATTAGCTTGTGATCCTGCACTTCTAATTGCAGATGAGCCAACAACAGCACTTGATGTAACAGTGCAGGCTGAAGTTCTTGATCTAATGCGCGGACTTCGTACCAAGTTAAACTCTGCAATTTTGCTTATCACCCACGATATGGGTGTGGTAGCGGATATGGCTGATGAGATATTAGTTATGAAGGATGGTTTAACAGTTGAGCATGGCTCCTCCGATCAGATCTTTAATAAGCCAACCCATCCCTATACACAATCACTTCTTAAATCAGTTCCAAAACTTGGAACAGTCAAGCAACGTGCAGCTATTGATAATAAGAAGCAGCCGGTAATCAAATTAACTGATGTAACTATTGCCTATCCAAAGCGAGGAAGAATTCCAGAGTTTGTTGCGGTAAAAGATTTTAACTTAGAGATATTTCCTGGTGAGATTGTGGGCTTAGTAGGTGAATCAGGCTCTGGTAAAACTACAGTAGGTAGAGCTGCAATTGGTTTGATCCCAATTAAATCTGGCAAGCTAGAAATAGTCGGAAAAGATATTTCAAAGGCAACTCAAAAGGAGTTGTTCCCGATTCGCCGCCATACTGGAATTGTCTTCCAAGACCCTGCCTCTTCATTAAACCCACGTCTGCCAATTGGTGAATCAATTGGGGAGCCAATACTGCTGGCTGGGCTTGCCAAGGGTGCTGAGTTAAACCATAAAGTTGAGGAGTTGCTACAACAGGTTGAACTTCCAAGATCTTATCGAAACCGCTTTCCACATGAGTTATCAGGTGGTCAACGTCAACGAGTTGGAATTGCTAGAGCTTTGGCTCTAACGCCAGATTTATTAATTGCTGATGAACCAACATCAGCACTTGATGTTTCAGTTCAGGCAAGATTTTTAGAGTTACTACTTGAGTTACAAGATAAGTTGAAGTTTGCTTGTTTGTTTATCAGCCATGATTTAGCTGTCGTTGACATACTTGCTCACCGAATTGCAGTTATGCAAGATGGGCGATTAGTTGAAGAGGGCGATCGAGACAGTATTTTAAAGAGTGCAAAAAATGAGTACACCCGTCGATTAATTGCTGCTGTCCCTGTACCAGATCCAGCAGAACAAAAGAAGCGCCGTGAGGCAAGGCTGGCCGCTAAGTGATCACCAATGTAGATGCTGACTTTTTAGCCCTACCGCTTGATAACTGCTCCGATGCTGCAATCAGCGCAGCTAAAGCTGCAGGTGCCTTACATGTTGATGTGCGAATTGAAAGAACTAGAAGTGGCTACCTTTCACTTCGAGATGCTAAACCTGAGACTCAAACAGATGAAACAAACTTTGGAATTGGTGTTCGAGTAATCGTAAATGGGGCATGGGGCTTTGCCTCAGCACCTGGTGTAAGTATTGAGCTAGCAAAGAAATTGGCTATCACTGCAGTTGAGATGGCAAAGACTTCAAAGCCATTATCAACTGATTTTGTCTCATTAGCCAAAGAGCCTGCCTACCCAAATCAAGAATGGGTATCTTCCTATGAAATTGATCCATTTGCGGTATCCGATACTGAAAAAAAGGATCGCCTAGCTACTTTAAGTAGCAAACTACTAAAGAGTGAAACAGTAAATCACACCAGCGCACATACACATTTTGTTAAGGAACAAAAGTATTACGCAGATATTTATGGCACTAGTACAACGCAGCAAAGAGTAAGAGTACAAACTCAAATTGAAGCGATCTCAATTGGCGCTCATGGTTTTGAATCAATGCGCACCTTGGCCCAACCAGCTGGCTACGGCTGGGAGTGGATGGGAAATTCAATTTGGAATTGGGATGCTGAGATTGAGCAACTACCGACATTATTGGCAGAAAAGGTTGCCGCCCCATCAGTTGAACCGGGTAAGTATGACTTATTGATTCACCCATCAAATCTTTGGCTAACCATTCATGAATCTATTGGCCATGCAACAGAGCTAGACCGGGCAATTGGGTATGAGGCTAATTACGCCGGCACCTCTTTTGCTACTCCAGACAAGCTAGGAAAGCTTAAGTATGGCTCTGCCTTAATGAATGTAACTGGGGATCGATTAACTGAACATGGCTTGAGCACAGTTGGCTTTGATGATGAGGGAGTTGCAGCTCAGAGATGGCAGATTGTAAAAGATGGAGTTTTAGTTGGTTACCAAACAGATCGGCGAATATCTGCTGTCGTAAACCAAGAGCGTAGTAATGGTTGTGCTTATGCAGACTCTCCAGGACATGTACCAATTCAACGTATGCCAAATGTTTCACTCCAACCTGATCCAAATGGCCCAACACTAGAAAAACTAATTGAATCAGTAGATGATGGTATTTATATTTTGGGTGATAAATCCTGGTCAATTGATATGCAACGTTATAACTTCCAATTTACTGGACAGCAATTTCATCGAATTAAAAATGGCAAGTTAGTCGGACAATTAAAGGATGTTGCATACCAATCAACTACAACTGACTTTTGGGGCGCAATGAAGATGGTAGGCGGGCCCTCCACCTACGTCTTAGGCGGCGCTTTCAATTGCGGTAAGGCTCAACCTGGCCAAGTTGCAGCGGTAAGTCATGGTTGTCCAGCTGCGGTATTTAACAAAATCAATATCTTAAACACCGTATCTGAGGTGGGCAAATGATTAAAGCTCAAGATTTAATTGAAAAGATCCTAGCTAAGGCAAGCTCTGATGAATGCATTGTTATTGTTACCGATAAAACACAGGCAAATTTGCGATGGGCAAGCAGCACCTTAACTACCAATGGAGTTCTTCAAGAAAGAAGTGTGACGGTAATTGCCTTCCTTAAAACAAAGGATGGAATGGCATCAGGGGGCGTATCTAGAACCAATGTAGATGAAGCAGATATTGATTCACTCCTGGCACAAGCAGTTGCCTCAGCAAAGGCTGCAGGAGCTGCCGAGGATTACGCACCAATTGCTGAAAATGTTGAGCTAGGTAATTGGCAGGCACCACATCAACCAACAGGTCCAGAGGTATTTAAAAAGTTTGCACCAGATTTAGGCCAGATGATGGGTAAATCTGTAAGTGATGCAATTGAATTATTTGGTTATGCCGAGCACACACATGAAACTGTTTGGGTGGGATCAAAAGGTGGTTTGCGATTACGAAGTGATAAACCTATTGGCCGAGTAGAGATGACGGCAAAATCTCATGCTCGTACCCGTTCAACCTGGTATGGCGTAGAGACTCATGACTTTTCAAATGTGGCGGTAGCAGATATTGATAAAGATATTCGCCAGCGCCTGACCTGGCAGGAGCGAAAGATTGAGCTGCCAGCTGGAAGGTATGACACAGTATTTCCATCAGGATCAGTTGCTGATTTTTATGTTTATATGATGTGGGTTGCAGATGCTCGAGCAGCTTTTGAAGGACAGAGTGTATTTTCTAAGAAGGGAGGCGGCACCCGAGTAGGTGAGAAGTTATCTAATGTTGGACTTCAATTATTTAGCGATCCAAGTAATGCCCAATTAAATGGCGCAGCATTTGTTCATGCCACCGCCAGCACCCCTTTCACCTCAGTATTTGATAACGGACAAGTGCAAAAACGTTGCGATTGGATCAAAGATGGCGTACTTGAATCCTTATTACAAACCAGAGCAAGTGCAAAGATGACCTCACTTGCCTACACGCCATTGGGTGATAATTTAATTATGAGTGTAGATGGGGCAACAGGCTCTACCTTGGATTTAGTAAAAGGAGTTAAGAATGGATTGCTGGTAACCACTCTTTGGTATATCAGAATGGTAGATCCAAACTCACTCTTGCTGACCGGATTAACCCGAGATGGGGTTTACTTTGTTAAAGATGGTGAAGTACAAGGGGTAACAAATAATTTCCGCTGGAATGATTCACCTGTTAGCGCCCTCTCTCGTATCAGCGCAGCCGGGGCTACGGAATGGACTCAGCCAAGAGAATGGGCTGGGGATATGGCAAATATGTCAGCACCTGCTTTAGTAATTAAAGATTTTAATATGTCGACTGTAAGCCCAGGTAACTAAGTAACTAAAGTTTTTTTGTTGGTTTATTACCAACTTTTCGCACCAATAAACTTGATGCAACAATAGAAATTACAACAGCCACTAACAATCCGGTGTATTGCGCCTCAGTAATAGCAGCTTGAGCAAATGCAATACTTCCTAATACGAAGGAAAACTCACCAATCTGGCTTATTCCAACTCCAAATTGAATCTTTTGAACCTCTAACTTTCCTAGCCTTACTAGTAAAGCGGTAGGAATTGTCTTTGAAACAACAACTAGAAGTAAAAATATGAGAGCAAATGGCCAAGCTTCCGATAACTTACTTGGCTGAATCAAGGTTCCAATTACCACAAAAAATAGCACTGCAAATAGATCCCTAAATGGCAGGATGGCTTTTCGAACCTCATCGGTATCTTGGCTTTGATTTATCGATAGCCCGGCGATAAATGCTGCCAATGCCATTGGAATACCAAAGACCACAGTGCCTAATGCAGCTAGCACCAGTCCAACGGAGACTGAGTAAATCAAAAATAGATCCTTCTCCCACCTGACCATTCTTAAAAGTTTTGGTAAAAGTTTTGAACAGGCATAGGCAAGCAAGATAAAGCCAAATAGTCCGCCAATAGCTATTGGTAAAGGTTTTTCACTCTCGCCAAATACAGTCAAGATAATTACTGCAGCACTGACACCGATAATATCTTGTACAACTGCCCAGCCCAGCATCGCATCTCCAGTTGCTGAGTTGATAGTTCTTCTTGGACTTTTGGTGATATTCACAATTACCACACTTGATGAGATTGCAATTGAAAGTGATAGCAATAGGGCGCCAAATAGTGGCATATCAAGCCATAAAAAGACGGGGGTGCCGATGAGTACACCAATTGCAACCTGAGCAGGAGCACCCCAAAGAATTGAGCGATTTTCCTTACTCATTCGCTTTAAATCAATTTCAATACCAACTTCAAACAACAACAAGACCACACCAATATCTGCCAGCAGGGCTAATTGATTGTTATCGGCGACAAAGCCGGGGGTAAAGGGTGAGACCAGTAATCCGGTAAGTATGTAGCCAAAGACTGCAGGTAGGCCAAATTTACGGGCAACAAATCCCATGGTGGCAGCAGCAAGTAGCACAACGCCTACGTTAAGAACTAACGGTGCGGTTTCAACTATCGTGGCGGCCATAAAACCCTCTATTAATGATTATCGAAGTTGATCTAAGCCTACTTAAAGAGTTAGAGATGGGGAAGGTAATTATTACTTAACTGAGGCTTTGTAGATTTCCGCAATTGCTTCATCTAACTTAGCGTCAAAATCAGCCTCACTTTGTTTTGCAGATAGACCTTCAGTTAAGGCACGGGAGAAGCTGGCAATTAACTTAGGATTTTTAGCCAAAACCTCATTTGCATGCTCTCTGCTATACCCACCTGAGAGTGCAACAACTCTGACCACCCGTGGATGATCGGCTAACTGAGAGTAAAGCCCAGCTTTTTCTGGCAAGGTCAACTTAAGCATGACATCCTGCGTTGGAGTTAATTTATCCAATTGTTTAGTAAGGGCTGCAAGTAATAAATCCTCAGCCGCTGCCTTATCAGGACATTTGATATCAACCTCAGGCTCAATTATTGGCACCAAGCCCTTTGCACAAATTTGTTTGCCTATCTCAAATTGTTGATCAACAACTGCGCTCACTCCTGCCGGATTTGCCTGCTTAATTACTGATCTCATTTTGGTGCCAAAGACACCATGTGAAAGTGCACTTGTTAATCTCTTATCTAACTCAGGAATTGGCTTCATAACTTGAGCGCCATCTTTTTCATCAGCTAATCCATTATCAACCTTTAAAAATGGCACTACTTTCTTTTTCTGCCATAGATACTCAGCACTTCCCATTCCATCAATCATGCGATCCATAGTCATTTCAAACAAGATCACACCAATTACCCGCTCAGATGTGAAGGCGGGTGATTTAATGATTCGAGTACGCATTTGATGAACTAGATCAAACATTGCTTCATCGCCTGAATAGGCATCAGCTTCAATTCCATAAAGTGATAGGGCTTTTGGGGTCGAACCACCACTTTGATCAAGGGCTGCAATAAAGCCTTTACCACTTTTCATCTGAGCTAATTGTGCTGAATCCATTTTCTTTAACCCCAACTCTTAATTAACAGTTTTTGATATTGACCACTGTGTCAGGGCGTAAGGATAACACTTACACCGTGTGTGATTTTGCTATGACAAGCCCACCCTTTAGCCTTAAACAATGGGCAAGATAAAAAGCTTTGCACCGATCATATTTGTACTGCTGTGGAGCACTGGTTTTATTGGTGCCAAATACATCCTTCCCTACGCCGAACCCTTTGTTTTCTTAACTATTAGATACCTCTTTGCCACCTTAATTTTGGTGGCGATCGCAAAGGCGATTGGTGAATCCCTTCGAATAAGTTGGCCACAAGTAAAACAATCAATCTTGGTCAGTGTTTTCTTACATGTTATCTATATTGGCGGTGTTTTCTATGCAATATTTATAGATATTCCAGCAGGCATTACCGCTGTAATTGTGAGTTTGCAACCAATCCTTGTCTCAGCAGTTGCTATTCCATTATTAAATGAGAGGTTAAGTTACAAACAGATCTTTGGACTACTTCTTGGATTTATTGGTGTTACTTTCTTGTTGATTCCAAAGTTATTTGAAGGAGATCTTTCAATTGGTTTTTCAGCTGCTGGAATTACAGCCTGTGTTTTAGCCTTACTGGGCACAACAGCTGGCTATCTGATTCAAAAGAAAGGTGGCTCTGATATCCCATTTTTAGCTGGCACCGCTGTCCAATTTGCTTCTGCCACAATTATTTTTGCTATTGCATCAATTATTTTTGAGCCATTAAAGGTTGATATAACTTTAGAATTTATCTTAGCTCTTGCTTGGATTGTGATAGCACTTTCAATTGGGTCAATATTTCTTCTCTTCTACCTACTGCGCAAGGGAAGTGCTTCATCAGTTTCCAGTTTGTATTACCTAGTTCCTCCCTTGACTGCAATTCAAGCTTATTTATTTTTTGGGGAGCGAATTAACACAATTGGCTTAGTTGGTATGGCACTTGCCGCATTAGGCACCCTGATAGTTACAAAAGAGGGTAAGAGTAGCCACTAGTAAAGGTTTAGTTACTGATTTAAAAATATCTTGTACTGCACCCGGTTGGTGATTGCAACCTTGTCATAAAGTTTTCTAGCAGTTTCATTATCAGGTGCGGTAGTCCAGTAAAGACGCTTAGAACCCTTGGCAATTGCAATCTCCTCCACCGCTTTGATTAATGCTCTGCCAACTCCGCCTCCTCTTACCTTTGGATCCACATACAAATCCTCTAAGTAGCAAAAATCCTCAACCTCCCAGGTTGATGGACGAAAAATGTAGTGAGTAAATCCGACGACTTGACCATCTTTTTCCGCTAATAAACCGGTGATATTAAAATCAGAGTTGATTCGCTTCCAAGTTAATTCATACTGCTCATCAGATAACTTAGATTCATAAAAAACTATGTACTCTTTAAATAACTCAAGCCACCGAGGTTTATCAGCAGGGGTGATTGGACGAATTTTAATGCTCATTATGTAAGCCTACCCTGCTCAGAATTAGGTTAGCAATGCCTGATTAGATCTAGTGCGGTGTATTGTTTTGCTATCTAAATATTGTGTTGATAACTTAGAAAGTGCAAAGGAGTGATTAAATTGTGTGATCAAGTAACCTGTCGAAAGTGTAAGAAACCAACCTGGTCTGGTTGTGGTCAGCATATTGAGCAAGCACTTGCTAATGTAGCAAAAGCTGATCGATGCCAGGGCCATCAAGATGAACCTAAGAAAGCAAATTTGTTATCGCGATTATTTAGCCGCTAGGTAATTTTGTGCAGATTAAGATCGAAAAGGCTAGCGCGAGCCAGGCAGAGCGGCTTAAAAGTTTGCGCCTTGCTGCGCTAAAGGATGCCCCTTATGCCTACGGCGCTGTTTATGAGGTGGATAAAGAAAAGCCAATCAGTTTTTGGCAACAGACATTGGTAAATTCAAATTGGTTTTTCACCTCTATAGATGGTGTTGATATTGGATTAATTGGTGTGGAAAAAGCAGCCGAAGATCGGGGCAGTGATTGCTGGATTTTTGGCTGGTGGATTGAGCAATCATTTCGTGGGCAAGGGGTAGCTGCTTTAATGTTAAATGCAATTGATAAATTCTGTATTGAAAACAAGTGGCTAAAACAGGGATTAGGTGTTTGGCCAGAGAATCAACGCGCCATTGCTGCTTATCTTAAGTTGGGTTTTATTGCAGGTGGTGAGCCAATTCCAAGCAGATCAAAACCTGGCCAGTTATACCTACCGATGTATCGAAATCTGAGTATTTAAATCAATTAGTAAATAGGATATTGGCATGGCTAAGAAAGATGTTGATGCTTATATCTCTGCGCAGGCAGAGCCAGAGCGGACATTATTAAAGCAAATGCGCCAAATCATCATGGAGGTGGAGCCTTCCTTAAAGCAGGTTATCTCCTATGGCATTCCAGCTTTTAAGTTAGATGGAGATGTAGTTTGTGGAATCGCTGCCAGAAAATCTGGTTGCTCCTTCTATCCATTTAGTAGCTCAGTGCTTGCTGCTTTGCAGACAGATTTGGTCAAATATCGGCAAACTAAGAGTGCGCTGCACTTTGATACACCATTGCCTAAGACTTTGGTGCGAAAATTAATGACACAGCGGATGGTTCAGATGATGGTCAAAAAGAAGCGCAAGTAAAGTTGTAGAATCACTTTATGGAGAAAAATCACAAAAAGTTAAATCAAGATAGTGATATCTCCCAAAGTGAGCTAGATAGATATGAGAAGTTAGATCGTGAGTGGCGAGAGTACAACATCGCTGCCCCTGCAAGACGCGCCTTAGTAGATGCTCGGTTGTATAAAGTTTCAGATCTGCGAAAGATTTCACAACAAGAGTTAGAGGATTTACATGGCATGGGCAAGAGCGCCATTGCCAGACTTAAAGTTTTAATGAATGCTAAAAAAATTAAGTTTCGCCCGTGAAGCGCTTTCTAACCTGGTTTATCAAACTCTTTACCAATCGCAGAACCTGGGTTAGGCAGATCGTTGTTGCCTCCCTTGCCTCCACCACCGCCTGGTTAATTGGTGATTCATTAGTCTTCAAAGGTGGCTTAGTAGCGGCCATTGTTTGTGCGTTAAGTATTCGAATCTCACTCTATAAATCAGTTAGAGAGGGATTAGGACAAATTGTTGGAACTGCAATTGGCGCTGGAGTTGCCTTATTAACTGTTCATTACTTCTCCTTTGGCCCGATCGCTATCGGTATGACAGTTCTGCTCTGCTCAGTTGTGGCCAGGGGACTTCGTCTTGGTGAGGTGGCCTCGGTAAATGTGCCGGTAACTGCATTAATTGTTATTGGTCCTGGAATCTCAGGCTCTACGGCAGAACATAGATTGATTTCAACCTTAATTGGCGCAGCTGTGGCAATTGTTTTCTCCTACTTCTCCCATGCCAACACCCCAGCTGGTCGAACTGTTAATCAAATTTCAAGATTAGGTAAACGTGGGGCTGAGTTGATTAGTGAGATGGCAGAAGGAGTTGCAGCTGGCACCTCTAAAAAACAGGCAGGATCTTGGCTTGCAAAGGCTAGATTGCTGGTGGAGGAGATACCAAGTTTAAGATCTCAAGCAATTGAGGCTAGAAGGTATGCCAAATGGTCACCACTTGCCGAGGTTGATCAAGCAGAGTCCTTATATATACAAGGTGTTGCAATTGAGCACATGGTGGTGCAGATACGAAGTATGGCTAGAACATTATTTGACTCCACCTTGGATCCAAATCGAAAAGAGAGCATTGATCGACAAATTGCATTTGCTCTATCTGCAACAAGTAGTGCAATTACTGAAAAGCTAGAGTTAATTGAAACCAAGAGCCGAGATAAACAAATTGATAATATTGCAAAGGACTTACGTCTTGCCGCAGATAACTTCACTGAAGAGATAATTGGGATGGCAGAGGTGCTACCTAGAACTCAGTTTGTAAGGTGTATCTCGCTAGTTTCACAGATGAAGATCATCGCTAACTCACTAGATGAGAGCTCACCTGCCCTACTTTCCGTCTCCACCCCAGGAGAGCCAATTAGCGTCAAAGTCATCGGCACCTCACCCTTTAGTAGGTTAAGTAAGGCAAGCCTTCAAATCTCAAAATCAATGAGAAACTTCTTACGCAGGTAGGATTGGCATATGAGCAATGAAGAGTTAAAGGCACTAGCAAGTGATTACCAAGCAGCTACTGAAGTATTTCTAGCAGCATATGCCAAGTTAGATCCAGCTGATTTAGATAAGCCAAAAAGTGATGGTTGGAATCCACGGCAGGTAATCCACCATTTAGCAGATAGTGAGTCACAATCCTGCGCTCGCTTAAAGAGATTAATCGCAGAGCCAGGCACAATCATCCAGGGTTATGATGAGAATAAATGGGCACAAAATCCCACATTGGGGTATCTAGTTCTACCAATTGAGGCATCACTTGCGCTCTTTAAGGCTTCAAGGCAGGCCTCACTAGAAATCATTAAGAGATTAGAATTTGCAGATCTTTCAAAATCTGGCACCCACACTGAAAGTGGAGCTTATGATCTTCGAAAGTGGTTTAGAAGTTATATAAACCATCCAAAGGATCACGCAAATCAGCTATTAGCCAATTAACTCCGCGTTGGTGTATTTACGTTGTGGATGTTTACAAATATCATCATTTAAAGTTTTAGCACAATTTGAGCAGAGCAAATTCAAAGAGTTACATGGTGGCTGCGGACAGTCGTAAAAGCGATTTGCTGGGGCATTACATTTTTCACAATTAGCAATTGATTTTGTCTTATCACTAAACTCAATCGACATTCGATTATCAAAGGTGTAAAGGGCGCCCTCCCAAAGTCCATCATCACCAAACTCTTTACCGTAGGTGAAGATGCCACCATCAATTTGATAAACATCTTTAAAGCCCCGAGTTTTCATAACTGAGGATAAAACCTCACACCTAATTCCACCGGTGCAGTAGGTAACTACCGGCTTATCCTTAAGGTGGTCATACTTGCCACTATCAAGCTCGGCAACAAAATCTCTAGTTGTTGAGGTATTTGGGATGACTGCATTTTTAAATCTTCCCACCTGTGCTTCAAAGGCATTTCGACCATCAAAGAAAACAACATCATCGCCATGTTTTGCTACTAACTCATCAACCTGAGCAGGTTTTAAATGTTTGCCACCACCAACTACACCATTTTTATCAACTTTAATCTCATCAGGATTTCCAAAGGCGACCAACTCGGGGCGAACCTTGACACTTAATTTCGGAAAATCATTTCCAGTTCCATCAGACCATTTAAACTTCATTTTGGCAAAGCCTTCATATGATCTGGTTTGTCTGATGTATTTCTTTAAATCATTTATATCCCCACCCAATGTGCCATTGATGCCATGGGGGGAGACAATAATTCTTCCCTTTAAATTTAAGCTCTCACAAAGATTTTTCTGCCAGATCTTTATCGCAGTTGGATCTGATAGGGGAGTAAAGATGTAATAGAGGATTACCTTTGAAAGCGCCATGTTGGAATTTTAACCTCGATTATGAGATTGAAAATTTATTGGGATTTTCACGCTTATTACCCCTCAAAATCCCCCTTGATATCACCCTGGGTGAGGGGTGAGGGCACTACCCAAAATCCCCTCTTTGCCTCACCCTTACTGGGTGGCTAACGCTGAAAAATCCTCACCCTCTGTCAGGCGGGTGACTACCTCTGCGCTGGAGAGTGCAATTGAGCGAGGCGATGTTGATTTCATATACCAAATGTTTGCAACTACTGCCAGAGATTTAGCGCAAACAGGTCAAGGCAAGGAGTTAATAAAACTTTCAAAGTACGCAGGAGATCAATCAATCGATGGCAAAGCATTACAAAAAGCTTTTTCACTTATGGGCTACCTTGTTGAATTAGATTACACAACTGCAATGGCAATCGCATTAGAGTTAGAAATTGAAAAAGAAAAAACAAATATCGAAGATTTTCTTGAAAAAATGATCGCCTTTGCACGTGCTTTTACTAATTTTGCAAATGGTGATTTAGTAAAAGCAAATAATGAAATAACTTATGCGTTAACCTCACCAGTTCTCACCACTGATTTAGGTGGAGTTGATAAACCTGGGCTAGTTAGAATGCGAGCCTTAATCGAGCATCTATACTCAAATTTGCCCGCGCTACGCCAATCACAAACCCAGATTGAAAATCTTGTTGATGAGTTTGGTGGCACCAATATTGCCCACCATCAGATTGCGGTAAAAGCTTTGAATTACTATGAAGAGGGCAATTACATAAAAGCAAATGAATTTGCAAAGATGGGAGTAGCCTCGGCCCAAGCAAATGGTTATGTTGGTTTATCAGCTCCACTTGAGTGTAAATATATAGTGGCGCGAACCTTGTTTGAGTTTGCAAAGCTAGACCAAGCACTAATTGAGCTAGATGAATTAAAAAAAGATGCTAAAGATAATAAGTCTGTACTTTTTTATGTACTAGCTGAAACATTTGCAATTCGAATTTTGACCGCGCAATCAAAAGTTGCAGAGGCCCTGGAGCGATTAAACAATTTACACCTTGAGGTTGATCCAATTGCTAAACAAAATGATCTGGCTTGGTTGATAGATGTTACAGAGTTGTTTATTCGCTTCATTTTAGGCGACGTTGCAAGAGCGCAGATTCTAATTGAGCGCTCACCAGATCTGCCTTATGTAAGACAGGTAAAGTTAGCCTTGGCTGGTAATGCCGGGATGAAGACTTCGACCAAAGATGAGGTTTTAAATCTGCCAGAGTCAACATTTAAAGAGCAGATATATAAGTATTTGTATCTTGCAGAGTTTAAAGCTGAAGGTGGCACAGGGCCAAAGGATTGGATGAAAAAAGCCCTTGAAATTGGAGAAATTACCGGCTGTCGCGAGATGTTTATTAGACAGGGTAATCACCACATTAATCTGATAATTGAGATTACAAAGGAGCAGCCTTCGATGTTTCTGGAGGAGTTAGTCAGAGATTGTGTTAAGCGATTAAACCAAAGAAGTCAGGCAGATAAAGCCAGCAGTGAGAATTTAACCTCTCGTGAGATAGAGGTTTTAAAGCACTTAGGTACCGGTAAATCAATTGAAGCGATTGGAAAAACACTTCACATATCCAAGAATACGATGAAAACGCACTTGCGAAATATCTACCGCAAACTTGAGGTGGCAGGACGCAGTGAGGCAGTTGTTAAGGGTAAAAAACTACTTTTAGTTTAACCTTTGAAGATTGGCCTAAGTGGCAAAGATGCACTCAAATATGCAGCATCTAGTAAAGCAGATTGAGCGATTGCATCATTGGCATCTGTTTTGATCGCTTTGCCAAGATCTATTGCATCGGCAAATGCCAAGAGTTGATAGGTATAGGTGGAGATAGATGGCAGGTGCTCAACTCGTTTTTGTCCTGCTGATTCAACAATCACTCTTGGATCCATGCCGGAAGCCACAAAATTAGGTAGATAAACACTTCCCTTACTGCCGGTAACTGTAAGTGGTGCCTGCATCCCCTCTGTTTCAAAATCACCCTTAGCAAGTGCGGCCACACCATTTGGATATTTAAGTTGAACATATAACTTGGTATCAATCTTTCCATCTGCTGAGTTAACATCGGCTTTGACTACCGATGGCTCACCTGCTGCCACCTGCTGACTAATCATTCTTTGGCTATGAATGGCGTAGCAACCCACATCCATCATTGAGCCACCTGCTAAATCAAATTGCAACCTTAAATCACCTGGCTTTGGCATATTAATCAATAGAGCAGATTCAACCTTAATTACCTCACCTATCTCACCAGATTTTAAAATCGCAAGTAATCGCTGAAAGACTGGGTGGTAGTAGTAGTGAAAACCTTCCATAAAAATTTTGCCAGATTTACTTACCGCTGCTGCCACCTCTTTTGCCTCAGCAGCATTACAAGCTGATGGCTTCTCACTTAAAACATGTTTGCCAGCAGCTAGGGCTTTGATATTCCATGGGGCGTGTGCGCCATTGTGCAGCGCGTTATAAATAACATCTACCTCAGGATCATCTAATACCTCTTGGTATGAGCCATATGATTTTTGCACCTGGTACTGCTTAGCAAATTGATCAGCCCGCACCTTATCTCTGGCACCTACTGCAAGTAATTTATGGCCTGTTGCTTGAGCTGGATAAATAATGGCGCTAGGTGCAATTCTGGCCGCTCCTAATATTCCAATACGAAGTGGTTTTCGAGCCTCATTCATATAAGTAATCTACCGCCAAATTACTTTTTGTAGTACCGGGCCATAAATTGGGCTTTAAAATCTAAAAATGTGCCATCTTCAATACCTTTTCGCATTTGATCCACCAAGCCAACAATAAAGTGTTGATTGTGGATGGTGGCCAAGGTGGCAGCGACCATCTCCTTTGATCTAAATAGGTGACAAAGATATGCCCTGGTGTAGTTGACGCAGGTATAACAGGTGCAATCTTTTTCAATTGGAAAGAACTCATTTTTATGTGGTGCATTTGAGATATTCACACGGCCATCTTTGGTAAATACTGAGCTAGTTCTTGCTTGCCGGGAAGGGGCTACACAATCAAAGGTATCTGCGCCATTTTCCACCCCAACAAATAAATCATCTGGCTCACCAATTCCTAAAAAGTGGCGTGGCTTATCTTGCGGTAACTCCTCATTTACCCATCTCAAAATATCGCCCAAGCTTTGTTTATCTAACGCACCGCCAATACCAAAGCCATCAAAGCTAATCCCATCAACCTTCATATCTGATAAATCCTTAGCCGCCTTCCTGCGCAAATCCTCATACTGGGCCCCTTGCAATACCCCAAAGAGTGCTTGATATGGTTTATCTGAGCGCTTTTTAGTTAATCGATCATGCTCTGCCAAACATCTAATCGCCCAAAGCCGGGTGCGCTCTAAAGCTTTTTCTTGGTAACTTCTAGTGTTGTGCAAGGTAGTGCACTCATCAAAGGCAAAGATTATGTCTGCGCCAATTTGATGCTGCACCTGCATCGAAACCTCAGGGGTAAAGCGGTGAAGTGAGCCATCTAAATGTGATTTAAAGGTGACCCCATCATCATCAACATGGGCTAGCCGCTCTTTATCATCGGCAATTACATCATCATCTTGAAAGGTGTTCTCATCCATAGCAATAACCTTTTTAAAACCAACCCCAAGGGACAAAACTTGAAAGCCACCTGAGTCGGTAAAGGTTGGCCCTTGCCAATTCATAAACTTTCCAAGACCGCCTGCCTGATCAACAATCTCCGGCCCTGGCTGCAGATATAGGTGATAGGCATTTGCTAAAACTGCTTGGGCGCCAAATTCAGTGATGGACTCAGGTAACACCGATTTTAAGGTCGCCTTAGTACCAACTGGAATAAAGGCTGGGGTTTTAATCTGGCCATGCGGGGTAGTAATTACCCCAGTTCGGCCTAAGCGATTAGACAAACTGGCTTTGACCTCAAATTTAAAACTCATTATTAACCAATCCTGCTGTTGCTAGGTTAAATTGGCAAATATTTTAAATTACCAGATCCTGACCCGGGCATTTTCAGGCATAAAGTGATGATCATCCTTAGTTAGTGCAAATGCTGCATGAAACTCATCTAAATTAGCCACAATCTGATTACATCTAAACTCAGCTGGGGAGTGAGGATCGGTGGCAATGCGCCTTCTTGCCTCCTCTGGTCGGTACTTACTTCGCCAGCACTGCGCCCACCCAAGGAAGAATCTTTGATATCCGCTAAAGCCATCGATTACCGGTGGTTTAGCTGATCCAAGTGAGATCTCATACGCCTTATATGCGATGGTTAATCCACCCAGATCGCCAATATTTTCACCAATAGTTAGCGCGCCATTGACCTTAAGCTCAGGTGCTGCCTCTGGGGATAATTGATTGTATTGATCAATTAATTTCGTAGTCCGTTTTTCAAACTCCTGCCGATCAATATCACTCCACCAATTTACTAAGTTGCCATCACCATCATATTTAGAGCCTTGATCATCAAAGCCATGACCGATCTCATGACCGATCACCGCTCCAATGCCACCGTAATTAGCAGCGTAATCATCAGCATTAACATCAAAAAATGGCGGTTGCAAAATTGCAGCCGGAAAGACAATCTCATTCATCCCAGGGTTGTAGTAGGCATTAACTGTTTGGGGGGTCATATACCACTCAGATTTATCTACCGGTTTGCCGATCTTGGCATACTCATAATCTTGGGAGAATTTTGCGATTTGAGCGAGGTTGCCAATTAGATCATTTGGATCAATACTTAACTTTGAGTAATCGCGCCACTTATCTGGGTAGCCAATCTTTGGGGTGAATTTATCCAATTTAACAAAGGCTTTCTCCTTTGTCTGTTGGCTCATCCAATCCAGGTTGGTAATGCTCTTTCGGTAGGCGGTGATTAAATTCTTAACTAACTCAACCATCTTAGTTTTTGCACTCTCACCAAAGTGGCGCTGGACATAGATCTGCCCAACCGCCTCTCCTAACGCCCCCTCAACTAAGCCAACCCCACGCTTCCATCGCTGCTTTAATGCCGGAGTGCCGGACAGGGTGGTGCCATAGAAATTAAAGTTCTCATTAACAAACTCACTGCTTAAATATGGGCTAGCACCAGATAAAACATGCCAGGTCAGCCAGCTGCGCCACTTTGGCAGATCAAAAGCTGCCAATAACTTTGATAACCCTTCAAAGTAGGAGGGTTGTCTTATTACTACCTGCTCCAGAACCTGCATTGGAGTCTTGGAGGAGGAGATCCAAAGTTGCCAATCAAAATCTGGGGCTAATTGAGTTAACTGGGCAAAGCTCTTCTTGTTATAGGTCAGCTCTGCATCTCGATCTTTAACCTGATCCCAATGACAGGCCGCAATCAAGCTTTCAATCTCTAGAACCTGTTGGGCAGCTAATGCGGCATTTTCAAGATTAGCCAACTCAAACATCTTTTGGATGTGGGCGGTGAAGGCATCTCTAATCCCTTGGTACTCACCCTCTCGGTAGTAGGCCTCATCAGGCAGTGATAATCCTGATTGGCCCAGGTAGACAATATTTTTAGTGGAGTCCTTATTATCGGTTGAGACGAAGGAGTAAAACAGACCAGATAAACCACGGGCTTCAAACTCACCTAAGGTTTTTAAAAAATCCGCTAACGAATTAATTGATTGGGCAGCTGCTAAATCTTTTGCAATTGGTGAGATACCTAATTTTTCAATCCCCGCCTCATCCATAAAGGAGTTATATAAATCGCCAATTTTTTGGGCATTACTTCCGGCAGCTGCTTTGCTAGCTGCCTGATCTAAGATGATTTGTTTGACCTGTTTTTCGGCCTGCTCATATAGCCAGTAAAAGGCGCCATCACTTGCTCGATCCTCTGGGATGGTCGATTCCTTAAGCCACTTGCCATTCATAAATCTAAAGAGATCATCTTGTGGGCGAACCGTTGGGTCAATGTGGGAAAGATCTAAACCGCTCTTCATAATGGGATAAGCCTATCTTTTCTTAAATTACTTTTGGGCAATAAAAAATCCCGCCATTTAACTGGCGGGATTTTTTAGTTAATAACTTACTTTGCAGCCTTCTTACGACGACGACGCTTTGGAGCAGCCTTTGCTGCTTTCTTACGACGACGACGCTTTGGAGCAGCCTTTGCTGCTTTCTTACGACGACGACGCTTTGGGGCAGCCTTTGCTGCCTTCTTACGACGACGCTTTGGTGCAGCTTTTGCTGCTTTCTTACGACGCTTTGC
>Ga0208360_1000074_pt1 | contig 34210 bp, 31 predicted proteins | sample LakMenE27Jul10ns_FD_150739 | JGI IMG/M metagenome (GOLD analysis project Ga0208360, IMG submission 150739) | Freshwater microbial communities from Lake Mendota, WI - 27JUL2010 deep hole epilimnion ns (SPAdes) | ecosystem: Environmental > Aquatic > Freshwater > Lake > Epilimnion/Euphotic zone ...
TGTGGGAAACTATGCTTCGCGTACGAGGGGGCAGTAGCTCAGTTGGTTAGAGCCCCGGACTCATAATCCGGTCGTCGTAGGTTCGAGCCCTACCTGCCCCACTCCACTATTCGTCGAATATATTCCGGAACCGCAACGTGAGTTGAATCGTTATTCGTTATGGGCTCACCAAATTTTGTAATGATAGGAATCTGTCCAGCCCAGATATCAAGTGCAGCATCTTCACCGTCAAGGGAATCTCCGCTTCGCGCCTTGGCTGTAACGTCATCGAGGGCAAGTGCAACGATCATTGTCTGAGCGAATTCTTTAGCGGTCATGGCTCGTCCGCCTTCCCATAGTCCAGGAATGAGTTTTTCTGTCAGAGCTTTCATTGCTTCACTTTTATCCTCTTCTTCGAGAACCTCAGTGATACCAAAAGCCATCACTGATCGATAATTCATTGAGGAATTGAAAGCGCTTCGGGCCGAAACCAAACCGTCAAGCAAAGTCACTGTTGCACAGACCTGGACTCCCGCTTTGAGAGCCATGAATAATCGCGAGCCCGTTGAGCCATGAAATAGAAGTCGATCGCCATCTCGAACATAACCAAGAGGAATAACGGTGGCTTCACCAGTTTGAGGATCACTGAATCCAAGGTGAGCTACATATCCTTCGTCCAAAATTGCATATATCTGCTGGGTCTCTTCGAGGGACCTATGAGGTTTGCGTCGAAGTTGACGCTTATTCTCCGCCATCCCAAGAGTCTACCGACCGTGGAACAGGCTCAATAAGTGGCCGTTTCATGACTTTCAGGACCGCCCCTGTTATTGTCGCGCCAAGCAGTACTCCCTCGTATTGACCTAAGTATTGATGAAAGGCAAGAATGAAAAGATCAAAGCTGATCGCATTCGGTGCGCTATCCGCCCTCGTACTCTCTCTTCTCTCTGTTGTCGCTCCTGCTCAAGCAGCGCGTGATCTCAAGGGCAGCAAGTGTGCGCAAGAAGGCCAGGTTCGCACCATCTCTGGAGTCACATATACCTGTGAACGTGTAAACGGAAACCTCCAGTATGCACAAGGTCGCAAACTATCCGGAACACTCAATGTCCTCTGTGGCGCGCAAGAAGCATGGTGCGTTGCGATGACCTCTGCGTTCCAGAAGAAGACTGGAATTACAACAAAATTTATCCGCCTCTCAGCAGGTGAAGGTTTGACTCGACTCGTTGCGTCTAAGAACAATCCTGAATTTGATGTCTGGCATGGCGGTCCAAACGACACCTACATCTCGGGTCGCACACAGGGTGTTCTCGACACCTACAAGTCTCCAACGCGCAACATGTTGAAGTCACAACATAAAGATGCAGATGGTTACTGGACTGGTGTCTACATGGGCGCTCTTGGTTTCTGCTCTAATACAAATGAATTGAAGCGTCTTGGACTTCGTGCTCCAACAAGTTGGAACGATCTCACCAGCGCCAAACTCAAGGGCAACATCATGATGGCGCACCCTGGTACTTCAGGAACCGCGTACACAACTCTTTACTCACAGGTTCTTCGCCTTGGTTCAGAGGATGCCGCTATTGATTTCATGAAGGATATGAATAAGAACGTTCTCTCATACACACGTAGCGGAGCTGGCCCAACTGGTCCACTCGGTCGCGGTGAAGTTGCAGTCGGACTTGTTTTCTCACATGACTGCACAGCAGCCATCCTCCGCGGCAATCCTCTCGTTGTTTCTTTCCCTAAAGAAGGAACCGGCTTTGAGATTGGCGCAGTTGCGCTAGTTAAGGGAGCAAAGAACTCAGATGCTGGTAAGGCATACGTTGATTTCACACTCTCTGCTGAGGCACAAAACCTCGGACCTTCTTCTGCTGAGTCATTCCAAGTCTTGACCAACCCAAATGCGAAATACGATCGCCGCATGGTTCAACTCAAGAAGATTAATCTCTTGGACTATGACGCAGAAAAGGCTGGTCTTGCAGCAGTTCGTCTGAAGGCGCGCTTTGACAAAGAAGTTGCGCTCGCATCATCAGCTAAGTAAAACAATGTAAGTTCTAGACGAGATAAGGGTTCTGGAGATCAACTTCAGAACCCTTATCTTTATGAGATGTATTTAGAGGAGATTGAAATTGGCAATCAAAACCAGCGGAGCTAAGTACGACATATTCACCAAGATTGCATTGGTGCTTGTTGTACTGATCATCGGTCTTCTCATTGTCCTTCCGCTGCTCAATATTCTCGTTTATTCAACCCAGCCTTCTGGTAGCGCAATTCTCACTAACTCTCTCTCTGATGTCGTCACCAGAGACATTATTTGGAACACGATAAAGCTTGGCCTCTCTGTTGCAACCCTAGGAACTTTGCTCGGCTTCATCATGGCTTACACCCAAGCTCGCGTAGATTTCCGTGGCAAGAAAGTTCTTCACATCATCAATTTGGTCCCGATCATTTCTCCCCCATTCGCATTCGCCACTGCCATCATCGTTCTTTTTGGTCGAAGTGGAATGATCACTCGTGGAATCTTTGATTGGAGACCTACGCTCTACGGTTACCCTGGACTGGTTCTGGTTCTTACGCTCTCATTTTTCCCCATCGCTTATATGAATTTGCTTGGAATGCTTCGCAGTCTTGATCCTGCGCTTGATGAAGCTGGTTCAAGTTTGGGTGCAAATAAGTGGCGCATCTTCCGTACCGTTACATTGCCACTCTTGATTCCAGGTTTTGCCGGTTCTTTCTTATTGCTCTTTATTGAAACCATCGCCGACCTGGCAAACCCCTTGATTATCGGTGGTAACTACACGGTACTTGCATCGCGTGCATACATGGCCATCAACGGTGATTATGACATCTCACTTGCGGCGGGATACTCAACGCTTCTTCTATTGCCTGCGCTCTTTGTATTTCTCATCCAGCGATATTGGGCCCAGAAACGCAGCGTTGTCTCCGTAACTGGAAAGCCAAGTGGAAGACCAACTCTGGTTACGTCAAAGCCAGCCAAGTTCTTCCTGCTTTCTGTTACGAGCCTTCTCACGCTCTTGATTTCTCTTGTATATCTCACTGTCTTGTTCGGTGCATTTGTCCAAATCATTGGCGTCAACAACGAATTCACGCTAGATCACTTCCGTTATCTTTTGGGCGGCTTTGCTAACGGCGCGATTAAGACCACAACGATGCTTGCATTGATGGCAACTCCTCTTGCTGGATTCTTCGGAATGCTCATTGCCTGGCTCGTTATCCGCAAAGTGCGTCGCGGTTCTGAGGCGTTAGATTTCCTTGGCATGCTCGGTATTGCTGTTCCAGGAACAGTTATCGGTATTGGTTATGCCATCACCTATAACGATCCAGTCAAGATCGGCGGTGTCACCGTCTTCCCACAAGTAGGTGGTGGCGGTGCAATCTTCGGTGGAGCTGTTGCGATCGTGATGGTCTACATCATCCGTTCAAGCCCGGCCGGTCAACGATCCGGTATTTCTCAGCTGCAACAAATTGACCCCGCTATCGAGGAAGCATCAGCATCACTCGGTGCGGCTGGCGGCAAGACATTCCGATTAGTCACATTGCCTCTTATTAGCGGCGCTTTCCTATCAGGATTGATGTACGCGTTTGCTCACTCCATGACAACGCTCTCCCCCATCATCTTCCTCGTAACTCCTGATACTTCAATTCTGACCCAGAAGATTCTGGCTGAGGCCGATCAAGGTAGATACGGAAATGTATTTGCTCTCTGCTGCATTTTGATCGTGTTAATTCTGATTATTGGAGGGCTCATCAACCTCCTAGTACGTAGAACTCAAGTTTCAATCGATCGCCCCATGGTGACAGGACGCTAAGGAGAAATAATGGCAACCAAGACCGGCAGCCTCAGACTCGAACGCCTTACCAAGGAATTTGGTAACGGCAAAGAGAAAGTCGTCGCAGTCCGCGAACTCTCACTCACAATCAACCCAGGTGAATTCGTAACTCTCCTTGGACCATCCGGGTGTGGCAAGACCACGGCGCTTCGTATGATCGCAGGATTTGAAACGCCAACTGGCGGACAGGTTCTCCTTGATGGTGATGATCTCAGCGCTATGACACCAGATAAGCGCCCCATGGGTATGGTCTTCCAGTCGTATGCGCTCTTTCCTCATATGACAGTCTTTGACAACGTTGCTTATGGTTTGCGCGTAAAGAAGATGTCCTCAAGTGAAATCAAGAGCGCAGTCGCAGAAGTCTTGGAATCGATGAGTCTTTCTCACCTTGCTAATCGCGCTCCAAATCAACTTTCTGGCGGCCAACAACAACGCGTAGCACTCGCCCGCGCCATGGTTGTTCGTCCCAAAGTACTTCTCTTTGATGAGCCGCTATCAAACCTGGATGCAAAACTCCGTGCACAAATGCGCGTTGAGATTCGCTCCATTCAACGCCGACTTGGAATCACAAGCATCTTTGTGACGCACGATCAAGACGAAGCAATGAGCCTTTCAGATCGCATTGTTGTCATGCGAAACGCAGTAGTTGAACAGGTCGGCACGCCAGATGAGGTCTATCGCCGTCCTTCTTCCGTCTTTGTGGCGGATTTCATTGGCCGCTCAAACTTCTTGGAAGTTGAGAGTGCTGTAGAGGCTCGTAATGGAGAAGCGAAAGTTGTCGTCAGCGGAAAGAAGATGACTGTTGCGGCCCAAACCAAAGCGTTGGCTTCGAAAAAACCGGTTCTGTTGGTAAGGCCTGAGTCCATCAGCGTTACTTCCTCCAAGTCACGTGGAACAGACTTTGACAAGGGTGAAGGCAAGGTCACCAACGTTGTTTTCTATGGAAATCACGTTGAATACACCTTAGATACGCATGAAGGCGAAATAGTTGCCGTAGTTTCTGATCCCATCTATGACGAGATTGTCCCTGTAGGCAAGATTGCGAACTACTCGTTCAATCCAGAACGCGCATGGTTGCTGCCTTCCGACTCTTCACATGCAACGAAACAGGATCAGGAGTAATTCTCAATCATGACCTCCATCCAATACTTTCGCTACGCAGCATATGCATTAATTGCAATTGGTCTCATTAATCTGCGATATCAGACCGGAAAAGATGATCTCGCCACGACCACATTCTTGATTGTTGGCGCTGGAGTTCTCATCTTTGCTCTGACCTACCTCAATGCAGGAAAGAAGTATCTTGCTACCGTTCCTGGGAAGATTCTGACAACGTTGGTTGCAGTAGCTGCGGGCCTCTTCGCAATTCTCAATTAGTTAACACCATTCATGACTTCTGAATTGACGCTCCAGGAGATCAAAAACCGCTGGAATGATGTACTCGATCTGCTCGAGCGCGAGAATCGTGTGGCGTGGCTTGCCTATTTTGACGCTCGATTGGTCTCATTTGATAACAAACAACTGAAGTTAAGTTTTGTAGATGCTGAGAAATTGAGTGGATCTCATGACTACACTCATATAAGGAAAGACTCACACCGCGAGGCACTTGAGCGCGCGTGTAATGAGATTTTTGCTCTTCAAATCGCCATAATTGCGGAGTGATTCGCTCCCGACTTCTCATCTCTGCAATCAGCGTTGCACTTCTCTCTGGTCTGCTCTCACCTGCAAGCGCTGTAACTCCCACTTCCTCCTTCTTCTTGGTTCAAACACCTGCCTTCCCTGAACAAAAAGTCACCTTTCACGGGGTCATCAAACCTAAGGTAAAGAACGCTGTGGTGCGCATTGATGTGAAGCTAGGAAATAGTTGGAGCGACACACGGCTCCGCACAAAATCGACTCCAAGCGGCGCTTGGAAAATCCAAGCCCGCGCTACCGCACTAGAAGGCCAAGCGTCCTACCGCGCGCGAGTATCAATCGGCGGCAAAACACACACCACCAAATCGCGTTCCATTGTTGTTGAACAGACTCCTGTCATCAGCACGCCGGATGAACTCATTGCAGTTACAGGCCCAGGCGGACGAATTCATGGCACCGACGTCAGCAGGTGGCAACATCCAGGTGATAAACCCATCGATTTCGTAAAGATGTACGAAGCAGGAATCCGCTTCGTAATGATCAAAGCTTCGGATACTCGAGATGACGCCGACGCACTTGCCTTGAAATACCTATTGATGGATCGCAACGCTGCGCAGGCGGCTGGAATCTTTACCGGTTATTACCACTACACAATTCTGCCCAATACGACCGATCGCGATGCTGTCATCCGCGATGCACAGGCGCAGGCCCAGAAAGCAATCTGGCGTCTCTCGAGCCTCGGTGGTTACACAGAGCGCGATCTTCCTTACGCGCTTGATCTTGAAAATAACTGCGTTGCATCATCGGGAAGCACATGTACCAAGTACGCCCCTCGTTCGCTGGTCACGCTCTGGGCAGAAACATGGCTCGAAACCATGCATGCCAAGACGGGACGCAAGCCATTCTTCTATTCGTACCCAACCTTCCTAGAGCAAGCGATGGTCCGTAGCGAGAAGCTTCGCCAATATCCGTTATGGAAAGCCCAATATGGCGTCAATCCTGCCGATCCAACTGCCGAACCAGGTCGGAAGATTTTCGGATGCTTTGTTCACTCATGGTCCACTTCCAACTGTTCTTCACTGTGGCAGATTTGGCAGTACTCATCGTGTGGAATTGGCAAGAAGTACGGAGTTGCCTCAACACGTGTAGATCTCAACGTCTTTCGTGGCACTACTTCATCATTCCTCGAACTCACGCGCGGAATCTGGACGCCACAAACCGGTGATTATTTGCCAGTCAAAGAACCAACAACGCTCTTGGTATCAAGTATTAACGCTACGAGTACCGATAAACCCGTACGAATCAAGGTTGAAGTCCGACGTCCCTCCGGTAATCCGGTCGTAACAGGTACCGTCGCATTTAGACTCAATGGCGAATCTCCTAAGCGAGTCGAACAGACCCCGGTCCGAGATGCAGCCGGTGTCTGGACTCTCTCACTGCGCAAACTTCCAGCTGGATTAACAGAAGGCTTCATTGCATTCGTTGATCAGACCGGAACACATGCAGAGATTCGACAGAATATTTCCTTCACTTTAGAACAAGGTCCAGAAGTAGTTGCTCCGACTCCAACACCTAAGCCAACCAAGCCACCAGTAGTCGTGGATACCTGCAAAGGTCAGATTAAGAACTAACTAACTTTAGATTCTGACTTCTTTGCATCAAGAAGTATTGCGTTCTGTCGAGCAACTAACGCCTCATACTCTTTGAGTGACGCGTTCTTCTCGGTCTTCTTCCAACCTAACTCTGGGGCTATCAAGTCAGCCACTAACTGAGCAACGCCCAGCCCCTGATCTTTTGATTCAAATGCGATTCTGGTTCGGCGCGAGAGAACATCATCAACGCTTCTTGCACCTTCGTGGGTAACCGCATAGAGAATCTCGGCGCGGATATATGGAAGCTCGGGTGTAACCAGCTTGAGCAAATCTTCGTCTTCGGCAGCCGCCTCAAGAACCTCGTCAATCAATGAGCCATAACGGTTGAGAAGGTGGTCGATGGTTTTTTCAGAGAGATCAAACTTCTCAGCTAAACGTGGAATCTGATTCATGAGAACCGAATAACCCTCGGCACCAATGATTGCAAGCGTCTCTGTGACTGATTCTGGAACCAGTCGACGCAGATGATTAATCGCTTCATTGACTGCATCTTCTGACATGACGCGATATGTCGTGTACTTACCACCTGCAATCGATACGAAACCAGGAACTGGACTATCGACCACATGTTCGCGTGAGAGCTTGGTAGTCGGCGAATCTGGATCTGTTGAAACCAAAGGACGCAAACCAGCAAATACGCCAATGACTTGATCCCGGCGCAATTTAGGCTCTAGAACGCGGTTTGCTTGATTAATGATGTAAGTGACATCCTCGCGTGAAGCCAACGGCTCTTCACGGCTCTCGTTATAGTCAGTATCAGTGGTGCCAACAATCCACTTATCGCCCCACGGAATAATGAAGAGCACGGAAACATCGGTCTTGATGATGACGCCAGTTTCAGACTTAATTGCATTACCAGGAACCACAATGTGCGCACCTTTGGACATACGAACTGCGTACCCTGGCTTGATTCCAAACTTCTCATAGAGCGGATCAGTCCATACGCCTGCAGCCATGATTGTGGTTTTGGCACGAACTTCAATATCTTCGCCAGTTTCAAGATCTCTGACAATAGCGCCCACGATTTTCTTGCCCTTTTTTACTAGTTCTTCGCATCGAGTCCGCGTTGTTATAACGGCGCCGTACTTCGCTGCAGTTCGTGCAATCGTCATAGTGTGTCGCGCATCGTCAACTTGCGCATCAAAATATTGATAACCGCCAGTGATCACATCAAGGCGAAGCGAAGGAGCTATCTCGCTAATCTTCTTTTGAGTCAGATGCTTATGCCATGGCAACGCTCTTTTGAAACCTCGCAGCGCGTCGTAAAGCGCCATGCCGGCACCAACATATGTGCGTTCTTTGAGCTTCTCCTGAAGTGGATAGAGAAATGAAACTGGTTTAACGAGGTGTGGTGAGAGAGTGCTGACCATGAGTTCACGCTCATGGAGAGCTTCGCGGACGAGTTTGAAGTCGTACTGCTCTAGATATCTCAATCCACCGTGAATTAACTTGGATGACTTTGAGGAAGTGCCTGAAGCAAAATCTGCACTTTCAACCAGGGCGACGCTCAATCCACGCGATGCGGCATCGAGAGCGATACCGACGCCATTGATGCCACCGCCGACGACCAAAATGTCGAATTCTTCGCGGGCCAATTCCGCCATAGCCGCAGAGCGCTGTTCGGCATTAAGGCTCGAATTCGAAAGTGTCACGGGCTTAGGATACGCGCTATGGCTTACATCGGCTCACTCGATCAGGGAACCTCTAGTACTCGCTTCATTGTCTTTGATGAATCCGGAAAGATCGTTGGGCAACATCAATTAGAGCACACTCAGTTTCTTCCGACTGCAGGCTGGGTAGAACATGACGCCGCCGAAATCTGGAACCGAACTCAAGATGTTATTACGGGCGCTCTCAAAGCCGCTCGAATCTCCGGCGCTGACCTCGCCGCCATAGGAATCACCAATCAACGTGAGACAACCGTCATTTGGGATAAAACAACCGGCGCTCCCCTATCTCACGCCATCGTCTGGCAAGACACTCGCACAACAGAATTCCTCAACTCTTTGAGCGAAGAAACCAAAGGAGTAATCACACATAAGACTGGTTTAGCAATTGCTCCATACTTCTCGGGTAGCAAGATCAACTGGTTACTCAACAATGTCCCTGCAGTCTCAGAAGCGCTCAAAGAAGATCGTGTGCTGGTCGGAACCATCGACTCGTGGCTCTTATGGAACCTCTCGGGTGGAGCGCGCGGCGGAGTTCACTTCACCGATGTCACAAATGCCAGCCGAACTCTCTTGATGAATCTAGAGACTCTGGATTGGGATGATGAATTACTCAAGATTTTTAACGTTCCACGTTCCATTCTCCCCACCATTAAATCTTCCTCAGAGATCTACGCCACAACTGATCCATCTGGTCCACTGGGTAGTTCAATTCCGATTTCGGGAATTCTCGGAGATCAACAAGCTGCGATGGTTGGACAGGCATGTTTCGAACGTGGCGAATCGAAGACAACATACGGAACTGGCAACTTTGCTCTCCTCAATACCGGGACCGAGATTGTTCGCTCGAAGAATGGTCTGCTCACAACAGTCTGTTTCAAATTTGGCGAAGAGAAAGCGCGCTATGCGCTAGAAGGCTCAGTCGCAGTCACAGGTTCAGCAATTCAATGGCTCCGCGATCAATTACAGATTATCTCGAGCGCTCCAGACATAGAAGCTTTAGCCAAGAGCGTTGCTGATAATGGCGGCGTTTACTTTGTCCCCGCGTTCTCCGGGCTCTTTGCTCCTTATTGGCGTAATGATGCTCGAGGAGTTGTCGTGGGCTTGACCCGCGCTGCAACAAAAGCGCACTTGGCTCGCGCAGCGCTAGAAGCGATCTGCTACCAAACGCGCGATGTTCTTGATGCGATGTCCGCTGATAGCGGAGTAAAAGTTCCTGAGATGCGTGTTGATGGTGGCATAACCGCTAATGCTCTTTGCATGCAGATGCAGTCCGACATCATGGGCGTTGATGTCGTGCGTCCATTGATAATTGAAACAACAGCTCTCGGAGCTGCTTATGCCGCAGGACTTGCGGTTGGTTTCTTCAAAGATATCTCTGAACTTCGCGCCAAATGGCAAGAAGGACGACGTTGGAGCGCCGATAAAGAGAGTTCGCTTGCCACCACCGGATACAAGAACTGGAAGAAAGCGATCGAGCGAACCCTTAATTGGCTCGACTAAAGCTGGGAAATCTCCAGCAGTAACGCGGATTCTGGGCGCAAAATCGGAGCTGGTAATCCAACGCTCTTGAGCGCAGCACCGCTCATGACAGCGCCGCTTTCTAGCCAAGTTGGTGGAGTAATGGCCATAAATGCTGGCGCACCTGCGCCAAGTACAACGCTGACTTTGTAATTCTTCTCAGAATCAAGGCCGCGGAATGTCAGTTTTGGTGCGTGCGACGCCACGATTGGCTGCAATTGAACATAGGAGAAGAGCGCCTTCTTCTTATCCTGACTGAGAACTCCGAAAAGGTAATGACTCTCATCGGGATAATCCATTCGAATCATCTCGCCGTTATGAATCAATGAGCGCTGCGATTTGTAGAGATTAATCCACGAGGTCAACGCTGCGAGGTCATCGGATGAAAGCGCAGTGAGATCTCGCTCTAGTCCTGCATGACCAAAGAGCGCAGTAGCAGCACGGAATGCAAGTGTGAGATCTCGACCTGTTTGGTGTCCAGGATTAGATCCAATATGAGTGCCTAGAAGTTCTGGCGGAATGAATTGCATTGTCCAGCGCTGCATTCTCTGACGCTCGAGAGCATCATTATTGTCACTCGTCCAGAATCGATCAACCAAGTCAATGATTCCAAGATCAATTCGTGCGCCACCTGATGCACATGACTCAATCTCTAGTCCTGGATGGCGCCGTTTTAATTCTGCAAATAAACGATAGAGCGCTTGTGTTTGCTTTCGCGCAGCAGGCTTGCCAAATGATCCTGCGTCAATCAACGTACGATTGTGATCCCATTTGATGTAAGAAATTGGGTGATTTTTCAAGATTGCGCTGGTCTGTTCGAGTACATGCGCAAGTACTTCGGGGATACTGAGATTGAGTACGAGTTCATGGCGCCAGGTAGGTGGAACTCGACCTTCAACGTTCAAAATCCAATCAGGATGCGCGCGATACAAATCTGAGTCTGGATTGACCATCTCGCCTTCAAACCAGAGTCCAAACTCCATCTTCTTAGCGGTCACGTAATCAACGATGCCCGTCAGTCCTTGTGGCCACATCTCTTTGCTGATGACCCAATCACCAAGGCCGCTGCGATCATTACGTCGCGAGCCAAACCAGCCATCATCAAGTACGACACGTTCAACGCCAATTTCAGCCGCAATATCGACAAGCTTTCGAACCTTTGCCTCGTCATGATCGAAATAGATTGCTTCCCACATGTTCAATGTCAGTGGTCGTGGTTTCTTGGGATGAACACTTCGAGCGCGTAAGTGGCCATGAAGTGTCTTTGCTAACCCGTCCAAACCAGCGTTTGAGTACCAGGCGAATAACTCTGGCGCTGTGTAGGACTCCCCAGAATTCAAAATAACTTCGCCCGGCAACAAAACTTCAGCCGCGCCGATGCTCTGGACTCCTTCATAGTTCTTCTCAACGCAATATTGTGAATCCCCGCTCCAAGCCAGCGATACCGCCCACGCTTCTCCGGAGGCAAAATTTGTATCCGCATTCAGCGCAATCTGACCAATCGTGTAATTATGTCCGCTGCGACCTTCATGTGAGTCGCGCACCCATCGCCCAATTGCAATATCGCGACGTTGCGGATTGCGCTCATTGGACCAGCGTCCAGCAAAATCCAAAGTTTGAGTTGCTCGATCACTTAATGGAAGCCAATAGAAAAGTTCATTGAGTGTGTAGGCATCACCCTGATTGGTCAGAATCATCTGAGACTTCAGCACACCGTAAGAATCAAGAGCGCCAATAATGTGAATAGTGAGTTCGGCTGCTAAATCCTTTAACTCTGCAGTGAATGAAGTTTTTGTACTCTCAAGTTTTGTCACATCAAACTTGGTAGACCATGCAGCGGCATTTCGATGGCCGGAAATTGTTGGATAACCCAACCAGCCGCGTGAGTGTTCCCGCATGATGCCGGGATTCTGAATCTCATCGTAATCGCTATGAGCTACCGAACGATCAAATGGAATTCCAGAAAAGTCGCCTGATATTGACTCGCCCCAATAGCGAATCACGAGCGCACCATTGATTACTTCGAGGAAAAGATCGACGCCACCATTGGAGAGATGGGCGCTAGCCGAACTCTGCGCTGAAGTTGAGTGCAACGGTGAAGACATACGGGTAGAGTAATAGGCATTATGGCGACCAAGAAACTCGGCGCAGGTGTGGTGCGCACCGATCGAAATCTCATGGATGGTCGCACAATCCGTTATTACGACACACAAGGTCAAACGCGCGAGGCCATAGACCAACGCCCCGTTGAGGAACAACCGCTCATCGGCGAGATGCGCTTGGATCCGCTCAACAACGAATGGGTAGTTATTGCGGCACACCGACAAACTCGAATCTTCCTGCCACCTAAAGAGCTCAACCCCCTTGCCCCGAGCCGTCCAGGATTTTTAACCGAAATACCCGAGAGTGATTACGAAGTTGTGGTCTTTGATAATCGCTCACCTTCTCTCCGGCCCCCGTCAGCTGAATTCTCAGCGCCATCACATCCAGATTTTCAGACTCCCCCAGTTCCTGCAGCCGGCAAGTGTGAGGTTGTCTGCTTTACCTCTAATTACGACTCATCCTTCAAAGATTTAAGCCAGACACAGATTCGAACAGTCCTAGAAGCTTGGCGCGATCGCACTGCTGAGTTATCTCAAGTTCCGTATATCGAACATATTGCGCCCTTTGAGAACCGCGGCGAAGAGGTTGGCGTAACGCTCAATCATCCGCACGGCCAGATCTATGCGTATTCCTACCTCCCACCAAAAACTGTGCGGATGCTCGAAGTTGCACAAGCGCACCTAGCAAAGACTGGTCGCGTTCTCTTGGATGACATCGTCGCTCGCGAATTACAGGACGAAGTTCGCATCATTTCTCAAAACGAAGAGTGGATAGCTTACGTTCCTTACGCATCTCGCTATCCCTTTGAGATTCATCTAGCTCCGCGTCGCAGCGTCACTGATTTTGTTGCGCTGGATGAAAAGGCATGTTCTGCTTTTGCTCCCATCGCAAAAGAAGTATTACAGAGACTTGATGGCGTCTTTGGAGTCACAATGCCCTACATCGCATCCTGGCATCAAGCTCCTGTCCGTCAAGGTCGTGAAGCGCTGCGACTCCACTGGCAGATCCAGAGCATCCGTAGGGCCCCTGGAAAATTGAAATATCTCGCAGGATCCGAATCAGCATTTGGCGCATTTATGATGGATCTCAAGCCAGAACAGTCTGCCCAACAGTTACGAGATGTTGCGCTCTAATCGTGAAAATAGGTAGCGCTTTTCATTCTGTATTTCACTCAGAGCCTGAGGTAATTGCTCAAGCTCCTGGGCGCGTCAATCTCATCGGAGAACATATCGACTACAGCGAAGGCTTTGTACTTCCCTTTGCTATCGATGCAGTCACCCAATGTGCAATCTCTAAACGAAGCGATGACAAAGTCCGCATTGCTTCAGCTCAACAAGCAGGTGAAGTCCTCGAAACTACGCTCTCGGCAATCGCCTCCCTATCGGGCGATGGCTGGGCGCGTTATGTGTACGGCGTTATCTGGGCGCTGGATATCGATTGCGGAATTGATATCTATATCGATGGAAAAGTACCGCTGGGCGCTGGATTGTCCTCATCTGCAGCTTTGGAATGCTCAATTGCAACCGCACTTAATCACTTATTTCACCTTGAGAAATCCCTCTCTGACTTAGCGCTCATTACCCAACGCGCCGAGAACAAATATGTCGGCGTTCCCTGCGGAATCATGGATCAATCAGTTTCGCTCATGGCCAAAGCCGGCTACGCACTTCTTCTTGATTGTCGCGATCTTTCAACGCGACACATTCCAGTCGATTTTGCTGGCGCTGGACTGCGCCTGCTCATCATTGATACTCAAGCACATCATGCATTGGTTGATGGTGGTTATGCCGAGCGCCGCGCTTCATGCGAAGAGGTCGCTCGCATCATCAAAGTGAAATCCATGCGCGAACTTTCTATGGAAATTCTCGTGGCGCATCAGAATCAACTCTCTCCAACCCAATTTAAACGCGCTCGTCATGCCGTCACAGAAATTGATCGCGTACTCAATGCTGTCGAGAGACTGGCCGCCAAAGACTTTCTAGCATTTGCAGAATTACTTAACCAGTCACACGCCTCTCTCCGCGATGATTACACCGTCTCATGTCCCGAACTCGATCTTGCAGTCGATACTTCGCTTGCCAACGGCGCGCTTGGAGCTCGCATGGTGGGCGGAGGATTCGGCGGTAGCGCGATTGCGCTCATCAAGGATGAAGATGCGGGAAGAATTTCTCAGGCAATCGAGAAGTCATTTGCAGAGAATGGATTTAAGGCGCCGAGATTCTTTGATTCTCTCCCCAGCGATGGAGCGAAAGTTATTAGCTAACAGGAGTTACAGAGATAACTTCAACGCCACCGATAGCGCTTAAGACATTGATGAGATCGGCAGGATCGTTTCCGGGAAATGCGACTGTGATGTCATCGATTCCTCGTCCACCCTCTGATGAAAGAACGACTAGGCCACGAATATCTCCGCCTGCAAAGCCAATCGCAGATGCGACCGCACCCAAAGAACCTGGGCGATCAGGGAGCGCTACGCGAATTCGGACCATTGCCATACGAGGAGTCTAACTTCAAAAGCTCCCTGACTTGGACTCGAACCAAGAACCTGCCGGTTAACAGCCGGCTGCTCTGCCGATTGAGCTATCAGGGATCGGCTAGCGACGAACTCTAGCGCGCAACTCTAGGTCAAGCCCTCGCCTAAAGCCAATTCGCGCAAGGCTCGCCTCTTTGTTTCCATCCCCACAAGTTCGCCAAAAATTCGGTTGTATTCCGCTTCATTTTCCACGGGATTGAGTCTCTGTAGGGTCGATTTCACTTCTGCGATTGAGCGACTCAAGGCCACTTCATTGAGTCGAGCAGTAACGCTAGTGACGTACTTATCGGAGATCTCGCCATCAGTTCGTATCGGCTCAACAGTCAATTCTGTGATGAAAGATTTCAATTCCTCAGATTCAACTGCTTCAAGATCAACCGTGGTCAATTCTTTCTGGGTGTCAACAAATTCGCGCAATTTAATGTATGCCGGATGCGAAAAAGCATTCGGTTCGAGATCTCTCCAATTACGCATCAAGGCAGGCATCTGAAGTCGAACCTTGAGAACTTCGCGCTCAAGCATCAACTTTGGTTCGTTTGGATCTGGGCGCCAATTCGTGGCTTGAGGTTGATCTGTCACTGTCCTGGCTGATGCAGAACTGTTCTTCTTTACAGCAGACATGACTACTTCGACTTCCATTCCGAGCCATCCTGCAAGACTTCGCGCATATTCAGGCCGCAGAGATGCGTCGCGTATCTTGCCAATAAGTGGCGCAGAAGCATTCAAAGCAGAGACTCGTCCATCAGCATTTGTCAGATCAAACTGCTTGATGGCACTCTTAATTGCAAATTCAAAAAGCGGCACTCGCCTGGCGATGAGATCTCTGACCGCCGCATCTCCTTGGTTCTGTCGCAATTCGCATGGGTCAAGTCCCGTGGGTTCAACAGCGACAAATGTTTGAGTTACAAATTTCTGGTCATCGCCGAAAGCTCTTAACGCGGCTTTTTGTCCGGCAGCATCACCATCAAATGTGAAGATCACTTCACCGCGGAATGCATCGTCATCCATAAGAAGTCGACGCAAGATGCGGATGTGTTCATCACCGAATGCCGTTCCACACGTTGCAACGGCTGTCGTAATGCCAGCAAGATGAGCAGCCATCACATCGGTATAGCCCTCAACTATGACGGCCTGGCGCTTTTTTGCGATCTCTTTTTTAGCTCGATCAAGTCCGTAAAGCACCTGACTTTTCTTATAAATAGGAGTCTCAGGGGTGTTGAGGTATTTCGGACCCTGATCCTCTTCGTCGCTGGCTAGTTTGCGCGCGCCGAATCCAACAACATCACCCGAGATGTCACGAATCGGCCACATCAAACGATTTCGAAATCTATCGATGGGACCTTTCTGTCCCTCTTTTGAAAGCCCTGCCAACATCAACTCTTCGATTGTGAAACCTTTGCCGCGCAGATATTTTGTTAGCGCATCCCACTGGTCCGGAGAATAACCCACCTCAAATGATTCGCAGGCTGCTCTATCAAAGCCACGCTTCATCAAGAGATCTCGTCCATGCGCAGCTTCGGGAAGCGCAAGTTGCTCTTGATAGAAGGTAACGGCTGCAGCGTGAGCAGCGATTAATCGAGATCGCTGACCAGCAGGCGCCTTAGCGCCACCGCTTCCCTGCTCGTATGTAAGTTGATATCCGATGCGTTCTGCAAGCCGTTCAATTGTTTCAGTAAATGTCAGATGGTCGATTTTCATGATGAAGGCAATGACATCGCCTCCGACCTGGCAACCAAAGCAATGGAAATAACCTCGACTAGGAGTTACATGAAATGAAGGTGACTTCTCATCATGAAATGGACAGAGACCCTTTTTCTGTCCCCCGCCAGCGCCCTTGAGTTGTACATATTCGCCTACGACATCGTCAATCGGTGAATGGTCGCGAACGTACGTGACATCAACATCGCGAATACGTCCAGACATATTGGTAATCCTATGCCCCAATCAATCTCTCATGGAGCGCGTAGGCTCCGACATCTGTCAGAGATGAAACTTGATCAATAACGACGCGTAGTTTCTCTTTTTCAGTGCTCGCTCGATTCCATTCCTGCAGGAAGAAGCTCTCGAGGCTCGTTGGAGCGCTCTCCAACACTGCTTCCACAAGGTCTGTAATCACTTGCTGTTGCTTGGCATATCGCTCCTGGGATTTCTCTGCGCGAATGATGTAGTAGCCCGCCAATGATTTCAGCAGCGCAACTTCAACTCTTTGATCTCGAGGAACCAATAAGTTGGCCGAATATCTCACTAGATCGTCATCGCCAAAATGTTGGCGCGTTTCACGTTCGGCTGCAAGGGCAAATCTTCCAATCAATTGGCTTGTGAGATCCTTGAGCTGCGCAAGGTGTCTATGGCTGCGGTCAAAATCTTTTGGCCAACATGAAAGATTCATGAGCGAATCAAGCGCAATTTCGGCTTCAACTGCTGTCATATCTGATAGATAGTCACTTACTGCAGTTGCATGAAGTTGCGACAGATCTCTACGTAAATGAGAGATATCAATCTGTCCAGTGACCAGCGCGTCTTCGAGATCATGAACCGAGTAGGCCACGTCATCTGACCAGTCCATGATTTGAGCTTCCATACATGTTTTACCTTCTGGAGCAGATTCACGTACCCAATTGAAGATCACTTGATCGTCCTCGTAAACTCCATACTTACGTGAATTCTCTTGCGAACTCCATGGGTACTTTGTGGCAGCATCAAGAGTCGCGCGCGTGAGGTTTAATCCGACTGATAAGCCATCATTGTCGACTGTCTTTGCCTCGATACGAGTAAGCAATCTAAAGCTCTGTGCATTGCCTTCAAATCCACCCAAGCCTTCTGCGATTTTAGCGAGCGCTTCTTCGCCGTTGTGGCCAAAGGGTGGATGGCCTAAATCATGCGCCAGACATGCACTTTCCATTAAATCCGGATCAGCGCCAAGTGCAGCGCCTAATTCCCGACCGACTTGAGCGCACTCCAAGGAATGAGATAAACGAGTTCTCGGGAAGTCACTCGCCCAAGGAACTGCGACTTGAGTCTTTGCAGCTAGTCGTCGTAGCGCAAAAGAATGAATGATGCGTGCGCGATCTCGGGCAAATTCAGTGCGCCCTTTGCGCTTTGCGGGTTCGTCGAGAAAGCGCTCGCGATCAACGCTGGAATACGCGTGATTTTCATGAGCGGGTCGCAGAACCATAGTGTTCTTAGGCTACGTGGTCGCTGATGTGAATGCCACGCCGACCAAGCGTTACATAGGCTAGATATGCCCCGGCCTCACGCATCAAATAACGGAAGCCAACTTCCTGCAGACTTGCGATTCCGACTCTGGTGGGAGAACACGTCGCAACAAATCCTTGATCGTTTGCCATCGTCATCGAACGCAGGCAGTGATAGGGATCAGTCACAATAATGATATCTACGATTTTCTGATTCTCATCTCCAGCATTAACTGCTTTCGCAAATGCTCTGATACTTCGAAAAGTGTCTCGCCCCTTGGGAACTTCAGTAACAGCACTCCTTGGAACGCCTTGAGAGATAAGCCAATTGCGACCAGCTCGCGCTTCGGTAAAACGATCGCCAGGAGCGCCAGCTCCTAAGGTGTAGATCTTGGGAGCAAAATTGTTTTCATAGATTCGCGCAGTTTCTTTCAAGCGAGCCTTGAGAACTTCACCTGGTCGACCATCAAGTTGGGCAGCGCCCATCACGACAATTGCATCAGCTTTACGTACTGTTTCGTTATTGGCCGTGTACCAAGTTTTGGCAAGCGCCCACGATGGAATCACAAGCGCCACCAAAAGGAGAAATGCCACAAACTTCCAAGCGAATTTAAAGAGAAACATCACCCACCAGATCCAGAATCTGAACCATCAACGCTGACTAACTCTTCAGGATCATCTAGCCATCCTTGTGGAAGCGTGACGGCGCGACCGTGACTTGTACGTCCACGTGGCGCATCCCCAATTGCTTCTGGGTAGGGCTGGTCAACTAATTGGTCAAGAAGCGCGCGCAATTCCTTGAGTGAAGAAACCATCCCGAATTGCGAACGGAGGCCACCTTCCACTCGAAACCCTTTGAGATACCAAGCCATGTGTTTACGTAAATCTCGACAAGCGCGATGTTCATCCTGGAAATAATCCACGAGTAATTGAGCATGGCGCCACATCACTTCGCGCACTTCAAAGAGCCTTGGCAGAGGGCGCTGACCTTCGCCATTAAAAGCCCTTACCAAATCAGCAAATAGCCATGGTCGTCCTAAGCATCCACGACCCACAACAACTCCAGCGCAGCCAGTTTCGGTCACCATTGTGACTCCATCATTTCCCGACCAGATATCGCCATTTCCCAGCACGGGAACACCAGTCGGCGCTAGATGTTCAACGAGGTTTTTTATCTTCGACCAATCTGATTTTCCCTCGTAGAACTGAGCGGCTGTGCGTGCATGCAGCGCAACCCATGCAACACCCAGATCCGCTGCGATCTTTCCAGCGTCCAAATAAGTTTCGTGTTCGCTATCAATGCCGACGCGCATTTTCACAGTAACTGGAATTTGATATTTAGTTGCAGTCGTAACCGCTGCAGAGACCAGCGAGGCAAAGAGTCTTCTCTTATAAGGAAGTGCAGAGCCGCCACCCTTGCGCGTAACTTTGGGTACCGGGCAACCGAAATTCAAATCGATGTGGTCGGCAAGATCTTCACGACCAATCATGTCGACAGCTCTTTCGAGATCAACAGGATCTGTTGCGTAAAGTTGCACCGAACGAGGAGTCTCGCCTTCACCCGGAATAATCATGCGCATAGTCTCTTCATTGCGCTCAGTGAGCGCTCGCGCAGTTACCATTTCGGAGACAAAGAGCCCTGCTCCTTGTTCACGGCATAGAAGTCTGAAGGCAGAGTTTGTGATTCCTGCCATCGGCGCTAAGACGACAGGAACTGCGAGATCTAGACCGCCATCACGAACTGGTAGATGAAGCGGTTTGCGATTTAACAACCCAGAAGCCGTGGTGCTAACCATGACTCGACCTGATCAATACCGATGCGCTCTTGCTTCATCGAGTCACGTTCGCGGATAGTGACCGCGTTGTCATTGAGTGAATCGAAATCTACCGTGATGCAATATGGCGTACCAATCTCATCCTGCCTGCGATAGCGACGACCGATTGCTCCAGCATCATCAAAATCAACGCTCCAGTTCTTACGGAGCTGGGTTGCGAGATCTCGGGCTTTCGGAGAGAGATCTGCATTTCGCGAGAGCGGAAGGACAGCCACTTTGATTGGAGAGAGGCGGTAATCAAGCTTCAGTACAGCGCGCTTCTCCATCTCGCCCTTGGAGTTCGGAGCTTCATCCTCTGTGAAGGCATCCATCAAGAAGGTCAGAGTGCAGCGATCCACACCGGCTGCTGGTTCTATGACATAGGGGAACCAACGCTCATTTTTCTCTTGATCGAACCACGAGAGATCCTTGCCAGACTTCTCGGAGTGTGCCCTCAAATCAAAATCTGTGCGATTAGCAATGCCTTCTAGCTCGCCCCATTCAGTGCCAGCAAATTCAAACTTATACTCAATATCAACGGTGCGCTTGGAATAATGCGAGAGTTTCTCTTGAGGATGTTCGAACAATCTCAAGCGATCTGGATTAATTCCTAGATCGATATACCACGCAAGACGGGTATCAATCCACGTCTGGTGCCATTCTTCATCTGTGCCTGGAACGACGAAGAACTCCATCTCCATCTGTTCAAACTCACGAGTGCGGAAAATGAAATTTCCGGGAGTGATTTCATTGCGGAAAGACTTTCCAATCTGTCCAATTCCAAAAGGTGGTTTCTTTCGGGCGGTCGTTGCGACGTTATCAAAATTAATGAAGATTCCTTGCGCGGTCTCAGGTCGCATGTAAGCAAGGCCTGATTCATCTTCGACCGGACCGAGATAGGTTTTGAGTAGGCCGGAGAATTGCTTGGGAGCAGTGAACTTACCTTTATTGCCGCAATGAGGGCAGTTGACTTCCTCTAGTGATTGAGGTTTGCGGCCATGCTTTGCTTCAAACGAATCTTCTAAGTGATCGGCGCGATAACGCTTATGACACTCAGTACATTCCGTGAGCGGATCGGTGAATGTCTCGACATGTCCTGATGCTTCCCATACTTCGCGCGCCAAGATGACACATGAATCAAGGCCAACAACATCTTCTCGGCCCATGACCATGGACTTCCACCATTGACGCTTGACATTGTTCTTCAATTCAACGCCGAGGGGGCCGTAATCCCATGAAGCCCGAAGGCCTCCGTAGATTTCTGATGAGGGGTAAACAAATCCGCGTCGCTTTGCGAGGCTAACAATTGTTTCAAGACGATCTTGGGCCATGGTGTTCTCCATCCGGCTGGCTGTCGGCGGTGCGCACCGGTCGCAGCTCTCCGTGAGGGAACTGGGCGCAGGCCGTAATTTTACCCCTGCGACACGCTCAGAATCTGGCTTTCCATGGAAATGAAAATCATTTTCATTTTTGCTACTCTCCCGCCATGAACCTAGCCATCATCCTTGCTGCTGCTACTGCAGTAGCCACCGCCGCTGGCGGACTCCTCGCACTTCGAGCTCGCGATCGCCTCCATCTTGTCTTGGGACTCGCAGCTGGTCTCCTACTCGGACTCGTCGCCTTTGACCTGCTCCCTGAAGTTTTTGAGATGTCGAAAGCCGAATTCCTCGGCGCACCAGCCGTTTCAGTCGCACTCGTTGCTGGATTTCTCCTGCTTCACATCTATGAGCGCACTTTTGGTTCACACGAACCAGCAGAATCAGATTACGGTCACGAACACAAACACTCTGTCAATGTAGCTGGTGGACTTGGCGCGCTGGCAATGGGCGGCCATGTGTTTCTCGACGGTCTAGCACTTGGCGTTGCATTCTCCATCGATGAGAAATTAGGAATCGCAGTTTTCGTAGCGCTCCTTGTTCATGCCTTCAGTGATGGTCTCAATACTGTTTCGCTTCTTATCAAGAGTGGAAAGTGGACACGAAAAGGTATCTGGCTATTGGGAGTCGACTCCATTGCACGTATCAGCGGTGCAGTCATCGGATCCAGTCTCGCGTTGAGCGCAGATTTCACAGCGCTCTATTTGGCCGCTTTCTCAGGAATTTTGATTTATCTCGCAACCGGCCACATTTTGCCTGAGGCTCATGCTCGCCACGCAACGAGATGGACATTGGTCTCCACAATTGCAGGTGTTGCAATCATGTGGCTCTTGGTAAGTCAACTCCATTCAGTTCATGTGCATTCACATGATGAAGCCGGCATCGAACATAATCATGAGTCAGATAAACCTGCGGGCGATGACCATGGAGATGATCATGGCGATGACCATGGCGATGACCATTCTGAAGACCACGAACACGATCACGAAGAGTAAATCGTTACATGAATAAATCTGAGGTCAAAGTAATCGGTATCTTGGAGCGCGTTGGTGGATTTGCCAGCGCACAAGAGCTCTACCAATTACTGCAGAGAAATGGTGAATCTATTGGCCTCACGACCGTCTATCGCGCGTTGCAGTCTCTGGTCAGCGACAAGATTGTTGACCAACTGCGGCGCGATGACGGTGAAGCTATCTACCGCCTCTGCGGAGATAGCCATCATCATCATTTAGTCTGCAAACAGTGTGGTTCTACGGTAGAAATCGAAGGTAGCGCAATCGAACGATGGACCAAAGCTATGGCTGAAGAACATGGATTTCGCGAAGTTGGCCACACTGCTGAGATCTTTGGAATCTGTCCTCGCTGTTAGAAATCGAGTGCAGAATTCCTTAAGACTTTCTCGTTTGCTTCAGTCGCCGGGATAACCCATCTCTTGTACTTCTCGTTTTCAAATTCAAGAATCAAAACTGGGCGCCTTTTATAGACCACACAGAAGTCTCGACCTTTTCGATGCCACATAGTGCCCAACATGATTACATAAGGAAATCCAGTTCCCGGAGCACGGATTCCTCGTAGCACTTGAGTAGTCCAAGGTTTTTCATCTCTTGTGACTGACTTCAAATGAGAGATATCGGCAGATGGAGAATTGCCAAACGCGCCTAGCTTTTCAAGAAAGGAAAGTTGATAGGTAATGCGCGATCCATTGATTTCCAACATTGCGCTAGTTAATCAAAGATTGGACCAACAGTGCGACTACGTTTAATCTCGAAGAATCCTGGGTAGCTGGCAACACCTACGACACCGTCCCAAAGTTTTCCAGCCTCTTCACCTTTAGGTGCGGGCGAAATCACAGGTCCGAAAAATGCAGCCCCGCCAACAGAAATAATTGGTGTTCCGACATCATTTCCCACAAGAGCAATTCCTCGGTCGTGGCTCTCAATAATCGCTGCATTGAGGCTCTCATCACTCATGGCTTGAGCAAGCACTGGATTTAGGCCGACTTCGGTCAGGGCCTCTTCGAAGAGGACAACGCCAACGTCCATCTTCTTGAGATGAATTCGTGAAGAAATAGCGGTGTAGAGCGGCAGGGTGATGCTCGAACCATTCTCTTTTTGAGCGGCGGCAATAACGCGAGTGCTCTGCCATGATCGAATTAAGCGGCTCTTGTACTCCTCTGGCAAATCTTTATCTCGGTTCAAGTGCGCTAGCGAAAAAAGGTTCCATTGCACAGAGATATCGCGGACCTTTTCAACCTCAAGAATCCATCGAGAGGTCATCCATGCCCACGGACATACGGGATCGAACCAAAACTCAGCGCTAGTTTTTGTCATTTTCAAGCCTTTCCAAATCGTCGATCTCGTTCTGCATACATCTCGATCGCCTTCCAGAGCGTACGTCTGGTCACGTCGGGCCAGAGTACATCCATAAAGACCATCTCTGCATACGCTGACTGCCAAATCAAGAAGTTAGAAGTTCGCTGCTCGCCTGAGGAACGTAGAAAGAGATCTACATCGCTCATCTTTGGTTCATCAAGATACTTTGCAAATACTCGTTCGTTGATCTGCTCAGGTTTTACTCGTCGGCGAAGAACATCTTGAGCAAGCGCCTGCGCAGCATCAGCGATTTCAGCACGTCCACCATAATTGACACACATATTCAACGTTAGAACTTTGTTCTTGGCTGTCATCTCTTCTGCGATTTCTAACTCTTCAATCACAGACTTCCAGAGTCGTTGTGGCCTACCAACCCACCGAATGCGCACTCCCATACGATGCATTTCATCACGTCGACGTCGGATCACATCACGATTGAAACCCATCAAGAATTTCACTTCATCAGGTGAACGGCGCCAGTTTTCCGTCGAAAATGCAAAGGCTGATAGCTCTTTTACGCCTATTTGAATTGCACCTTCAACCACATCAAAGAGAGCGCTCTCCCCTTTCTCATGACCTTTTGTTCGGGGTAGACCTCGCTGTTTTGCCCAACGGCCATTGCCATCCATGACAAGCGCTACGTGGTGTGGGATTTTCTCCCTGGAGATTCTTGGTGGCTTCACGAACTTACTCTTTCTACCATCGGCAATGAACGTAAACCTCTCTCAAGATGCCACTGCAAATATGCTGCGACTAGCCCTGAAGCCTCACGACGATGTCGAATTTCACTCAAGTCGGCGCTCTCCCAATCTCCCGTTAATAGATCAGACATGAGCTTCAAGGTTTCGGCCGATGGTGTAGCCGAAGCGGATGGTTTGCAATTGATACACACAGAACCGCCGCCAACAAGAGAGAAGTACTTGTGTGGCCCGGCAGCTTCACAACGCGAACAAATAGTCATCGATGGCGCATAACCCGCAATTGATAAAGAACGGAGAAGATACGCATCCAGAATCAGAGAAGGATCATGGGATTCATGGGCTAGCGCCTTGAGCGCGCCGGTGAGAAGAAGGAATTGTTGTAGCGCTGGCTCACCTTCGTTTGAGGTAAATCGTTCTGCAGCTTCCAAGATTGCAGATGCAATAGTCCACTTCTGATAATCATGTGAGATGGCATCACCGAAGTTCTCCAAACTCTCTACCTGGGTGACGACATCGAAGGTCTTGCCGGTGTAGAGCTGGATATCTACATAGCTACCTGGTTCGAGGCGCGCACCAAATTTCGATTTAGTACGGCGAACCCCTTTTGCAACAGCGCGAATACGTCCATGCTCGCGACTAAAGAGCGTGACGATGCGATCAGCTTCGCCCAGTTTCTGGGTCCGAATTACAACAGCTTGATCTCGATACAGCGCCACGGGTACACGGTAGTCAAGATGACTAACGAAGTGCGCGATTGACCGCTGAAATCACCGCTTTAAGTGAGGCTGTCGTGGTTGATGGGTCGATGCCCACGCCCCAATAAGTCCCACCGTTGATTGTGCACTCCAGATAAGCCGCAGCATTGGCATCTCCACCGGCGCTCATCGCATGTTCGAAGTAATCAGCAACTTGCACATCAATGCCATGTGCCTGCAGTACGTGACAGAAAGCAGAGATCGGTCCATTGCCCTGGCCAGAGAGCGTTACGGCCTTCTTTCCATCCAAGAGATCAACGCTCAACGTAACACCTTTATCGGAAGTGCTCGATTGAGTGAGTCCTTCAAATCTAAACCGTCCCCACTGATTATCTTCTGATGGAAGATACTCATCAACAAAGATTCGCCACATCTGCTCTGGAAATACTTCGCCGCCTTGATCATCGGTATGCGATTGAATCACTTGGCTAAATTCAATTTGCAGACGACGTGGTAATTCAAGTTGATGCTCTGTCTTCATGATGTAGGCAACTCCACCCTTACCGGATTGAGAGTTAACGCGGATGACAGCTTCATAGGAGCGGCCAATATCTTTTGGATCAATCGGAAGATATGGAACAGCCCAAGTGAAATCGTCTACTTCTTTACCTGCAGCTTGTGCATCGCGCTCTAGGTGTTCAAAGCCCTTCTTGATTGCATCTTGGTGCGAACCGCTGAAGGCAGTGAATACCAAGTCACCGCCATAAGGATGGCGCTCAGGAACTCGAAGTTGATTGGCATATTCGACTGTCCTTCTAATCTCGGGGATATCGCTGAAATCAATCATCGGATCGATGCCATGGCTCAAGAGATTTAGTCCAAGAGTCACCAAGCAGACATTTCCTGTGCGCTCGCCATTTCCAAAGAGAGTTCCCTCGATGCGATCTGCGCCTGCAAGATATCCAAGTTCTGCTGCGGCAACACCGGTTCCGCGATCGTTATGAGGGTGAAGACTCAAGACAATGCCCTCGCGATACTTGAGATTGCGGTGCATCCATTCGATGGAATCTGCATACACATTCGGTGTAGCCATCTCGACCGTGGCAGGAAGGTTGATGATCGTCTTCCATTCTGGAGTGGGCTGCCACACATCATTGACCGCATTGCACACCTCGAGCGCGAATTCGAGTTCAGTTCCGGTGTATGACTCAGGTGAGTACTCAAATGAAATTCTGGTTCCGGGAACAGTAGATACCAATTCTTTACAGAGTCTTGCACCCTCAACCGCAATCTGCTTTATGCCTTCTTTATCCAAGCCAAAGACGACTCGACGTTGCAATGTAGAGGTCGAGTTATATAGGTGAACAACCGCTTGCTTGGCGCCTACTAAAGATTCATAGGTACGACGGATGAGATTCTCGCGTGCCTGAGTCAAAACTTGAATTGTCACATCATCTGGAATCAATCCATCCTCGATGATTTTGCGAACGAAATCGAAATCTGTCTGGCTAGCGCTAGGGAATCCAACTTCGATCTCTTTGTAACCCATCTTCACCAAGAGATTGAACATTGCAAGTTTGCGAGGAACATCCATCGGATCGATCAACGCTTGATTCCCATCACGAAGATCGACAGAGCACCATTGGGGCGCCTTAGTCATCTGCTTTGTGGGCCAGGTGCGATCATCCAAAACAACGGGGACGAAAGATGAATAACGATGCTTGGGCATCGGAGAGCTTTTCTGACTTGGGAAGTTCACTGGTCTTTACTCCTTAAAGTTTGGCGGGATTGACTGTCCGGATTTGTTAACCGGTTGAGTCAAACCCCGCAGCGAGGAGACCGGTTAGTTGGCCTCGCCACGGCAGCGAAGAAGGAGTGTGTTGAGTGATAGCAATTCGCTGCGGAACATGTCTTTAGGTTACCTAAGCACTTATAGAACTGGCAAGTAACGATCGAGTTCAAAGGCAGTGACTTGCTTGCGATATTCCTGCCACTCCGCTCGCTTATTGCGCAGGAAGTACTCAAATACATGCTCACCGAGCGTCTCACGCACGAGATCGCTCTTCTCCATTGCAAGAATTGCTTCATTGAGATTGGCGGGAAGAGTCTTAGGATCTGAGATTTTCTCCAGCGAATATTTCTCCTCGACGCCCTTAAGGCCTGCAGCAATCGTGACTGCAAAAGCCAGATAAGGGTTACATGCTGAATCGGGAGCTCGAAATTCGATGCGCGTCGAGTTCTCTTTCTTCGGCTTGTACATCGGAATTCTGATCATCGCATCGCGATTCTCTTTGCCCCATGAGATCTTTGCCGGCGCTTCTCCCCCGCCATGCAGTCGCTTGTAGGAGTTCACCCATTGATTGGTGACCGCTATGAATTCAGGGGCGTGCTTGATGATTCCCGCGATAAAGGAGCGACCAATATCTGAGAGTTGAGATTCTTTTCCTTCTTCATAGAAAGCATTTTTCTCACCTTGGAATAAAGAGAAATGTGTATGCATTCCAGAACCAGGATGCTCAGTAAATGGCTTTGGCATAAAGGAGGCATGGAAGCCTTGATCTAGCGCCACTTCCTTGATGATATGACGGAAAGTCATGATGTTATCTGCCGTACTTAATGCATCGGCATAACGCAGATCAATTTCTTGCTGGCCAGGTGCGCTCTCATGATGGCTAAATTCAACGGAGACTCCCATAGCTTCCAAGAGAGTAATTGCTTGACGGCGGAAATCATGGCCCACAGTTGTTGGCGTGTGATCGAAGTATCCACCGGAATCAACTGGCGTTGGCTTGACTCCTTCAACTGGCGCATCTTTGAAAAGGAAAAATTCAATCTCGGGATGTGTGTAACAAGTAAAGCCCATCTTGGCGGCCTTATCTAGCGCGCGCTTGAGAACATTGCGTGGATCAACCGGCGATGCAGTTCCGTCCGGCAAAGTGATATCACAGAAGATACGAGCTGCTCCTGGTTTTTCAGTGCGCCAAGGAAGCACAGAGAAAGTAGATGGATCTGGTTTTACCAACATGTCAGATTCAGTGCCGCGCGCAAAGCCTTCAATTGCCGAACCATCAAACCCAATACCTTCAGCAAAAGCATTTTCAAGCTCTGGCGGAGCGATTGCAACAGACTTCAAAAAACCTAGAACGTCGGTAAACCAGAGTCGAACAAATCGAATGTCGCGCTCTTCTAGAGTGCGCAGGACAAATTCCTGTTGCTTGGCGATATCAGCCGCGCCAGTACCGTGGGAAGACATGACCGGCAGTCTGCCCTGTTCGAGTTACAGCAATGTTACAAAGTTGGTTACAAAGTGGGTAAAAGTCGATTGGAAAGCCAGCGTAAATCAACCTTATGCGGCTTAGATAACGAACTGTTCGGAGGCATCAAGATCGGTGCGCGCAGGAACATCTCGGGTCACCACAGTATTAGCGCTGATGCGAGCCCCTGTCCCCACGGAGACATTTCCGAGGATTCTCGCACCAGCGCCAATGATCACGTTATCGCCGATGGTTGGGTGCCTTTTCCCATTCTCAAAAGTTCGGGCACCCAGAGTGACATCGTGATAAATCATCACGTCGTCACCAACCACCGTTGTCTCGCCAATAACGACACCCATTCCGTGATCGATAAAGAACCGTCGTCCGATTCTTGCTCCCGGATGGATCTCGACACCAGTTGCAGTGCGCACCCAGTTCGCATGAATTCGCGCTAACAATTTCAAACCGCGTCGCCAATAGAAATGTGCGATGCGATGTCCCCAGATCGCGTGAACGCCTGGGTAAGTCAACGCAACTTCAAGTCGATGTCGCGCAGCTGGATCGCGCCGCAACGCGGTATCGAGGTCTTCAATGATGCGCTTGAACACTTAAGCATCCATCAAATCTTGGTAAAGAATGGTTGAGAGATATCGCTCGCCGAATGATGGAATGATGACGACAATATTCTTTCCATCGAATTCACTTCGTTGGGCAACTTGCGATGCTGCCCAAAGCGCGGCTCCCGATGAGATACCAGCAAGGATTCCCTCTTCTGCCGCAGCTCGGCGGGCGTACTTCACAGCATCTTCTGCTGCGACATCTATGACCTCGTCATAAACGTTGCGATCAAGAATTGGTGGAACGAAGTTAGGCCCAATTCCTTGAATCGGGTGTCCGCCTGGCTTGCCGCCATTGAGAATTGGTGATGCAGCTGGCTCGACTGCGAAAACTTTGAGCCCCGGTTTGCGTGACTTGAGCACTTGTCCGATTCCAGTAATCGTTCCGCCAGTACCGATTCCGGCAACGACTGCATCGACGGTGCCATCTGTATCTCGCCAGATCTCTTCTGCAGTGGTCTTTCGGTGAATCTCTGGGTTGGCTTCATTCTCAAACTGGCGGACCATGACTGCGCCATTTGCGCCCAGCTCTTCTGCCTTTGCGACTGCGCCCTTCATGCCTTCTGCAGCAGGCGTCAAAACGAGTTCTGCGCCGAAAGCACGCAATAAAGCGCGACGTTCTTTCGACATCGATTCTGGCATCGTAAGGATTGTCTTATAACCGCGAGCAGCCCCAACCATCGCAAGCGCGATTCCGGTATTGCCCGATGTTGCTTCGACGATGGTTCCACCTGGCTTGAGTTGTCCACTCTTTTCTGCCGCATCGACCATCGCAATTCCAATGCGATCTTTGACGGTGCTGGTCGGGTTATAAAACTCGAGCTTTGCATAGACGTTGGCTTTCGAGCCATCCATCATGCGATTGAGTTGAACCAATGGTGTGTTACCAAAAACTTCTGTGATGTCCTTATAGACCTTCATAACGAATTCCTTTTCTTCTCACTCTTCTCAATAATCTGATTGTGACCTGATGAATTTTGCAATGTAGAAATAGGCGCACGAAATCGCCACAAAACGTATGCTGGGGTTTCAGCGGATTTAGTTACAGCAGCCGCAAGAGTTTGCGCGACCAAAATCGATAACGCGACGGCGAGTGAAGAACCATAGACGCATCGAAGTCATGGGGTAATTTTATTGAACTTTACTAATTTCGCTAATTGCGAATAACTTGCAGGATCAGCGCTCTTTCCAACGTGAGGTCATTGGGAGGCGACGGTCTTTACCGAATGCAATGGCTGAGACTTTTGGTCCCGGTGGATACTGTCGTCTCTTATATTCCGCGCGATCGACCATTGTGATGACACGGTCCACAAGGGCTTTCTCAAAACCCGCGGCTATCAGGGCCGTGGCATCGCCATTCTTCTCGACATAGAGATCAAGAAGACGATCAAGAATCGGGTATTCAGGAAGCGAGTCAGAATCCTTCTGTCCAGGACGAAGCTCGGCGCTAGGCTCTTTGGTTATCGAATTCACCGGAATTGGAGCAATCTCTCCACGTTCTAGCGCGACGCGATTTCGCCATTTCGCCAAAGCCCATACATCGACCTTGAAGATATCTTTGATGGGAGCAAATCCGCCGACCGCATCTCCATAGAGAGTGGAGTACCCAACAGCGAGTTCTGATTTATTGCCGGTGGCCAGAATCAGATGTCCCTCTTGATTTGAAAGCCCCATCAGCAATGAACCGCGGACTCGGGCCTGAACATTTTCTTCCGCGATTCCCGTCAAAGTCGTCGCTGATAAATAGCTCTGAACGACTGGTTCGATTTCAATGACTCGATAATCAATCCCGAGGTTCTCAGCAAGCTGCTTGGCATCGCTCAAAGAGTGAGCCGAGGAGTATTTGCTAGGAAGTGAGACGCCAACAACATTGGATTTGCCCAAAGCATCGACAGCAATAGTTGCAACAAGTGCCGAATCGATTCCACCCGAAAGTCCAAGAGCCACAGATTTAAAGCCGTTCTTGCGAACATAATCTCCCAGCCCCATAGATAGCGCAGACCAGACCTCTTCTTCATCAGATAAGCGCGTCGCAATGTGAGAGACAGCGGGAACTTCATCGTTGATGATGGATTGAGAATCATCATCAATCAGAAGATCGGCAGAAGCGCTTCTCAAAGCAACAGGGACTTCGACAATGCAGAGAGCCTCGCGGAATTGTTCACAGCGGGCTAATACTTTTCCATCTTTTCCTACGGCAAGTGAGTCACCATCAAAAACCAGATCATCTTGCGCGCCGGTCATATTGACGTAGACCATGGGCGCGCCAATTTGTGCAACGCGACGTTGGACAAGCGAAAGTCTCACATCATTTTTGTCGCGTTCATAAGGACTTCCATTTGGAACCAGAACGATTCCTGGGCTCCGTTTCTGTAATTCGGCCATAGGTCCCTGGTCCTGCCAAATGTCTTCACAAATGACAACCGCGATATCGACTCCACGAAAGCGTGCGATGAGTGATCCTTCACCTTGACCAAAGTTTCGAAATTCATCGAATACTCCGTAATTTGGCAGATGGTGCTTGATGTACTTCGCTTTAACCACGCCGTCATGAATCAGCGCCACCGCATTGTGGGGTTTTTCTTTCTCGTCGAGATATCCCACCAGAGCAAGTAAATCTCCTGCCCCCAATTCCTTGACTTCCCGAGCCAGCACTTGAATCGCATCAATAGATGCCCGACGGAATGCCGGACGGAGCGCAAGGTCCTCAACGGGGTAGCCAGTAAGCACCATTTCTGGGAAGACAATGACGTCGGCACTAGCATCGCGCGCTTGCGTTACAGATTTCTTGATCAACTCCGCATTGCCGGAGATATCGCCCACGACAGGATTGATCTGAGCCATTGCGATGCGCAATCTGGCGCTCATCGTCGCTCCTATCTTCCATCATCACTTACAAGCAGAGTTCCACTTATAGGCAGAGTTCAAGAGTACCGATAGACTTGGGCCACGCGTCCCGGGGACCAAGATCTGGCTACAGATCGGCCTCGAGGAAAGGAAAAGATGCCTCGCTTTACTATCGCAGATCTTGCTGCCTGGAAGAAGGCTGGCAAGAAGTGGTCGATGCTGACCTCTTATGACGCGGTCACCGCTTCTCTCTTTGATGAGGCCGGAGTACCCGTCCTGCTGGTCGGCGATAGCGCTGGAAACAATTTCCTCGGAGAAGAGAACACCATCCCAGTTACTGTTGATGAGCTGATTCCTCTTGCCAGGGCTGTCGTTCGAGGCTCCAAGAAAGCCCTCGTCGTGGCTGACCTTCCTTTTGGTTCCTATGAAGTTAATCCTGAACAAGCCATCACCACAGGTATCCGATTTCTCAAGGAGTCCAAGGCGCATGCCGTCAAACTTGAGGGCGGCGTTCGAGTTACAGACCAGATTAAGACTCTGGTCAAAAATGGCATCCCTGTTATGGGCCACCTCGGCATGACCCCGCAATCAGTCAATGCATTTGGTGGTTTCAAAGTGCAAGGGCGTAACGAATCCGGCGATGCGATTCTCGCTGATGCATTGGCGCTGCAAGATGCAGGCTGTTTTGCTGTCGTTCTAGAACTCGTCCCCGCAGAACTCGCCCAGAAAATCACCGCAGCTCTATCAATCCCAACAATTGGCATTGGCGCCGGCATCAATTGCGATGCCCAAGTGCTGGTGTGGACTGACTTGATGGGATTGACTGCTAAACCACCACGATTCGCCCGCGCCTACAAAGATCTACGTAGCGAAGTGATTGATGGTGCGCGAGCCTGGATCGCCGATGTCGAGAGCGGTGCTTTCCCGGCTGAGGCCGAAACCTTTCACTGATGTCTATCGCACGCAAATACGCGATCGACCTGACGCCACTTAAGAAATACCGCGACTTTAGGTTGCTCTGGAGCGCCGGTCTCTTTTCGTACTTCGGCTCGATGATCACTTTTGTTGCCCTTCCCTTCCAGGTCAAAGAACTCACCAACTCCTATTGGGCAGTAGGTCTGATCGGAGTCGTTGAAATCATTCCGCTGATCATCTTTGGACTCTATGGCGGTGTACTTGCCGATTATGTCGATCGCAAAAAGATGATCTGGCTGACGGAGTTTGGCACGCTTGTTGCCACTGCGATTCTCTTCTTGAACTCATTACGCGACGAACCCAGCGTGATTCTGCTCTTCATCATTGCCGCGATTTTCGCTGCCCTGAGTGGACTTAAGCGACCTAGCCAAGATGCGATTTTGCCACGGCTGGTAAATCATGATGACCTTCCGAGTGCTAGCGCGCTGATGAGTCTGCGTTGGCAATTTGGCGGAATCGTTGGGCCATCTGCTGGAGGCTTGATCATCGCAACCTATGGCGCTGGCGCCGGATATCTCATCGATTGTGCAACCTTCGTAATTTCATTGGCGCTCTTGTGGCAAGTTCGCAGCGTTCCTCCCTTGAGTAAATCAACACCACCATCAATTGCTGCCCTTATGGAGGGAATTAGATATGCCTACAATCGAAAAGATCTTCTCGGAACATATGTTGTCGATCTTGCAGCCATGTTCCTTGCAATGCCGATGGCCCTCTTCCCATTTTGGGCCGATGCAATCGGCGCTCCTTATGCCCTGGGATTCTTTTACTCCTCTATAACCATTGGGGCGGTCATCGTGACCCTCGGTAGCGGATGGATGCGCAACTACCCGCACCATGGTCGGGCCGTTGTTATAGGGGCTTTGGGTTGGGGCGTGGCAATCGTGGTTGCTGGGTCCTCTGACTCACTTACCGTTGTCATCATTTCACTTGTGATCGCAGGTGCCTTTGATCAAGTCAGCGCACTCTTCCGCGGATTCATCTGGAACCAATCGATTCCCGACGAATTACGCGGTCGATTAGCAGGCATCGAGATGCTCTCCTACCTCCTTGGACCATTGGGAGGACAGGCCAGAGCAGGCGGAATGGCCGCGATGACTTCCCTTCGAACCTCCATCGTCGGAGGCGGTCTGCTCTGTATTGGATTCGTTGCCGTCATTGCTTCTGTCATGCCGAAGTTCCGTACCTACGATGTTCGGACCAATGAATTTGCCGTCGAACAGGCAAAAATTCGTCAAAATCGGGAAAAAATCTAAAAAATTTTTCCCCCTACCCCCGGGTAGCGTTGACAGAAAATTCGATTGGAAATTGCTAAAAAATGAAAAAATGCGGTTTTCACGCGTAAAAAGAGTCTGATTTCGAGGCCAAAAAACTCGAGATGCACATTTTTTTCAAAAAATGAATTGCGACACGCAGGCGGTTTTTTTCAT
>Ga0208360_1000076_pt1 | contig 32628 bp, 52 predicted proteins | sample LakMenE27Jul10ns_FD_150739 | JGI IMG/M metagenome (GOLD analysis project Ga0208360, IMG submission 150739) | Freshwater microbial communities from Lake Mendota, WI - 27JUL2010 deep hole epilimnion ns (SPAdes) | ecosystem: Environmental > Aquatic > Freshwater > Lake > Epilimnion/Euphotic zone ...
ATGCGCCTTAACCCCGAGTGGCTATCTCATGGCGTAGGGTTCCCGTATGGGGGTGGATAGTGCGATAAAGTGCCATAAATGCGCGTTTTCTGTCTGTATTGCTCATTTCTTTAGTGCGTTATGCACTACCCCCCGCCCTCTTATACAGCGAGACCATAGGCTCTAGCGTATCGGCCAATGCCTTGCGCTCAAACGGTTGCCAAGTTTCAATCGGCCTTGTGCTGTCCAGCCCCCTGAAATGCTGTGCAATATGGCCCGCCCACTTGATCCAGCGTGTCCCATCCGCCTTTTGTCCTAAGCTACTGCCTCCGATATCGGCTACTTCCTCGTCGCCTATGATGCCGATAAGCTTGAGCTGTCGACTATCCGCTTCGAGACATTCCCTGCGCTGTCTTACCTTGTGGATTCCATGATACACATCGGCCTGTTCAGGCGCCAAGCCCGGAACGTGTTCACGTAGCCATTCGTGCAGCCTGCCGTGATACTGGTCTTTTGCCTTGTCGATAAGCGTGCCTACGTCAGCGGCAGCATTTAGCGCCTTGTCGATGTTCTGGCGTGCCTCGGTGGCGATGGACAGCGCCTCCTGGTGCTTGATGGCAATCTCAGTGGCTAGGCTTGTGGATAGTTCTTGGTTCATAGATTGGCCTTCATGTATGGACTGGCGGGAAGCTGGTGTCTGCGGCAGAAATCGACCGCTCGATGCGAAATAAGCGCCCTTGTCGTGCCTAGCTTAGCTGCGATCTCTGACATCGAGCGCCCTGCTAGGTTGTTCGAGCCGATAGCGTATGCCACGCCAAACTTTTCGGGGCAATCGGGCATTTCGTCGATTACAGCCGAAAGGATAGCCATCATTTTACGCGCTACTTCGATCTCCTCAGAGGGAAAACTATCCTCGTCCTCGTAAGGATGCCGCCAGTGCGTATCGGCTAAATCTTGCTGCACGCTCGCTTTGTGCGGCAAATCGCGCTATCTGTCAAACTTGAATATCCGGAGGACAGTCAGAATTGGCAATGGCGTCGGCGCGCGGGATTGCAAGCTTCAGACCGGTTGCGGTGGCGACGGGTGACACCTTGCCAAAAACCTGCGCGGAATCAAGCGGCAAATGGGAGGTAACAAAGTTACTGGCCGTAACAATCCCGTGTTGGAGGCTAACCCCTTGAAAATCATGGCGGGAGGCCCTACTTACTTACTCTACAACTAAAAATAGATTATTATTATTAGAGCCCTCTCCTATAGGGTCTCTCTCTCTAAATTTCTCTCTCTATTTATTAGCGTCTATTGCGCGGAAATTACCGTTACCTGTAACCCGTTAGAAATCAAAGGCAATGCCCGAACAAACAACAACGGTCCGCAAAAAAGCCCGACCCCGGTGAAGGGATCGGGCTGGCAATCGTGGAGGATCACGACTTCACTGGGCGAACACCGAGGCGGTTTTCCATTTCGATCAGGTGAGCGTCAGTGATGATTTTCCTCGTCACCATCCCACGTTTCTCTTCGCCAAACAGCAGCTTCCCATCCCTCATCCACTGGTAGATAGATGGGCAAGAGACTCCATATCGCTGAGCTACTTCGATCACTTTGTAATTTTGCATAACGTGTGGAAGTTGGGGTAGTAGTAGCGGCTCGTCAAGCACGAAAAAGCCCGACCCCGGTGAAGGGATCGGGCTGGGAAATTTTGCGCCGAAATCAGAACGGGATGTCGTCGCCGTCATCCGTGGTCGGCGCGGCTTGCTCCGGCGGAGGTGCCGCAGCTGCCCGCCCGACGGGCTTAAAGTTGCCGACAATCGGCCCCTTTTCACCGGCTTCCCGCCGCTCTTTAGTGAGGTTGACGGCGGCGAATCCGGTGTAGCCGTATTTGTCGGGTCCGTCTCGATTCGGAACCAGGGTCAGCTCCAAATAGCGGCCTTTCTCACTGACGTGGACGGCATTGGCTTGGAGCGGAATTGCGACGAACGCGGCGCCGTCCTTGGCCGTAAATAGGCGGGCTCCAGTGAGCTTCAGTAGGTCAATTTTCAGCGATCGCATGGTGGTGTTTGGCAGTAAATCAAACGAGAGACGCGGCGTCAACGTCGGCAAATTCACGGCCAACCGGTGCCGATCCGCAGCGGTCACGGCACTCGGCTGGGTCAGCGCATCCGCAGCGCGGGCATTCGCCTGGCGCTGGGCAGCGGGCTATAGCGTCGCGGATCGTCCGGTCGCTGCGAACGAATCCATCGGCAAGCGCGTCCTCGTGGACGCTTTGCGCATAGGCAAGTCGAATCGCATGGTTGCGGGCCGCGCAGGCTGCGTGGTCGTGACGATGCGGATCGTGGACGGCGGAAGGCTTTAACCCGGCTGCTTTCGCGGCCTCACGGATAGACTCCCGAATAATAAAAGCGACTTGTGTGGTGGTCATGGGGTTGGGAAAATTACCACTGTGCCGGGCTGCTCCCGACATGGGACCGGCATCAGCGGCGCTGGAAAATCAGGGAAGCGGTGGTAATTCGATGCAGTGGCAAGCAATGCGGTCATCGTTCGAGTGTAAATCGGCAATTCGATACTTGTCGATCTCGCATTCAAACGTCAAGTCCGTGGCAATAATCCATTCACCTTTCCAGTTAATGGTTTCCACATTTTCACCCTCCGCAAACGCGGTGATCATTGGCAGCATTTTTTTGGCGTGTTCTCTGGTCATGTTTTTATTGTTGAAAGGTTTCCGGGCTGTCGTGGGCAATCCGCCTCTAACGAGGTTGAAACGACTGGCAATGTGCCGCCCGGTTTCTCACTGGAGAAATCTTGCGCGTGTCCGTCGCGCCCCGGCGGCCCGCCGTGGTTAGCGGCGGGCGGGTGGGTTAGGCGATCCATTCGCTCCAGGCAGCTTGAAACGCTTTACTGCCATTAATAAACAGCGGGCGGTTTTCGCGGACTAATGAATGGGGCATTGCGTGGCGAGCCATTGTAAGCTCGCCCTTGGAAATCGTCCCGTCCTCCACCTTGCGGCGAATTGACGGTGCCATCATGTCGGCCATTGGGAATTCGGTGGCGAGCTGATCCATTTTTGCGAGGTACTCAGTGTTGGTCATGGTCGGTGTTGGTTGACGGCGCAAACCTACCCAGCTGTTGCATTTGTGCAACGCAATTCTGAAATTATTTCAAAACGGCACGCTCACGGCCCGCTGGCGGATGTTGAGGCCGAAATTTAGCACCTCGTGCTTTTCGTGCCCGGGCACCCGCTCAAGCTGCTGCCTCCACTTCGCGCCGGCCCATGGCGTGTCGGCAAAGATCCGCTCCAGGGCTGGATGGCGGTTGGCGATGCTGGCCCGCCCGTCCTTGATCAAGATGCCATGCCTGCGGAGAGCCTCGCGGGTCTGGTTCCGCTCGCCGAGCTGCTGCTCGGTGGCGTAGTTGTCCGACAGGCTGGCGATGGCCACTGACTCGGATACCGATCGAGTCACCGGGCGATCATGAATCTCGTAGCGGATCGATGCGGCGAACAGGTGCGAGAGGCACTGGTTTTCGTCGTTGTCGATCTCCTCGGCTTTGAAGCCGGTCCAGTCCTGTTTAGCCATCCACTCCTTGGCAAACTGCTCAGTGGCCATCCGCGTCGAGGTCAAGGAGAACGCGCCGGCCAGGAGGGTGCCAAGTTGGTCGGCGGATCGTTTGTCGCCAGTGAATTCAACGGCGACGCAGGAAAACGTCTCGGCATTTGCCCGCAGCGTCTTGGCGTTGGCGAGGGACCGGGCCCGGATCTGGTCAGCAAATCCCTTCCGCTGCACCGTGTCGAGCCACAGCGCCTTGACGATCTCGAAATGCTCCTGGGAGCCGGGGCCGTTGTTTTTGCGGAGCTGTAGGACGGTAATGCGTGATACGTCAGCCTTTTTCACGGCGGCGACACCGATGGAAGCAAAGAGGAAACAGGAGCGAACCATATAGTCGATCGCTCCGCCGCCGGCGCTGCCCTTGGTGATCCGGGCCTTGCTCTCGCTGGACGCTTGACGGGCGAGTTCAAGGACGCCTTCGAGCCGCTGCTGGCCCCGTTTGTCTTCGCTCTCTGCTTCGTCGAAGACTACCGGCAAAGCGTCGGAGCCGATCTTTTGTCTCAGTCCAGCCTCAGTGGTCGCTCCCTGCACGTGGATCGCGGAGTCGCCGACGATGGGGGAGATGATGTTGGCCACGCTCCAGCTCTTCCCGGACCCGGACGGCCCGGTCAGCCACAAGTGCGGCCTCCAAACCAGCGCGCCGCAAATCGGAGCAATGGCGAGCCAACCGGCGAGCAACTTGCCGTATAGCGGCCGTTCCCAGCTTAACATTTCGCAGAGTTCGATCAGGCGGGAGGCGGCCAGGTTGTCAGCACCTTTCCCAGAGTCCACCGGGATCTCGAGCGCGCCTTCGTAGATCGCCCGGGCCGACGAGGAGAACTGCGGGATTGGCTTCGCTTCGCCGTTGATGACAAGCCGGTCGCCGGCATGATAAACCACGTCGTCACCGTCGATCCAGCATCCCCGACCGCGAATCCGTTGCGGGTCGAATTTCGGGAGGGACTGGCTGCGCTGGATGAGTGCGTTGACTGCCTGGTCCCAGCCCTTGCCTGTTAGATCAGATCCACCGGCATATCCAGCTTCCCACGCGTTTAGCACCGCCAGCCGCATAAGGTTGTTTTTGGTGTGGCTCGATGCCGTCAAGTTGACGACCTGCTGCCCACGGTCAGGCATGTAAAAAAACGAGTCACCATCCACGCCAAGCAGGCGGAATGGCAGGTCTTCGATCCTGTCATCATGCCGAGGCTTGGACTGCGGCGGCGCCTGCACTGGTTGCCACGGCTCAACCTCGTCTTGCGTCGGCTCTTGCTCAGGCATCGGATCGGCCTGCGGCGTCATCGCCTCAATCAGTCGCGCACGGTCCCAGCCTTCGGCCACCGCGTCTGCCAAATCCCAGCCGTCATCCGGGCCGGTCGGAGGTGTGATGATGCGGACCTTTGCAGCAATCCCGGCCAGCGACTTCGAGATCGCTCGTGCGGCTTCGATGCCTGGTGCGTCTCGGTCCGGCCAGATGACGACCTTGCGACCGGCCAGCGGTGACCAGTCGGCATATTTGACGGCCTTGGATCCTCCCGGCCAAGTGACGACGATGCCCGGGGAGATTGTGCGAGCGGCATCGGCAGACTTTTCGCCCTCCACGATCAGCACGCCGGCTTCGGGATTGGCTGCGAGCAGGTCGAGGCCGTAAAGGGGGCGCGGCTTGGCGAAGGATAGCCATCGCCATTGCTCGCGCCCGTCTGTGTGCCGCGCCCATGTCAGCGGCACCACCTGCTTCGAGCCGTCCGGTAGGTCGAAGCGGCAGACGGCACCGAACAGGTTGCCCGCAGCATTACGATATTCCCAAACGCCGGACGGTTGGCCGAATCGGTGGTGGTTGATGATTGCCGGCAGGCATGCGCCTTGCGGCGCGGTTGTCGGAGTCCACTCATCATTGGCAACCTTAGTCTTCGGCGAGGCTGTCACTCCTTGAGACTCGATGCCGGTGCGGAACCGCTCGCCGATCTCGATGGCGGCGTCCTTCATCGAGCAGGATCGGATCGCAGCGAGCAGGGAGATTGGGTCGGAGCCGCCAGCGTCGCTTGAGAAATCCTTCCAGACACCGCTGCGCGTGTTGATTGAGAGGGAACGGCCAGGCTCGCCAGAGAGGCCGCCGATCTTGAATTCATGGCCCTCGATGCGGCCATGCGGAAACCACTCGTAGAGCACGGATTCGAGCGATGAGAGTGCGGCGGCGTTGATTGCCGCGAAGTCGATTTTCATGGTTGGTTGGTGGTGAGGCTAGAGCAGGCCGAGCTGTTGCGTCTCGCGCTTGATTCGCTCGCAGGCGGCGGCGTAGTAATCGGGGTCGATTTCCGTCGCGGTGAGATGCGCCCCGAAGTAGTGACAAGCAATGGCGTGGGAACCGCTTCCGAGGTGCGTGTCGAGGATGCGCTGGCCGGGTTTGGCGTAGTTGGCGAGAAGCCAGTTGTAGAGTTTCACCGGCTTTTGGCAGACGTGGATTCTGTCCTCGTTTGGCCGCGTGATTGATACCGTCTTAGCATTCCGGTCAAAGCTCGTCCATGCTAGTTCACAGTTCGCCATCGTGTGCATGCCTTCCATATTCGGCTTGTGCCACACCACGAAGCCCCGCGTTGGCGGGAGGTGTTGCGAGTAGTAGTTCGCACCCCAGATGATCCAGTTTTTCGCCACGCGCTGGAGTTCTTGGAAGTATTCCGCCTCCGGCTTTACGTCCCATTTCGCCCCCTTGGCCTGATACTTCACCGGCCACGTTCCACCAGCCACCAGAGCGTCCCCGAGTCCGTAAGGCGGGTCCACAATCGCGAGGTCGAAGAACCCATCCGGGGTGTCCCGCATGAGGTCCATGCAGTCGCCGAGGCGTAGGTCGAGAGTCCCGTGTGGGGTTGAGGTGCCGGCGGAATCCGGCACAGTCGGCGAGTCTGGCGGCTGAAGCTGGAATGGTTGAACTTGGTGCATGGGTGGTGCGTGCGGGATTGAGGCTCTAACTGGGCTTGCGCTGGCTGGCAAGCTCTCTCTGATTCAGGTTGTCGCCCTCATCCCATCCTGCCTCGTAGGCATACCAGCGGAGTGAGCGGGCCGGGTGAGCGTTGTCCCAGTGGCCACGGCGGGCGTCGTCGAATCCGGTTTTTAGGATCGGCTCCAGGGCCTTCCAATGCAGCGAGCGCTGGAGTTGTTCGAGGGTGGGCGGAATGGGTGGTTGCGGCATGATCAGAGGTCAGGGCTGATCGGGTAGTAAATGTCGATGCCGCAGTGGCCATGCTTGTAGGCTTGTGACTGCATGTCCGCAATCAACTGCAATCCGGCCTTCCAAAATTTCACAGCAGATTTCCCTGCTTGCGAAGTTTTCCCGCAGGCGTTTGGGATGTCGCACCGGATCTTGAGTGCGATAGGATTCCGCAAAAATTCAGCGATTGCCTTGTGCTCTTCGAGCGTCATGTTTTGTTTTTTATTCATTGGTCAGAGTGGTTTGATAATCCCCAGCGCATCGTCAACGGTCCGAGCCACCCCCGCAAGCCCGCCGTCGGCCCGGACCCGGGTGATGAAGTTGCGCTGGTGATCGGTGGCTTTGCCATGCTCGCCCTTGACCTCGATGGCGAGGAATACAGCGAGCTTCTGGCCAACCATGTCGGGTGTGACAATGATCGACCGCCAGCCGATCAGGTCGGAGCCGCCAGGGTTTGCGACGCCGTAGCGGATGAGGCGTCCCTCAGCGTCCTTCAATGCCCCGCAGTTGTTGCGGAACAGGCGGACGCCAGGCGTCGAGAGTCCGAGCATGATGGCCCGGAGTCGGTTCATTTCGGTCATTAGAAGAGGTCGGGCTGCGGGGTTGGCTGGGCGGGCGGGGCGTCTTCGGCCACCGGCGGGTTGGCGATCTGCTCGCAGACTTCCATCGCGTAGCCGCTGAGTTCGTGGATGAGTTCGGTGAGGGTCTGGCCTTCTTCGGGGGTGAGGTTTGCAATTTCAGAAGCAAGCTTTTCCATTCGTTTTGTCTTTGATGATACCCATACCCTGTATGAATCTCCGTTCATATTGTAAAATCTACATCTAAGTGAGGACCTTAGTCCTTCTTGTATCAGTCTTTCTTTCCTCTGTGCTTTAGAGTAATTCTCGATTTCTTGCCATTGTGATTCCAAATCAAGATGAATACCCAAGTCCTGCTTCGCCCTCCTCTCCTCCGGTGTCATGCTCATCGCATTACCCCCTTCCGCGAGTTCCAAACGTGTTTGGCCCAAACATCCGGCGAGCGGTAGCCACGTGCCCGACCCAGTGCAATCAGGTCATCCAGCGTCTGCGCGCTGCCCTGCTCTTGCTTTTTCTGGCGGGCGATTTCCTTCGGGTCAATCTCCACCAGCTGGCCCTCGGCCTGCTCGATCTCGCGATCCTTTTTCGGATACTCAAACCCGCACTCCGGACATGCCGGCGCCGGCGGATGGCAGCAGTAGCACTCCCCGCACTGCCGTTGTTGGATCTCGTCATCGTCGCTAGCCTTGCGCTTCTTCTTTTTCCGGCCATCGAGTGTCCAGTCCCGAACGTCCTCCGCGAAACCGTGGCGGGAGAGGTTGCCTACGTGGTCAAGGATGATCGCCTTTGCCTTGCCTGGTGCCGGGCGAAGCACGCGGCCAATCTGCTGGAGGTGTAGTCCGAGGCTTTTCGTCGGACGGAGCAGGATCGCAGCGGTGACGAGCGGCAGGTCAAAGCCCTCGTTGATGATCTCGCAGCTTGTTAGCACGTCGAGCCGACCGTCACCGAGCGCCCGCACAACTTCGCGGCGGGCATCGCGATCCATCGTGCCGTCGATCGTGGCGGCCCGGTATCCGGCGGCGCTAAATTGGTCGGCGACGTGCTGCGCGTGTTTGACTGAGCAACAAAACGCAACGGCTGGCGCGCCTCGGCAAATTCGCGAGTAATGCTCAACCGCGTCGCCGGTGATCGTCGGCCTGTCCATCTCCTCGGCAAGTTGTTCCTGGGCAAAGTCACCGCCGCGAGTGCCGATGTGCGAGAGGTCAGCGACAACAGGCGGCGCGTAATAGACCGGCGGTGCCAGGTGTCCACCTGCGATCAGGTCAGCCACTTCCGGCCCACGAATCAGGTCATCAAACACGTCCTTTAGCCCCCGGCCGTCGAGCCGCTGCGGCGTGGCAGTAACGCCGAGGACTCGAGCCTGCGAGTGGTGGGCAATGACTTTTCGCCAGCTTCCAGCCGTCGCGTGGTGCGCCTCGTCGGCGATGATCAGCGCCGGCCGGAATGAGTCTAGCCGGCGGACGTAGGTCTGGACGCTGGCCACCTGCACCGGAAGCGAGCGATCCGGCGAGCGACCGGCAGCAATCACGCCGTGATCGACGCCAAAGGCGCGGAGCGTGCGGCACGTCTGATCGACAAGCTCTTGCCGATGCACAAGGATGACGACGCCGTTGCCTTTTGCCGCCGTCCCCTGGGCGATGTAGGAAAATAACACCGTCTTTCCGGAGCCCGTCGGTGCCACAACAAGCGGCGACCGCTTGCCGGATCGGTAGGATCCTCGAACGCCATCGACGAGATCGAGCTGGTAGTCTCGGAGTTGGATCATGGCGACTCCTTAAATGCGGCTGCTTTTGCTTTGAGGTCTTGATACTCGCTCCACCAGTCAATGGACACCTCGTCGAAGTAATCTAGCTCGGTTGCGAGTCGCTTGGATTCGTGCTTCCAGACGGCGACCTCGCGCTCCATCTCCTGTGCGAGGTCGCGAAGCACGAAACTCCACTGGCCGTCAGAGGCTGCGATCGCGGCGTCGGTTCTTGGCGTGTCACTCATGGCGGGCCTCCTTCCATGCGGCAAGTGCCACGTCGTGTTCCGGCACAAACTGAATCACCTCACCAGCCAGCAGGTCGTAATTGTAAGTTCTCAACACGCTTGCCAGCCTGTCCGCAAGCTCTCGCTCGGTGGAAAGCTCAGCCCTCGCGTCGTTCCGCTCGCCTAGTGCGCGGCAAACGTCTAGCTCGGCCTGCTTGCGGTCTTGGCGCTCTTGCTCAAGCTGTCGCCCGAGCTCTTCCAGCCGTTCGGCGGCGGCGTCGAGCATCAAGCCAATCTCTGCCGGGTGAGGCTGCTCTAACGCCTCATCACCTCGTCGCCAGCGATTGAATTGGCGAATCTGGGCGGACAGCTTTTTTGTCTCAGTTTTCATGCTCCGCTTTTTTTAACTTTAGCAATGGCGGCGCGGATCAATCGAATGTCCGCGACTGTGATTTCGCAATACACCGTGCTTCCGTTCCACGATTTTTCAATCTCATCGTTCGGAAATGGGTCAATCCTTTGCAGCGCCTCCAGCAACTCGTCGCGTTGTTGCTCAAGTCTGCCGGCGAATGCGGCGGTCGTCACTTTTTCCGCACCGGTAAGAGCGGCTGCGATGGCTTTAGGGATGTCATAGCGGCAAATCTTGCGGAAGTCAGAAGAGCCGCATTCGTCATCGCACGCCATTGCGTCAAGCTTGGTTAAGAAATCCAGCAACTCGTCGCGCTGGCGCTCTAGGCGGCGGGCGAATGACGCCTTAACAATCTCGCCCTGGTAAATGGTCGAGAATGACTCCTGGTCCGTCTCCGGTGTTGGTCGGTCGCTCATGGCTTCGGTGGGGTTGCGCAGGCCAGTGCAATGTTGATCCGCGCGAGGCTCGCGGCCCGTGGCTGGAACTTGCCGGTCTTCCAGCGCCACCAGGTGGAACGGTTGACGCCGGCCAAGAGGAGGATGCCGGCGATGGGTTGGCCCGCCGCCTTGACGCGGTCTTCGATTTCGGTGGTGGTCATGGTTGGATGATGCGAGCAGGCCCTCGCACGTCGGCGTCGCCGGGTCCGGGGTTTAGGTGGTTGATGATTGCGACGGCCGCGTAGAGCGCGGCGGCGAGGATAAGGAGGCGGCTCATGGCTTTGGCGGGTTGCGGAGTTCTCGGCGGGCAGCCACGGCCTGCTCGATGTGCCATCGGCGTGCGTTGGGTTTGCCCATGCGGCGAGCGTGGCGAGCCAGCGCCAGTCGGTCGCGGATCTCAGAGTGGAGGTCGGTGGTCATGGTCAGGCGAGGATTGCTGCAATGACGCGGTCAAAACGCTCCAGAGCGTCGTCACCGGCTGGCATGGATGCGATCTTGGCAAGGATCGGCAGCGCTTTGGCTTGATCGGCGAGGACCGCCTTGTGTTCGGCGGTCATCATGTGGGCCAGCGACTGGAGCATCCCGGCGGCGGCAGCTTGCTCGGCGGTCATTCCGGCGCGGGCGGCCATGGCATCAAACTTGGCTTTTCCGTCGAGTCCGAAAATCAGTTGGGCGATGGTGGTCATGGTTGGTTGGTTGGTTGGTGGTTGGTGTCGGTTGACGGCGTGAAACTAGCCCCCCGTTGCGTAAGTGCAACAAGAAAAAGCCCGCCCGCAAAAATAAATTCACCGGGGCCAGCCAGGGCGAACAAGGAGCGGGAGGGCAACACCAGGAGCATCTGTCATGATCTTTTGTGACGGAGTCCGGCGGTATCTGCGCTATTGCCTTCGGCAGAGGGATTGCATCCATAGCCAGGGAGGTGGCCATACATTGAGATTCTGGCGACCACGCTGCCCGTGGTGTAAAAGCTAAGATTCCCGAGCGTTTCGGGCTTTGCGTAGCGGCCGCATTGGGGGCATTTCCTTCCGCCCTCAGTCGACATAAATGTTTTGTAGTCCATGCCGTGATCCGGCTTGCTCCCAACGGACAACAATACATCGCTCGCAACCATGACCCGCTCCGAGTTCGGAGCGGGTTTTTCGTGCGTCACGGAATCACACGCGAAGAATGCAGGACAACACGGTGTCATCAGTCCTTGTTCGGCCAAGAAGTTGTTGAAGTCACTCCCTCGGTGCGGATTCGGTGTCATGGCGGGCGCGTCCTGCGTGATTTCGAGCGTGAAGGGTGCAGTGTCCATGACGTTATGCGTTGACCGCATCCAACCGCATTCGCGCCTCTGCGGTGATCCTCCAAAACGGCCAGCCGTTGCGGTTGTCCTCGGGCCGAACAAGCCCCTTAGCCTTGAGGACGGCCACAACGGCCATTGGATCTTTAGAGCAATAATCCAGCGCGGCCTTGATGTCTGGTGACTGCGCCTTGCCCTGCATTTCGGCAATGATGCCAAGGGCAATGGCTTCGCGTGCGCCGACTCCGATGGCAGCAAGCATTTGTCCGGCTTGAATTAGCGTTTGCATCGGTTTGAGCGGTTGATGTGGCGTTGTCGGTCGGCATATTCTGCGGCTGCGAGGTTGAGCGCCTGCACGCCAGCCACCGCAAAGGCCAGCGAAGGCCATGACGGCGCGGTGGCGAATGCGCCACCGATCAGGATGATGCCGCAGGCGAAAAAGAGGCGGGCGAGCATCAAGCAGTTGCGCGCTTGGAGATCGTGATAGTTCATTATCTTTTGACTTTCAGGTTTTGGAATACTCGCAACCCAGCCACTTCCGGCAGCTTGCCGTTGCGCTCGAAGGATTTCTTAAGTGCCGCCAGCACATCGGCCCGCTTTGGCTCGATCCGGCAGAGTTGCGGGAATTTTGCGACAAATGCCAAGATGTCCTCGACATCGAAGTCGATCTCCTCGCGGACGCCGGCGGGAGCTGGTGCCGCAATAACCGCATCCGCTGCGGCGATCCGTGCCGCAGCGTAGCAATCCCGAGCTGCGGCGGCGTCAGCTTCAGCCTGGAGGCGCGCGGCTTCGGCTCGCGCCTCGGCCTCGCGTTGCGCCGCCAATGCTTTTTCCTGCGCCTCACGTGCCGCCTTTTGGCCCTCCTCCGATTGCGCGGCCTCGGCTTTTAGTCGGGCGATCTCCGCTTCGTGCGCGGCCCGTTCCGCGGCCTGTCGCTCGCGCTCAATCCGTGCGGCTTCGCGCTGCGCTGCCATCTCGGCTTCGTGGCGCTCGCGATCGACGCGCTGGCGATCCTGCTCGGCGGCGAGTTCGGCCTCGCGCTTGATGCGCTGCTGCTCCCGAGCGTATTCGGTGACGAGCCCCGACAGGCGGGCCTCTTCGGCAATCACCTCGGCCACGAAATCGGCGGCTATACCGTCGATCCGTTTGCCTAGATCAATCACCGGAGCCTTGACGATCTTGCGGCTGCTCTCGACCGCAGTGCGGACGCTGGCAAGGCTGCGGAGCCGGGACTGCGCGATGTCGCAACTGTCGGGATCTGTGACAGCCACGACGGCGCGGGCGGCGGTGAGGATGGTTGCTTTCTGCCTCTCAGCTTCGGGCGTTATCGTGATTTGGTAACCATCTCCAAGGATGGCAAGTGCGTTGGTGCTCATGGTTGGTTGGTGGTGTCGAGCGGTAGTTCGGGGTGGGTGTCAAACGATGCTTCGAGCAGCGTTGTGATTTCCGAGAGCTTGTCGATAATGTCGTCAAGCTTGTCGATCAGTGCTTTTTGTGCGGTTGTCATGGTTGGTATTGGTTTGGTGTTGTCCGCGTGTAGGATGCGCGGCCCCCGCTGGAGATTTAGGCTGGGCACGAAAACTTGATTTCGGCGGACGCGGTGTAAAACACATCGAAAGGAGCACCGTTGACGCGGACGGTTAGCGAATTGTCGAAGCCAGAATCTTCTTCGCGGAACTCAAGCTGAACGGAGGTGACTCCGAGTTTGGCTGTGAAGTGGCGGGCGATGGAGTCTTGAAGGTCGGCGTTCATTGGTTGGTGGTGTCGGTTGACGTGCGAACCCTATCCGCAGCGGCCTGGAGTGCAACAAGAAAAAACCCGCCCCAGCAAAATAAATTTACCGGGGCGGGTGGGAGCGAATCAAAGGTGTCTCCGGTGGGCGTCCCAGCCTTTGATCCGATAGACTCGACGGATGAATTCACGAACGATCTCGGCCGTCATCCATGGCTTTCCTGTCAGGTGCTCCAGCCAGTGAACCAGCGCCTCCGGGTCTGGTATTCTCGACAGCTCGATGTGGTAGGGGTAGGCCGCATTGATCGTGATGTATCCGAGCTTTTCGTCGTGCTCAAAGATCACATCCATCCGAATCTGATGCTCTTCGATTGGGTTCATGTGTCGGCAGGTAGGGATTGATCAGCCGAAGATGTCGCCGTCGTCAGTGGTGGCCGGCGCTGCGGCCTGCACTGGATCGGCCTTCGCAGCCTTGGTCTTTTTCGCGGGCGGCAGCACCTCAACCTCTGAGACTGGTGCCGGTGACTGCACGTCGTCAAAGATTGGCGGTTCTGTGCGGGCAGTCACATTGCGCGGACGGTCGCCGATGTCCTCCACCTCCTCGGTGGCGTGCATCCCGTTAAGGACGTCGGGAGCGTAGAGCCGTCCGAAAAACGCGGCGGCGCGATAGCGTAACATCAGTTCCGGCATCGTCTTCCATTTGCTCCCATTTTTAGCATACCAGCCCTCCGCCTTGGCCATCGAGATTGACGCCGGCGGGCCTTCAAGTCGCTCGCCAGTCTTGTCGGTCGTCCAGGCGATGCAGCTCCGGTCATCTCCCTCGCCAGTCACATCGAAGCGGACCGGCGCGAACCGACCGCAACTGTTGAGAGCAGCGATGATGAACGTCGAAGACCAGCTGGGCCGGCCGTGGATGATGTTCAGGTTCTGCATCACGGCGAGCGGAGAGGCACCGATCCGCTGCGCCATCTCAAGCGCGACGATGGCGTTGCCGATGTTGTCTTTACCTCGGTATTGCTCCGGGACGATGTTGGATGAGACGAGTGCCAGTGCCATGCGCTGGGCGGACTCGAACGATGCTGCGTTGGAAAACGCGGTGGTGGTGGTAACGATGTCGGTTGTCATGTTGGTATTGGTTGGGGTTGGGGAGAAAATCAGGCCCATTTCGGGAGGTCAATCGTCAAGGGCGCATCGGAGTAGCCGGGCCAAGTGTCGGCATCTTGGCACCGACGGAAGGTGTCAAGATCAGTCTGGTATTCGATCCTGCCACGGCTTGTCATCGTCTCGCTCGCGACGTAAACGGCCACCAGGTAAGGCGGCTCGGTCTCGACGGCGATAAATACAAACCCGCGCGGAGCCTCGCCAAACGCGGCCTTGTAGCCGTCGCTATAAAACGCGGCCTGCACATGGTAGCGGTATTGCGCGATGGATTTTGCGAACCCCTCAGGCGAGGCATCGCGAGTCGTCTTGAGATCGACGATGACGCCACGCTCGGTCACGGCATCCGGCCTGCAACGGCACGCGATGCCATCGGCATCCCAGAATATTGACTGCTCGATTGTCGGATTGCCCGCCAGTGCCTTCGCAGCGGCTGGGTGGTTGTGAACAGCCTGCTGGATCTGGCAAAGCTTTGACATCTCCTCCGCGGTGACGATCTCCTTGCCCTCGGCCTGCACCTCGAACTCGGCCCATGCGAGCTTGCCGGCAGAGGTGCGGCGTTCGATGCCTTCGGGCCGGACGGTCGCGGATGCGCGGAACAGTTGTGGCTCGAGAACCACGGTATGGGTCAAGCTACCCAGCCGCATGGCCGGCGTCTGCTCGGTGGGGTTGGCCTGCCTCCAGCGGTAGAGAGCGGGAGCCTTGCGGATGAGGTCCAGCCCGCTCTTGGAGATGGCAGGGCTGGCGTGATACTCTGCATTGGTCAGGTCGTGCCTGACAGTGGTGGGTGTGGTCATGGTTGGTGTTGGTTGAAATTAGTATTCACCGCTGCCATGTTGCACTTGCTACCGATGCAACTAAACGCCCGAAATTTTCCGCGCTGATCTCAATCATGGTATCGGTGCCGAGCTGAATAATAATCCCGCCCGGGCCATTTGTGGCGCTTATGTCCGTGACGACTTTTTCGCTGCCTACCGTTAAAAACACTTTGTCTTTCATTTGATGGTTGGTGAGGGAAGAGCGCCGGGGATGGAACCCGGCGCGGTGAGGTGGTTTAGGCCGCAGCCTTGTCCCATGCCATTTGGCGTTTAAGCCAGAGTTTTGAGAAGAAGTGGGCGTCATTGTATGACAGCCCCTGCCGCTTGTTGCGACCGAGAATTTTGGAACCCTCCCAGGATTCCCAAGTCCAACCATTGAGGTCAGAATCGAATAAAATGAAAAGGTTGTATTTGGTGTCGGCGGTCATGGTTGGTGTTGGTTGACGTGCGGACCCTACCCCTCCCGCAGCGGAGTGCAACAAAATAAATCCACCTGCCTCAAAATAAAATTCCCGCCCCTTTCGAGGCGGGAATCAATGACACGCACGAATTACCCCGGAAAAATTGCAGGGGTGGGAGTCGAACCCACGACCTAGAGCTTATGAGACTCCCGCGCTACCACTGCGCCACCCTGCGATTGAAGTGCCCGCCCTCATCGCTAGCTTGCGCATGACGGCGTAGAGGGCGAGCTGATACCAACCAAGATACCGGCCACAGAGTTTCATGGCTCAGCCAGTTGTCAAGCCGTCAGCGCCCGACGAGTCAAGCATCGCGAGTTGCCGCTTGCCATCCCTTGCCCGCCGTGGTTGGGTAATGCATTGACCCGCCGCGCCTCTTCGATCTAGCGGATCGCCATGCGTAATTCGGCGGGTGTTTTTTTTGCGGGGGTAGTGCAACGGCACAACAATCGCACGCACTACATGGAAACTACAAAATCAAAACGCCCCGCCCGTTGTTCTCGGTTAATTGTCGGAATGGCGGCACTCTCGAACCAGATATTCGTCGGCAGACTCTGCAAGGACGGGAAAACGTGGAAAGAAGGAAAGCAGGATGTCACCAGCGACGTGTTGCAATCCATCATCCAATACGTCGAGCCGGGGCATGAGATCACCGTCAACGCTGGCAACGTGCCGAAATATCTAATCCGCGTGACCGAGATTCTTCCCGAGAACAGCCATGAGCGAACCACGATGCACTGAGTGCAACCTTTGGAAAGAAGCCGGATTGGTTGGATGCAGTCTTTGCGGGGGTGTATTTGAGGATTCACGTAGCCTCAAACCCACCCACGGAGGCCTGCGCAAAGGAGCCGGTCGCCCGAAAGCTGCCGATCCCCGCGTCAACCTTACCGTCTCGCTCCTGCCCGACTGCAAAGCCCGAATCCAAGACGCGGCGAAAGCGGCAGGGGTCAGCGCGTCGGAGATCGTGGCACGAAGGTTTGCGGGGTAGCCGTCACTGGGTGGCCTGGAAGTGCATTGCGTCGCGGCCCCAGAACGCGCCGGCAGCAACCCATCCCTCCCGCGCGAAGGCCTCCATTACCTCTAACGGCATCGTCGCCGAGACCGGCCACGACTGCGAGAGCCGGTTGGTATCTGCGGCCAAGTCGATCGCGGCGCCGCGAGCGTGGAGACTCGGCAGGCTGCCGCCTCGCATCGTGCGATTGTTATAAACTCCAGCGTATTGCGCGAGGATGTCGGGATGAGACTTGGCCAGTGACTCCAGCGCGCGCTTGAGGCTGTCCGCCACCTTGTCGTGGCATCGGATGCTCTTCACTGGCTTCCCGTCGTATCTCAGGCCGAGTCCTTCGACGTTGACGCTGACAAGTCGGGACTCGTCGCCGGGACTGCCGTAAAAGCCCTGTAGCGACTCCTGCGATGGGCGCGGCCAGTTGGATTCCGCTGGCATCAGCGATCGCAGATAGGACTGGCAAGCGGCGATGGATTTCGGCCCCCAGAAGCCGTCAACCTCGACGCCGATCTTGCTCTGGATTGATTTGATGCGGTCGCGTGTCATAATTTCTTGCGGCGTGAGGTAGCTGATTATCAGAGTCGGCTCCGGCGGGAAGATCGCGTCCCCAATCCGGCCAGCCAGCCAGGCCGAGAGCTCGACGAAAAGATTCATGGATTCTTCAGCACCTCCTTGACGGTGCTTAGGATCTCGGTTGCGCTGCGAAGGACGTTTGAGTTTTGCTCCACGACGGTGATGAGGCTCTTGCGGTCAGCGTCGCGCTCGTCTTCGCGCTTGTCCGCTTTGGCTTCGGCTTTATCGAGGCGCTTGGACATCCACCAAAGCCCAAGCGCGAGGCCGATGAGCGCCCCGAATGGCCCTTGCAGTTGCTGTATCCAGTCCGGTGCGGGGACTTGAGAGAGGAGATCGGGCAGGGCCTGGGAGCCGACGATTCCCGCGACGATTGCGGTCAGGCCGGACAGGGTATGGTCGATGACTGGGTGCATGGATTAAGACTCGGGCTCAGGCTGCGGGTTGTGGGATGTCCGCTACCACGAACGCGCCGTTGATCACTTCCAGCGTGCGGTTTGTATCAAGGAGCTTGTCGACCACGCTGCGGGTGTCCACGCGTCCGAGGCTCCAGTATGCCAAGCCGGCGGCGTCCTCGGATAAGGCAGCCGCAAAATTGAGCGCGCCGCCGGTTTCTTCGTGGCTGGCAAACTCGGCAAGCCGCTGCGCCAGCGGGCGGGCGTTAAGCCACTCATTGATCTCGGTAGTCGTCAGATCCAACACGTGGCCGACGATGCGGTTGGCGAGGTGGATCGCGTTTCGCAGGTGCGATGCGAGAGCGCCAGCGTCCGAGGAGATGGCGGCGGTGACGGATTCGGTAGGGGTGAGGAGGGACATGATGTTATGGTTCGATTGCAATTTGTTGTGCTGCTCCGGTTGCAAATAGCACCATGAGTCGAGTTTTCCCTGCGCCGTTGTCTTCGGCATAGATCCGGTATCCATTAGTCGCGGGTGCTGCGGGTGCTGTCATTTCGGCACCAGCAATAAAGTTCGCGGTTGTGATGGTGCCGCTGGCGGTGAGGTTACCGGTCAAGGACAAATCGGCCGTTGCTGCCGATGTAGCCCGCAAAACCATATCTCGTCGGAGATAAGGATCGACTCCCAGCCACGCGGGCGCAAATACAAGTTCGCCTACCTCCGCGCCCGCCGTTGCGGTTGCGATTGCTCCTCCGAAAAAGCCGACGTTTTTAAGATTGTTGGCGGCGTTTGGGATCTCGAAAAAACATCCAACCCCCATTCCTGCCGATGTTGTGCCACTTGAGTTTTCTCGCTTAAACCGTGTGGCTGCGCGAAAATCGCCGGTCGCTGCTGCCGAGCGAGTCACGTCAAGGACCGGATACGATGTGGATGTGACAACTAATCCGCTGTTCGCAGTGACCGTGCCGCTGGCGGTGATACCCCCCACGACATCAAGCTTGCTGGCTGGACTCGTCGTTCCGATGCCGACGTTTCCGGTCGTGGTGATTGCCATCCGAGTCGTGCTGTCCGTGCGGAATTGCAGCGGCTGGGCGACACCGCCTGCGCTGCCCTTCTCGGTGCCGATCTGGAACGCGGTGTCAGCGGCGTTGTATTTGAGGCTAAGGCGTTCGTGGTTGGTTGCGCTGGTGTAAGTCCCGTAAATGCGAGACTCCTGCGCTGCGGTGCCGTTGCGCTGGGCTAGGGTGTTGGCGGCTCCGTCGCGGAGAATCTGTAAATCAAGAGCGCCTGTGGCATCTGCAGAAGCCGAAAAACCCAAATATCCAGTGTTTGAAATCCCGAGTCTGCCGCCAGCCTGCAAGAACACCCCTGTAGAAGAAGATGTAATGCTGGCAAAATTCGATCCGCTAGAAGATGCGTTAATGGATGCGCATGTGAGCAACCCATCTTTTCTGAATTTAGCCTGACTGACCCCACCCACCTGCAAGTCCATCAGCAGCGATGCAGGATCGCTATTGCTGTCGGTAACGTTGATATTAAAACCCGTGAAGATGGATGCGATTGAATTCCAAGTTTGAGTTGAGGTGATTGTTCCCCCTGTTGTGGCCGCACCACCTCCGTTTCGTCTTACCGTAAATCCGTTAGCTAACGTTACATTCTGATTACCCTCAGTCGCAATACTCAACGAATTACCTGCACATGTAAAACTGCACGGATTAGCATCACCGCCGTTAATAATGATTTGAGCAGTAGTCGCCCCCGAGTTTTTAACCACTTTGAACCGACTGATGCCATTTTGCTTTACGTCAAAAAATGCCGATCCGTTTGCAGAATTTGTTGTCGTGATGTCCACTACTTGCGCTGCAAACGTAACGCCAGCTGCATTCCACGTCTGGGTGAGCGTCAGCGGCTGCGACGTGGCGATGCTGCCGGTCGAGAATGTCGCGTTGCCGAATGTGGGCGAGTCGGTGGTGCCGAGGCCCAGGGCGATGCGGTGATCCGATGCGCTGGTGCCGTTGTAAGTAAACGTGGCACCACCTGATGCTTCGTATGCATCGAAAAAAAGGCTAGTAGTCTCAACAGTCGTGAAACCGCCGTCTTGAAAATATGATGGGCCAGTGACTGTCAGGCCGGAAGTGGTGAGAGCACCAAACGCAGCATTGCCACTTGCATCCCGCAGCACCAGCGTGTTCGCCGTAGCCGCGCTGGTCGCGTCGGACACGTCGGCACTGACGATGGCCGAGTTGATCCAAAGCGTGTTGCCAGCGTTGCGCTTGATCACCTGCTTCGCGGCTGGCGAGGAAATCGCGACGTCGTGAATCTCGTTCAACTCGTAGCCGTTCTGGATGCCAACCAGAATCCTGCCGTCCAAATTTACACCGGTGCTGGCCCGAGTGATGACGCCGACGTAGACGAGATGATTCGGGGCGGAAGGTTTCGTCCGCGTGAACGCTCCGGGAGTTGTCGGAGAGAGGTAAATCTGAATGCCTGCGCCGATGATCCCATCCGCGTCAGCCGTTCTGACATTCTCAAGCTCGCCTTCCATGATGACGAACCCGTTCGCGCCGTTGGCAATGTCTGCCTTCGCGAAGCCAATCGTTCGCGCTGAGTTGGTGTCGTTGTTTGCCTGCGCGAGCGTGATGCGAGGATTGCCGCTGACCGCGCCGTTGATATACACGATGGCGCCCTTCGTGATGGTTACGCCGGTGCCGTTGTGGGCCAAGAACTCAAGGTTCTTCGCCACCGCGACTCCCGACGCAAGCTCCTGCTGCACGAATGCCGTGGTTGCGAGCTGCGTCGTCGAGGTGGTCGTCGCGGCTGTCGGTGCAACGGACATTCCTGTAATAGTCGCAGTCGCCGTCGTGACGTTGGAAAGCGAGAGGTTCGCTGTGCTGTCGCTGGTCGTGGCGCTGGTTATGCTGTTGGACGCGCTGCCAGCCGGTCCAGCCGGTCCACGCGCTGCGGTGTTGATTTCGGCGGTGATCGTCTCCTCCTCAACCACGATCGTGGCCGTGATCGTTTCGACGTTGGTCGTGAGATTCGCGGTGACGCTCATGGTGTCGAGTCGGCTATGATGGTGATCGTCCCGACCATGTAATCCTGCACACTTGGCGAGGCCGCACTGCTGGTCGTTTCAACCGCCCAGGAATGGACGCCAGCGGAAAGGGTGAGGCGGGAAATTGGGTTTACGTAAAACTCCCATGCGTTCGCGTCGGTGATGGTGATTTGCGACGCTGCACTGGTCAGCGTCAGTGACTCAGCGCCGGTGAGTTTGAACGTCATCTTCACGGACGCGAGGCTGTCATCGAACGTTGTGCCGTCCGATGACAGGGAGACGGTTAAGCCGTCCCACGTCTTGTCAGTTTTTGCTTCGGGAAGAGTGAAAAATGCGGGGGTCATTCGACGGCAAAGATGATGGTTACAATGGCTTTGAAATAATCAGCAGTCGCAGTGAATGTGATATTGTTTCCGGGTATAAATGACGCTAAATCCCCGGACCCTGCAGATGATTTTTGCAAAGTTTCTGTCGGTCCGATCGTGTCGGCAAAAGCGGAGCCACACGCGATAGTGAATAAACCAGCCCCTGCAACGTGGCGCACCTGTATTCCAAGGATGTTGTCCGCGTCCGCAAAGTCCACGCCTTCAAAATTGTCACCGACGTAAGTTGTGCCGCTGATCCGGTAGCATTTCGCCGGGTTGATTCCCGCCGTGGTGCTTACACTGGTCGCCGCCGTGGTGATGCCGGTGCAAGTGCCATTAGCCAAGCTGATGTTAAGCGTTGAGTCGTTGTAGCGGTCGAGAATGCGGGTCAACGTGATTGCTGTAGTCGATCCGCCGACCGTGTAGAGCGACGTAATCGCCGAAACGGCACCAAGGGCGGTTCGCACTTTTTGCGCCCATGCCGATGCGGTATCGGTGTTGAGAACCGCAACCGATACGGTCAGCGGGCTCCCGGTAATGTCGTCGCCCGTCACGACAACAGTAGCGTTGCCGCTTGCCGTGATGGTTCCCACTGCCGTCGCCGTCTCAACCTGGTTGACGCCAGCTCCGGTCAAAGTCGGAACGAATGTCACTGAATTCAGGACCACATTGTAAGTCGAATCGAGTTCAATCGCCAAAACGATTGAATCCGTGGCGTTTGCTATGGTCGTCACCGTCTGCCCCTGCCCGATGGTGATTGTCCCAGTGGTGCCTTCGCTGGTCGGTTCAGCATTCGCCTGGAGCCCGGTGTAAGCGCGTGCGGAGGTAATGGCCATTTGATAAGCGGCGGTGTCAAAATCAGTTACTCGCCCGCACCACGACTTGCGCCACGGTGTTTGCCGCGTTGCTGGTGATCGTCATGCTCGCCACCAGGTCGGTTCGCCCGGTGGCGTTCCAAGTCTGCAATCCGCCGTTCGGTGTCACGGTGTCCTTGAGTATGGTCGAGACGGCCGCTGTGACGCTCCCGGCGGTGCATGTGACAAGGAGTCCGTGGATTTTGGTAGCGGTCGGCAATGCCGTTCCTTCGAAGTCAACCCCATCGCCGGTGATTACCACTTTGTCGATACCACCGGTGAGCGTTGCCCCGCTGACAGCGGTATTGGTGGCTGATTTCGCAAGCGTGTAGGCGTTGCCATATTCGCCAGTGTTGGATGCTTCAATGGTGACGACACCAGCCACGCTGGTCACGTTAAGCAAGGCGTCGTTCGCCTCGATCTTGGATACGGTGTTCGTCGCGGTGATGGTGACGGAGCCGCCGATGGTAATCTCCGTCGCGGTTGCCGCTGCCGCTTTGAATGTATAAACGACGCCGCGCACGGTGATGGTTTCGTTGGCTACTGGCGCGCCCGTGAACGTGATCGTCCCAGTCGCATTGACTCCGTTGACGCCCCCGGTCGCGATGCCCGTGGAAAGCGGGATGGTCACGATGTCGCTGGTCCCGTCGAACGCGATATTGATCGTGTATGCAATGTCGGCAAGCGGCATGGATTTACGGGCCGCCTGAGTCCCTGAAGACCCGGTGAATCCCGTGGCGGTATTCGTCTCGGTCGATGCGATTCCGTAGATTGAAAAGGTGTTAGTGGCCATGGTGGTTGATTGGTTAGGCTGCGGGCGTGAGTCCCGGTCCCGATTGATTGGACTCTGGGTTGGATTCCCCTTCGATGCGGGAAATCATGTCGTAGATCGGCACGTTCGCGCCGTCGTCGTTGAGGTAGAGAAGCCCGTTGCGGACGTAGAATAATCGCGGGTCAGTTCCCCATCCGATAGATGAAACGAAGATTTCCCCGCCCGTTTCGGAGATTTTCACGTTGAGGAGTTCGATATTGAAGTTGTCGCCAACCACTCCCGTTTCAGGTTCGATCTTGGTTGTGACGAGTCCATCAGTGAACTCCAGCCCGCCACCGAATGCGTCACGGTAGCTGATGAAGACGCCGTTGCCCTCAACTTGGATCGTGTCGCCATCGTCTTGGCTTGAGACGTTGACCTGCGGGCCTTGCGATTCGTTGGGCTTTACGCGCCTGAACCGGACGGACCTTGGTGGGTCGTCCGGGTCTTCCATCGGCTTGATAACCGGCTCGCCTTCGCCCTCGATTTGAACAAGCGTGCGGAACTGGTGCTTGTCCTCGGGTCCGACTTCGTAGCCCTCGTAAAGCTCCCGCACTTCGCCGTCCTCGTTGTCCTCCTCGATGTTCGTGATCTCGACAAGCTGGTTCGGAAGCTCGCGGTTGCCGGTGATTCGACGGACTACTCGGGGCGCCGGCGTCGCGGCCTCGTTACTTTCCGTCTCGCATATCAACAAGTAATAGTCGCCGTCCTCTTCGCCGGAAGTGGGGCTGTCTCGAACGTGATGCGTCGATTGCTGCGGCTCCGTGAAAGTGACGATTGTCGGCCCGTCCGATGCGCCTGGGTCGCCGGGAAACTCTGGCGCGGTCGGTTCTTTCGGCGCGCCGTCGCTGTCGGTTTGGACTCGCAGGTAGATGTAATTCACCAACCCATCCAGCGGCAAGGCGGGCGCAACCCAATCCGCCTCGCCGGTCGATTCGATGCTGACAAGCTCGCCGTCTGCCGTCGTGATCTTGGGCGTGAGGTATCCGACAACGCCGGAATCGGAATCGGTCAGCGTGGCGTTCTGGTAGCAGAGATAGCCGGTTGTGACTTTGGCTTGATACGATACCGGAGAAGACTCAGGGACGGCGGAAATAGTAACCCACAAAGGCGGCTTGCTTCCCGCTCCCGTGCCTCGCCCGATGTTCGCCGTTGGCATCCGCGCCTCAAGCTGTCGAATCGCCGTGCGCGTCTCGTTCGCCCACGCCGCAAAAATCGGATCGCTCGACTTGATGGCGAACGGAATCTTGACCGGGTTGGATCCTTTGCGGATTGGCGTCATGGTTCTTCGTAAAGGAATGTGTCATGCCCGCCCTTTTCGGAAAGCGTCCACTCAAGGTTGGTCGTGAACATCTCGCCGTTCTGCTCTTGGAATGCGCTCGTTAGCATCCAGTCCCGCGTTCCCGCTGCTTCTGGCGGGTCGCCTCGTGGCGTCGAGATGTTGCCAAGCTTGTTGAGCTGCGCGTTTGTCAATCCATCGGTCCCTTGCGCGGATTCGGTCCATGTGATGACCGGGCGCAGGTAGGTGGTTTCGCCGCGTGCGATGACCTTGGCAAACTCCAGCGCGTCGCCGGCAAATGTAATCGACGCTTCTGTTGCATCTTTGAGCGGAGTAAAGAAGTTTTCCTCGTCGTAACTCCCCGCCTGCGTGAATTCTGCTGACGGCCTCGCGTTGCCGTTGATAAGTTCGCCAAGCGCAAACTTAAAAGCGTCCGAAAGCGCCGCCCATTTCGGATGTATGGAAAGCGGCGCATCCTGAAGCTGACCGCTTAATCGGTATGTCGGGTCTGGAGCTTCGCCGCTCTCGCCGTAGGATGCTCCCTGCGCCCCGGAAAGCGAGACTGAGACAATCGTTATGTCGCCCTCCTCGCTGGCAACTTCCGCCTCGACGACTTTGAGGAACGCCCACGAAAAAGACAGGTCCGGGTCTAGCGATGTGATCGAAGTCCCCTTGGCGAATCGCCCGGTGACGCCGCTTCCGCCCCACGCCGTGCGCAGGACAGCGAACGAATGCCGCCCGATGTAGCCGCCGTTCTCCTGGCGCGTCGCCGTGAATCCCGGCTGCGGGAGAACGTCGGATGATCTGATGCCTCGGATTGTGCTCATCGTGATGTTGGACGTAGTCCGTTAGCTGCGAATGCTTTGCGGAGTTCTGCGGGTAGCGTTACTCCTTGACGGACTAGTTCTTCAGTAAGCATTTCTTGACGTTTGAGTGTTTCCGCCCATGTCGGGGTCGCGGATTTTTCAATGCTTTGCATGTTATCCCGCAATCCGTTCGCAATGTCAGAAGCTCGATCCGAGACGCTGCGCTTCGGGCCAAGAAGTTGGTCGATGTCCCGATTCATCAGGTCTTTCTCCTCGTTGCTAAGATTGCTTGATCCAGATTGCAGCATGGACCTCATCCCCTCAACCATCAGGTTGCCTGTAACGTCTTGGAATCCCCGCGCCATCGCCTCGCCAATCAGGATTCCAATCTGAGCAAACGTTTCAAGGTTGCCTTGCGCGGCTTGCTCCAATGCCGTGCCGATTATCTTTCCCGCAGATGCAAACTTACCCTCAAGCTGCGGGAGGAATGCGTTCGTCGAATCGAGCGCAACGCGAAGTCCGTCGTTGAATCCGGTGCCGAATGCAACCTTGAGTCCGAGCATGGCGTCTGAAAGCTTCGCAAGCTTGCCCTCGGTGGTTGCAGCGCCCTTGTCGAGAGCGCCGTAGAAAAGCCCGCCTTGCGCCGTCGCGGATCGGAAGGCATCCGTCACCATGGCGGCGGAAATCGCGCCGTCCTCCATGGCTTTCTTCAACTCGATCATGGATCGCCCGGTCTTGCGGGAAATCTCTTGCAGTGGGTTGAATCCAGCGTTGACGAACTGAAGCACTTCCTGACCCATCAGCCGCCCCGCTGCCTGCGTTTGAGCGAAGGCAAGAGCAAGACTTCCGAATCGCTCAGAGTTGCCCATGGATACATCGCCAAGGGTCCTTAGAATCGGCAATGTCTGATCGGCGGAAATGCCGAATGCCATCAGGGTCTTGCCCGCTTGCGCGTAGTCCGAAACGGATAGCGGCGACTTGATTGCTTCGTCGCGGAAGCTCTGGATAAGCTCGGTCGCTTTGCTCGCGGATTTGGTTAGAACCTCGAATTGAACTTGCAACGACTCCATCATGGCAGCCTTGCCGGATGCATCTTTGATGAACGCAAGTCCTGCGCCAAGAGCTACAGCCCCAGCGGCAGCGACCGCAAGCGCGGCACCGAAAGCTGCTTGTGATGTTGCCAGCTTCCCAAGCACTCCGGTTAGCCCGCTGGCTTGCACCTCAATCCCTGCGATGGTTCGCCGGAATTGAGTGGCATCGGCGCGAATGCGGATCGTTAAAGCCATACTTAGGTCACAGTGTCAAAGATTGCCTTGGCGCGGTCCCGTAGGCTTGGTATTGGCCCTTCCTGCTTCGCCGCTCCCTTGATCGTGCGGAGTCCTTTCCGATAGAGCAGCGCGTGGAATAGCTCCGCCTTTTGGTCGGGCGGGAGGTCGAGGATGTAGGTGATTGGCCATCCGTATTCACTGGCGAAAAGGTCGATCTCAAAAGCTTCATCTTCGGGCGGATCTCCACGGTCTAGGGCTTTCCCGGCGAGTCATCGACTGTCACTTGTGCCGCCTCCGTTCGCTGGTTCACGGCTCCGATGTATTCAGCGACGGCGGTGAGATCTTCGGCGGAAAGCTCCATGTCGGCGATTCCCACCTCACGGTTGAATCGCGCCTCGTCATTCACGGCGTCGAAGGCATCGGCGGGCGGCAGGCTGTAGATCGCGGCAAACGCCACGACGAATGCGCCCGCTTTTTCGTTCTCGTCCTCGACGTTGGCGATCTGCGCTAGGATGCGCCCGACTCCGCGCCCGAATGGCCGGAGTTTGGTTTGCTTGCCGCGAATCGTAATCGTCGGTGGTTCTGTCTGGAATGAGGTCATCTTGGTTATCTTCGGTAGAGTAGCTTTTCGAGTTGGTTGATCTGGTCCTTGCTTATGTCTGCGCCGACGTATGCGGTTCTTCCTCGATGCTGGACGGCGGCAAACTGCGGGCCACGGTCCTTGATGAAATCCACCATCACGCGGTGATTGTCGAAGGCGCACCAAAGGTAAGAGATCAGGGCATCCGGTAAACGCCTCTCAAGCTCGCCAGGTGGAAGCGTCCACAATGCGAAATCCGCCGCTGCCGATTGTGAAAAGCGGAACTTGTAGCCGTTCGTCCCGTAGGCGACTCCGATGATCGGGTGGCCAAGTTGCTCCATCGCTGCCGCCGTTTGCGTGTGGTGTGTCTCAATGAACGGGACTGACGGCGCAAACAGGTGGATCGTCCCCTGCTGGATGTCGCGGACAATCTCGGCGTATTGGACGAATGCCGCCTTCATGCGAACAATAGGGCAATCTGGATTCGCTTTCGCGTATTCCTGATCGCCCCAGACTTTGAGCATTTCCAAAGACGACTCGCCGCGTGCGTTCTTTTCGGCAAGGTGCCATGTCACCTTCGTTCCCGTGATTCCGTCGCCGCTAATGGTCGTCAGCGTCCGCGAGACATCCAGCGGGACATCGTAAGCGATCAATGCGGCGGCTGCTCGGGTGTTGGTAGTGGCACCACCTTCGCCGGTAATGCCAAGGAATCTTGGTAGTGCCATCTGGTTAGGTTGCCGTTAGGCTAGGATCGTCGGGCTGTATTTGTATTTTACAGAGATGCGCCGGTAATCCTCGGAGGTGCTGGAACGGGTGATTCCGGTGACAACGTAAGTTCCACCAGTCACTGCGCCAATCAGGTGATCGGCGGGAGCAGTCGCCAAGGTCAAGGCGCTGGCGAGAGTCCCAGAGAAGGCCGAAGTGGACGGAATGTAACCGTCAAGCGTGCCTTCGATCCGCTCGTTGTAATACGACTCGCCGGTATCGTCGCCAGAGATGTTTTTGACGGTCTTTGAATCCTGCGAGTAATCGTCAGAAACGGAGTCGAGAAGGAATCCGGTCTGCTGCGCAGCGATGCCGAAAAGGCCGGTAGTGGTGCCAAAGGACGTAGCCATTTGAAATGGCCGTCATGTCAAATTCAGCTTGTCCGCTGTATCCAAGCTTCAGCCGTGAACACCGCTTCAAAGGTCGTCTCTTCCCATCGCGTGCTGCCGCCGTCCATCTGGAAAAAGTCGCATTGCACGCCAAGGCCGGTCCCGCTGATGAGGCTCGCCACGTTTGCCGTGCCGTTGATGTTGCGCTCGATGGCGTCAGCCCATGTCTTGAGCGTCGCCCGTGTCTCGCCGTCGCCGGAATGCGCCCGCAAGGTAATCTCGACTGGGCATTTCATCACGCCTGGAAGCGCCAGCGAATGCCGCTCAGGCTCGCCAACGTCAACCGCAATGGTCGGCAGGTCAATGTCCGCAATGGCGCGGGCGTCGACGACGGTGATGGAAGCGTCGGGCTTGATCGGCTCAAGTAAGGCAATCAGCGCGTTGGTAAGTTTGTCGGTAGTCATCAGATTTCCCCTCGGAGCTTTTTCAGCGCAATTGTCATGTAGCGGAAGTTTCGGGCGTATCCTCGCTTCAATGCCAAATCAATCACTGCCTTGGACTGTAGCCCGTTGATGTATGAAAGTCGGTTGGTGAGTGAGATCGTAGAGCCCAAACCCTCCGCCCTGATAGATGCGTCGCCGTTGCGTGTCGCATGGCGTCGAATCCACTTACTGATTCCACGCATTTTCTTTCCGTCGATAGCCTCCCCGGCAGCAATCCAAGCGCCTTTCGCGGTGCCCGCTGCCGCTTGCTTCTTGCGGAGCAGGTCCACCTTTTCCCTGATCGGAATCGGCTCACGCCTGAATCGCCCTTCGGTCTTCAGCCCTTTAGGAACCTGCCCTTTCCGCCTGACTTGAGTGTGGACGAATCCCGCTGATCCTTGAGTTCCCGCCACGTTGGCAGCGCGGATTGCGCGGTCGATTTGCTTGGCGATGCTCTTTTGGAATCCCGCGCCCTGCTTGGCTGTAATGCCGTAAGGCGGGACAAGCACCGCTAGTTCTTTCGCGCAACCCTTCCCGAGAAGATTCATGGACTCTTGAATGGTTTTGCCGGTCTCTCTTGAGAACTCGACCATTCTTCGCCGGAATCCGCGAACGGATGATTGGTCCATGGAGAATCTGATCATTTGCTTTCGTTCGGGTCGCAAAGGTCAAACCGGATCGCCACGGAGCCGACTCGGACGGCGTAGATTCTGAACGCCACGCCGCCGACCGTGCATCGCTTGCCCTTGAGCGCGGCGGGCGTTGTAACGTCGCCAGGCTGCGCGGTGGCCGTCGCCTGAAGCTCAGGTTCAAGCCCTCCTAGCCCGCCGTCTGAGTTGCTGCTGTAGTCGTCCCAGACCACGCTAAACGTCTGCCCGTTGCAAACCATGGTCTTCGTTCCAAACATGGAATCAACCTCGTCGGCGGAGACGTTTAGGAAATCGTCGATGATGCTCACACCATAGGCACGGCGTCAAACGGACTCAGGGGCGGCTGTAGTCGCTGCGTCGTGCCGGTAGGTGTGAAGCACGGCGTCGATGTGATGCGCGGTTCTGACCCGCTTCCGCGCCTGCTGGCACCAAACCAAGTCCTCGCCGTAGTTGCTCTCACCGAATAGGCATCCTGCCACCGCTTCCCGCTTCCAAGCGCAAACGTGCCAAGGTGCGCGTAGGGTGATGCCACCCGGTGTAAAAGGGCCGTCTTGGTTGTTAATGCCGAAATGCACTTCGGATTCGAGCCCGTTGTAAATCGCCCGTTGGCGGAACGTGATTACATCCGCATTCGTCTCCGCTGCCGCCAGCAGTCGCGCAACGTAGTCGTCGGAAACGTCGTCGTCGTCGTCCACAAAGGCGATGTATTTGCCACGTGCGATGTCAACGAGAGCCTGCCGTTTTGCGCCGATGCTGCGGGCGCGGTTGTCGCAGAGCGCAAGCCATTCCACCGGCTGCCCCTCAATTTGATTCTCAACGGACATGTGCAAGCCGTGAAGGTCACTTGGATTTGCCGCGTCCCTTTCGGTGAACATCCGACTTGGAATTGTCGGCGTGAGGATTGATAGGATTGGATTCATGCTTTTTGAATATCTTGTCGTAGTTGCTGCGGAACCGCTCGCCGTTGACCGGCCTTAAATCGTCGCCTTTGCCTGCGCTCATGGCTTCTTGATCCATACCCGCCCCATCGTTTCGTATTCGATCCCGCAATCGGCAAGGGCGCGTTGCACGTCGGGAGAGTCGATGTCGTGACCGGCGAAGATGCCGCCCGGTTTGACCTTGGGAAGCCACGCGGTGATGTCGGCCTTGACGCTTTTGTAGTCGTGAGCGGCGTCGATGAAGATGCCGTCCGCGAGTTGCGGAAAACTTTTAGCGCATGTCATCGAGTCCATTTTCATTACCGAGAACGGGCACTCTGCCGTTTTTGCGTTTGCCGTGAATTCCTCCCAAACGTCAACCTTCCCGGTGTTTGTGTCTCCATTGAAGGTATCCACCGGGCAAACGGTCGAATCATTTCCCAAGTCTCGAATCCTCTGTTTTAGGTAAACCGCGCTTTTCCCTTTCCATGATCCAACCTCAACAAAGCATCCACCCATCGGAAGCGCCTTTGCCACGTAGTCGTAAAAGTCGCGGAAGTCGAACCAGCCTTGGATGTCGGCGGACACCTTCACGCCTTCGCAAAGGCGGCGGAACATGCCTTCTCCGGTCTTGTAGTGGTAGCCGTCATTCGAGCGCGCATAGGTCGCATCCATCTCTGCCTTCCCGAATGCCGGGTGGACATGCTCAAACGTGATCCGGTCGCGAGCGTCGATGACCACGCCATCCGCGAAAGCTTGGCGGCTGAACCAGTTGTCCGAGAACATGGAAAAGAACTCGGGATGGAAGAGGTAGCCTTGCGCCTTGTAGCGGGCGCGGGTGAGGATCGCCATACACAAGAGGTCGTCGTTCCGGTGGCCGTCGCTGACCGCTAGAACGGCTGGTTTTGAGGTATCGCCAACCGCTCCCAGAATCGCCAAGTCCCATCCGGGGAAAGGTTCCCAATCGTCGGAAAGCTGGACGAGGATTGCCCCGCTCGATGCCGCTGCCGCTGCGTTCCATGCGCCGACCGGTCCCGCGTTTGGCCATGAAACAACGTGCCTTGTCGCGGTCAGCATGAAGCTCGATGCGTCGTCAGAGTCGATTCCGAAGATATGCTCGATGGCGTCTGGATTCGATGCCGCCCGCAGCCAGTCCATGCGGCAGCGCCATGCCTTTGCGGGGCGTCCTCGCGTCGCGTGCAATAGGCTGATTTTTGCGCCGGCACGGATAAAATGGTTAGCCTCCATCGTGTCGGCTTCCTCTTGCCGATTGTTGACCCGCAGCGCCATCCCGTGGAGGTGGACGCCGAGCTGCCCGTAGTAAGACCGTCGCAGGTTCCAAGGCGCTTCTTGGGGGATCGAAAGCGCCCCCATCGCAGTCGTCCATCCGAGAGCGGCGGGCGCGTCGTGAGGGACGCACGCAAGCCCAAGCTCGCCGTATGCCTCGCGCCTGGTTGGGTCGGTGGCGACAGCCTGGAGAAGCATCGCGTGTTTCTGGTCGGAGTCCGTGGCGAGTCGGGCAAGTTGGAAAAGCGCTTCGTATCGCTCGTTTTTCCCGACGCCTTCCATCCCGATAAACTGAATGGCCTTAGGGATTGCCTCCGCGTCCCGGTCGAGCGCGATGAGAGATTGAAAAACGTGGAAGTGCTGCGAGATAGTCCGCTTGTCCTCGGGAATGCTTTCAAGGATTCGCAGGTTCCGCTCGTCCCGGCTGGCGCTCCGCTTTTCGCTGGCGTGGACGATCTCCGCGCCATCGAAGCGCATGTGGTTAGCGCCGTCCTTGAACTTCAGGCATTCGTGGATTGGATTCTCCCACCGGGCGGAGCCTTTGCGCCAAATGCGCTCGCGCCAGTTGATGACGCCATCCTCGGGGATGACGTAGCGCATAAGCACGCCGTCAACGTGGTCGGGAATCTGCGGGAGTAGCGCCTTGATCTGCGCGATGCTGTCCGGGGTGATTACATCGTCGGTATCCGCCCACATCAGCCAGTCGCCGGTTGCCATGTCGCAAGCTTTGTTGCGGGCGGCGGCAAAGTCGTCAACGTGTGGCCAAAAGCAACTGTCGATGTCGTTGATGAACTCCGCAACGTAGCATCCTCGCTCTTCTGCGATATTAAGCGTTTCGTCGGCATCCTGATTCCCGATGGCCCGCACCACAATCACCTCGTCCGCGACTCCTTGGAAGTGATCCAAAAACCGCCCGATATGCTGCTCCACGTTGCCCGCGATTACGCAAAAACTAATCTTGTTTGTCATGTTCGTAACCAGGCTTGCCGATTCGCCTCGCTTTTTCAAGCGAAAACCCGCTCCGGGTTAGGGAGCGGGTTTTGCCATGAACAACACAAACACCATCAGGAAGATTACGGCTTGGTCCCGTGGACGAGTCCCAAAGTGAGGCCGGTCGCGGTTCCGTAGAGGCACTCGAAAGCGCCATACATGATCCCGGTGGCCTGGTCGTAGGACCGGCGATAGCCCATCACGATGCCGGAAGGATCGACGGCCATCTCGGTAGCCAGGTATTCACCAGCGGCAAGGGGGGCGAGATAGCGCATCGCAACGCTGATTGCGTCGGAGTGAGCGGCGAAGGCAACCAACGAGGTCGCAGCGGTCGGCAGGATGTTGGTTTCGTAGGTGTCGAAACCGATCAGCCGGCCAAGGGTGCCTTGGCGAGCGGCCTGGGAGTCGCCAATCTGGTAGGCGTTCAGGACGTTCGCGGTCCCGAGGAGCGTTCCGCCGACCACGGTGTTGTACACGAAGCTGCAAACGCCGGGGTCAACGTCCACGTTGCGGCCTGCGAGGGTCGTCCGCATGGAGATGAGAGAGGCGAGCGTGTAGTTCGCCTCAAGCGTGGTGATCGTCGCGCTGCCAAAGTTGGTCGTGGTGATCAACTTCCA
>Ga0208360_1000079_pt1 | contig 30769 bp, 8 predicted proteins | sample LakMenE27Jul10ns_FD_150739 | JGI IMG/M metagenome (GOLD analysis project Ga0208360, IMG submission 150739) | Freshwater microbial communities from Lake Mendota, WI - 27JUL2010 deep hole epilimnion ns (SPAdes) | ecosystem: Environmental > Aquatic > Freshwater > Lake > Epilimnion/Euphotic zone ...
GCCCATGCTCATGGCTCTGGCAACGCGGACACCGGAACCCATCGGGCCAGCGGGCCTTCTCCAGGGCAGCCTCACATTGCTCCTCAGTGCCGTAGAGCCTGAGGAACTCAGGCAGTGAGAGGCCTTTCTGGAACTGGATGGCACTGCGCGACACGGGCTCACTGGTATGTGTGTACCATTCTATGCAGCAAGTCGGCCTTGCGCGGAGCGAGCTGGGTAATCAAGTAGAAAAATGAATGAGAAGCTAGGTGAATATACATCGTTGAGATAATCATAGAAGCCCTTGCTTTGCGAGGCTTTGCCGTTCATCACATTGGTTGAGCTAGGAGATACAAAGATTCTTAGCCTGCATTCTGTTGGATATGCCTGGAAATAAGCCAAGACCAATAGAAGTGTTGACGTGCAACCACAATAGATATCGACGGAAGCCGAGGATTCGATCATTGAAATTAGAGCCGCCTCCAGCGATCCCACATCACCATGAATGTCAATAGAATGCGAGCTCTTATTGTACTCATCCAAACGCAAGCGTTCAGATGTGTATGTGGAGAATACGGAGTTTTTGCCTAAATGAGGGAAATAGAAAGCCCGATCGTGATTCGATACATTCGACAAGAAGTGATCAAACAGCCTTCCCTGGTCACATGCCTGGGCTTCAATAAATACAATCGTATTTGGCTTGTCATTATCCTGACTGTCTGTGGCAGGAATGAGCTTGAGATGATCAAGCGCTTTGAGATACTTTAGTGGTATCTTGGTTGGAGCGTGTCTAAATTCCTTTGAAAAGGCGGTATAATCCCACGTGATACTCCCCGTGCTTTTTGGCAAGATGGATCGAGTGTGGCGCCAAACGTATGTATCGGAGATGCAGCCAGCAAGGCCATCATCGTAAAAATACAACTTCTTCAAGAAGCCAAGCAATCGGAAACAATAGAGCTCAGCAGATGTTGTCGTATTTGGAGAGATTCCACAAGCCCATACCTGGGAGCGAGTAAAGATTGCATACAGTGTGATCAGAATGAATCTTTTCGAGGATGTTCTAAAGACTTTAAATCCCTCAAATTGGGGATCTAAGAATCGATCTGTCTTTGCAAGTAGAACAAGGCCTTGATGGGCATCGGGTGCGAACGACGCCAGGCAAGCTGCCACGGAAAAGTGCAGCCGGCTGTATCCAATCCAGAATATCTTTTTTTTCACGGCTTCAGAGAATACGGCATTGGACAGAAAAGGCAAAGACAGTCAAGGGGCGGAACAATCAAGCAACCACTGCAGACCTTCGACTGCGGCCACGTCATGGTTTGCAGAGGGCGGCTGCCTGTAGCGAAAGTCGACCGATCAGCTCATCAGCAAGGGGCATGACGGAAAGGAGCCAGAATCAAGCCCAGCTCGTAAGGACATCCAAAACAATGATGCTGGTGTATCGCAACAGCCGGATAGCAGTTCGGAATAATAATAGGGAACTGATTAGAACCGGGGAGTGACATCGCTAAGGCCTCTGTTTTGCAGGCTACCATAAACAACTTAGGTCTGTCGATCGACGATGCCGATCGCTAGCCGAAGGTTGTTAAGAATAACACATGCGGGCCTCACGCAGCCTGCTTCGCAACCAGCGATCCAAGGGATGGGATGGTACTCCAATACCACTCGGATCATGGGGCGCACGCAGCGACCCCGCCTGGGCCAGTAGGCCGCGCGCGATCAGCGAACAGCTCGGTGACCACCAGCAGCGGGGTGCGGCCTAGGTTTCGATGCTGATCATGCGGTTGATTTCGTCGGTGCGGAAGCCGACCAGGCCAGGGTTGCGCACCCCGGGCAGGGTGATCACGTCGTAGAGCTCACTCACCAGCCCCTCGAAGCGGATCCAGTGCACGATGCTGCCGCTGCGCAGGTCCACCACCTGGATACCGCAGACGGCCTCCAGGTTGCGGTGCTCCAGTTCCTCCTGCAGCTGCAGCCCCATGAAGGCGCGGTTGTCGCGGGGGAGGGAGGTGCCCAGCAGGGCGTAATCGCCGTGGAAGGCCATGCCGCGCAGGTAGCCGGCGCAGAAGCTGACGGGTTCGAAGCGGCCGGCGGCGAGATCGATGGTGCCGAATTCGCCGCTGCCGGAGTTGCACAGCCAGAGGCGATCGCGGTACCAGCGGGGCGAATGGGGCATGGAAAGTCCGCGGGCCACAATCTCATTGGCCTCGACATCGATCACGACCCCACCGCTGCGGCGGTGTTGGCGCCAACCGTCGGCGACATCGGAGCAGCCCACGGCGGTGACCCAGCCGGGCCGGCCCTCGCGCATGGCCAGGCCGTTGAGGTGGCAGCGGTCCTCCGCCGCCAGGCTGCTGATGAAGGGGGGGCGCCAGAGGGGGCGGAAGCTATGGCTGTCGCTGGGGACCGCCAGGCAATTGAACAGGGTGTTGACCATCACCAGCTGGCCATCGGCCGCGACGGCCATGTCGTGGATGTCGCAATCGGCGGTGGTGATTCCCTTGAGCGGCACATAGAGGCGGTCGTGACCATCGAGTCGCTCGCCATCGCGCAGCTGGTTCTCGAAGTGCCAGACCTGGTAGAGGCTGCTCATCCAGAAGCCATTGCCATCGAGGCTGGGGCAGAGGCCCATGCAACGGTTGAAGGTGCGCTCGAAGATCGCCAGCCCCCCGCTGGGATTGAGGCCGAGGCTGAACAGTTTGCCGATCTGATAGGTGGTGAAGGCCAGGGCGAGCTGCTGTTCCGCCAGCCAGGCCAGCCATTGGGGGGAGGTGGTGACCTCGAAGGCCGGGGGAGTGTCGGTCATCGGGAAGGCGGAGGGTGGCGGGTTGAGCGAATTGGGGCGGTTGAACGAATTGGGACGGTGCAACGGGGCGGACTTTGCACGGCCAGTGGGAGTGTTTGCGCCACCCGCCTCCCATTTATCGAGGTAAAGGCTGCAGCTCTGCTGCCAGCTGGGACTGCCCGCCGCACCAGCGCTGGCGTGGGTCAGGGGCAGGGGCCAGACACCTAGCCGCAGGTCGGCGGCCCGGGCGGAACGGCAGACATCGAGGTCGTAGAAGTGGAAGAGCAGGCTGGGATCGAACGCCACGCCAGCCTGCTGCAGCACACCGGCCTTGGCGGCCAGGAACACCCCATCGAGGAGTTCGGCCGGGGCAGGGCTGGGGCCAAAGCGGATCGGTTCGCGGCTGCCGGGCTGGCCGTGACCAATGGCGCCCACCAGATGCTCGTGGTCCCAGCTGCCAGCATCGGGGAGGAGCCACCAGCAGAGCTGCCCCGGCTGACGGCGCCGATTGCCGGCCACGCCAACGATGTCGAACGGGTCGAGGGCGGCCTGCAAGGGAGCGATCAGAGGTTGATCCCCGAGCCAAACATCGTCGTGGCAGAAAACGATGGTGCTGGCTGGGTCGGCCTGGGCCAGGGCCTCGTTGTAGACCGCCCCGAGTGGCCGCTGATTGGCAAAGGCCACCTCAACCTGGTAGTCGCGGTGGGCCGGCAGGGCCAGGCAGCGACCCAGCAGGGAGTCGCGCTGAAAGGCGTCGGCGTCGAGCCTGGTGGCGGAAACCAGGATCAGGGGGGCGGTGCTCATCGCCAGGGGGCCTGCGACGGGCGCCTCAAGGCTGGGCCAGGAGCAGGCGGTCGGTGCTGGCTTGGCCGTGGTGCTGCCAGATGCGCCGCAGCAGCTGCTGCACATCGGTGGCGTAGCGATCGAGATCGGAGAGGCCGGAGTGAGCCATCTGGGCCCGCAGCTCAGTGCGCCCTTGGCGCAGCGCCGGTAGCTGATCGGCGAGTTGGCGGGCGATGGCGCGGTAGGCGTCGTCGTCGTTGGCGATCCACTCGGGCCGGCCGAGGGTGGTGAGGAAGCTGGCGCCCATGCGGCCCACGAAATTGCCGCCCCGCTGGCAGATCACCGGCACCCCCATCCAGAGCGCCTGGAGGGTGGTGGTGCCGCCGTTGTAGGGGAGCGGATCGAGGGCGATGTCGATGGCGCCATAGCGTTGCATCATCTCGCTCAGTTCGCTGGGGCCCTCGAAGAGCAGGCGCTCGGCGCCAATGCCCTCGGCAGCGAAAAGCTCCCGGAAGCGTTCGGCCACCGAAGCATCGGCAAGGGAGGGGGCCTTGAGCAGCAACAACGCCTGGGGCAGCTCGTGCAGCACGCTGGCCCAGAGGGCGAGGGTGCGAGGCGAGAGCTTCATGATGTTGTTGAAGGAGCCCAGCACCAAGGGGGCGTCCGCCGGGCGGGGGGGCGGCAGGGGGTAGTCGTCGACCGGCGACCAACAGAACACACTGCCGGGCAGCTGGGCGATGGCTTCACTGAACAGGTGGCCATGCTCGGCCGGGCTCACCTCTCGATCACCGAGGATCCAATCGATCCGCTCCATGCCGGTGGAGTGGGGATAGCCGAGGAAGGTGAGCTGCACCGGCGCCGAGCGCAGGGCAAACACCCCGAGGCGATGGCTGGAGGTGTGGCCGGCGAGATCGATCAGGAGGTCGATGCCGTCGGCGCGGATGCGGCGGTGCAGGGCCTGGTCATCGAGGCCGGCGGCCTCGACCCACTGCGCTGCGGCCTGGCGGGCCCGGGCGGTGTAGCCATCGTGCATCGAACCGGTGTGATAGACCAACACCTCAAATTGATCGCGATCGAAGCGCTCCAGCAGCGGCAACATGAAGAGGTTGACCGGATGCTGGCGGTGGAAATCGCCGGAGACCAACCCGAGCCGCAGGGGCCGGTCGGGCTCGCGGTTGTTGGGGAAGTCTTGGGCGGGGGGGCAGCTGGCCTCGATCGGGGCGCAGAGGTCGCGGTGCCGCTGGGCCACCTGCTCGGGGCTGAGCTGATCGACGTACAGGGAGGCCATGGCGATGCTGGAGGCCAGGCGGGAGGCGGGGTCGCCGAGTGTGGCGTAATGGGCCTCCACTGAAGCCAGGTGGGCGCTGGCATCGCCGCGGCGGCCGGGCAGGGCGTTGAGCAGAAAGGGCACCTCGGCGTTGGCCGGATCGAGCTGCAAGATCTGCTGGCAGATCGCTTCGGCGGTGCTGAGCTGGTACACCTCCCAGTGCAGGCGGGCGAGGGCCTCGAGGGTGGCGATGTCTTGCGGGGCCAGCTGGCGGGCCCGCTCGAGCACGGCGAGGGCCTCCTGCCAGTAGTTGTGCTCGTAGACCCGTTGGGCGAGCAGGCGCAGGAAGGGGGGGTGGGAGGAGGCGGAGGCGCGGCTGAAGGCCAGCTCGGCGGCAGCGCTGTTGCCGATGCGCACCAGGGCGAGACCCAGCTGCAGCATCGAGCCATGGCGCTGGGGTTGCTGCTGCACCAGGGGGGCCAGGGCCTGCACCGCCCCCTTGGGATCGCCGGCATTGAGGCGCCAGAGCCCGAGCCAGTGGCGCGATTCGCCTTGGATCGGCTCCAGGGCTTCGGCCCGGGCCAGGGCACTATCCGGCAGGTGCCCCTCTACCAGGGACTCAGCCTGTGGGTTGGCGCTGCCATCGGCCAGGCGGGCCAGGTAGAGCCAGCTGAGCCAATCGTGGGGGCAGTGCTCAAGCCAGGCCTCCAGGTCGTGGGCCCAGGCCTGGGTGGCGGCGGCATGGGGCTGAAGCAGTAGTTCGTCGAGGCCGCCACCGGGCGGGGTGGGCGGCAGGCGGTCTTGCCACTGGGGCCGCAGGCGCCGCAGCTGGCCGGCGCTGTAGGCCTGCTGCGGCGCGAGACCGGCGGCGGCGTAGGCCTGGGCCAGGGCCAGCCAGGAGTCGGGGTGGAGGGGATCGCGGCGCAGCTCGGCCCAGAGCGGGCCGATGGCGGCGGCGGGTGAGGCGACGGCTGGGGTGGTCATAGGCCGGTGCGGGTGATGCTGTTGTGAACGAACAGCTGGGCCAAGCCGGTGCTGCTTTCGAACACATTGAAGGTGCCGTTGAAGGTGGCACCGAAGCTGCCGTTGCCGCTGATGGTGCCGGCGTTGGTCCAGGTGCCATCCAGGCCGGTGAGGCTGTCGCCGGCATTGCCGGTGATTAACAGCTGGTGGCGGGCGCTGGTGGCCGGCAGGGCGTAGGTGCCGCTGCTGAACCCAAGGGCGGCCGCTGTGCTGCTGTTGAGCCAGTTGAAGCCGGCAAGATCGCGGATGTCGGCGAGGCCCAGGGAGAGGGAATTGTTGCCGCTGCCGCTGAGATCGAAGGCCTCGATGGCGTTGAGGCGGGAGGAAGCGTTGGTGTTGGAGGCGCCCTGGTTGGCCACATTGGCGAGGTTGAAGCTGAGGCCAGCGCCATCGAAGGCGAGGGTGTCGACGCCACCGCCGCCATCGACCCGGGCCAGTTGGCTGATGTTGCCGCCGGAGCCGAAGGGATTGGAGAGGGCGGTGAGGTTGGAGCCGTTGAGCACAAAGCGATCGTTGCCAATGCCGCCCAGCAGCACATCGGCGCCGCCGCCACCAGTGATGGTGTCGTTGCCGGCGCCAGCGGCGAAGGTTTCGCTGGCGCTGGTGCCGGTGATGGCGTCATTGCCGGTGGTGCCGAGCTGGTCAAAGGTGTTCTGGGCGAAGGCACCGGAGGTTGAGCCGAAGATGACGTAGGAGCGGCCGGCGTCGGTGGCACCGGGTAGATCGCTGCGGGAGGCGCCCACGATCAGATCGGCGAGGCCATCGCCGTTGACATCGCCGGCACTGGCCACGCTGTTGCCGCTCGATTCGTTGGTGCACTGGCCATTGATCACGAAGCCGCCGCTGGTGTTGGCGATGGCGGAGAGCTCGATGGCCGTGGTGCTGGATTTGCCGAAGACCACATAGGAGCGGCCGACATGGGCCCCGGCTCCGGTGCGCGCCCCATGACCGGGAGCTCCCACGATCAGATCGGCGAGGCCATCGCCGTTGACATCGCCGGCACTCGCGACGGTGTAGCCGCTCTTGCCCCCTTGGCCGTAGATCACGAAGCCGCCGGTGCCGCGGGCGATGGCGTTGAGTTGGATGTTGGTGGTGTTGGCTTTACCGAAGACCACATAGGTGCGCCCCGTATCGTCACGGCCGTCGTCGGACGCATCAGCATAGGGAGCTCCAACCAGGAGATCCGCAAAGCCATCGCCGTTGACATCCCCGGCACTGGCCACGCTCCGGCCGCTATGGTCGAGATAGTTTTCGCCATCGATCCTGAAGCCGCCGTTGCCCTGGACGATGGCGTTGAGTTCGATGGCGGTAGCGGTGGATTTGCCGAAGACCACATAAGAGCGCCCCCCCTCCGCATCTAAACCACCGTATCGAGCTCCCACGATCAGATCGGCCAGACCATCGCCGTTGACATCGCCGGCACTGGCGACGCTATAGCCGCTTTGGTCGTTGGTGGTTCGGCCGTTGATCACGAAACCGCCGGTGCCGAGGGCAGCAAGGCTAATGGCGGTGGTGTTGCTGGATTTGCCGAAGACGACATAGGAGCGCCCCGCATCCACTTTGTCGGTAGCCGGATCACTGACGGCAGCACCAACGATGAGATCGGCGAGGCCATCGCCGTTGACATCGCCTGCACTGGCCACGCTGTTACCACTGAGGTCGCTAGCTCCTTGGCCATTGATCACGAAGCCGCCATTGCCAGCAGCGATGGCAGTGAGATTGATGGCAGCAGATGAGGTTTTACCGAAGACCACATAGGAAAGTCCGGCATTGTTTTGTTTAGGAGAACCGATGATTAGATCGGCGAGCCCATCACCGTTGATATCGCCGGCACTGGCCACGCTGGCACCGCTGTAGTCGTATCCAGCCCGGCCATCGATGACGAAACCACCGCTACCGAGGGCCGCGAGGGAGATGGTGGTAGGTGCCGTATTGCCGAAAACCACATAGGAGCGACCGGCGTCGGTGCCCCCAGTCGGATCGAAACGATCAGCCCCGATGATCAAATCTGTGAGGCCATCACCGTTGACATCGCCGGCACTAGCAACGCTGCGGGCGCTTAGGTCGCCAGCGCATTCACCAAGGATCACGAAGCCGCCCGTACCCAAAGCGATGGTGGAGAGTTGAAGGTTGGCGGTGATGCTGAGGGCAGGGGTGGTGCCAGCGCCGCCGTTATTGCCGACGGCATCGGTGTAGGAACTAGCAGCCACGGTGATTGAGGCAGTGGCATTGCTGTCGTTCGGGGTGAAGGTTGCGGTGTAAACCTTGGGATCGGCGCTAACGGCCAGGCCCGTGAGGGTGCCGCCGGTGGTGGTGATGTCAGCGGCAGCGAAGCCTGTGGGAGCTTCGGAGAAGGTGAAGCTGATGGTGGCGGTTTGGCCGGCGGCCAGCGTATTGGTGTTGCTGCTGATCGATAGGGTGGGCGCAACGGTATCAATGGTGGCCGTCACTGCCGGCGTAGTAGTGAAGGAATTTCCGGCAATATCGATCACCTTGGCAGTGAAGGAGTGGAGCCCATCGGCCAGTGCCGCAGTGGTGTAGTTCCACGTGCCGCTGCTGATCGTGGCATTGGCGAGTTTATTGGCACCGTCGTAGATCTCGATGCTGCTGACGCCACTGGCGTCGTTAGTGCCAGAGAGGTAGAGGGTTTTATCTTTGGTTACGCCTCCGCTGCTGATCGTGGTCGTGGAGCCGGTATCGGTGTTGATGGTGGAGGAGAAGCTGCCGGTGGGGGCGAGGGTATCAACGGTGGCGGTGTAGGCGGTGCCGGCAGCGGACTGGTTACCTGCGGCATCAGCAACGCGGGCGGTATAGCTCAGACTCTGGGCATTGGTAAGGGTGCGGGTATCGCTATAGATCCAACTGCTGCCGGTCACCGTGGCGGTACCCAGGAAGGTGGTGCTGTCGTAGATGCGCACGGTTTCACCCGCTGCCAGGGATGCGGTGAGCGTGCCGCTGATCGATAGGGAGGTGTCGTCGGTGCGGCCAGCGGAGGAGACGTTGCCCTGAATGGCTCCAACGTCGTCGCTGATTGCGGTAACCGCCGCCGTGGTGGTGGGGGCGCTGGTATCGACGCTGGCGGTGTAGGCGCTGCCGGCAGCGGACTGGTTGCCAGCGGTATCGGCGACGCGGGCGGTATAGCTCAGACTCTGGCCATTGGTAAGGGTGCGGGTATCGGTATAGGTCCAGGTGGTGTTGGTCACCGTGGCGGAACCCAGGAGGTTGGCGCCGTCGTAGATGCGGACCGTTTCTGCAGCCCCCAGGGCAGCGGAGATCGTGCCGCTGATCGACACGGAGGTGTCGTCGGTAAAGCCTGCGGAGGCAACGGTGCCTAGGAAAATGCCAACATTATCGGTGAGCGCGGTGACCGCCGCCGTGGTGGTGGGGGCGGTGGTGTCAACGCTGGCGGTGCGGGCGGTGCCGGCGGCGGACTGGTTGCCAGCGGCATCGGCGACGCGGGCGGTATAGCTCAGGCTCTGGGTATCAACAAGGCTGCGGCTATCGCTATAGGTCCAGGAGGTGCTGGTCACCGTGGCGGTACCCAGGAAGTTGGCGCCGTCGTAGATGCGGACGGCTTCACCGCTAACCAGGGCAGCGGTGAGGGTGCCGCTGATCGACACGGAGGTGTCGTCGGTGCTACCTGCGGAGGCAACGGTGCCTTGGATAATGCCGACGTCGTCGCTGATCGTGGTAACCGCCGCCGTGGTGGTGGGGGCGGTGGCATCAACGGTGGCGGTAACCGCAGTGGTAGTGAAAGTATTGCCAGCGGAATCAATCAACTTGGCAGTGAAGGAATGCAGCCCCTGGGTGAGGGCCGCAGTGGTGTAATCCCAACTGCCATTATTGAGAATGGCATTCCCGAGCTTGTTAGTGCCGTCGTAGATTTCGATGCTGACTGCATTCGCATCGGCATAGGTACCAGAAAGACCCAGGGTGGTGTCCTTGGTTTGGCCGCCGCTGCTGATCGTGGACGTCAGGCCGGTGTCCGTGGCGATGCTTGAGGAGAAGCTGCCGGTGGGCGCAACGGTATCAATGGTGGCCGTCACCGCCGGAGAGGTGGTGAGGGTATTGCCGGCGGTATCGGTGATTTTGGCGGTAAAGGAATGAAGCCCATTGGCCAGGGCCGAGGTGATGTAACTCCAGCTGCCACTGTTGAGCCCGGCATTGGCGAGCTTGGTATCACCGTCGTAGATCTCGACGCTGGCGACTCCATTGGCATCGGCATAGGTGCCAGCGAGGAGCAGGGTGGTGTCCTTGGTTAGGCCGCCGCTGCTGATCGTGGTCGTGGAGCCGGTGTCGGTGTTGATGGTGGAGGAGAAGCTGCCGGTGGGGGCGACGGTGTCGAAGGTGCCAGTGAGCGAAAGGCTGCTGTTGACGATCAACTGGCTCAAGCCGGCGCTGCTTTGCCACACGTTGTAAGTGCCGCTATAGGCACCGCTGCCGCTGATGGTGCCAACGCTGCCCCAGATGCCATTGCTGGCGGTGAGGCTGTCGCCGGCATCGCCGGTGATCAGCAGCTGGTGGCGCGCGCTGCTGGCCGGCAGGCTGTAGGTGCCGCTGCTGAAGCCGAGGGCGGCGGCGCTGCTGCTGTTGAGCCAGTTGAAGCCGGCAAGGTCGCGGATATCGGCCAGGCCCAGGGACAGGCTGTTGTTGCCGCTGCCGCTGAGATCGAAGGCCTCGATGGCGTTGAGGCGGGAGGAGCCGTTGGTGTTGGAGCCGCCCTGGTTGGCCACATTGGCGAGGTTGAAGCTGAGGCCCGCGCCAGCGAAGGCGATCGTGTCAACACCGCTGCCGCCATCGACCCGGGCCAGCTGGCTGCTGTTGCCACCGGCGCCAAAGACACTGGCGAGGGCGGTGAGGTTGGAGGCATTGAGCACAAAGCGATCGTTGCCGCTGCCGCCCAGCAGCACATCGGCGCCGCCGCCGGCGTTGATGGTGTCGTCGCCGGCGCCAGCGGCGAAGGTTTCGCTGGCGCTAGTGCCATGGATGGCGTCGTTGCCGCTGCTGCCGAGCTGGTCGACAAAGGTCTGGGCGAAGAGGCCGGCCGTGGAGCCCAAGATCACATAGGAGCGGCCGGCATCGCTGCCCGCCGCTGGATCGCTGTAGCGCGCCCCCACAATCAGATCGCCGAGGCCATCGCCATTGACATCACCGGCAGCTGCGACGCTGTTGCCGCTTTGGTCGCTGGCGCCTAGGCCATTGATCACGAAGCCGCCGTCGCCCATGGCGATGGAGGAAAGGTTGATGGCGGTGGTGCTGGCCTTGCCGAACACCACATAGGTGCGGCCGGCGTCGATGCCACTGGCCGGATCGCTCCATTTGACCCCCAAAAGCAGATCGGCGAGGCCATCGCCGTTGAGATCACCGGCACTGGCCACGCTGCTGCCGCTGAGGTCGGCAGCACCTTGACCATTGATGACAAAGCCGCCAGTGCCAGCGGCAATGGCCGAGAGCTTGATGGCTGTGGTTGCGGACTTGCCGAACACCACATAGGAGAAGCCGGGATTGTTCTGCTTTGGAGCCCCCACGATCAGATCCGCCAGGCCATCGCCGTTCACATCACCGGCACCGGCAACGCTGCTACCGCTGTAGTCGTAGCCGCCCAGGCCATCGATCGCGAAGCCCCCCGTGCCCGAGCCGATGGCGGAAAGGTTGATGGCGGTGGTTGCGGTCTTGCCGAAGACCACATAGGAGCGGCCCCCGTCAGTGCCGCCCGTCGTATTAAAACCATGCGCCCCGATGATCAGATCTGCCAGGCCATCGGCGTTGACATCGCCAGCACTGGCCACACTGGTGCCGGCGTAGTCGCTATCGCACTGACCCACGAGCACAAAGCCGCCCGTACCACCGGCGATGGTGGAGAGATTGATGGTGCCCGTACTGGTCTTGCCGAAAATCACATAGGAGCGGCCAATATCCAGAACGGTGTTATTGAGATCGCTGCGATAGGCCCCCACAATCAGATCGGCGAGGCCATCGCCATTCACATCACCGGCACTGGCCACGCTGTTGCCGATCGATTCATTGGCGCACTGGCCATTGATCATGAAGCCGCCGCTGCCGCCGGCGATGGCGGAGAGGTCGATGCCGCCGGTGCTGGCTTTGCCGAAGACCACATAGGTGCGGCCGGCATCGCCGCCGGCGGCCGGATCGGCTCGATAGGCCCCAATGATCAGATCGGCGAGGCCATCGCCGTTGACATCACCGGCACTGGCCACGCTATTGCCGCTTTGATCGGCGGCGATCTGGCCATTGATCACGAAGCCGCCCATGCCAGCGGCAATCGCCGAGAGGTCGATGGGGGAGTTTGCGGTGCTGCCGAAGACCACATAGGAGCGGCCAGCGTCGGCACCGGCGGCCGGATCGCCAAACGGTGCCCCCACGATTAGATCGGCGAGGCCATCGCCGTTCACATCACCGGCACTGGCGACGCTGAGGCCGCTGCGATCGCTGGCGCCCTGGCCATTGATCACGAAGCCGCCAACGCCAGCAGCAATGGCGGAAAGGCTGATGGCTTCGGTCAGCACCGTTGTGATGCTGTTTTTGACGATCAACTGGGCCAGGCCCACGTTGCTCTGCCACACGTTGTAGGTGCCGCTATAGGCACCGCTGCCGGTGATCGTGCCGAGGTTGCCCCAGGTGCCATCGCTGGCACTGAGGCTGTCGCCGGCATCGCCGGTGATCAGCAGCTGGTGGCGCGCGCTGCTGGCCGGCAGGCTGTAGGTGCCGCTGCTGAAACCAAGGGCGGCGGCGGTGCCGCTGTTGAGCCAGTTGAAGCCGGCGAGATCGCGGATGTCGGCCAGGCCCAGGGTGAGGGCGTTGTTGCCGCTGCCGCTGATGTCGAAGGCCTCGATGGCGTTGAGGCGGAAGCTAGCCACATTGGCCAGGTTGAAGCTGAGGCCAGCGCCATCGAGGGCGATCGTGTCGACGCCGCCACCACCATCGACCCGGGCCAGTTGGCTGCTGTTGCCACCGGCGCCGAGGGGATTGGCGAGGGCTGTGAGGTTGGAAGCGTTGAGCACAAAGCGATCGTTGCCCATGCCGCCGATCAACACATCGGCGCCGCCATTGCCTGTGATCGTGTCGTTGCCGGCATTGCCCGCGAAGGTTTCGCTGGCGCTAGTGCCGCTGATGGTGTCGGCGTTGGTGGTGCCGAGCTGGTCAAAGGCCGACAGGGTGGAGGCCCCAGCGGTTGAGCCGAAGATCACATAGGAGCGGCCGGCATCGGCTCCGGCGGCCGGATCGCTCTTGTAGGCCCCAACAATCAGATCGATCAGGCCATCGCCGTTCACATCGCCGGCGCCGGCCACGCTGGTGCCGCTTAGGTCGCCGGCGCACTGGCCACTGATCACGAAGCCGCCAATGCCCGCAGCAATCGTGGAGAGGTTGATGGCGGCGGTGGCGCTGGAGCCAAACACCACATAGGTGCGGCCGGCGTTAATGCCGGCAGCCGGATCGCCCATCGGGGCCCCCAGGATCAGATCGGCGAGGCCGTCGCCGTTGAAATCACCCACACTGGCCACGCTGATGCCACTTTGATCAGCTGCGCTTTGACCAAGAATCACAAAACCGCCTGTGCCAGCGGCAACGGTGGAGAGCTCGATGGCGCCCGTTGAACTCTGACCAAACACCACATAGCTGCGGCCGGCGTCGGCACCAGCCGCGGGATCGCTATAGCGAGCTCCCACAATCAGATCGGCGAGGCCATCGCCATTCACATCACCGGCACCGGCCACGCTGGTGCCGCTTTGGTCGCCGGCGCCCTGACCATGGATCACGAAGCCACCGTTGCCGCCGGCGAGGGCGGAGAGATCAATGGCGTTGGTGGAACACTTGCCAAAAACCACATAGGAGCGGCCGGCGTTGCTGCCGGCAGCCGGATCGCCCAAGGGAGCCCCCACGATCAAATCGGCGAGGCCATCGCCGTTGACATCCCCGGCACTGGCAACACTCCAGCCGTTGCGGTCGCTGGCGCCTTGGCCATTGATCACGAAGCCGCCAAGACCAGCGGCGACGGCGGAGAGGTTGATGGCGGTGCTTGAGCCTTTGCCGAACACCACATAGGAGAAGCCGGCGCCATTGCGCGGGGCCCCCACAATCAGATCAGCGAGGCCATCGCCATTCACATCGCCAGCACTGGCCACGCTGAAGCCGCTCCAGTCGTTGCCGCCCTGACCATCGACCACGAAACCGCCGCTGCCGCCGGCAATGGCGGAAAGGTTGATGGCGGTGGTGGTGGTTTTGCCAAAAACCACATAGGAGCGGCCGGCGTCGGTGCCGGTGGTCGGATCGTTGTAGGGAGCGCCAACGATCAGATCGCCGAGGCCGTCGCCGTTGACATCGCCGGCACTGGCCACGCTCCAACCGCTCTGATCATTAGCGCATTGGCCCTGGAGCACGAAGCCGCCAGTACCGCCAGCGATGGCGGAGAGGTTGATGGCGGCTGGTGGTGTGCTGCGGCCAAAGACCACATAGGAGCGGCCGATATCCAAAACACTGTTACTGAGATCGCTTCTATGGCCCCCGACAATCAGATCGGCAAGGCCATCGCCGTTGACATCGCCGCCACTGGCCACGCTGTATCCGCTGAAGTCGCCAGCGCATTGGCCATTGATCACAAAACCGCCCGTACCAACAGCAATAGAGCCGAGCTCGAGGCTGGAGCCGGTTCGGGTATCGAAGCTGATCGCCAATGCATTGCCGCCGCTGCCCAAGTTGCCGGCAGGGTCGTTGTAAGTGCCGGCGGCAAGGGTGATCGAAGCGGTGCCGATGCTGCCGGGCGTGGGGGTGAAGGTGGCCGTGCGGCTTAGCCCGGAGCCGGCGAGGGCCGAGAGGCTGCCGCCACCGATGCTGAGATCGCCGCTGCTGCCATTCCAAACGAAGCTGCTACCTGGATCTTCCGAGAAGGCAAAGGTGATGGCAGCGGTTTGACCCGGAGTCAGCTCACTCCTATCACTGCTGATCGTAACGGTAGGCGCAAAAGTATCAACAGTGGCGCTATAGGCGCTGCTGGCGGCAGACTGGTTTCCGGCAGCATCGGCAACGCGGGCCGTGTAACTGAGGCTCTGGGCATTAACAAGCGTGCGGGTATCGGTGTAGCTCCAGGTGGTACCGGAAATCGTGGCGGTTCCCAGGAAGCTGGAGCCGTCATAGATGCGGACGGATTCACCGCTAGCCAGGGAAGCGGAGAGCGTGCCGCTGATCGACAAGGAGGTGTCGTCGGTGCTGGCACCGGAGGCAACGGTACCGACCACAAGGCCGACGTTGTCGTTGATCGCGGTGATCGCCGCCGTGGTGGTAGGGGCGCTGAAATCAATGCTGGCGGTGTAGGCACTGCCGGCGGCAGACTGGTTGCCAGCGGTGTCGGCAACGCGGGCGGTATAGCTCAGGGCCTGGGCATCAGCAAGGCTGCGGCTATCGCTATAGCTCCAACTGGTGCCAGAAACCGTGGCGGTACCCAGGAAGTTGGTGCCGTCGTAGATGCGAACGGTTTCATCCACCGCCAGGGCAGCGGAGAGCGTGCCGCTGATCGTTAGCGCGGTGTCGTCGGTGCTGGCACCGGAGGCAATGGTGCCTTGGATAATGCCGATGTCGTCGCTGATCGCGGTGACCGCCGCCGTGGTGGTGGGGGCGCTGGTATCAACGCTGACGCTGTAGGCGCTGCCGGCGGCGGACTGGTTGCCGGTGCCATCGGCAACGCGGGCCGTGTAACTCAGGTTCTGGGCATGGGTGAGCGTGCGGGTGTCGCTATAGGTCCAGCTGCTGCCCGAAACCGTGGCGATACCCAGGAAGTTTGTGCCGTCGTAGATGCGGACGCTTTCACCGCTAACCAGGTCAGCGGAGAGCGTGCCGCTGATCGCTAAGGAGGTGTCGTCGCTGCTGCCAGCGGGGAGCACCGTTCCTTGGACGATGCCGATGTTGTCGGTGATCGCGGTGACCGCCGCCGTGGTGGTGGGGGCGCTGATATCAACGCTGGCGCTGTAGGTGCTGCCAGCGGCGGACTGGTTGCCGGCGGCATCGGCAACTCGGGCCGTATAACTTACGCTCTGGCTATGAGCAAGGCTGCGGCTATCGCTATAGCTCCAGGTAGTGCCGGAGACCGTAGCGGTACCCAAGAAGCTGGTGCCGTCGTAGATGCGGACGGTTTCACCTGCCCCCAGGGCAGTGGTGAGGGTGCCGCTGATCGCCAGGGAAGTGTCGTCGGTGTTGCCTCCCGAGGCGACATTGCCCTGGACGATGCCAACGTTGTCGCTGATCGCTGTGACCGCAGCGAGCGTGGTGGGGGGAGTGGTATCCACGCTGGCGGTGTAGGCGCTGCCGGCGGCGGACTGGTTACCAGGGGCATCGGCGACGCGGGCCGTGTAACTCAGGCTTTGGGCATGGATAAGGGTGCGGGTATCGCTATAGCTCCAGGTTGTGTCGGAAACCGTAGCCGTACCAAGGAAATTAGAGCCGTCGTAGATGCGGACGGTTTCACCCACCGCCAGGGCCGCGGAGAGCGTGCCGCTGATCGAGAGCGAGGTGTCGTCGGTGCTGCCAGCGGAGATCACCGTTCCTTGGACGATGCCCACGTCGTCGTTGATGGCACTGACCGCCGCCGTGGTGGTGGGGGCGCTGGTATCAACGGTGGCGGTATATGCACTGCCGGCGGCAGACTGGTTGCCAGCGACATCGGCGACGCAAGCCGTATAACTCACGGCCTGGGCATTAGCCAGCGTGCGGCTATCGCTATAGGTCCAAGTGGTACCGGAGACCGTGGCACTACCCAGGAAGCTGGTGCCGTCGTAGATGCGGACGGTTTCACCGGTAACCAGGGCAGCGGAGAGGCTGCCGCTGATCGTCAAGGAGGTGTCGTCGGTGCTGCTGCCGGAGACAACGGTGCCCTGGACGATGCCGACGTTGTCCGTGATCGCGGTGACCGCCGCCGTGGTGGTAGGAGCGCTGGTATCAACGGTGGCGGTGTAGGCGCTGCCGGCGGCGGACTGGTTGCCAGCGGCATCGGCAACGCGGGCCGTATAACTCAGGCCCTGGGCATGGGCAAGCGTGCGGGTATCGCTGTAGGTCCAGGTAGTACCGGAGACCGTGGCACTACCCAGGAAGCTGGTGCCGTCGTAGATGCGGACGCTTTCACCTGCCGCAAGGGCCGCGGAGAGCGTGCCGCCGATTGATAAGGAGGTGTCGTCGGTGCGGCCAGCGGAGGCCACGGTGCCCTGGATGGCGCCGACATTGTCTGTGATGGCGGTGACTGCCGCCGTGGTGGTGGGGGCGCTGGTATCAACGCTGGCGCTGTAGGCGCTGCCGGCGGCGGACTGGTTGCCGGCGGCATCGGCAACACGGGCCGTATAACTCAGGCTCTGGGCCTGGGTGAGCGTGCGGGAATCGCTATAGCTCCAGCTGTTGCCAGAAACCGTGGCAGCACCCAGGAAGCTGGTGCCGTCGTAGATGCGGACGGTTTCACCGGCGGCCAGGCCAGCGGAGAGCGTGCCACTGATCACCAAAGCGGTATCGTCGGTGCTGGCACCGGAGGCGACGGTGCCTTGGATGATGCCGACGTTGTCGGTGATGGCCGTGATCGCCGCCGTGGTGGTGGGGGCGACAAGATCAATCGTGGTGGTGTAGGCGCTGCCAGCGGCGGACTGGTTACCGGCGGCATCGGCAACACGGGCGGTATAGCTGAGGCTCTGGGCATTAACAAGCGTGCGGGTATCGCTATAGCTCCAGGTTGTGCCGGAAACCGTGGCGGTTCCCAGGAAACTGGCGCCGTCGTAGATGCGAACGGTTTCTCCAGCCCCAAGGGCAGCGGTGAGCGTGCCGCTGATCGACAGGGAGGTGTCGTCGGTGCTGCCACCCGAGGCGATGCTGCCTTGGAAGATGCCGACGTTGTCGCTGATCGCGGTCACCGCCGCCAAGGTGGTGGGGGCAGTTGTGTCAACGGTGATGCCGTAGCCGGACAATTCAATAATGCCCCGAAAAACAGCGGAGCCGGGCATGTCGTTCCATTTCCCAGATGGATAAATTTGGGTATAATCTTCGTTGCCAGAGTTGTTGGGCTCACCTGAGCCCCAATTGGTGTAAGTTACAGCGTCTCCGCTTGTCCACCTGAACGTTCCTTCGATTAGTTCATCTGTAAAGCCAATCCAGAAAGACCCGGCACTGCCAAAGGTGCTAACAAGAAACTGATTTTCTGCGGCGTCGTTTATAGCAACAAGATTGCCTCCCAAGCTAACCGCTTGTGCCTTGGTCTGGGCCCAAGTGCCTGCGCTGCTCAATAGGTAGGAGCTGCCAGTAGTAGCGGAAAAGTTGGAGTAGGCCGAGCTCACATTGCCAGCGGCATCAACAACGCGAGCCGTATAACTCAACTTCTGGGCATTGGTAAGGGTGCGGCTATCGCCATAGCTCCAGCTACTGCCGGAGACCGTGGCCGCTCCCAGCAAGTTGGCCCCGTCGTAGATGCGGACGCTATCACCGCCCGCCAGCGCAGCGGAGAGCGTGCCGCTGATCGACAAGGAGATGTCGTCGGTGCTGCCACCCTTTACAACGGTGCCTTGGACAATGCCCGCGTCGTCGCTGACGGCGCTCACGGCCGCCGTGATCGTGGGGGCAACAAGATCAACGCTGGCGGTGTAGGCGCTGCCGGCGGTGGACATGCTGCCGACGGTATAGGCAACGCGGGCCGTATAACTCAGATTTTGGCCATTCGTCAGCGTGCGGGTATCGCTATAAGTCCAGCTGCTGCCGGAGACCGTCGCCGTACCAAGCAACGTAGTGCCGTCGTAGATGCGAACAGATTCACCCGCCCCCAGGGCAGCGGAGAGGGTACCGCTGATCGATAGGGAGGTGTCGTCGGTGCTGGCACCGGAGGCGACGTTGCCTTGGATGAGGCCGACGTTGTCCGTGATCGCGGTAACCGCAGCCGTGGTATTTGGGGCGCTGGTATCAACGCTGGCGGTGTAGGCGCTGCCGGCGGCGGACTGGTTGCCAGCGGCATCGGCAACGCGGGCCGTGTAACTCAGGCCCTGGGCATGGATGAGCGTGCGGGAATCGCTATAGCTCCAGCTGTTGCCCGAAACCGTGGCGGTACCCAGGAAGTTTGTGCCGTCGTAGATGCGGACGGATTCACCTGCCCCGAGGCCAGCGGAGAGCGTGCCGCTGATCGATAGGGAGGTGTCGTCGGTGCGACCAGCGGAAGCCACGGTGCCCTGAATGGCGCCGACGTTGTCTGTGATGGCGGTGACTGCCGCCGTGGTGGTGGGGGCGCTGGTATCAACGCTGGCGCTGTAGGCGCTGCTGGCGGCGGACTGGTTGCCGGCGGCATCGGCAACACGGGCCGTATAACTCAGGCTCTGGGCCTGGGTAAGCGTGCGGCTATCGCTATAGCTCCAGCTGTTGCCGGCAACCGTGGCAGCACCCAGGAAGCTGGTGCCGTCGTAGATGCGGACGCTTTCACCGGCGGCCAGGCCAGCGGAGAGCGTGCCGCTGATCACCAAAGCGGTGTCGTCGGTGCTGGCGCCGGAGGCGACGGTGGCTTGGATGATGCCGACGTTGTCGGTGATGGCCGTGATCGCCGCCGTGGTGGTGGGGGCGACAAGATCAATCGTGGTGGTGTAGGCGCTACCGGCGGCGGACTGGTTACCGGCAGCATCGGCAACACGGGCGGTATAGCTGAGGCTCTGGGTATTAACAAGCGTGCGGGTATCGCTATAGCTCCAGGTCGTGCCGGAAACCGTGGCGGTTCCTAGGAAACTGGCGCCGTCGTAGATGTGAACGGTTTCTGTCGCCCCAAGGGCAGCGGTGAGCGTGCCGCTGATCGACAGGGAGGGGTCGTCGGTGCTGCCACCCGAGGCGACATTGCCCTGGAAGATGCCGACGTTGTCGCTGATCGCGGTAACCGCCGCCGTGGTGGTGGGGGCAGTTGTGTCAACGGTGATGCCGTAGACGGACAATTCAATGATTCCCCTCAGGACATCCCCTGAGCCTCTATCATCCCAAATGCCGGGTGCCGAAAAATTGAACCATCCATAGTCTTGATTGCCGCCGGAATTGTTAGGTTCGCCAGCAGCCCATTTGGTGAAGGTAGTGGCTTCTCCACTGACCCACTTGAACGTTCCTTCGATCACTTCATCTGTAAAGCCAATCCACAAGCCTTCGGTGCCGCCAAAAGTGGTGACGAGTAATTGATTTTCAGCAGCATCGTTGATGGTGACAAGATTGCCGCCCATACTCACCGCTTGCGCCTGAGCCTGAGTCCAAGTTCCTAAGCTGCTCAATAGGTAGGAGCCGCTCGTGGAACCAGGCAGGCCGGAGGACGCGAGGGTCACATTGCCAGCGGCATCAACAACACGAGCCGTATAACTTAACTTCTGGGCATTGGTAAGGGTACGGCTATCGCCATAGCTCCAGCTACTGCCGGAGACCGTGGCCGCTCCCAGCAAGCTGGCCCCGTCGTAGATGCGGACGCTATCACCGCCCGCCAGCGCAGCGGAAAGCGTGCCGCTGATCGTCAAGGAGACGTCGTCGGTGCTGCCACCCTTTACAACGGTGCCTTGGACAATGCCCGCATCGTCGCTGACGGCGGTCACGGCCGCCGTGATCGTGGGGGCAACAAGATCAACGCTGGCGGTATAGGCGCTGCCGGCGGTTGATTGGTTACCCGCAGCATCGGCAACACGGGCCGTGTAACTCAAGCTCTGCGCATTCGTCAGCGTGCGGCTATCGCTATAGGCCCAACTCGTTGCGGAGGCCGTGGCACTACCTAGGAAGTTGGCGCCGTCGTAAATGCGGACGGTTTCACCGGCAACCAGGGCAGCGGAGAGGCTGCCACTGATCGATAGCGAAGTGTCGTCGGTGCTGGCGCCGGAGGCGACGGTGCCCTGGACAATGCCGACGTTGTCGCTGATCGCGGAGATCGCCGCCGTGGTAGTGGGGGCGACAAGATCAACGCTGGCGGTGTAGGCGCTGCCGGCGGCGGACTGGTTACCAGCGCCATCGGCAACGCGGGCCGTGTAACTCAGGCTCTGGGCATCGGCAAGCGTGCGACTATCGCCATAGCTCCAGGTGGTGCCGGAAACTAAGGCAGTACCCAGGAAAGTAGATGCGTCGTAGATGCGGACGGATTCACCTGCCCCCAGGGCAGCGGAGAGCGTGCCGCTGATCGACAGGGAGCTGTCGTCGGTGTTGCCAGCGGAGATCACCGTTCCTTGGAAGATGCCTACGTTGTCGCTGATCGCTGTAACCGCCGCCGTGGTGGTGGGGGCGCTGGTATCAAGCCTGGCAATAACCGGCGCGGTGGTGAAGATATTGCCAGTTGTATCAATGAGCTTGGCAGTAAAGGAATGAACCCCATCGGCCAAGGCCGGAGTGGTGTAGATCCAGGCACCGTTATTGAGCGTTGCATAAGCGAGCCTGGTGGCGCCGTCGTAGATCTCAACGCTGGTGACTCCATTGACATCGGCATAGGTGCCAGCCAACCCCAGGATGTTGCTTTTGGTTAGGCCGCCGCTGCTGATCGTGGCCGTAACGCCGAAATCCGTGGCGATGCTGGAGGAGAAGCTGCCGGTGGGAACCACCGTATCGACGTTGGCCGTAACAGCCGGCGTGGTGGTGAGGATGTTGCCGGCGTTGTCGATCAGTCTGGCGGTGAAGGAATAGGACCCATCGGCCAGGGCTGCGGTGGTGTAAGACCAGGCGCCGTTGTGGAGTGTGGCGTAGTCGAGCCTGGTAGCACCGCTGTAGATCTCGACGCTGCTAACTCCATTGGCATCGGCATAGACACCGGAGAGGCCCAGGGTGTTGTCATTGGTGAAGCCACCACCGGCCATGATGGGGACTAGGCCAGTGTCCGTCGTCAGGCTGGAGGAGAAGCTGCCGGTGGGGTCTACGGTATCAACGGTGGCGGTAACGACAGACGTGGTGATAAATGAATTACCTGCATTATCAATCAGCTTTGCGGTGAAGGAATGCAGCCCATCGGCCAGGGCTGCGGTGGTGTAAGCCCAGGCGCCGTTGTTGAGGCTGGCGTTGCCGAGCTTGCTGCTGCCGTCGTAAATCTCGACGCTGTCGACTCCATTGGCATCGGTATAGGTGCCAGCCAGGCCCAGGGTGTTGTCTTTGCTGAGACCGCCGCTGCTGATCGTTGCCGTCAGGCCAGAGTCGGTCTCGATGCTGGAGCTGAAGTTGCCGCTGGGCGCGAGGGTGTCCAGCTTGAAAGAAAAAGTGGGAGATGGAGCGCCAAGATTATTAGCAGCATCAAGTACTCGGGCCGTGATGGCGTAGGTGGTGCCGGATGTACTGGCTTGAGTGGGTGCCGTGAAAGTCCAGGTTCTGGTTACATTATTTACGCTGGCAATCCCGAGCAGAGAACTACCGTTGTATAGGCGCAGGCTTTGTCCGTTGGTTAGGACAGCAGAGAGGGTACCGTTGAGCGTGAACGTGGTGTCATCGGTAACGCTACCAGCGCCAAAATTGCCCTGAATCGCGCCGGCATCATCAACAACGCTGGTGATGGCTGCGGTGGTCGTGAGGACGGTGCTCTGCAGTAAGAACGAGAAGCTGGTCGATGCGGGGCCAAGGTTGCCGGCTGCATCGCCCACACGGGCGGTGATCTGGTAAGGGCTGCCAGGGGCAAACGGTAGGGCGGATGGAGTGAACGACCAAGTGAGCGCTGTGTTGTTCACGCTGGCGCTACCGAGGATGGCGGCACCGTTGAAAATGAGCAGGTTTTCACCGCTGGCCAGGGCAGCAGAGAGGCTGCCAGAGAAGGTGAGCGTGGTGTCGTCGGTGGTGGCCGCTTCCTCCAGGTTTCCCTGGATCAGGCCCACGTTGTCCAGCACGCTGCTGATCACAGCCGTGGTGGTGGGCGTGGTGGTGAGCAGCCTGAAGGAGCGGCTGGGGGAGGCAATCCCAAGGTTGCCGGCCAGATCGGCTACACGGGTGGTAATCGTGTAGAGGTTGCCTGGGGTGCTCGGCAGTGTGTCGGGGGTGAACGACCAGGTGAGCGCAGTGTTGTTCACGGCGGCGCTGCCGAGCAGGGTGTCGCCGTTGAACACCCGCACACTCAGGCCTGGGGCGAGCGCACCCGATAGAAGGGCGCCGAAGAGGGTCGGGGAGGTGTCGTCGGTTGAGGCAGCTTCAAGGAGATTGCCCTGGAAGAGGCCGACGTTGTCGGCCACGCTGATGATGTCGGTGAGGTTCGCCGGTGCGGTCGTGTCGAGGGTGAAGGAGCGGCTGGCGGAGGCGATACCGAAGTTGCCGGCGGTATCGACGACGCGGGCGGTCAGGGTGTAAAGGCTGCCGGCCGTGCTGGCAAGAGCGTTCGGCGTGAACGACCAGGTTTTGGTTGGGTTATCAACAATCGCTTGACCCAGCAAGGTGGTGCCGTTGAAGATGGCAAGGCTTTCGTCGCTGGCCAGGGCCGCCGAGATCGTGCCGGTGATGCTTGGGGTGCTGTCGTCGCTGAAGGCGCCCTCCGCTAGCACGCCTTGAATCAGGCCCACGTTGTCGCTAATCCTGACCAGGGCGGGCGTTAGCTCCGACGTCGCGGTGTCAATGGTGACGGACTGGCTATTGGTGTAAGCCAAGTTGCCGGCCAGGTCGGTGGCCAGGACACGGAATTGGTAGCTGCCATCGGCGAGGTTGCCTTGGCTGGCGGTGGTCGAGCTCCAGCTGCCGCCATTGAAGCTGCGCTGATAGACCAGGCTGCTGCTACTATCTTGGCCACTCAGGCTGAGGCTGAAATCGCGATCATTGCTGAGCCGATCGGTCGTGGATGCGCCGCTATCGCTGAAGTCGGCCGCCAACACCAACGAGCCGGCGGCAGGGGCCAGGGTGTCGATCGTGACGCTCAGGCTATTGCTAGTGGCCAGGTTGCCGGCCAGGTCGGTCGCCAGGACGCGGAATAGGTAGCTGCCATCGGCGAGGTTGCTCTGGCTGGCGGTGGTCGAGCTCCAGCTGCTGCCATTGAAGCTGCGCTGATAGACCAGGCTGCTGCCACTATCTTGGCCGCTCAGGCTGAGGCTGAAATCGCGATCATTGCTGAGCTTATCGGTCGCGGATGCGCCGCTGTCGCTGAAGTCAGCCGCCAAGGCCAGGGAGCCGGCGGCGGGGACCAAGGCGTCGATGCTGACGGATTGGCTATTGCTGTAGGCCTGGTTACCGGCCAGGTCGGTGGCCAGCACCCGGAATTGGTAGCTGCCACTGGCCAGGCTGCTCTGGCTGGCGGTGGTCGAGATCCAGCTGCCGCCATTGAAGCTGCGCTGATAGACCAGTCTGCTGCCACTATCCTGGCCGCTCAGGACTAGGGTGAAATTGGTGTCGTTGGTGATCCGATCACTACTGGAGGCGCCGCTGTCGCTGAAGTCGGCCCCAAAGGCCAGGCTGCCGGCGGAGATGCTGGAATCAATTGTAACAAATTGGGTATTGCTATGGGCCGTGTTGCCGGCCAGGTCGACAACACGTGCCCGGAATCGATAGCTACCATCGGCAAGATTGCTCTGAAGGCTGGTGGTTGCAGTCCAGCTGGCACCGGCATTGGTGCTGACCTGATAGGTGACGCTACTACCAACTTCCTGGCTGCTCAGACTGAGGCTGAAGTCGCGATCGTTACTGATCCGATCGGTGCTAGAGCTGCCGCTATCGCTGAAGTCAGCCCCGATGCTCAGGGAACCGACTGCGGGGGCCAGGCTGTCGATCGTGACGGACTGGCTAAGGCTGTGGGCAACGTTGCCGGCCAGGTCGGTGACGAGGGCGCGGAATGAATAACTGCCATCAACGAGAAAGGCCTGACCGGCGGTGGTGGCGGTCCAGCTGCCGCCATTGAAGCTGCGCTGATAGGCCACGCTGCTGACTGATTCCGCACCACTCAGGCTGAGGCTGAACTCACGATCGTTGGTGAGGCGATCGCTGCTGGAGCCGCCGCTATCACTAAAATCTGCTGCAAAAACCACTCCTCCGGCGACGGCGATCGTGTCAACCGTGACACTCTGGCTATTGCTGTAGGAAGTGTTCCCTGCCAGATCGCTGACCAAGGCGCGGAATTGATAGCTGCCATCGGCGAGGTAAATCTGATTAGCGGTGCTAACTGTCCAGCTGCCGCCATTAAAGCTGAGCTGGTAGGCCAGGACGCTGCCCGTTTCCGCTCCACTGAGGCTGAGGCGGAAATCACGATCATTGCTGATGCGATCGCTGCTCGAGGCGCCGCTATCTCTAAAGTCCGCCGCCAGGGCCAGGTTGCCCGCTAAAGGGGCCAGGATATCAATGGTGGTCGCACCAAGCTGGCCAATGGCACTGATGTTGCCGGCGAGATCGCTCTGACGCGCCACGATCCTGCCGGCCGCATAGATCCCGCTGGCAACCTCAAAAGAACTGCCACTGCCGCTACTCCAGGTGCCGCCTCCATTGATCGAATACTGCCAGCTTGCTCCGTTTTGCAAGCCACCGACATTAACGATGCCGGTTTTACTAATCCGATCGGTTGCGCTGGAACCCGAATCATCAGCCAGGGACAGAATGGGTGAGGGCGCGGTGTCCATTTCGATCATCACCTGAGCGCCGTCCACAAGAATCGAGGAATGGTCATCCTCCCCTTGAATCCGGCCTAATTCGCTTGGGGTTGATGCTATTCCCCGCAGTATCAGGGAGAAAAGCTCACCTTCATCCCCGAGGCTATCTCTAGTGCCATTGAGGCGGGAGTCGATGGCATGGCCGATTTCTTCGAGCAACACCGCCTCAATCTGCGGGGCGGAGGCGCTCTGAAGCCAGTTGTCGTTGAGATAGATGCGTTCGCCACCTACGGCAGCGGCATTGGCGTAGGCGCCGTTAATGCCGCGGAGGGTGGCGCCACTTAGCAGCTTTAGACCAAGACCCAAACCACTGCCCCGAAGAGCGGATTTGAGAGCGCTGGCAGCCGCGGTGTTTGCGGTGGTGCCAAATACCTGGGTTAAAATATCATTATAAGCCTCAGCATTGCTTGCCCAAGCCAGCAGCCGTGTTTCGACCAGCTGCAGCGCCTGCTCGAGGTTGGGAGCAGCTTTCACATCAACGCTATCAACAAGAACAAGCTGGGCCATGGTGATGGGGATAACGGAGAAACGGAAGCGGCGGGTAGCGCTGGAGCGCAGCAGGAAAAAGCTTGTGATCAGGGCTTGGGCAGAGCTCGCTCTGGAACAGGCCTTGGGAGTGGGGTGCTCTGCTTAGCTGGGGGGCGGATAGAGCGTTGAGTTGAGACTGGCGAGAGTTTCAGGGGAGGAGGAGGCTCATAGACCGGCTTTGCAGGCATGGCGGTTGAGCTTGAGGCCGGGATGCCAAGCTCCCGGGCGATGGAGGCGCCGAGCGATTGGAACTGCTCCTGATTAATCAGGCCCTGCTCCAACAGTGCCGCACCAAGGGCGAGCTTGCTGCGTTGCTCCTGGAGGGCCGAAAGACGGCCGCAGCCCTCAACTTGGGGACCACCAAAAGGAATCGTGAGCAGCAAGCCTCCGCCCAGTTGGGAAGATCCATTGTTGCCAATGGTGCTACCAACATTTATTTGCTGATTACTGTACGGATTACTGCTTAAGCCGGCTAGGCTGAAACTAGGCTTCGCTCCAGAACTGTAGCGACAGCGAACATTGTCTTCGGTTTCTATGTCAATCGTAGGGCCGCTAGTGCCTTGAATATTTGGCCATACTTGCTGGCCCACAGCAGGTCCACTTTGCAAAACAAAACAGCTCAACAAGATGGGCGCGAGGGCCGTCAGGGAGAAGGCACAGCGACCAATGCAGAACTGGAAATTGAGATGCAAGTTGAGTTGCATTAGGGTGAAGGGGGGTAACGCTTGCAGACACGAAGACGAACTGCTACCTGTCCAAGAGCTCCTGAATTATTCAGCGCTTTGGGATCACTCTTCGTTATGGAAACAGCACAGACCGCCCACAGAATCCCGGGGTCGAAGCGAATGAATGCTTGCCGCGGTCGGTTGCGGCCAACGGTGACTTGATCAGGGCTGGCACTAAAACCCTCAGGGCCTATTTCACGCCCTTCCCTGTTAATCCCAACGATTTGAAATGTGGCATTCTCATTGGGATTATTCACCGTGATCCTGGCGTCAGATCCTAGCGGTGGCTTAGCAAACCAAAGGGAAACGGCTAGCAGGGAAGGGAGTGCAAACATTGACCAACAAAAAATGGATAAATAATCATGCCACCGCTACCACTAAAGTAGTGGGGCATGATTAAGGAATTTCCTGGCTTACTCGGCCAGGCAAGTAAGCGTGGTGGTTGCCGTGTAGGTTCCAGCAGGCAGCACGGTTCCGTTATCGGTATAGATGTTTGCTGTAACTGAAGGGGAAAGCGATGCTGGCAGGGTGTAGTCCTGAGAAATGTATGATCCAGTCGGGATGGTAATATTGCTGGAGACTGAGGCCAGGTACAAAGGGTTATTGCTGCTATCAGTAGTTGCGTCTTGAACGGTTATAAAGCCCTTGACAACCGTTTGCCCGGCAGAGGCAGGCTTTTCGATTCCCAATGAACTGACTGAAAAGGTAGCGCTACCCGCGCTGCTCAAGCGAACTGCGGTACCGGTACCGGAATACCCCAGCGACTGCCCGTCAGAGGCCAGGGACAGGCTGATGGCGTTATCACCGATGACAGAACAGGCATTTGGCACAGTACCTGAAGCCCTGATGGTTTTGGAATCAGTAGCGGCAAAACCACTGAGTGGAAGGACTGCCATCATGCCAAAGCTGGCAGTGATAGCCGTAAACAGGAGACGCTTCATGGGGATTCCGGGATCAAGGAAAGCAATGAGATGCATGCCGTGGTCACGGCATCAATGCAAGCTAGTACTGCACGACATCGGACCTACAGGCCAGGATGCGCGTCCTAGTCCAAATGGAGGAGAGAGCGCTCGGGTAATAGTGTTTTCCGTATCAATCAATACCGAATCCTGGGCGGCCGCCCCCAGTTCCTTGAACAATCATATATCTTTACGTTCTTAAGAGCCGCAGCTTCGGCCTGGGTTATGGCCTGCGCCCCAGCGGCACGATCGAACTCCAGCCAGGATCACGGATCGACACGGTAGGTACCAGGGAACCTCAAGACAACGAGCCCTCAAAGAGGGTCCAGGCTTGCGATTTGCTCGGAATGCGCAATTTCTGGGGGATCTGAGGCTTGGATACACCTTTACGGCAGCTAAAATCAGCTTTTTTGTGGAATTTCTTGCCCGCAATGGGCACACTAAACCTACGATCACGAACTGCGCCGAACTGGCGCTATGGCCGCTCACCCTTGGAGCTGGTTTTTGGGTAATGGCGCTCGATCAGATCAATCAGTGCTTGCCACGGCACAACATTTACCATCTCGCCCAGCAATCGTTCTCGCCTGGTGTGCATTTTTGGCAGTGGACTGCTCGTCATCGCCAAATCCGAGCTGCTTACTGCCCATGAACCCAGTCCGTGCCTGCGATTACACGGGTATTTTTGCGCGGATGGCTCGGGTTTTCCAGAGCCTCCCTTACGCGGTTGCAACTCAAATCCCCGCCGCTTCCGCCCCAGGCCCCCTGCCGTTTCTCTGAGCTGGTGCGGCATTCGGCTTCAGCCGCAAGCTGAGGAAGCGGATCAAGCTGGCGCCGGGTTCCCTGGTTTCTGGCCAGCCCTTGGCCTCGGCGCTCGTCGCCGCCACGGCCAATGGGCTGCTGCAGCACATGGCGGCGGCCTGTAGCCCGGGGCGCGGTGGCGGCCGGCGCGCCGAACACTTCACCCCCCCTCTCGAAAAAATTCACCCCCCCCTAAAGAGGGGTATTTGCCTCACCCCCCCCCTGAAAGGCTGCAAAAGGAAGCACGATCGCAGCGTATGCGAATGATTCCTGTGACCTTCATGCATCCTCCTGGTCGCCATTCCTCGTGGGTTGGCCAGCGCCTTCCTAGTTCTAAATCGCTTCAAAGAGCAGATCGAGAAGGCCTTGACAGGCTTCGATCCCTGTTGAAGGCACTGACTCCCTTACCAAACGACACTGCTTATCAACGCGAACCGTACAGATCTACAGCTCGTAGCTGTTGCAAAAAATTTGGCGCCAACAATCGCCATCAAGCCATGCCGCTTGGCTGTAGTGCCCTGGGTCGGCTGATTTGAGCTGAGCCGCCCTGGTTAAGCGGGCAGCACAGCGCTTCGACGCTCACTGACAGCAGAGCATGCTGAAAAAAAACAATCACCCCAGGACGACTGACCGCGCTTAGTGGTCAACTTTAGGGTAACAACACCTTTTGCCCACAGCATTGGCTATCAGCTGTTTTGATTTCGTTAGTAGTAAATACTCACTTATTCAACTTACGCCAAGTTCAGACTTCATAGGTAGCCATCAATCTCAACCAATCATTAAGCCTTGACTCCATGCACAGTTCCAACAAACAGCCATCGCACAATGATGGCTTGGGCATCGATATGCTGCCTGTCTTTAATCATTCAACGCCAAGTCTTTTGAGCTCATTGGGATGGCTGAGAACAAGCAGAGTTCAATGGAAAGTCGGACTCGTCTCAAGTCGTCGCCTGCTGCTTTACGCATTATTTCATGCGTTTAGACGCTATTCGCATCATCTCGCCTTCATGGCAACCAACGAAGTTGTGGCTTTGCAAATGGTTAATCAATGCAGTCCCAATGTATTAATTTTAACCCCTGATCTCGAGCAAGGTAACGGCAAGGACCTTGCCCAAAAAGCATCGCAACTCAATCATGATCTATTTATTATTTTAGTTGTAGATTTGGACATCCATGACCGTGAGCTGGTCTTGTCATCAGGTGCCGATGCGATCTTAACCGAATGGGAACTCTTCAGCGGTGACAATCTCAATCAGATCGTTCTCGCCTTGCTCAATCAGCGGCGTTACCGCTCGCAAGCCATTGAGTCTTTCATCCAATCGATGCCTCCGAATGATGCTGTATCCGCCGATCCCAATCAAGGCCTGACAAAGCGAGAAGTTGATGTAGCCAAATTGCTGCTAAAAGGCGCAAACGATCGCGAAATTGCTGATTGTCTGAGCATGGGTTACAATACGGTTCGATCCCACGGTCGCTCCTTGCGTAAAAAAATGGGAACCAAAAATCGTAGCCAACTGCTGCTGAAACTGCAAAATATAATCAGTTCAAATACGGTTAGCGACTAATAATCTATGCTTGTCAATACCGTCGTTCCAGTATAGACTCCCGGCCGCAGTGGCGCACTGGTTGTGCTATAAAAATGAAAGCGTACTTTGGCTTCGAGCGTACCCAGGGGGGCGTCGACGTAGAGGCTGCTTCCTTGACTCGTATCTGTCATCAGCCATTCGCCACCCCCATGAATCAAGCTGATTTGGCCTGCCACCGCAGCGGTAGGAACGCCAGCAGGGGGATCAAGGACTAGGGTGCTAAGGTGAACCTGAAGCGCTACATTGCTCTGAATTGTTACCGTATCTTGGACTTCAACCTGCACGGACTTGCCATCGTCGCTCTGCGCTGAGGATGCATTAATTGCGCTCTCTGGAGCCTTGACTTCAATGAGCATCGGCATCGTACCCATGGCCTTAATTGTAGTCCCCTGACCTGAAAATACAGGCTGCGGACTTAACAGCAGGGTGGTCGCCATCAAGCAGAAGGCACCGGTTATGGACAAACAGAACATTGGCACCCTCGACCAAAATCACTATAGGAGCACGGTTGCCCAGTTAGCCAACCTGCACGCCTGGCTGTAGCAGGAAGCAACTCCTGGCTTCGCAATGACCCGATCGTGAGCTGCTCGGAACCGGAAGCTAGCTGGGTTGCTCATGCCCGGATCTGATTGGCCCGGAGCTGATCGCCATGAATCTGATTGCTCAGATACCATTCAGCAAACCGCTCCACCCCAGTCTCAATCGGCGTGGTGGGCCGGAACCCCACCCAGGCCTCCAGGGCTGAGGTGTCGGCGGCGGTGGCGGGCACATCGCCGGGCT
>Ga0208360_1000082_pt1 | contig 30275 bp, 25 predicted proteins | sample LakMenE27Jul10ns_FD_150739 | JGI IMG/M metagenome (GOLD analysis project Ga0208360, IMG submission 150739) | Freshwater microbial communities from Lake Mendota, WI - 27JUL2010 deep hole epilimnion ns (SPAdes) | ecosystem: Environmental > Aquatic > Freshwater > Lake > Epilimnion/Euphotic zone ...
GGCTGCAATCGCATCACAAGACCTGTCCACTGCGATAACCATTGGTACAGAAACCAACTGACGATCCAACCCGGTAGGAATCCACTCATGCACAGATAGAACGCTTGGGCTAACACGAATCTCAAAAAGTATCCAGGTCCATAGCCCATCGCTTTGAGAGTTGCGTACTCGGGTAAATGGTCTTGGATGTCGGTAAATAGGATCTGATAACAGATGATCACTCCGATGAACATCCCCATGATCGTACCGATCGAAAAGATGATTCCAATGGGGGTATTACGGGCCCAAAAACTGATTTCGCGATCGACGAGCTCTTTGTGTGTGAAAACCTCGATGCCACTACCGAGTCGTGATTGCAAACCTTGACGGACTTGATCGATTTGTGCATCTGGCTCGATTCGTACCAATCCTAAATCCACTGCTGCCAAAGGTTGCCCTCGCCCGTTGCGATTCGGAAAGTAACGCTCGACTCCAGCTTCGCTGACGATCAATGTACCATCGTAGACAAAGTCCGTTCCGATCGTTACCCAGTCGTGGAGCTTGATGGTTTGTCCGGAAAGCTCGACGCTCTGGGCCCGAAGCTTATCGAGGTTTTTCTTCTCGAAGCCATAGTTTGCCTTGCTGCGGCGATCGACCAAGGCAAACCTCGAATCGGTCAGTTCCTCGCAAGCTTGATTCATGCTCTGGTCGACAAACGGCCTGGCTTCGATAGGAACCCCCAGGACTCGAATCGAACGCGACACGTGCCCCTGAACCCTCGCGACGGCCAAGGAACGATCCATATAGAGCGGGACGACTTGAGATACTCCCGAAACCCCCTTGGCACGATCGATCAACCCGTAATCGAAACGCTGTTCGCTCGGAACGGTGTAGCGAGCCGGACTCAGGACGACCAAGTCGGCTTTGAGGAGTCTGAGAACCTCCACAGCGCTATCAAAGAGTCCGTAAAGAAACCCGATTTGAGTAAACATCAGCACGACCGCAAAACCGATCCCCAGGGCGTTGAGGAGCATGCGTCCAAGATTCGATGTGACATTCAACCAGGCCAGTGGAGTTTGCATCGTCGCGATTTGGTTTGATTAGAACAACGAAGCAGGTTCGGCACGCCAAAGACGAAACATCGCCATGATCCCCGAGACGCTACACATGGCAAAAGCCATGAGCAAAACCCCGACAATACGCTCCCAAGTCATCGCCGTGGGGATCTTGGATAACCCTGCGGTTAACTCGTAAAGCAAATAGCTTACTACCGCCGCAGGCAGATAACTCAGGAGCCCCAAGAGCCACGATTGCATCAGGACGATACGAGCAAGCGACACGTGCGAGTAACCCATCGCCTTGAGCGTCGCATACTCAGGCAATCGATTCGACACGTCGTTGGCCAAAATCATATAGACGATCGCTGCTCCAATGATCAGCGATAGGACGACCCCCATGGTAAAGATCATCCCAATGGGAGTCTCTCTGAGCCATCGAGCCCGCTCCCAGTCAAGTTGCTCTCTCATCGTCAGGACCTGCACCTCCTGCAAACATCGAGGATCTCGCTTTTCGAGCCACTCGATGAGCGATAGCTTGGCTTGCTGTGGATCTATCCCAGGTTGCAAACGAACCAGACCCAGCGAAACTCTCTGGCGAGTGTCTACTCCTGACCGCAGCGAATAACCGACGTCGCTCAGCAACACGGCTCCGTTGGTTGCAAGCCCAGTGCCCAATTGAAAGTGGCCTGCGATATGGGTCAACCGATTTCCAAGCTCAAGAGGGCTTCCGATGTCGATGTCTGAAAACTGCTTGCAGTTGCCCGGACCATACTCAGGCCTTGTAGCCCGATCGACCAACAGTGCATCGGGGTTCTTGAGTTTGTCGAGCTGATCTTGGATCTCCGGAACATCGAATACCGGATGATCGACCTCCATGGCCATCATCCCTACGGTTCGAAACGAACCATCCGGAGGTGCTTTGGTACACTCCGATGGTCTTGGCGGATTTTGCCAACGCATGAGCATGATGAAGAAAGGATCGACCCTCTGTACCATGGGGTGGCCTTGCACCATTCTCATCCAACCCCGATCAAACATTCGCGGTTCATACAGATGGACATAATCGCAAGACCTTAGAACAAGATCTCCTTGGAGCTTTCCATAGACGATGTTGGCCGTGTTGGCGACTGCCCCTCGAAAACCCAATTGCATGAATATCAGCAGCAGAGCGAAAGAAACACCGAGCACACAAGCCAGCGTCCGAGCCGGTTGGGAAAGCAGGTTCAGAAGTGCGACGGGTGTTCGCCTCCAGTGACTCCCGAGTGTTTGCATCGATATGGCTCAAAGGAGTTTGATCATCGGTTCATTCCCCAGTGTCATTTCTGAGTATCATTTGTTTGAGGGGGCTGCAGCGTTCGGTAGACCCAATCCTTGACGGCTACCTTGGATTGATAAGAGCAGTAACCCAGTGGACGCGAACGCATCACTTCGGCTCTTACCGAAAACTTGCGCTCACCGCGTGGGACTTCGAGGATCTGTTCATCGTCGATCCAAACGGTAATGTTCTTGGCATCGACTCGAACTTTGAATTTGTACCATTGTCCGTTTTTAAAGTTTTTAAAGCTAGCCGTTTCGTTTTCGCTCGCGTCGTTGCCATCGATGCTGCTGATACCAACCAGACCACCACCCCAGCCACCGACGATCAACGAGCAATGCTCTTTGCCTACGGGGAAGGTGATACCGACGAAAAAGTCCGAGCCATCGATGCGCTGAGCCGACCACTGCATCTCATAATTCTCGGTAGGAAAATCCTTGCCGAGTTTGGTGATTCCGGTCAAAGGCCCGCCAGGCATGAGCAGCAAAGTGCCCTCTTTGATCTCGACTGGTCCCTCGCCACCAAAGTTGGTGCTTTCCCAGCCTTCGAGTCCTGAGGCGGGCAAGAGATTCTTCCACTGGGCTTTGGGGTCTTCTTGTTTGGACTCCGCTTTAGCCTGGGCCTTGGTTTCCTGCGCACGAAGCGAGCCGGTAGGGTCAACGTTCAAGCTCAGGATCGACACAAGGGTGCAAAGTTCGAGAAAGACGAATCGCTGGAGTTTCATGGTTGATGCTGGATTGCTAGGCTTAGGTTCTTTCGTTGGAATCCTTGACATCCGATAGTGTACATCAAACCCATCAGATGTGGGCAAGATGGGGCAAAACAGACGCGTCCACCATTGGCGGACGTAGTGTCGGTGATTTCTCCGAAATCACCGCTCGGGAATCAGAGTGATCGTAAATTTTCGAGAGGCTTCAGCCCACGGCCGCCTAGCGGCGGTGCGATTTGGACTGCATTGACGGGATTGACAAGATTGACTGCATTGACGGCGGACAGAATTGACCAAGTTGACGTTGTTGACGGCGGCGTTTGACATCGTTGACATCATCCGCCAATGAGGTCAATCTCGTCCAATAAAATCCTTAACGAATCCCCGAATGATTTCGACCAAACTCGGGGGGCTAGAGAGCCCAAGTCTCTGGGCTCGGGACCCATCGATCGCTAATGGCCATTGATCGACAATCCGCTGAATCCTCGCATCGGGTGACAGGACGATCTTGCCCAGACCGCTCGGGAGGCTCATTGGCTCTGGACCCGAGGTTGCTTGCAACAAAGCTTCCTGAGCCATCCTCGGTGTAATGCTCGTTGCGGCAAGTCCAATGGCTCGATCCGAACCAAGGCTTTCGGCTGGCAAATTATGAATCGCGATGAGCGAGTCGATGACCGCTCGATAACCAGTCATCGGATGTCGCTGATCCATACCCACTGGAAGCAGGCAGTCTTGACCATGAAGCGGCTCTCGAAACATGCCACTTGCCCAACTCGATGCGGCCGTGTTGGGCTTGCCAGGTCGTATGATCACCGTCGGCAATCGAGCGCTTCGACCATCGACAAACCCTTTGCGAGCATAATCGTTGACCAGCAACTCACCGATCGCCTTGGTCATACCATAGGTTGTCTGCGGAGTGAGCTTGGTCCAATCATCGCATGGATCCTTCAGAGCCGATCCACCGAAACAAGCGATACTGCTGGCGAAGACCAACCGGCAAGAGGGACCAACCCTGCGAGCTGCTTCGAGTAGTTTTAGGCCACCTTGAAGATTCACTCCGAGGGCATCGTCGAAGCGTTCCTCGCACTCGCCGCTTACCATCGACGCAAGGTGAAAAATCGCTACATCTTTATCGGCATCCAGAGCCGCGTCGATCGCCTCGGCAGACTCGATGCTCCCGGCGATCCTCTCGACTTGAATCGATGACTCCGAGGTCTTGAGAGTTCGCGGGAAGACCGCATCGAGCAGGACGATCTTCTCGATCGGACACGTTGGAATCTTGGGGCCCACAAGCGAGCCTAGGCGCAACAATTCTTCGCACAATTGGTGGCCCAGAAAGCCACCTCCTCCGGTAATGATGACCCGCATGAAGACTCCAGACTAACGACTGAATTATGGTCGGACATACTCTTGGAGCGTCAGCTCTCGCTTGGGAGCGACTCGGCCCTGATAGCTCGCAGGGGTGACTACTTCGACGGGTTGCTCAGGAACCGGTTGAGCGAACGGCTCGCTCATCGGCTCGATGATCCCTTCGATCGATTCACCTGGTTGGCAAGGAGGGCAGTAAGCATCTTGTCCAGGCATCCCATAGATCTCCGAGGTGATTGGGCCCGGATCGATCCAGATGTTCTCAGCATCCACTCGGATGGTCCCTAAGTCTTGGTCCAAGTTCCGACGCTGAGCCTCATAAAAGACCCATACACCCAAGAATGTGTTTTGTGCATTGAGAAGATCTTGCAGTGCCGAGATGCTATCGCGTGCGGCCGTCGGCCCTGAGGCTTGATTGAGGCTTTCTCGGATTTGACGCAGATCCTCGTTGATCGTGATCTGCTGTGCGGCGATCCGAACCGCATACCGCTGCAATTCAAAGTTGAATTGATTGTAGCGAATGTTTCTAAGTTGCGATCTAAGGGTTTGCCAGATCCCGTCTTCGAACCGGTAGTAATTCCGCTTGGCCTGTTGGTACTCGATCAAGACCTGACGGTACTGGTTGCGTTCGTTCATCCTCGTCAGCGCCGTATCCCATTGGAAACCTGCTCGCAAGCGTCCGGTGCGACCTCGCAAAGAAAGAGGGTTGTCGTTGATGTTTTGCATGTCACCGCTGAAGACAACGTCCAGTGAGCTTTCGAGGTTGTCTGCGACGACCTCGATCGATCGCCAGGAGTCGACCAATTGGGCGCGGGCATTCATCCAGTCGAGTCTCTGTTGCTGGGCGATTTGAACCGCCTCTTCAGGTTGCAAATCGACTTGGGGAAGATTCACGCTTTCTACACGGGCTCGGGCTTGCAAGACTTGAAGGGCTAGGACATCTTCGGCAAACTCTGCCAGCAAGGACTGACTGGGCAAAATAACTTCATCCCGCAAACTCTTGAATTGCTCTTTTCCGTCGGCTCCCGAGCTCGTGTTGGCCTTCTTGGTGTCAGCTTGAAGCTTTTCGATCCGCTTGGATCGGTTTTGAAATCGACGTTCGAGATCGTCGACATCCTTGGTCAGTTGTTCAGCTAGGGATTCGAGTTCCGTTGCGTCGATCAAGGCCACATCGAGCGTTTCGATGGGCAAAAGATTACAGATCATCGATCGCTCTTGATCGTAGATTTTGCGCAAGCGTTTGAGTTCGTCGATCCGCTGCGGCAGAACCTGCTTGAGCCTTTCGATGTCCTCTCGAACGAGGTTAAAGTCTTTCGACAGAAGGGTCTTTCGAACATCTTCGATCGCTCCGATGCCTCGATCGATTCGATCGATCGCCTGCTGGGTCTGAGGTCCACGTTGGAGCGACCGCTCCTTTTTGCCCGTTGCCGCGTCGGTCTGGATGGGGCTTTGTTCGAGCAACTTGGTGTTCTCGTTGCCGATTTCATCGCGAAGGTCAGCAACCTTGTTTCGTTGATCTTTCAGCTCCGTGCTGATCAAATTGAATTGATCGAGCGTCGGATCCTTAATCTCAATACAGACATAGGGAGGTAGCCCTAATGTCCCTTTGAAGTTGTCGAGTGTTTGCTCGTAGTTGAATTTCTGCTGCAGCAAACTCGCTTGAGCAGAGATCAAAGCTTGCCGAGCTTGGGCCACCTGCAACTGCTGACCGGGAATCGTATCTTGAGTCGGGGGAATGATCGTCAATTGCTCTCGAAGCGTGTCCTCGAAACGGGCCAAGTTGTCACGCAAACGAGCGACGTTCTCCTCGGCATTGCGGATCTGTAGTTGGTTTTGAACCAACCCCAAAAAACCGCCGACTTGAGGAACCGCTCCGCCTCCACCAAAGCCCGCACCACCTCCGGCGTTGTTTTGCACATTCCCAACGGTACCAAAACCACCTCCAAGACCGGTAAAGCCTTGCAAGCCAGCACCACCGAAAAGACCACCCCGACGCGTCGGTCCTGCTTCCGCTTGGCGGCCAACAGTCACCGTGGTGTAAAAGCCCGTTCGATATCGCTCGAAAGCCCGAACGTTGTAGAGCAACGTTCGCTCTGCAAGAGTCAATCGCTCCATGATCACATCGCGACCTGCTCCACGAAGCAGCGGTTGTACAAAACTGAAATCGATCAGCGAATTGGCCGACTGACTATTCGGTCCGGCCACTTGCCAAGTCAACGTGTTGGCAAAGCCAACGATCAAGTCTGCACCGGTGGTGAATTGACGTCGAAGAGCCAATCCGCGAGGCCCACGCGAAAAGGCACTGTTGGAGAAAGTGGAACTCGAATTCCCACCTGCCCCACGCCGCAGCGCACCATCGGCCGTGTAGATCGATCCGTAGCCGGCAAACAACTGATTGCTAAGCAGGAATCGCTCCGTACTGACGTCCAGTGCGGATAAGTAAAGCGTTTCAATTTCAGCTTGATAATTCGTATTGTGAAGCGTTGCGACTCGAACCGCTGTGTCGGCATCGAGCACTAAAACTCCACGCTCGTCCAAAGGCAAATACTGCCACCAAACAGGATTCTCAGCCGTGTTGGTATGCCCATTGACATCCCACAGCGGATAATGCTTCTTGCCATTGACCAACCGCATGTACTGGTGGGCTACCTGATCGTCTTCAGGCATGGGTGGACGATCCGGATTGAACGGGTCGAACATCCGAGACGCACGGTTCATCTGCACATCAGGAATCGCTGGCATCGCCGAATCGCAAACCTTCTCGTCGATCAAATTGCGAACTTCCTCGTCGGCCTTCGTTCGGTAGTGGGCTCGGTTGCAACCCGAGAGTGCTGCTGGAATCCAGGGAAACACCAAAGCCGAAATGCAAGCATTGCGGATAAGTGCTTTCAAATGATCCCGCTTAACTTTTGCGCCGTTCATCGGATACCTATTGGTTTGAGGCAAGACACTCAATCGTCTGATCGACTAGGGCGGGGCGTGCGGATAAGGCGGACTGTTTGGATTTGGTAAAATTTTCCGGCTGGGTTGAGTTTCTCGTTGCTGTCGTCGAAATGTCGCTTGACGTCGAGATTGCGCATTTTGTACAAGTCCCGCATTATGAAACTTGCGGTGATGATCCCGAACTGGGTAGGTGATGCCTGCATGGCGACTCCGGCCCTACGCGCATTGCGGAGCGAACTTCCACCCCAGAGCGTTATCACTTGGGTGGCTCGTCCTGGTCCATTGGCAGTTCTAAAAGGTTTGCCTTGGGCCGACCAATTCGTTTGTTACAAACCCCGGGCCTCGGCAGGCTCGAAACTTCCAAGCGGACAACCGATCTTGAATCGAAGGGGCTTGGTGCATCAGTTGCGCCAAGAGCGGTTCGATGCGATCCTCTATTTGACCAATAGTTTATCGACCGCACTCCTAGGTGCACTGGCTCGCATCCCCCGTCGCATTGGTTACGCGCGGGACTGGAGGTCATGGCTCCTTAGCGATGCGATTTCGGTTCGCTCGGGGCTTAAGGATGCTCGCAAGGATCCATGCATCGATAATTACTTGCGACTGGTTGAGTCGATGGGTTGCCAGGCTCTCGATAAACGCACAGAGCTTGCCCTCGAGCCTGCCGATGAGGCGTTGGCAATCGAGTGCCTTGAGTCGCTTGGTCTGAGCCCACATCAAGAACTGCTTGTGATCAATACGGGTGCGGCGACAGCACCGACGAAACGTTGGCCCATCGAGCAAGCTGCAAAAACGGCATCGGAGCTCGCGAACCAATTGGATCTATCGGTATTAATCCACTGCGGTCCAGCCGAACGAGACAATGCCAACGCGATTGAGAAACTTGCCGATCACCCTCGAGTCAAAAGCATGGGTTCATTCAAGGAGCTCCCATTGGGCTTGAGCAAAGCTCTCATCGCTCGATCGCGATTGGTCATTTCAACCGACTCAGGACCTCGCCACATCGCCGTAGCGATGAATAAGCCTGTTGTCTCCTTGTTTGGATCGATCGATCCTGGGTTAACCCGAAGCTACAATTTTCCCGAAACGATCCTTACCCTGGGCTTGGCCTGCCAACCATGTGGATCTTACGACTGTCGATTTAAACATGCAAACTGCATGAATCATTTGGATTCAGACCGAGTTGTCCGCGCGGCCAAGTCGGCCTATCGGCAGTCGGATTTCTCGCAGCACCAATTACAAAATATTCGCTAAACCAAACTACCGGTCGAGATTGAAAAATGCTTCGTCGATCCATCGCACTTGCTTGTGTTCTTGCCTTCGGCATTTTGCTAGGCTGGGGATTTCACAGCCGATTCGATACTCCTAGCGCCCAAGCTAGCCCACAGGCTCCGCTGGTCGGACCTGCTGCTCCGATTGCTCAAGGCCAATATGCCAGTCCCCAGCCACCAGCAAATCCTGCAGGGATCCAACTCTCAGACGGCTTTGTCGCTAGTTCCACCGAGGAAGCGATCCATGTGAGTCTCTACGAGGCGGTCAATCGCGGTGTGGTGAATATTTCGACGCGCTCCATACGACCCGAAGCCTTCTTGCTGGTCGCTGAGATCGAAGGCAATGGCAGCGGTTCGGTGATCGATCACCAGGGACACATTTTGACAAACTTTCACGTGATCGAAGGAGCACGCAACATCAATGTGACCCTGTTTAACGGGGAGTCGTTTCAAGCTGAATTGGTCGGCCAGGATCCGGATAATGATATCGCTGTCCTGCGCATCAATGCGCCCGCAGAGTTGCTGTTTCCAATCCGTTGGGGAGACTCTAGTCAACTGCGTGTCGGGCAACATATCGTGGCCATCGGAAACCCATTCGGTTTCGAACGAACCATGAGCACTGGGATCATCTCAAGCCTCAATCGGCAAATCACTTCTCGCACTCGACGGACCATCCGATCTGTGATTCAGATCGATGCGGCCTTGAACCAAGGCAACTCTGGTGGCCCACTCCTGAACGCTCGTGGAGAACTCATCGGGATGAATACTGCGATCGCGACGCGTAGCGGTGACAACGCTGGGATCGGATTTGCCATCCCTGTGAACACCATGAGCCGAGTCGTTCCGCAACTCATCAGCACCGGTCGTGTGGCACGACCCACCATCGGCATCTTGCAAGTCTTTGAAACCGAAAACGGGTTGCTGGTGGTCAACATGACTCCCAACGGCCCGGCAGAAAACGCTGGCCTTAAAGGCTCGAGCATCCAGCGACGCAAAGTTCGCTCGGTGCTGGGGGCGATCGAACAAGAAACCGTCGATCATAGCCAAGCCGACTTGATCATCGCTATCGATGACACGAAGGTCAAACAGGCCGACGACTTGCTCAGCGTCATCGAGACAAAACGAGCCGGTGAAGTCGTGCGACTGACCATTGTGCGGTCAGGCAAAGCGCTCTCGTTACCCGTTACATTAGGATCCGGCGAATGATCCCTTGGCAACGCGTTGAATCGGCCGATGCGGTGATCTTCGATTGCGATGGAACCTTGGTCGATTCCATGCCCATCCATTTTTTAGCTTGGAACCGAACCATGACCGAGGTCGGGATCGAGCTACCCGAGGACCGCTTCTACGCCATGGGTGGGATTCCCACTCATCGCATCATCGAAATGCTCGCCCACGAACAGAAGGTTTTGGTCGATGCCCATGCGACAGCCCAACGTAAAGAAGAAGCATTCTTCGAGCTTATCCATATGCTCGAACCGATCCATATCATTGTGGAAGTCGCCGAGAAACTCCGTGGCTTAAAACCGATCGCAGTGGCCAGTGGCGGCAGCCGTCATGGGATCGAAAAGCAACTCCGTCACGTTGGCATCCTCGATTGGTTCGACACGATCGTGTGTGCCGAGGACACCACGCGGCACAAGCCTGATCCCGATGTGTTTTTGGAAAGCGCTCGTCGTTTAGGTGTTGCTCCCGAGAAATGCTTGGTCTTCGAAGACGCCGAACTTGGAATCGAAGCGGCAAAGCGGGCTGGGATGGATTGGTTGGATGTGAGAAACTATTTTGAATCCAAACGTATTGCTTTGCCCTGATCGCCTGACTTTCTTCACATCCACCTCGCCAAATGATTCAAGCACGCTGGCTTTGGTTTGCAATTGCGATCCTCATGCTCGTGGCCGCTTGGCCGATCTCCGAGCGACTCTCACTGGATCGTTCTTTGGAACGGATGTTTCCCAAAAATGATTCGGATCGAATCGAGTTCCAGCGGGTCGAGCAGCGATTCGGTGTTTCTCAGTTCTTGGTCTTCGCTTATCGCGATGAGGAATTATGGGCTCAGGATGGTTCGGGGATCGACCGAGCTATGCAATGGAGAAAACAGATCGAGCAAACCCCTGGGGTGGCTTATGCACTGGATCTCTCGCGAGTTGACGAGATGCTCACGACCTTGCGGGGCCCTAGCGGATTTTTGGGCGCTCTTGCTGGTGTGAAAAACAAACGACCGCTTCTGGACTCAAGCAACAACCTTGCTCGACAATACCGAGATCTATTCACCGGACAGACCCACGCGGCCGATACCGACTTGGTCGCCATCGGCGTGCTGCTCGACAAGGCTCGATCCGATGAAATAAAACCTGAGAGAACTCTCGCTGAGCTTAGAGGTCTTGCCAACAGTGCACCGGGTGGACTTCTCGTTGGCCATGTGGCGATGGTTGACGAAGGCTTTCGTGAGATTGAGCTCGACGGGAATCGACTGGGGATCTACTCGACGATCAGCTTGACAGCATTGATGCTACTTGGTTTCCGATCGATCCGTTGGACTTTGATTGTCGTGGCCGTTGTGCAATGGTCGTTGGTCATAACCCGAGCGATCCTGGTCCTGCTCGATTGGGAGTTGACGATGGTCTCCTCGATGCTCTCTTCGATTGTGATGGTCGTCGGAGTGGCAACCACGCTTCACTGGATGTTTGGTTATCAGAAAGAGTATGACGCAAGATCCAGTCAAATCGATCCACGCATTCGAGCACGAGACGCGCTGAGTGCATCGATGAATACCTTATGGCAACCGATCCTCTGGGCCGTGATTACCGATGCGATTGGTTTTGCATCGTTGGCTTTATCAAGAGTTGGACCGGTGCAGGACTACGGTTGCATGATGGCAATCGCATGTGGAGTGGTACTGCTCGGGATCTTTTGGTTAGTCCCAACTTTGGCGCTGCTTCCCCTTGGATGGTTACCCCTGGGGATGGATTCTGGATATGCGCTTGGAAGCGTCCCGGGCGAAACATGGATTCGCCGCTTGCTTGGGCGTTTGCTCGATACGGTTTGTAAAAACCGCGTGGCAGTCATTGCAACAGCCTTGATCCTGCTGCTCCTTGGACTCATGGGTTCTATTCGTCTTCAAGTCGAGACAGACTTTTTGAAGAACTTCCAAGCAAACTCGCCGATCGCCCAAGCTTATCGCGCCGTCGAGACTGAGCTCGGTGGAGCCGGAATCTGGGACGTCATGGTGCCTGCACCTATGCCGATTACTGAGGAATACTTTGACCGCGTCGTTCAGATGGAAAAGGAACTTCTTGGAATCGAGGTTCCTGCCAAGGATCCAGGGGGAGAACGTTTGAGTCTTACTAGTGCTTTGAGTCTAGCGGATACCGATCGCGTGGCTCGAAATGCGAGTGTCTTGCGGATGGTGCCGATCGAAGCTCGCTTGTTAGGCATGAAACAAACGATGGGTAAGTTCTTTGAAACACTTTTGAGCGAGAGTTCCAGCACGGATCCATCGCGAGCCAAGCGAGCCTTGCGAGTGATGCTTCGCTCTAAAGAACGGAGCGACTCGGAACAAAAGATGGAGCTCATCAGGCAAGTTAGGAAAGTTGTCGAACGCTACAGTGCTGAGTTTGGAAGTTCCTCGACCAACGATACGGCCGTTACTGGTTATTACGTGCTGCTGACCAAGCTTGTCGAGCATGTGGTTGCCGATCAATGGAAGTCATTCTTGGTCGCCGCTCTGGGGATTGGGTTTGCGATGACGATCGCGCTTCGTTCTTTCAAACTCGCTTTGGTGGCCATGGTACCAGCGATCCTACCTAGTTTGGTGGTTTTAGGCGTCCTTGGATTGCTGGGTATTCGCATGAACCTTGGAGCAGCCATGATCGCTGCAGTGTCGATGGGTTTGGGAGTCGACTCATCGCTTCATTATTTGTTCAGATATCGGCAAGAGCGTGCATCGAGTGTCATCGAAGCGTTGCGTTGTTCGCAGGGCGAGACAGGGATGGCGGTCCTCATGGCAACCCTTGCTTTGGTATTGGGATTTGGTTCGATGGCCTCTAGCGATTTCTTGCCGACGGTCGCTTTTGGGACTTTGGCCGCATGGACTATGCTCGGAGGGTTGATCGGAAATCTGTGTCTTTTGCCTGCGTTGGTGACGTGGCTCGAAGGGCCAGAGTCCAAGCGTGCCCGGGCCGAGCATGCGACAGAATGAGACACCCAAGATTCCTTGCTTTGTGGGGATTTCGAACCGATGATTGATTGAGCGACATTCCCACACCGCAAGCAATCGAAAACATGTCTGCAAATATTGATCCGCACAGTCCGTTGATCCCGGCCCAAGAAATGGTTTTGCCGACTCTGCAAGGGGATGGCAAGCGGCGGTGGCTCAATCCTGCCTTGGCCACGGGCAAGTACTGGCAGCGACGCAGGCTGCTTGCCTATGCTTTGATTGCATTTTTTGTCACTTTGCCCCATCTGCGATTGGTTGGCAAGCCGGTCGTGCTATTGGATATTGTTTCGCGAGAATTTACTTTTTTGGGCCACACGTTCTATCCGACCGATTCAGGGCTGTTGTTGCTGGTGCTGTTGACTGTGTTTTTCTCGATCATGTTCATTACAGCAGTCGGAGGACGTGTATGGTGCGGATGGGGATGTCCACAGACGGTCTATTTGGAGTTTCTGTTCCGACCGATTGATCGGTTGTTTGCTGGTACGGTTGGAAAGGGAGGTAAGCCCCGTAAATCGCTCGATGCGGCGCTTCAGCTAGGACGGTTTGCGGTTTATTTGGTTTGCAGCATGTTCTTAGCCCATACCTTTTTGAGTTATTTCATCGGTACCGATCGGCTTGCTCAGTGGATGCGTTTGTATCCGTGGCAACATCCTACGGCTTTTGGCATCATGGCCGGTGCGACGGCTGGTCTGATGTATAATTTCATGTTCTTCCGAGAGCAACTCTGCATGGTGGCTTGTCCCTACGGACGCCTTCAATCGGTGATGTTAGACAGGCGCAGTCTGATCGTCACCTATGACATCCATCGAGGTGAGCCCAGGCATAAGGGGAAGGCCATTGGCGAATCGAAAGTCGGTGACTGTATCGATTGTGGACATTGCACATCGGTTTGCCCAACTGGGATCGACATTCGCAATGGACTTCAAATGGAATGCATTCACTGCACTCAGTGCATCGATGCATGCGATGCGGTCATGGGTCGGATTGGCAAGCCTCAGGGGTTGATTCGATACTCGAGCCAAGACGCGCTTTCGGGCAAGCAGCATTCATGGATCCGTGCAAGAACGCTGATCTACCCGGCGCTGGCACTTGTAACGAGCGCACTTTTCTTGATGTTGCTTACGACGAAATTCGCATTCGATGCGAGGATCCTCTCTGCGCCCGGGGCTCCTTACGCGGTCACAGCTACACGCGATTTGCAGAACAATTTCCGCATCCGGCTCAGGAACCGTTCGAATCAAGAAGAGACATATTCGATTCGAATGCTCTTGCCCACGGGTGCATCGGTGCAGTGGAGCGACGCGGCCCCGACGCTCAAGCCCAACGAATCGAAGCTTGTTCCGATCATGATCAATGCACCGTTAGGAATTACCGCCGCCAATCATGGCAGCGTCCAAGCGACGGTAGAGATTACCGACCAATCGGGTCACTCGCGTGAAATCCAACTGCGAATCCTCGGCCCGGGATAAACCCTGTCCGAACCCGATGCAGCCGCCAAAGGCGGTGGTTTTTTGGACACGATTGCCAGTGTAGACAAGAATGACTGCATTGACGTTGTTGACCCAGGAGGCCATACTCTTTCGCGGCAGTACGTGGCACCTAGGAACCCTTTGGCGAGTATGGCAATGGACGGCGAAGATTTCGAGCTTGTGATCAAAAACCAATCCGACACGGGGCTTCAAGCGATCCTCATTTATGAGGGGCAAAGTGAGCCTTTTGCGTTTTTCTTTGCCCATCAAGTCACCGAGCAGTCCTATGCAGGAACCTTGGTATTCCTCGATCAGGCCAGTTCGCTCGATGAACTGCCTTGGGAACAGACCGTCTTGAACGTCGCAGGGATTCTCGATGCGAACCTGAGCGTTCAGCTATTGGATGTGGAGGTACAGAGTCGCTTCGACCCGAAGCAGATCGCTCAACCGCAGATGAGGCACAATCGCATCTCGCGTTCGACGGTCGATTACGAGAGCTACGAATTGCAGATTGAGGGTGTCGAGACAAGTGTTTTTGAGCAGGCTGAGCAAGCCGGCGAGACTCCCAGCGATGATGCTTATTGGCCAGTTGCTAAAGTCGAGTGCGTTATGGACGCCGACCCGCCTGTCATTGCGGTATTGATCCAGGACGAAGACTTGTGCACCGACGAGCACACCCAACACTTTGTCAACTGGCTAGCAAACGCAGTGCAGTTTCCAAAAGAGATTCAGGTGACCGTTTGCATGCCTGCCCGAAGTCTTGGGCGAGCTGAACTCGAAAAGCCTGATCCGTCATAAGCCAAGGTCCTTCGCACTCGACGACGTTGTGCCCGTCGAAGGATTGAAGTCTATGCAAAGAATTCAACTCGAAGATGGCGGATTGATTCTCTTTGACGAATGCTTTTTCGAGCCGGATGTTGCCCAGGGCTATTTCAAGGCGATCGAATCGGAGTGCCAATGGGAGCAAAAGCCTGGGATCTTTGGTCATATGCAACCCCGGCTAATCGCCTCTTGTGGTGATCCCGGGGTGAGTTACAAGTACTCAGGCGTGGTGAATGTCGCTTCGGATTGGACAGCGACTTTGCTCCAGATCAAGACTCAAATCGAGGCTGTTTGTATCGATGGTCAGCAAGCTCTCTATAACTACTGCTTGCTGAATCTCTATCGAAACGGCCAAGACAGCATGGGTTGGCATGCAGACGACGAACCCGAGATGGGACATGTCATTGGCTCGGTCTCGCTCGGAGCACCGCGTAAATTCAGAATCAGACACAATGCAAGCCGACGGACCGAGGATTTCGTCTTGGGTCACGGTTCGCTATTGATCATGGCAGGCAATATGCAGCAGCACTGGCAGCACGAGGTTCCCAAGACCAAGCGACCTGTCGGCAAGCGGATCAATCTGACTTACCGAATGATCCATCAGTGGATATAGTCGCTACAGCGATTGTTTTGATCCTGGCTGTTGCGTGCTCCTGCTCCTGCTCCTGCTCCTGCTCGAAGGTAAACATTCGGATGTCGTCGATCTATCGGGCCAAATACTGGGGTTCCAGGTTTCTTGAAAAGACGATCGCCTTGAATCGATTCAAGCGTTTTCGAGTACGAATGGATCCAGTGGCATCCATTCCCAGCCACGATAGTTCCCTAAGCCCCCCTCCATTTGAGCAACCGATTTCTTTAGCGTTGGGAAGCCTTGCTTGTAGCTGTTGGCGATTTGAGTTGCTCGATGCGAGCTCGGTACTGCTTGGCCAAATCCACTTGGCCAATTTCCTGATAAGCCTCCGCGATTTTCTCAAGCGTAGGGATCGGACTTGTTGAGTTCCGAAGCGATCTTTCAAATTCTGCGATTGCCTCGGTCCAACGCTTTTGCTTGGTAAGAATCAATCCGAGGGTGTCTCGATAAGATCCCGAGGTGGGAACCAGTTCGACGGCTCTGAGGGCTTGTTTTTCAGCTCTCTGCAAATCCTCAACAGACGCATCGATGCGATCGGCCTGTAGCCATGCCAAGTTGTTTAGCGCTGGATGAAAATCGGGATATTTACCAACAAGATCCGACAGCCATTCGACCGCTTTGGTTCGATCCCCTTGGGAGAGCCAAAGATTCGTTTTAGCGAATAGTAGTTCCGGCGTGTATTCCGACTTGAGTAGCAGGGTATCGATTTTCCCTAGGAGCTGATTTTCGATAGGCTGTGCCTTTGGATCGGCACAAAGTTGCGAGAGAGCTTCAAAGGCCAAACGATTTTTCGGGTTCCACTCGATGGCTTGTTGCAAATGACTCCACTGCTGGTCGACAGCGCTCTGAAGGTTTCTGTGTTTCTGATATTTCATCAAATAAACATCGCAGATCCCTTCAGAGAAACGCAGGTCGTTGGTGAGACTCCATCCAGTTTTCATGCTTTCGATGGCTGAATCGAATTCCCCCAGTCGCCCCAGTGCGGTTGCATAGCGTAGGCGAGCCTCGGCGTCAGCAGGGTTCTGGCCGACAAGTCTTTCGAAAACTTGTGCGGCGCGGCTCAACGCATTTCTCGCGGAATTCAAGTCGCCTCGACCAAGGAGGATCTCGGCGAGTGCAAACCAGTACTCCGGAGCGCTTTGAGCGAGCTTGGTCAGTTCGCTCGATGCCTGCTCGATCTGTCCAGTAGCGATGTAGTATTGGCTTCGCACTCGTTGCAAGGGAATATCTTCCAGGTTGCTCGACTGCTGTAGATGCCAACCCAGAGCCTTGAGCCCCAGAGCATCGATGGGCTCTTGCCCCAGAATTCGAGCATAGGAAAGAGCTCTGGCTCGGTGCGCTTTCGAAAAACCTTGCGTATCCTCCGGAGCCAATCGTTCCACAATACGATCGGAGATCGGGGCACTCAACTCTGGACCTACCTCGGCCAGTTGCCGAGCCAGTTCAAAGCGGTCTTCGGATCCGAAGACCGCCGAGTCGGAAAGAACCCGATGTCCGATTCGCATCAGTTGACCTGCGGGCGATGAGCGATCGAAAGCTTCGAGGCGTTTGCGGTACTGCTTTTGAATCGATGCCGAAGAGGCACCAGCGACGACAGCTAACCCCAAAATAGCAATCGCGAAAAAAACCGACGGGATCGATCGTATGAAAAGCTTGCGACGATTCTGATACACCGCCGGAACGGATGCATCGGGATCCTTCCTAAGCCAATACTCGTAAAAATAGACAAATGGCTCGGTGAGTTGGCGAGCAAACCGGAAGAGAAACTTCTTTAACCAAGTAAATACAAACACCGGGCGTTCACCAAAAAGCAACTTGTTAGAATCATCTAAGCGGTCTTCGATTATAGTTCGCTGAAGCTACAATATCCAAATACTTTCTTCTTCAAATTTTTACCAACAGGAACAGTCCATGGCTCGAGACACACTGTTTTTACTTAAAGAGGATTTTCCAGACGGACCAGGAGCACCCTACTACTGCCCTGACTGCGCCCAAATCACCGGAGTGCTTGCCTATTTCCCCAAGCTTCGTTACCAAGTCGACATTCGATACGTGGATTTTGCCAAGCCTCGCAAAGAGATCGTCGCAATTCTCTCCGAGCAACATCAAGGTTGTCCCGTGCTGATTCTCGATCAACCTCCGGCCATGGACGCCCTGGCCTACATGACCGGACAGATCAACGGCAAGAGCTTTATCTCCGGCGCCAAAGCCATCGGTAATTATTGGGCTTACAAATACGGTATCTCTCGACCGCACTAAACCCTATTTACTCGCCAAAGCATGCAACAGTACCTTTGTCGGTCAGGGCGATGATCTTGCCCTGACCCACTGCGCACGAGGCGAGCAACTGACCGCTGAGTTGATAGCTCCAAACCTCTGTGCCATCGAGGACATTCAACGCATAGAGGTTTCCATCGAGACCTCCAACCCAAACCCTGCCATCGCAGATGACCGGCGAAGCATCGCAGCGCTTCCGAACGACAGCCTCCCAGGCGAGTTTTCCATCCGCAAGATCGATACCCAAGACACGTCGATTGCGCGTCGTGATAACGGCAAGCTTTTTGGCTTGATTCTCACCCACAGTAAAAATCGCAGGACTGGATCGAATCTCCTGCGCTCGTTCGGCATCTGCGAAACTCCATTTTTTCTCATTGCTCGAAACATCGTAGGCCAGCACCTGACCAGACTGAGTCGGTACCACCGCCAACGAACCGACCACCGCTGGTGTCGAACCGCTAGGACCCTCCAAAGGCAAGCCATCGCCTTGGGCTATCCCCTGCTTTAAATCGATTTTGTGAAGCCTGCCGTCGCAACCTCCTAGGAGCGCCGTTTGCTGCCAAATCGTAGGTGCCGATCGCAATTGATCCCCAGTCGAGTACTCCCAAACCTTGCTACCATCTTGCAACTTAAAAGCAAACAGCACACCCCCTTCGCTACTGATGAGCACGAGGTCGTCGAAGAAGTTCGCTCCGCTAGCCATCGCTTGCATCACGTCGGCCTCCCAGAGTACCTTGCCCTCTTTGGCATCCAAGCAGTAGACGTGTCCATCGTAATCGCCCAGAACAAGCTTGCCATCTCGCAGCGCCAACGAAGCGACAAACCCGTTCTTAAAGGATTGCTTCCAAACCTCAGAACCATCCGAAAGGTTTAGGCAGTAGACGTTGCCTTCGACATCGGCCAACCAGCACTTTTCTTGGGCGATGACCGGCGTGCCTTCAAAACCCGATTTGTCCCAAGTCTTCTCCCAGAGCAGTTTGGGTTCTTTGGGCAATTTCCCGGGCGAGAAACCACTTGAACCGGCATCTGCCCGGCTGACGAGCCATTCCTGAGCCGATGCGTTTTGGCCAAGCCCCTGAAAAACAAGCACCATCACCAGCAAGAGCAGTCGAAGGACCTTGTAGGAGCAAAAACGTATGGATGTCATCTTTAGTTTATAAAAAAAGGATCCGGGAGAACTAGCCTCTCGGATCCATTGTAGTAGGTTTGGTCAAGACACAAAACCTCCGCCTTTGTGCTGGGATTGCTCCGGGCGCCCTCAGCACAAAAGCGTGCGAAATTATTGTTTGCCTTGCTGTGAGGTAACCGCTTCCATGACTCTTTCGAGGTTGAAGCTACCTGGCTTTTGGCGAGGAGGAAATTCTCGGAAGCTTTGGAGCCAATTGCCGACATAGCCGGCGGCTGGAGCGATCATGAACATATGTTCGAGATACCAGCGTTGGTAGTCCATTCCGATGTCTTGAGCCAACTCGAATGGATCCATTCGGAGGTTGACCAAAGTCGGTGCTCGAAGCACTTCGAATGGCTCTTGCCAAACATGCATGCCGTGAGCCTTTTGAACCAAGAAGGTTGCTTTCCAGTTTCCGTAGCGAAGAGCGGCCACACTGCCGTCATCGGTCCAGTAAATGAATTCTTTGCGAGGCCAAGGAGCTTCGCCCTTGAGGGCAGGAGCAAGGTCGTAACCGTCGAGGTGAACTTTGTACTCGCGGTCACCGATCTTTCGACCCTTAAGCAAATCCTCTTTGACGGTCTTGTCACCGGCAGCGGTGACGAAGGTCGCGAGCATGTCTTCGTGAGCACCGATGTCATTGACGATCGTACCAGGCTTGATCACGCCAGGCCAACGGATCATGCATGGCACGCGATAACCACCTTCCCATTGGGTGTTCTTTTCACCGCGGAACATGGTCGTACCACCGTCGGGCCAAGTAAAGGCTTCGGCACCGTTGTCGGTCGAATACATCACGATGGTGTTTTGATCCAAACCGAGTTCCTTGAGCTTATCGAGCAGGATACCGATTTGGCGATCGTGTTCGACCATACCATCGGCGTAGATTCCCAAGCCAGTTTTGCCAGCAACACCATCCTTCAGGTGGGTGAAGATGTGCATCTTGGTCGAGTTCCACCACATGAAGAACGGCTTGTTGGACTTCTTGGCCCGTTCCATGAAGTCCATAGCCTTGGTGTTGACCTCTTCGTCAATCGTTTCCATCCGCTTACGGGTCAAAGGCCCGGTGTCTTCGATACGGCCATCTGCAAAGCTGTGGATAACACCGCGAGGACCAAACTTCTTCTTGAACTCGGCATCCTTCGGATAATCTGGATGCTCGGGTTCTTCTTCGGCGTTCAAGTGGTAGAGGTTACCGAAGAACTCGTCAAAGCCGTGGGCTGTCGGAAGCATCTCGTCGCGATCACCCAAGTGGTTCTTACCGAACTGTCCGGTGACGTAGCCTTGAGCCTTGAGCAACGTTGCGATCGTTGGATCTTCCTTGCGCATCCCTTCTGGTGCCCCTGGCAATCCAACCTTGGTCAGACCGGTTCGGATAGGGGATTGTCCCGTGATGAATGCTGCGCGACCGGCGGTGCAGCTTTGCTGTCCGTACCAGTCGGTAAATAACGCACCTTCCTTGCCGATGCGGTCGATGTTTGGGGTTTTATAGCCCATCATCCCGAGGTTGTAGGCGCTGACATTAAACTGACCAATGTCGTCACCCCAAATCACTAGGATATTGGGTTTGCTCTGCTGAGCGTGCGATGGTGCCTGCAAAGAGGCCAGGAGGCAGCAAGCAACTGCCATCCATCGAATTAGACTTGAGATCGATTTCATGGAGGTCCATCCTAAGTTAAGCGATGAAATTGGAATCTACGAATGCCGACAAGATGTTCGGATTAAGTTGCGAATTATGACGCGCAACGTCAAAACCACAAGCCGTATAAGTACATCTACTCTGGCCAAAACCCGCTAATTCCTGGGAATGAAATGGCTGTGCTGTTAGCGTTACTGAGAATCCTTCGTCCTGAGGTTCTCGAACCAGTAAAGCCCGGACTTTCCAGGGGCGACGATATCGATATCGCCATCGTTGTCCATATCGCGAACAGCCATTTGAAGCCCCGTTCCAGCCGATCCTGTCCTAAAGTCTTTCAAAGCGTCTCGTTTCTCGGGGTCTAGTGGAGCAGCAGGAGCAGGCTGACCAAGGTAGACAGTGGTCTTGATCCATTTGGCGCTCTTGCGATCGAAGTCAAACACATAGATGCATGGCTCGGCTGTCGCTCCAGCTTCACTCTCATGCGCATAGATTCGTTTTCCGGTGACAAACTCCAATTGACCATCGCCATCAAAGTCGGCCAAATGGAGCGTGTGGACTTGAGAGAAACTCGTATCGATTGGCTCTTTGGTCCAAGTCCGCTTGCCATCGACGGTCGATTGCTTAAGCCAATGCAGACCGAAGTCGTGCCCCATTCCCCATACGATGTCGGTTTGACCATCTCCGTCGAAGTCATGGCCGATGATCTCGATGCTGGCGGCTCCGAGTTGGAACTCTTGATGAAAGGGCCAATCGCTATCTGAGTTTGCCGGTTGCTCGTACCAACCTTGGGGGGTGATGATATCGATTCGTCCATCGGAGTTCACATCGCCATGTCCAAGTCCATGTCCAGCACCTTGAGGCGCGAGCCTTCGAGGTTTCCACTCGACACTGGGCTTCTGACGAACAAGCTCGTAATAGAGAACTTGACCACCGACGTTTGGCATGAATACCGGTTTGCCTGTCTTGAACAGATCGACCAGATAACCAGTCTCCATCGATCCGGGTTGATCGATCGGGTGCGTGACCCAAGGTTTCTTCGGATCGCCTGGATGCTCGATCCACGAAATGGTTTTCGAGAAGTACGCGCAGGTGACGATATCGATATTTCCATCGCCGTTGACATCCAAAGGTGCATCTGCGAAGTCTTCGTGGTAGTGGGGATTGCTACCGCGAGGCACTTCGCGAACTTGATGCTGCTCCCAATCGGGTGCCGCGTACCAGGAATCACCGCAGAAAACATCGAGTTTGCCATCGTTGTTGAAATCTGCCACACCGACGGCTTCGAAGGGTGAGAGGGGATTGATGTTGTGTTTCTTCCATGCCGATGGGGGTTCTTGCGAACGTCCAATTGCACACGTGAGTGCAAGTATTTGCAGAGCCATCAGGCACGCCAGATTAGCTTTCATGAATGGTGTCTCGTTTCGTTCAGTTCCTAGGGGATTTTCGTGGACAGATTGATTTTTTTAAGGGTTTTCAATGCCGTGCTCGTGCTTGTAATCGAAGAGGGCTGGCATATGCGAAAGGGCATTTAACCACGAACCTCATTTTCATTCCACTAGGCAATCCCTACCATCCGAGCACGAGTAGGAGCTAGCAACCAGGTCGCGCTAGCGATTGCTAGAACCAGAACTCCAATAAGCGGGAACAAAAGACCAAGGATCCCGATGGCGACCCACACCCAACGGCTCTTTGGCAACGCACGTGTAGGAAGCACCTTCATCAACGACACCGCTTGGCCTGTTGCCAAGAGCTGTTTGCGTCTTCTTGCAAGGGTCATCGCGCAGGCACTCATTGGTAACAGAGCGATCACAATCAAAACGACCATCCACAGGATCTTCGTCCAAACCCCTCCAAAGGATCCGGTGTGGAGCGAATAACTCCATTTGTTCCAGCGAGCCTGCCAACCAAGATCTCCGTAGTCATAGCGTGCCAGAAGCTCATGATCATGGGCATCAAGATAGAGTGTCTGCGTCATGCTCGGTGGATAATCCCCACCCGATTCGATCATCACAGTTCCGGTTGATGCAGCTAACCTCTGGACAGAAATCCGCTGCCACGAAAGTCCATGCTTGCTGGCAGAACGCAAGGCTTGGCCAAGCTCCAGTGGCGTTAGATCCGTACTACCGGCTTTCTTGCCCTTGGGCGCATCGAGCAAGTAATCGTATTGACCGGTGGCTCTTGCAAGTCCATGGTAGAGAGTCCCATAGACTTCGGAATAGTGAAGCCCATTCCAAGCGATCGTAACGATCGCGATGGCCGATAGCATGCCTGCCGTAACATGGAACTTACGGAGCAACAAAAACACAGATGCTTCCTTCGTAGATTCCGGTTTACCTAATCCCGAATCTTTATTTCGAAACCACAATAAAACTCCCAAGAGCGTCGTGGCAATCAACCAAGTCGCGGTGAATTCCACGAGCAATCTTCCAAACCAGCCCATGTAAAGCGTGCGATGAAATAGCGTTGTGCTTATAAAAAGATCATTATCGTTTGGCTCCTGCGTGTTGGCACCTTGTGCCGACTCGGGACTTGGATAGAGCTCCCCGGTGTTTGTGTTGACGTAATAGCGTTGCTGTGGCCAAGGCTTATTCTTGGGTGCGACCAAGACGCTCGGAAAACGCCCCTTGCGATTCTCTAGCTCGACTCGCCAAACGACCAACTCGGGCCCAAGCTTCTGCTGAACCATTGGGAGAATTTTGTCATAGTAGTCTTGGCTAAGACTCTGCTCAAATTTACTTTTCTGCCATTGCGAATCGGCAAGTTGTGTTGGATAGAGACGAAGTAAAATCTCATCCTCAAAAAGCAGGATGCCGCCGGTGATGCACATGAGCAAAAGAATCGGAGTGATCAGAACCCCAATCCAAAAATGCCAATAGAGCAAAAAAAGCCGATCGCTGATGGACGACTTATTTCTCGGATAGACCATCTTCCATCATCATATTAAAGACCTGAGAGACACTCTTATCAAATGGTTCTGTCGAGGTCTTGTACTTCTCGCACACGCCCAGGACCCGACGATGAAACTCTCGGATTTGATCATCGGTGACGTCCTTGCGCAAACTCAGTCGACCCGATCGCGGTTCCTTGAGCCCTAAACCCTGGAATGCAAACTCCATCTCGGTCATCGACAGCTTGCCCTCACTGGCGCATCGGAGCCAACGATCGCAGGTCTTTTGGATATCCTCTTTCTCTTCGTCGGTAAAACCTTTGGACTCTTTGACATACCTGAGCACATCCTCGACGACACCCCATTGCAAGATCGTCGAGTCGTTGAGGCGAATGCCCAATCGACTAAGCTGCCTGCTAGTCAAATCGCCTTGTTCCATTTTCGATGCTAGATTGTTTAGTTCATCGATGATCGCTGTCTGATCGCTCTTGCTCAGTGCCGATCCATCGACCCATGGGATCAGTTGCTCTCGCACTGCACGAGCTGCCCTAGGCCCTTGATTGCCAGTGAGCATAAAGGACATATAAGCTACCGCGATGCACATGAGCATCAGTCCGACAACGAACACGACCAAGCAAGCAGGCCCGAGCGGCACGTCCTTCTGAGAGTTCGGATCGTTGCTGGCGGCTGGATTGTTGGTGGTGCTCAAGGGATTGCTTCCTTAACTAAGCTTCATCGAAATGGATTTCAAGAACTTCGTAACGCATCAGACCACCGGGTGCTTTGAACTCCATGGTCTCTCCAACCTTCTTTCCCATCATCGCGACTGCAAAGGGACTGGTCGTTAGGATTCTGCCTTTCTCGTAGTCTTCGTCACCGGCACCTACGAGCGTATACTCTTCCTGGTCATCAAACTTCAAATCCTTGAGCTTGACTCTTGCCCCGAAAGCGACGCGATCTTTGGGCATCGACGAAGTATCGACGATCTGAGCACCGGCTAGTTTGGCTTTCAGTGCATTGATCTTGGCCTGCATGAGCCCTTGGTTCTCGCGCTGAGCATGGTACTCGGCATTCTCCTTGAGATCCCCTTCGGCTCGCGCCTCGGCAATCTTCTCGGCAATCCGAGGCATCTCCTCGTTTTCCAAGCGTTCGATTTCGGCCTTGATTCGGTTGTACCCGTCACGGGTCATAGGCACGTAATCGGTCATTGCAAACTCCTGTTCCGACAGAAAAAAAGATGCGACCTTTTTTCGCTTGTCCAAACGAAAAGGATCGCATCAGGTAAGACTGTTAATTTCGACGACATCATATCTTTCACCCCAGAACCAAAATGTCAAGTAGCGAAAATTTGAGAGTTTCTATCTCGACGTGGCTTCGTAGATCGGAAGATGCCTGTAAGTGACCTCCAGAGATAGCAAATTCATCGTAGTGACATACAGTCGACCGGCATATTCGCCCCAAGCGTCGGGGATCGAACCGATCGGTTCCCACGACCCAGCGTACGGCCCACTGGTCAATTGCGTTTCGATGAGCATCGGATAGAGAGCCTCATACCAAGCCTTCCAACGCTCTCCTCCCATATGAAACAAAACCTGAGTGGCGTAGTACCAATAGTAAGTGTCTCGCAAAGGAGCCTCTTGGGTTCCCGTCGAGGGCAGCCGCTTGAGCAACCAATCGGCACCTTGGGCCATCGACGGATTATCCCGCTTCCAACCGGTGTACAAACGCATGAGCAACCCAACGCTGGTCATCACCGGCGTGGGAACCGCACCATGCTTGGTCTCCGGTGTATTGGCAAGCCAATTGTAACGGTACAAATACCTTTCCCTCGCACTTGCTTGGGAGTGCTCGAGCCACTTCTCGATGCCTTCGTAGGTTTGACGCGGAACGTACAATCCCGCGAGCTCTGCGCTCTTGAGAGCCATCATCCCCCAACCGGTCACACTCGTATCGCTACCAACGCGAGGCACATACCTCCATCCACCCTCTTGGCGGTCTTGGCTATAGACGAGAAAGTCCACCGCCCTCTGCGCACCGGTGCGCAGGTTCTCGTCTTGCGTCATGCCATAAGCTTCGCATAGAGCCAAGGTCGCAATCGCATGACTGTAGAGCCATCCGTTGCGATCGGATGCTTCCTCCATCGGTCGGTACAAATCTCCATTGGACTTCTGTCCGGCGACGAGGAACTCCAACGCCTTGCGACACTCCTTTTGGTACTTGTACTGCACATGGCTATACCCAGCACCTTGAAAGGATAACAACGATAGAGCCGTCGCTGCTGTATCGCTTCGGATCACGGTGGCTTGTCCAAAGTCCTCGAGCTTCCAAGATCCATCAGCCCGTTGATACTTGGCGAGAAACTCAAGCCCCTTTTCGATCGACTCCTCGGTCTTGGGCCCCAGCGAACCCATCGCCTTGAGCTCCTGGTTGCTCGACTCGTCTATACGCCGCGAGCGTTGCATAAAAGCTGGGGCAGGAATCGGAACCAAGCCGTTGGCGGCCTTGTTAGGATTGCTCGCAGGTCGGAACCGATCCAAGCCTGGCATCGAGCCGAGAGCATCGCTAATGCTCGGCAATTCAGAAGCGCTGCGCAATGGATTTGTTGCGGCGTTGGTCGATGCGATACGGCCTGCGATGGGGTCGTTGTACTGGACTCCTTGACCGATACTCGATGGCATGGCCGATGAAGACGGATTGCGACGAGTCACCTGGCCTCGATTGCCAATCAACTGTTCGATGGCAGGCTGTTCGATGGACTTTTGTTCGATGGACTTTTGTTCGGTGGACTCTCCGCCGATGCTGCTCGGATTGCTCATCGCTCTATCGAGAGGGACTTTACTAGTGGCCCTGGGAAGATCCGTAAGTGGGTCGTTTCGAATCGGAGGCCTTGGGCTCAACTCTGGCCCTGGATCTACTGACTGCATCGATCCTGCGATTTCTCGCTGGATGCGATACTCCTGGGCTTCGGCAGAACTGGTAGCCAGCGAAGCGGTTGCAATGGGTTCAGAGGCTGGGGCGGTTGTCGCACGCTCGAATCGGTCGAAACTTCGCGGTTCTGTCCGCTCGATCGACATCGGCTTAGCCTGTGGCAAGCTGTCTTGGGCCAGTGGCGTTTGCTGTGCAGCTTGGGCCTCGATGGCCGCTCGTGGCATCGGAACACTCCGCAAGTCCGGTCGCTCGATAGGCTGCGTATCCCCAGCGGCAAGCTCTGGCTCGATAACCTCTTGCTCGGCAAGCTGGTTGTCTTGGATCGTCTTTTGAGCATCGACCTTCGGATCGTTAGGCGTGTCGAGCAACTCCAGAGCCTTTTGAGCCTGAGTCTCAGGTCGCAATTCAACTTGGCTTGCAGGGTCGATTTGCTGTTGAACCGGACGGAGATAGTCAGGAACCGTCTGGTCGGATGCCGAAGGAGTGGCTTGAAACGATGTACCTTGAGACATCGTCTTGAGTTGCATTTCGATCTTCTGGGAGCCATCGTTCCAAAGCCCTGAAAACAAGACGGTGTTGATCGCCGCGACGGTCAGCAGCAGATGGACCAGCACACTCAAAAGAAAACCGGTCTGTATCGACCGCTCGGCATGCTGGGGGATCATCACATGCGCAAGCATCGTCGAGGAGATGATCACCGTAGGTATTGCCAGGCAGTAAGTCCAAGCATTGTAGAAGACCCTAGGATCGTCAAATCGAAACACTCGCAAGACCATAACCATGACCAAGATGCCCAAAAGGGCGATCCCTAAGTCCAACAGCCAGATGTTCGCCTTGGAACGATTCATGGCTGAACTCCTGCAGGCACAGTCGCATTGTCCTTCGAATCGTCTTGTGCGGTGATTCGATACGAAGGAACTTTGAGCCGATTGCACAAGTCGATCAGCGAGACGACCGACTGGAACTCGACGCGTTTGTCCCCTCGCAAAATAACGGTCTGTTGAACGGGGTTATCCAAGACGGCTTTAGCAAGGAACGGTTCGAGCTGCTGAAGGCTCAGCCGCTGGCCACCGAGCATGTACGTGCCGTCTTGGCCGATGCTCACCACGAGCTCTTCGGGTTGCACGGTCATGGGCAAGGCGTTTTTGGCCGAAGGGAGCTGGATAGGAAGCTGCTGGTCGTCTTGGGAAAACTGCGTCGCGACCAAAAAGAAGATTAGCAGCAGAAAAACCACATCGATCAGCGGGGTCAGGTTCAGGGCATCGAGGGCTTTTCCCTTGTGAATCTTGAAGGACATGATCGCCCTGGGTACTGATTTAGCATTGGGAGTTGGTTTCGCACGTGCGTGCATTGTACCGGTTAGCCCCTCTCGGGGCTATCAAATCTGATCCGTCTGATCCGTCTGATCCGTCCGATCTGTATTTACCGGAAACTCCGAATGAATTGATTCAACTTTTGGATTCGATTAGGCCGAATATCCTCGATAGTCGCAAGGGTGCAAGTGTACCGGCGACGTCCAATAAGCCGTGTTCTCGGGGGGGAATTATGATTCGCAAGGCGCTGATGGTAGTCGCCCTGGCAGTTGTTGCCAGCATTTCGACCGCTTCTGTTTCTCATGCACAGCAAGCGCAACAAGCTTATGGTAAATCTTGGGGCGGAGCGGCCAGCAACCGCGATTACGCACGTTTTTACCACTATCCATACGTTTACTATCCACAGAATTTCTACGGGAGCGAGTATTACCGCAGCAGCGATAGCATGTACTATCGCTATGCTCCCGAGGCTCAAATTCCCGTCTACAATCGGCACTGGTATAATGAGTACCCGACCAACCGCCGGTACCATTGGGGCCACCACTTCATCCTAGACGTGTTCTAGACCCAAGCGACATTCGGAATTCCATTCCCGCACACCGCAGGTTGCCGTCGGCATCCTGCGGTGTTTTTATTTTTGGTAACCCAACATCAGCGATCTTCGAATGTCGGAAGCTCAATCGCCACGCAACATCCCGAAGCGTCAAATCGCAAGGCTGATCGGTTCGTCGGCCTTTCCCATGTGGGTGCTTTCCGAAGACTCCCAGCTTGTGTTTGTCAACGAGGCATTCGAAGCTCTTTTTCCAGAGCTAGGGCCAGAGCCGCTGGGACTCCAATGCACTCTCGATGTTCATGAGTCCTCCGCCGAGCGCACGCGTTTGGCAAGATGGCTTGCTCTTCCGGCAAACGGATCGACTCAATGGATCCGATGCGTCAAAGATCGTGTGCCTTCGAAGGCATCGACCACCGAGGAAGCTTGGCTGCGATGGATTGTCCCGTTGGATCAATCCCAAGAGCCCTGCACCTTGTGCGTTTTAAAACCTGATCGCGGAGATTCTCAAGCGATCTTCGAGGGAGATTTTCATCAGCGGATCGAAGTACCTGCATTGGATATCTGGGATAGCTATCCAAATCTCGATGGCATTTGGTACTTGCAAGGCCAATCGCTTGCAAGTCAAACGCTTCGTCAGCAATTGCAATTGGCGATCCAAGGTGATCATCCTTTGCAGATCGTTGGAGCTCTGGGAAAGTACCAAGTAGCGATCGCTGGAATGATCTTCAAAGAGCGGCGATTGCAGAGGGATCCAAGCCAGCAAACCGATCAAAAATCGAAAGCCTCACCTTTTACAATCGACTGCTGGCTGATGGACAAGGACTTGTTGCAAAGCACCTTCGAATGGATCGATGACACGCGGCGCAAGGCTCCGATACCTGAAGTCATTTTGCACCGGCTGGAACTCTTACCGGGCGAACTGCGAGAGACATTGGCTCGCATCTGCAGAGAGCAAAAGTGGAAATTCATCGCGACTCTGGGGCCCGACGCACAGAAGTCGCTTTTTGAAGGAGGCCGCGCTTGGGATTGGCTAATTTCCAGCAGTCGGATTCAATCCATTGAGTTTGTGCCCTTGTCGGATCGTACCGAAGACATCGAGAGCTTGCTTGCGGCTTGGATGCGACCGAATCCTTCCATGTGCTGGACACCGAGCTTCCTTGACACGTTGTTGGCTTACGCATGGCCTGAGGATATTGACGAGATGGATCGAGCGCTTGAGCATGCTCTCAAGCGGGCCGGCCAAGGGATTCTCGATGAGACTCATTTACCGATTTCCCTTAGGACTTATCCATCGCATCTGGAGCGACCCTCGGAGGAGGAACCGATCGAATTGGATCAAGTCTTAGAGCGGGTCGAGCGGATGCTCATTGAGCGGGCATTGGCCAAGCATCCGAGGAACAATACTGCAGCGGCCAAATCGCTGGGGATCTCACGCGCCAGGATGCTCAGGCGCATGCAGCAATGGGGTTTAGGTGCCGAGCGAACATCGAGCCCAAGCTCCGACGAAGTGATCTTCGAAGAACTCGATCCGTCGGAAGAGTAGCTATTTCATGAACAGTCGCTCCTGCGTCCCCAGTGTCGGTGATTTCTCCGAAATCACCGCTTGGAATCAGAGTAATCATAATTTCATAACTGGCTCTTGCCTCGCCGCCTGGCGGCGGCCCCAGTGTCGGTGATTTCTCCGAAATCACCGCTTGGAATCAGAGCAATCGTAATTTCATAACTGGCT
>Ga0208360_1000083_pt1 | contig 29913 bp, 63 predicted proteins | sample LakMenE27Jul10ns_FD_150739 | JGI IMG/M metagenome (GOLD analysis project Ga0208360, IMG submission 150739) | Freshwater microbial communities from Lake Mendota, WI - 27JUL2010 deep hole epilimnion ns (SPAdes) | ecosystem: Environmental > Aquatic > Freshwater > Lake > Epilimnion/Euphotic zone ...
CTCATTGTGAGACTGAAACGAGACTGTTGAGACTGTATCCCAGTTGTTGACTATCCGGCTAAGTCTCATTGTGAGACTGAAACGAGACTGTTGAGACTGAAACGAGACTGTTGAGACTGTATCCCAGTTGTTTATTACTTGGACCCATCAACAACAAACTATAACAACATAAGATAAACACTTATTATACATATATTCGCGAAAAAGTGTATATAAAGAGCCCCAGGGTGCATAATTTGCATTCAAATGTAGAATTTTCTTACTCATTTTTCATTAGGTCCTAAAATTTTCAATTTTTTTAGGAGTAACTCCGTTCCCCTGCAATCGATCTCAGGGATTGAGTTTCGGGTTTTTGATTTCAGAGTTTCCACATTACCCGGAAAAAGCACCCCGGAATTCTACATTGACCCCGAAAACACACCCCAGAATCAAACCCTAAAAGTCAAACTCACGGAGTCAAATAGACAGTTTACAAACTGTCCACCACACCCCAGGAGTCAGCAACCCAAGACCCCAACCTCCCCTGCAATGTGGTACAATTACAGAGTCAACCACACCGGAACGCCGCAATGGCCACCATCACAATCAACGGTCGCAAGTTTGTGGAGACCGCCAAAGAGTTTGCCGACACCTTATTTCAGCCTGATGGGACTGCTACCGGCTTCTTCAAGGTTCGGAAGCGTGATATCCTTTTGTTTGACCACCAGAATGAGCCGATGGCCGTTGTCAACCGGGAGCTAGTTCTGGGGGCCGCCAAGCGCACAGGGGATGGAAAAGTCTGGTATAGCTACCTGCCTTTCAACCATATCCTTTCTAACGATTCCTACCTGAAGCAGCATGAAGAATTGATGACCTTGACCAAAGGAAGGGACCATTTCGGCTATTTCTTCAAGTAATGGCACGGGGGGGTTGCCTGCCGGTGGCCCCTTGCTTGCCAGCCATTAAAGTCCAGGGGTTGCCAACCCACCGGCAACCATGCTATAATTACAGAGTCACCCACCGACACCAAACCATGGCTACCGCAACCGCCCCCACTGCCCCTACCCTGGCTGAAATCCTCGCTGCATTGCCCGTCGCCATGCCCACCGGACTGGCCCCCTTCTGTGCCCCCTACCTATCGGAAGAACCCGCCGAAGGCGATGAGATGGAATTCCTGATTGACGATGGCGACTACAGTGACTATGTGACGCTTGGGGAGCTGGCCGATACGCTGGCGGCCTATGATGAGGCTGAGGTTACCTATACCCTGGAGATTTACCTGCCTGCTGCCGTTTGAGTGATGGCCTGGGGTTGGGGGGCTTGCGCCCCCTTCCCCCCTTGTGCTATAATTACAGAGTCACCAACCGGAGCGCCACATGGCTACCGCAACCGCAACCGCCTTCATCCCGACCGAAGCCGACCGTGAGACCCTGGCTGCTGCCCTTAATGCCACCTTCCCGGTTTCTTCTGTGCAAAGGTCCACACTTGGCGGTGAGCAAAACGCTTCCCTAATCGTCAAGGTATCCCTAGACCCCAAGGAAGAATGGATTAACGGAATTTTCCACAATTCCCGCTACGCAATGTTTTCCGTCGGGGGTGGGAAGATCGAAATGTTCTCCTATAGCAAAACGGCCAAATTCCGTAAGTCTAATGCCAGCAGCATAGAGGAGGCGATTAGCCGGTTGCGTGCATGGAAGGCCAAGAATGATTGATTGGCGATAAACTTAGCGCAAAGAATGGGTAGGGGTAACCCTCCCTTTTTTTTGCTTTACTGCTATTACCTATTGATAAGGAACTCTTATGTATCATAACTCATTGATAAGAGTCTTCTATTAAATAATTTATATGCGATTATAGTAGTAGGGTGCAGAATTTGCATTCAAATGTAGAATTTTTCATGCTGTTTTTGAAAAGGTCCTAAAATTTTTAATTTTTTTAGGAGTAACTCCGTTCCCCTGCAATCGATCTCAAGGATTGAATTTTGGGTTTTTATTTTGGGGCGTTCTACATTACTCCGAAAACACACCCCGGAATTCTACATTACTCGCAAAAAGCACCCTATAATTACATTTAAGTAACTCATACCACAAACTCGATGCCAATGAAATGTTAAGTTTTGTAACATCGCACCCGATAGTCAACTTACCGTAGCGCAAACTTACCGAAGCCTAACACCCGAAGCACAACACCGACCCGCAAACCCCAACCCCCCCCCAGCACTATGCTACAATAGACAGACACCCCGGAGAAAAAAATGGCCCCCACATCAGCAACCATTACCGCCGCCTTCGCCGCTACCCCCACTGACGAAGATACCCTAAAATTCCTCCAAGCACTGGCTGACGGCGATCCTAATGCTGAGGCTGAATTCTACGATGACCGTGCCGTATATGAATCGACTTACGGGGAATACGACCGGGAAGGCATCGGGTGATGGTTGCCACTGTGTTGGCCCCTTGCCGTGCCCATCATCACGAAGCGTAACAGAACCCACGGCACCCTACCCCCGTGTGCTACAATTACGGAGTCACTACCCAAACCGCAAATGGCCACCGCAGAACGCTACCACACAGTCGGCCAATCGTGGCACCCCTTGAAAGACGATGAAAGGTGGAAAATCACATACACCTACTGCGGGTATAGCGTCCCTATGTATTGCTGCTGGTTTTGTGATACGGAACTGGTGGCAGTTGGCCGTACACTTGGCAAGGCAGAACATGCCTGTGAGGTATTAAGAGAAGAACGTCGCAGTAAGTTGTGAGTCTGGGGGGGGGGGCTTGCCTGCCGGGGCCCCTTGCCATGCCCATCATCACGAAGCGCAACATGCCGTGCCTGTTGTTACCTCTTGTAACAGCACCCACGGCACCCTGCCCCCGTGTGCTACACTTACAGAGTCACTACCCGGACCGCAATGACCACCGCCGCCACCGCTACCAGCCACATCATCAGCGCCGAGCAAATTGCATTCACCGACGAGCAGTGGGCCGACTGCTTTGATTATGCACTGGGTCAAGATCCCGAAAATTATGCCGCTAGCGTTCTGGCCGCAGCTTGGGATCGCAGCGAGTCCCTGATCCTGACTGACCGCGAGCTTGGGCGGCTTCTGCGGGACCACTGGGCAAATGTTGCGGACCTTAAGGCTGATTCCCACCCTGAAGTCAACCCTAACCACGCTGGCCAGGCCCTGGTCTGGTTGGGTTATTGATGGCCGGGGTTGCCGAGGGGTTGCCATTGCGTCGGCCCCTTGCCATGCCCATCATCACGAAGCGCAACATGCCATGCCTAACCATCACGAAGCGCAACATGCCATGCCTAACCATCACGAAGCGCAACAAAACTCAAACTAAGACAAACTGAAAACACGGGGGTCTAGCAATCTGGTGAATGCAATTTGCTCATAACAAATAGAAGACGAGTCCGATCCTCGTGGCCCCCATTTTGACACTGGGTATTACCACTGGGCTCACTAGCACAAGTGTATTACTCCTTGCCGTGGTGTTGCCACCAGATAGTAAACTCGTTGCCGTTAAACTCCCTGCCCCGATGTGTTAAGTTTTGTAACATCACACCCGATAGTTCGAACCGCAAATTGCCGCCGAAGTCCGCTAGTACAAACCTACTACTCAAACGGCATTGTTACAGAACGTCATCAAACGGCACCCCGCAATTGCCCCTGCACCGTGCTATAATTTCAGGGTACCACACCAAACGGCAAATGGCTCCCACCACCACCGCAACCATCTCCGCCGATGCTTGGGCTAATATCGCCCAATGCGCTATTGACCGTGCTGAGGCTGCTTGGAAAGCGGCATGTGCGGCTGGTATCAACGGCTATCGCCCCATGTTGGATCTCAACCGCAGGGAGCTTGATTCCTACCGGGTCGCCCGAGACCGCTGCTTAACCGTCTGGGGACAAGGCGTAGGCTGACACCCCCCCGATACTGCCCCGGTTCGCCGGGGCTTCTTGCTATTTGGATATTGCCACCGGGTATTGCCGTCAGGAAAGCTAGTACTTTTGTATTACTCCCTGCCATGGTGTGTTAAGTTTCATTACAACTCACCCGATAGTTAACTCATTGCCGTCAAACTGCCACCGGAATGTTAAGTTTTGTGTTGTCACCCGGTAGCTAACTCATCGCCGTCAAACTGCCATGGGAATGTTAAGTTTTGTGTTGTCACCCGATAGTTAACTCATTTCCGTCAAACTGCCACCGGAATGTTAAGTTTTGTAACATCACACCCGGAGCGCAAACAAACCACCTGGCATTGTGACGAAACGTAAACAAACCCCTTGGCCACCCAGCACCCTCGGCCATATGCTACAATTACTAGGCAACGCACCAAACGACAACATGGGCCCGGCAACCACCCCCTCCGCCATGATCAACGCTGCCCTCCGCAATGGCCTCCCTGCTGGAGTGGAATTCAGTGAAGGATCCCGAGCATTCTTCAAAGGTGCCGACTACATCCTGACCGCTGATGCGACCCGTCGTGGTTTCCGCTGGTGCCTGTCGGATATCTGCGAAGGTGAGGACCGCTATTTCCCTGCTACTGCCCTGGCTACCGCCCTGGATGCCTTGGCTGCTGCGTGAGGGTTGACGGTGCCATGGGGTTGACAATGCGTCGGCCCCTATGCTATAATCAACCTGTCACCAGCCAACCAAGGGAAACCACCCCGGAGCGCCCACAATGGACCCAGCAACAACCATCATTGACCCGACATCCTACGCCGTTCTACCCCCAGCGGACGTCTTTGAATTCAAGGATGAGGCCGAATTTTTCGCCACCTGTGACGAAGCCATGGAAAGGGCTCGGGATTGGGCCGTAGAGGTCTCACAGCCGGTCCGTGTCTATGTCAAAGAATGCGGGCAGTGGGTGATAATCCGCGTTGTGGAGCCTGTCAAAGGGGATTGGTGCGCTGGATGGCGCTGATGATGCCGGGGGGGGTTGACAATGCCGAGGGGTTGACAATACCATGGGGTTGACACTGTGTTGGCCCCTTGCCTGCCGTCACGAGGGGTTAGGGATTGCGTTCTCTGGCCCATCCATGCTATAATTACGAGGTCCCCAACCGACACCGCAACGATGGCTATTGCAACCACCGCCCCGATGCAACCCGCCGCCCCGATGCAACCCGCAGCCCCGATGCAACCCGCAGCCCCGATGCAACCCGCCGCCCCGATGCAACCCGCAGCCCCAGCAACCACATACCGTCTGTGGGCTCGCGTCAAGCCCAAATCCCCGTCCGACCATCAGCCCCGCTGGTTCCTTCAGGGTGGCCCCGTAGAAGGCTGGTCCATCGAGGATGCCGCCGCCTATGCCATTCGCTGGCAGAATCTGCATTCGCATATGGAAGTTGCGATTTTGCCTCTGATGGGTTCTTCCCCTTGCACCATGCAGGAGCTTGCTAGGGTTGCGGGGATGGGCTGATTGCTGCCAGGGGTTGACGATTCCGTTGGCCCCATGGTACAATTACAGAGTCACCAACCGGGAGTCACCCATGACCACCACACTGACCGCTGCCGAAGCCGATGCCGCCCTCAAGCCCTTTGGAATCCGCGTAACAACTTGGGGCAACTCAAAAACCAAGTTATGCGTCTTCGAAAAAGATGGTATGGCGAAAACCATGCTTAAGGTCAAAGTTGCAGAACTGATCGAACTTCGTAAGCAGTTTGGCTGACCGCATGGCCCGCCCCGTGCTATAATTACGAGGTCCCCAACCGACACCACCAGCAATGACCGCCACCCAGCGCAAGCAAGACCTCCGCCACGACATCATGAACGTCATCAGGGCCAACAATCTTGAGGTCACCGGAGAATTCTGGCTCATGCTGGTTTTCCGCTCTGAATCCGAACTTAAAGAGATCGCTCGGGGGCTCCACGTCGAAGCTGCCAGAGCGCCACGGGGTTAGGGGGCTTGCGTCCCCTGCCTGCCGTATGGTACAATTACAGAGTCCCCAACCGACACCGCAACGCACCATGGCCACCACCACATCCCAGATCGATGCCTTTATCGCCATTTTGACCAGTAAGAGCGCTGGCGCCTACGCCTACGCCTACCAAATGGGCCGCAGCAATGCCAAGGTATCAATGGTGCCTATCCACAGTGGTGTTCCCTGCGAGTCTCAGCGTTCGGTCTACTGCTTTATACGCCTGACAGACGGGGCCATCTTGAAAGCCGATAGCTGGAAAGCCCCCGCTAAAGGTGTTCGGGCATGGCTGGCTTCAATTTTGGCCGATCCTAGCCCGGTTCAGCCGACGACTGGCTGGCTCTACCGCTGCGCATGATACCGCGACCTTTCCATCTCGCCCCGGTTCTCTGGGGCTTTTTGCTAGTTGGGTATTGCCATCGGGTGAGCTAGTACAAGTGTACTACTCCTTGCCGTCAAACTCATTGCCCCGGTGTGTAAAGTTTTGTGTTGACACCGGAGAGCTAACTCATTGCCCTGGTGTGTAAAGTTTTGTTACAACTCACCCGGAGCGTAAACTCACTAGGCAAGCTAGTACAAGTGTATTACTCCTGGCGGCTAACCTCCAATGGCAACCAAACGTAAACAAAACCAACGGCACCACACAGTACCCTTGGCTCCATGCTATAATTACAGGGTCAACCGCACCAAACCGTAATGTCTGCCTGCCTCGTCATCGACCACCACAGCATTCTATCGAAGCCAGAGTGTTTCGACACATTGCAAAAAATCTGCATCAGTCACATCCTAATGGTGAATATCTGCAGCCTTTCTAAATACCGGTTGAAGCATTTCCCGGAAGATGTCTCCTTTAGAGAAGAGGGGGCCAGAGTATATAAATTCTACGATTGTTGACTCTTGGTAGAATAACCAAGGGCAGGGTCACCGAAAGGTGGCCCTTTCTGTTGGTACAATAACCCCCCTGCTGTCAAACTCCTTGCCACCGGCATTGTTACCAAACGTAAATAAAACCACCGGCAACCACCGGCACCCCACAGCAGGCTCCCGCCCCATGCTATAATTACAGAGTCAACCGGAACGCACCATGCCCACCCCCTCGATCATTTCTCGTGGGACGACTTCAGTTACCCTACAGTGGGAGAATTCCAGCCCTTGGGCTAATCCGCACCCTAACGGTTTGTATACATTTCCCGTATCCTTTGGGGTAGGGGACGAATGTCAAGTCGATATGGGGTTCTTTGTGAGTGAGATGCGTCTCATTCTAAAGAGGGTTTATCACTTCCACAATGGTGATCAGATTTCATACTATAACATGGGCAAGTTCGTGGATACAGTAGACAGCAAAGATGCTGTTCAAAACATTAAGCAATACGCACAATATGTCATCGACGGGTATGCTGCAAGGGGCAATCTGCTACATTGCCCTACCTTTGAAATGATGGACGATGTGGATGATAATTTCAACCCTTTGTGAACGAAAGTCCGCATAGTAAAGGGCTGCCAATCGGCGGCCTTTCTTTATGTCGGCTTATCGTGCTCCCTGGCAATGTTGACACCCAATAGCTAACTCATTGCCGTCAAATTGCTACCGGAATGTTAAGTTTTGTGTTGACACCGGATAGCTAACCCATTGCCGTCAAACTCCCTGCCTTGATGTGTTAAGTTTTGTATTGCCACTTGATGGTAAACTCACCGCAATGTTAAGTTTTGTGTTGACACCGAGTGGCTAACTCATTACGGTCAAACCCCCTGCCCTGATATGTAAAGTTTTGTAACATCACACCCGATAGTCAACTCACCGATAGTCAACTCACCGGAGAGCAACATCGGAGAGCAACATCGGGCAAGCTAGTACAAGTGTATTTCTCCTAGCGGCTAACTCCCAATGGCATTATTACGGAATGCAAACAAAACCGCCAGCGGCTTGACACCTGGCCACCCATCCCATACAATATGGGGGTCCCAAGCGAAACGCACCATGGCCACCACCACCATCGCAACCATCCTGAAAGCCGATTGGGCCCCCACCCTTGAGAAGGCTGCCCGCATTGCCGGTACCATCCTGGCCCTGATCATCACCATCGCCACCATCACGGCAGACACTGCCTATGATCTGGGTTGTCAAACCCGCGAGGCAATAGATGCCCGCAACGATCAGTTGGCTGCCCTGGCTAGGGCCACGGTTGAAGCCATCGATGGCATCGCTATCGAATTCCAGGAAATCGTCGTGCCTGCTGAGGTTCCCGTCCTGATGGCCGCAAGTGGCCCTATCGCCCTGCTGGCTGCTGCCCCTGTCCGTAAGAGCCGGACCAAGACGACTAAGACGACTAAGGCAACCAAGGCCACTGCGACCGCCGATGCACCGGCCCCTGCCCGCAAGCGTGCACCCCGTAAGACTGCCAAGGGTGCTGTGGTTGCTGGCTGAGGGTGCCGAGGGGGTTGACACCGCATTGATCCCCCCTGCCTGCCGTGTGCTACAATTACAGAGTCACCAACCGACACCGCAACGCACCATGGCAACCACCCCTTCCATCTGCTACTGCCCCCTGGGCCACCCCTATCACCTCCTACCCGGTACCGTCTGTGCCACTTTCCGGGTTGGCTACGATGGGAGCTGGGAGCTGAATTGGCTGCACCCTTCCGAGGAAGATGGGGAACAGGGTATCAAAGAACTTATCCAGCAAGGATGGGATGAAGAGGAAACATACTTCACGATGCCTGCCTGAGGGGGCTTGCGCCCCCTGCCTATCCGTGCTATAATCTCAGAGTCACTAACCGGGAGTCACCCACCGAACCGCAATGGCCACCAAAACCACCACCTCCAGCCAGTGGCTGCTTGAGCGCACCAACCGCGAAGGGTACCTTGAGCAAGTCGTTTACACAGGCCCCCTTAGCCGGAAACCCAAGGGCTGGATTGTCGTTGGCGAGGCCTGAGGGTGCCTAGGGGGGGGGGCTTGCCTGCCGGGGCCCCTTGCCGTGCCTGTCGTCACGAAGCGTAAACTCACCGGGTGAGCTAGTACAAGTGTATTACTCCTGGCGGCTAACCCCCAACGGCATTGTTACCGAACGTAAACAAAACCAACGGCAAACCAACGGCACCCTGCCCATCTATGCTATAATTACGAGGTAACACACCCACCGGCAACAATGGCCCGCACCTACCGCGTCATCCTCTGCACTGAAACCGGTCGCGAGATTGCCTACGAAACGCACGACAAGGACCTCGCCATCGCCGAAGCAGAGCGGATGAATTCCGGCTTTGCCGACCGGGGGATCCCTGGCTGGGTCGCTAGTGCCACCTGGGAATGAATGATCCAAGGGTTAAGGGGGCTTGCGCCCCCTGCCTGCCGTATGCTACAATTACAGAGTCACTCACCGACACCGCAATGATTACCTACCGGGAACTGCTTCAGCAACTGCAACAATTCACCGATGAACAACTGGACTCTAACGTTACAGTTTATGACGAGGGAATTGATGAGTATTTTGGCCAGAAAGTTGAGTTGGTTTTCACAACTGAAGAATGTGATACCCTCGACCCTGATCACCCCATCATCCGCTTCTAACTTGTGGGGGGGCTTGCGCCCCCTGGTTCCTTGACTGCCGCCACTAAGCGTAACAGAACCCACGGCACCACCGGCAGTGTGCTACAATTACAGAGTCACCAACCGACACCGCACCAATGGCAACCGCAACCGGCATCACATTCACGGCAACCACTGCCGCCACACCCGTCGCCGCTGAGGTAGACCGGATTATGAACAAGGCCGTCACCGAGGGCATCGCCCTAGCCAACCTAATCGAGTCCCTGGGGGAAGTGTACCGCCCCGATGGCGAAGCCATCTTCCGCCCCGCCCCTGAAACCCTTGAGACCCTGCGTCTGCTGATGGGCATGCTGAGCCAGTCTATCGAGACCCTCACCTAAGGATTCCGGCCCAATTCCCACCTTGCCCTGGCCTTGCCGGGGCTTTTTGTCGTGGGTATTGCCACTAGGTGAGTTAGTACAAGTGTATTACTCCCGTGGTAAACTCATTGCGGTCGAACTCATTGGCATCGGAATGTTAAGTTTTTTGTTGCCACTGGGTAGCTAACTCATTGCCTCGAAGCTACCACCGGAATGTAAAGTTTTGTAACATTGCACCCGGTAGCCAACTCACCCGAAGCGCGACACCCGAAGCGCGACACCCGAAGCGCGACACCCGAAGCGTAAACTCACCGACCGGCATTGTTACAGGGCGCAAACAAAACCGCCCGGCGCCTTGACACCCATCCATCCCTGGCATATAATATGTAAGTACCGCACCGGAACGCACCATGCCCGCCGTCGCTACCATCGCTGATCTCACCGCTTGGCAGAAAGAGGCCACCCTGATGACGGACCCTGAAATCCACCGGGCCATCCGTCGCCTTGGCTTCGTGGCCAGGATCCGCCCCGAGAGCCTTGGGGGCTGCGTCGCAAAGTCCAATGCACTCCACCGGGAACTTTGCTACCGCCGCTGAGCATCTGGCCCTGCCCCGGTTCGCCGGGGTTTTTTCATGGGTATGGCGCTCGGAGCCTAACTCATTGGCGTCGGGTATTGCCACCGGGTATTGCCATCAGGAAAGCTGGTACAAGTGTATTACTCTCGTGGTAAACTCCTTGCCGTTAAACTCCCTGCCTTGATGTGTTAAGTTTTGTAACATCGCACCCGAAGCGCAAACTTACCGAATGTTCACAGACCCGTCGGCACCCCTGGCAACCATGCTATAATTACGAAGCCAACCAACCAAACGGCAAATGGCCACCCTGAACACCAGCAATCAAATCCTAGATTTTTTCGCGGAGCACCCGGATGTAAGGGTTACTCGTCGGTTCGGTCAGTATCGAGTCCACCGGGTCGAGAATGGCACCCTCGCTGGCTGCATGGCCACTTACAACCTAGCTGAGCTTAAGGTCTGGGCCGCCCGCTGGTGATTTCCGGGGGCTTTCCCCTTGGTTCCGGTTCCAGTGGCAATGTGACGAACCGTAACGATTTCCCGAGTCCAGGAACCAAGGGCCACAATCCCCTCGCCAGGGTGCTACAATATGTAGGTTCCAAGCAAAGGGCGCCGAAATGGTTGCCTCACCCCCTATGTACTCTGCCCCCTTCCGTGGCGACTGGGCCGCCCGCACCGCCCCCTACATCCAGACCGAGACCCTCCGCTACGCCGACGGCCGCGAGGTTGTGAGCGACACCAAGACCCGCGATATGCACCCTGCCCGCGCCGTGTCCATCACCCACCTTTCCGGCCACAGCCACGGTCGCGTAGGGTTCTGGATGGACCATGATCCCCGCATTGTGGCCGTCTCCTACTCCTACGTTGCAACCTGAGGATCTTCTAGCAGCCTGCCATCCGCCCCGGTTCGCCGGGGCTTCCCTCTTGGTTCCAGCATCTACGGCAATGTGACGAACCGTAACGATTTCCCGAGCCTAGGTACCAGGAGCCACAATCCCCACGCCAGGGTGCTACAATATGAGAGTACCGCACCGGAACGCACCATGGCCACCGCCGCCACCGCCGCCACCGCCGCTGATTTCACCGCATGGGCCGCCAAAGCTAGCCGCATGACCGATGCCGAGCTGTCCTATGCGGCCAAAGATTGTCGCCAGGCCGAGGCCGCCATGCGTGGCTGGAACCCGATTGCTGAGGGCCGCTATAGCGATGAGGCCTGCACCTACGGTGATGAGCTGAGGCGCCGCCGCTCCAAGTGAGTTAGCCACCGGGTATTGCCGTCAGGTAAGCTAGTACAAGTGTACTACTCTCGTGGTAAACTCTTTGCCACCCGATAGTTAACTCATTGCCGTTAAACTCCCTGCCCTGATATGTTAAGTTATGTAACATCACACCCGATGGTCAACTCACCGATAGTCAACTCACCGACCGGCAACCTCACCATCAGTCAACTCACCCGAAGCACAACACCACCCGGCAAACTTCGCCCGTACCGTGTCTTTACCTTAATAACTCCGAACTCAACTCACTCATCCATCGGACCGCAAACCCACAACATAATGGCCCACAACTCAACTCACGCAATTACTACTGCGTTAGAACTCGCGGGCCCTGGCTCGATCCTAGTTCGTTGCTCGCGGGAAGGGGATTGGTAACGTGTACTTGTGTTCATGGCCCTTGCGTTCATGGCAATCCTACGGTAAACCCCCCAGGGCACCCATTGACTTTTGGGGGTAAACTCCCTACAATAGAACGGAATCAGATTGCCTTTGGCCCCATGGTTCACGGCATGGCCCAGAGGCCACAACACCCACTAAAATGACTGATAACTCCGCATCAATTAGCTCCGCATCTAGACAACCCGCCAATTACGACACTGCACTAAAGGCAATCGAAGCCGCCACTAAGCATCCGACCATCGAACTCAAGGTAGACTTCGGTATCTCGAAGGTTCTGTCTTTACTTACCTTGGCATGGTGGTTTGCTGGGATAGCGATTGCGCCATGGTTTTGGTGGAAACTCGCAGCTTGTATTCCGCCAGTTGGCATGATTATTGCCGTCGATCGTGCCTTAACTGTGTATGCCCCGCAAGTTATGACCCCTGCCGTCGCAACTCCCGAACCTCTAACACCATCCACCACGAAATGAACTCACAACAAGTTGCACCCATTGGCCCAGCCCCCATTAGCCTGGCAGAATGGCAAGAGCTTGCTACCTTGAAAAAAGCAATTGACGGCTACCCCCAGTCAGTTTGCCCTAGCAGGCAAGAGCGATTTACTGAACTCATGGTAAAGTCCCTGGTAGGCAAAGGTGATCGCCCCCTAGCTGACTAGTGCTTTAGTAACAAAACTCCCCCCCTATTATGATATCAGCTCAAACTAGGCTACGACTCGAAGATATAGCGGCTAGGATTGCAACTGGCGACGAAGTTTCATTTGAAGAGGCGTCATTTATACAGAAGTGGGCAACTCACAACCGCCATGCTTATGAAATTCTGGAAAAAGCAAGGCGGAGAGCAATATCGGGAAAGCCTGAGCCGGGATCCATGGATGAACTCATTGACAGCATGAATCTCGGCTTTTCTGACCCCGAGCGGCACCTAATTGGCCCCCAAAGTCCAGACGATCTGGCAAACTTCTTTAAGGCACCCCCATGGCTGAGGAACGATTGATGGCCTTTGTCCTAATCACCATTAAATAAATAGCCATAGACTAGAACTCAATTACATAATTACTACAACATGACACAAACAGAATGGGGCACTAAAGTACGAGCCTTAAACCTATCCCAACCCGATGGCAGCACATGTCAAGCAACTTGCATCGCAATGGCAATCGGCAGTAATGACATCTATGGCATTCGCTCTCAGCTTTTGAAACTTGGGGATGCAGGCCACCCATCAAATATGGGGCAGATTCTTAGGCGTTACAAAGGGGAAAAGTATATCTATGACGAAAGTGCTTCCATCAATGATATGGTTGGCTACCTGAAAAATGGTGAGTTTTTGATAACTCATGGTTGGTTTACTGATAGTGGTCACGTTATTGCTCTTGATGGAGTGAAGACCACAGGAGCATCTTCTAAGGGGCACGCTTTCAATGTAAAGGACCCTTGGAGTGAATTTGATGGCCCCACATGGAGCTATAATAAACCATCGGTAAACTTCTTCGATGGGTTTTATAGCGACCGCATCATCTATGCTTCTTGCGTCGTTGGCACAAACCGCCGGGATTCAATTCGTTATTACTCCGAGAAAGTACAACCTGATGTCGGAAGGGCTTGGGTTCACCGTATTCTGCCGTAGATGCTGGCACCAAACTCTGCTTTGAAATTAGAAGCCCCTGATGCCAGGAGACCCCTAGAGGCCTTAGATCCTACAACCCCGTGGTATGAATTCTTGTCGTATTGCGAAGTTTGTCGGAGCCTAGGTGTTAACCCATCGGTCGGGAGATTTATGCGTTATCAAGCCTATTTGAAGACAATCACTCGATAAAACATGCAATCTGAAACCCGCAATAAAACCCTATTGGGAACCTTCCCCGTCTCCATTTCCTTTAACTTCAATGATAAAACTCAGAGAAACCTAAGAAAAGCAGCTAATTTGCATTTTTTGGGTGACGAAGACTGTAATGTTCTGGGTGATAATGGTAGATTTACCAAAAAGTACCCAGAAAAAGAAACTGAAGAGTTTAAGGAATGTTCATGGAGCATCAGTTGTGCTTACCAAAGGTGTATCATGGTGAACTTCTACAGTGACGGGTCGTCTGAAATTCTGGGAGAGGTTGACTTTAAGGACATGGGCAGCTATAAAGAACTAGCCAAGGAATGGCTCTGATGGACACCAACTAACACTAACTAACAAACAATGATAAACGAATTCAATAACCCAATGCTAGACAGGGCTAAAGGCTGCTTTATCGGGCTCGCAATTGGTGATGCCTTAGGTGCGCCAGTAGAATTCAGTGATAGGGGTACTTTTAAACCTGTAACCAACTATCAAGATGGTGGTTCATTTAACCTTAAAGCAGGGCAATGGACTGATGATACGTCTCAGGCTTTATGCTTAGCGGACTCTATTCTTTCGGATAGGGGGTTTAGCCAAGAAGACTTCCTAAATAGGATGGTTAATTGGAAGCAGCATGGTCATAACAGTAGCACGGGTGAATGCTTTGATATTGGCATTGGAACTGCTAATGCTTTATGGCATTACGAAAGTACAGGTAAGGTGCCGCTAAATGCTAATTCAGGCGGTAACGGCAACATAATGAGGTTAGCCCCGGTTGCTATAGCTTACCATAGGGACACCGACAAGGTTCAAGAAATTGCTAGACTATCGAGCTTAACAACCCACGGACATAACTCGGCACTAACTTGTGCCAATCTCTTGGGCATCATGCTAAGGGCTTATATTACTGGGGACCATGTTGAAGGTGACTTTCCCCTACCTGGGCGCACCGAAGATGACCCCCGTGACCCCTTTATGTGTAGCGATACACTATATAAATTGTCAAGTGCGGCAACATCCGATGAAAGTCAGTGGCATAACATAAGCGGATTTTCAACGGACACCCTATGTGCGGCCATGTATTGTTTCTTCAATACTGAGACCTTCAAAGAATGTGTATTAACTGCAGTCAATCTAGGCGGCGACACCGATAGCGTAGGTGCTGTAGCGGGTCAAATTGCCGGAGCGTATTATGGTCTTTCTGGCATACCCCGAAAATTCATTGATGGGCTACAAGATAGCGAAAGGTTTTTAATGCTAGCAGAACAACTATTTAACCTATACGGAGACAAAAATGAAAACTAAAGCAAAGAAAGGCAAATTCATAACCTTCGAAGGTATAGACGGGTGCGGAAAGACAACTCAACTAGCAACTATCGCTGATTGGCTATGGTCAAGTGGTTTATTGCCAGAGGGGGCACAGGTTGTAGAGACTCATGCGCCGGGTTGTTTGCCTGCTATTAGGGCTTTGCTAAAGGATCCTGCCACCGCATTAACCCCAAGGGCCGAACTCCTATTGATGATGGCTGATAGAGCCCAACATGTGGAGACTGTAATTAAGCCCGAACTTGAAAGAGGTAACTGGGTATTATGCGACCGATTCTATACCAGCACCATGGCATACCAAGGGTGGGGTAGAGCCTTAGGGTGGCAAGCCGTTAAGCAAGCACATGAACTTGCGTGCGGTTTGTTTTATCCGGACTTTGAGATTTACTTTGATGTCCCTGCCGATGAAGCTGCATTGAGGGTGGAAAGGAGGAATAAGCAATTGAGACAAGAACATGGTAGGAAATCCGATGTCAAAGATCGGTTCGAGTCCCAAGGGAGACCATTTATGGATAGGGTTATTGAAGGTTACGACAATGCAAGTAAGTTACCTTTTATTAAGGAGTATCCACATGTAACGATCGATGGGTGTTGCGATATCGGCAGGGTAACTGAGTATTGCAAAGAGTCTATAGCCAACTTTGTTGCTGCGGTGGATGCGGTCAGTGCCCCCCCAAGGTAATTAAACCTGACAGCTATAAAGTCTGCTTCGAAAGGCTTGTAACTGATTCTTAGTAAGAAGCTTAACCGGCGGTGCTTAATCCCGGCGGCAACACCAAAGGCAAAGGGGGTAAACCCTAATTGCACGGCAAACAAGCAGCATGGGGCAGGACGGCCCGAAAATAACAGAGGCCCCCTTAGCCCCCCTAGCGCTATTACTCGAATGGGTTAGATCACCATTGGCAGACTCCACCCTGAATGCCAATCAAATTGGTAAATTCAATGGGTATACGCCCTGTGCATTAAATTGGTTGGTTGAAAATGAATATGTGGTTAGGTTCCATCGTGGTGGAGGAATGTTTAGGCCAGGCCCCCGCAGAACCAAAGTGGCGACATATCCTGAACTCATCCGGGCTAGACTAGGTTTAAAGAACCCTAACCTAAAACCAGGCACCATCCGATATTACAACTCTGTGCTAGGCATACAGCAACCTGAATATCTATTTAGAGTCAACGCAAAAGGTTTGCCTGCTATGTTTGAAGGTATCTTCGGGTTACCGCACCGGGTAAATGCAACCACATTCGCGAAAACTCATCAGCTACCAACAGTAAGGGTCAAAGAATGGTTTAGGGACCTGGTAAAATCAGATCGGGCATCTATCATCGTAGTTAGGGGCAAGCGACTGATTGTTTGCCGGGTGGAAACCGAACCTTGACTTTGTAGGGGGGAGTAGTTACAATGGTAATGGTAACGACAATAACTTTCTCAAAAAAAAAAAAATGACCGTTAATTTTGATTCGATTCTTCAGGGTATTGAGAATGCAAACTTTGACTTAATGGGGCGGGTTCGCGATATGTGGGATGAGGCTGAGGAGATTCAGACGAACTATGATGAACTTTTGGAGTGCTTAGGTGCCACCGATCATAATACTGCTCTCGATGCTATCCGCGCAATGAAGGCTGCATCTGTCCAACAAGTTGTTGCCGCACCGGTTGTTGCCGCACCGGTTGTTATCGAACCTACCATCAAATTTTCCGACTCGACATCTTTGACCCACGCAGAACTAACCACCATTATAACGCAGTCAATCTCAAAAGCCGTGGAGTCAGCGGTAACTAAGACCGAAGCAATAGCCAACGCCGGGGATACCAAAGCAGGACCTAAAACGTTTCGTGACATTGCGTGCCTGAAATGAGTGGTCGCACGCCGAAACTTGACCCTATGCTAACGGCAATCACGCTTAGTTACATTGATAGGGCCAACGAAAAAGTCCTTAACGCATCGCAACAACAACCCTAGGCAACAACAACACCCATTCGCAAATCGCAAATAGCAAATGACAACTGTAGAACCACCTGACTATTCGGCAGAAAACTCAAAGCAACCACAGCAACCACAACATACCGAAGTCACAATCAATTTACCAACCAACTTTGCCGAAGCTTTTAATTCGCTGTCAGAACGAGAGGGGCTAACCCAAGACGAACTATTCATGCGCTCCCTCGGTCTTTATTCGCTGGCATCCCAAGCTGAAGAAGGAAACTATGCCTTATCATTCACTCGGATTGAGGGGACCAATGATCTAACCGTCAAGGAGGCTATCCGAGTCGAAGACGAACCAGAGTCCCGCCTTATTTTGCCTCGCTAATTGCTATTTGGGGTTATCTACACCATCTATATCACCCACGGTAAACACCTGACTCGACCCATGACAAACCACGAAATCTACTTCTCAACTGACATAGAAACTGACGGGCCAATCCCGGGCCCACACAGTATGTTATCTTTGGGGTCAGCTGCTTTTAGTTCGGATGGTGTTTTGTTGGGGACATTCAGTGCTAACTTAAAAACATTGCCGGAGGCAAAACCAGATCCCAAAACTGCCGAATGGTGGAAGTCTCAACCTGGGGCTTGGGCGGCGTGCCGGGAAAATGTGCAGGACCCAGCTGATGCCTTAGTTGCTTATATTAAGTGGGTAAAGGAACTTTCAGGTACTGGCAAACCGGTATTTGTTGCGTTTCCTGCAGGCTTTGACTTTATGTTCGTGTATTGGTATATGATTAAATTCGCAGGGGAATCCCCATTTAGCTTCTCTGCCCTAGATGGCAAGACATATGCTATGGCTCTCTTGAAGAGACCGTACCGGCAATCAACAAAACGTAATTATCCAAAGGCGTGGTTCCCCCCAAAGTCTAAGCATACCCATATAGCCCTTGATGATGCCATTGAACAGGGCCGTATTTTTTGCAACATGCTGAGGGCCAATGCTTGACGTGCGGGTAATTCGTTATTGGGCAACTGGCAACTGGCAACTGGCAACTGGCAAATGGCAACTAGCAATTAGTATATCGCAAATGGCAAAATGACACATGACCGACAGCAACTAGCAAAATGACACACTTCAAAGCAAAACAAACTCGCCCCCTGACCGAACTTGGTAGGGACTTAGTTGATGCGTACAATGCAACCCCCGGATCATCGGGGCCATATGCCAACCCTGAGTCCCTACAAGCAGTAATTGATTTGCTTATGGCGCATATCGATGGCAAAGAGCAGTATGATTTTGCAATCTTTAGTGACGATTGACCCCATAAGTCATTACTTTTAACTTCCTTACAGCTAAGTATACTCTCCCACCCATGAATCACGCAGAAAAAATGCAGGCGTATTCCCAGAAGGTAATGGATTCGTATTTGTCGCTATTGGAAGGCAATATCGAAGCCAGTAATAGCCTCTTTAGTGAAGTGAAGCCGATTTGGTTGTCTTTAGTTTCCGATGATAACGAGTTGGCATACCCCGAAGCATAATGTTCGTATTATCCACCCTATGGCCTCAACATCCCTATAAACAACATGGCAATCACATCAAACTACATCGACCCTTATAGAGAACTTGGAAGTATTGGGTATTGGTCTTTGGCGGGCTTGAAAGAGATGGGCTCAATTCTTTCACATATTGGGACCCTGGTTAAAGAAGCCCACCACAGGCATGACAGTTCCGTAGAAATTACTATCTACTGTGTTGTGGACAAAAGAGACCCATCCATAAGAAAACCATCTATGACTACTGCTTTGAAACTACTTAAAGAGTTTGGTTTCGAAGTCTCAGAAAAAACTGTAAAAAAAAGGTGATACCATGTGTACACTAAGAGTTTCTTGGCCTCACAATTTTATTTCCGATGTGACCCCGTCAGCATTGACAACCGGGACTAACCCTGCTAGAATAACCTTATAACCAGCCCCAAACCGCAATGAAAAACCCAACATTCCTACTCCAAGCCGGTGGGCCACTACCGACAGAAAAAATAGCCTGCAGCTTTTCATGTTACCCTATCAGGTATTGCTCATTGGCGGAACTAACAAAGTTAGACCCCCAAGAAGCAAAAATCCGATATATCCCAGTTGGCTCAGTTGAGTTTGTCAAGGCATATGGTGACCACGTCGGTATCCGGCTACCTGATGATTTTTCCTATGGGATTTGCGATGGTGATCTGGACAAATTCCTAATGAGAACTATTCGAAGGGGCACCTATGGTGAGGCGACCCTAACCGATTTCATCAAACCCATTGAGATAAAGTCATTTACTGGAAATGTGAAGGGGCACCTTGATATGGGGACATCGGATTCCATACCGAATGACACCCCAGTTTGGATTTCTGAAGCCGTACCATTTGGGGCTGAGTTTCGCTTCTATGTTCAAGACTTCGTAGGTGGTGGTAAAGTCCAGGGTTGGTCTCGATACGATGATTCAAACATGCAATGCCCTGAACCCGACTTCGGGTTGGTCGAAGCCATAATGAAAGAATTGGAAGGCAATGGTGCCCCAGGGGCATATACGGTGGACATCGGATGGAGGTGTGATTTAGGCAGGTATTGCCTAGTCGAGCTTAACGATGCCTGGGCATTGGGTCTGTACGAAAATAACGACCCCCAATCTAACCCCCCTACCCGACAGCAATACGCAGATATGCTAGTATCAAGATGGCGGCAAATTGTATTTTGTAGCCTTTTAGATGATGCCAATGGGTCCCATGATCAGTTAAGTTGGTCCCATGCTACCACCGAGTTATATCATGCCACCGACGACTACGGCGATGACTACGGCGAAACAACACGATAGTTACTGTCTATAACCATCAATGGCCCAACCACCACTCCACCAACCACCAACCACCAACCCAAAATGACTGAACCCCCATCAATCGAACCAAACAGCAAGGACCGAATTTCCCAACTAGAAGAACAAGTTGCATTCCTAATGGGGGAACTAGAAAGGGAACGTAGACGATCAGATTCCCTATGGGGGGCCATCTATGCGGCATTCATTGACGAGGATAATGGCAAGGAAGAGGCACAGTTTTGGGCTGATCGGATTTCGGCTTTAGTTGCTGATTGGGTTAACAACCGCCGGGAGAACCTAAACCAACGCATCATAGCGACGGGAGCAATGCCCCCATACTCGGATTGTCTAAATGAACTAATCATCAGTATTTCCCCGCCGGGTTCAACTCCGGCCCCGCTACCTGAATTTAATCCCCTACATGCTCAGCATACGATTGGTTCCCAGGCTGCGCCAACATCGGGGTCGTATCAGCCATATCAACCATATCAGCCATATCAACCCCCCACCCAATTGCCATCGATTCCTACGACCGTGGCAATGACCCCATCCGCACCACAACAAGCTGCAGTTACTGGGGAACGTATTGCCCCGCGTGTTAATGTCCCGAGGCCATTTGCTGTGTCGATAGCTGCTAATGTCCCTAGTGGTGCTGTCCATGGTGCTGTCCCTAATGTAGACCTTAGTGTAAACACGGCCGAGGGGATGTAGGTTTGGCTTTTGCCCTATACAATGCTTAAGGGGCTATATTGCCATTGGGGGCTACAACAATTCATCCCTAATGGCCTAGCTGCATGACTCTAACATCCTGATCCCCGGGAACAAATCCGAAACCAAAATCCAAAAACCAAAATGCAACTACAAATCCCAAACCGAATCACCGCCCAAAGTGCCTTTGATATCTCTTTCAGAGAGAGTGATTTAACTAGCGTCATCAGCCTGCTGGAAGAGTACTATACTAAGATTCGAGAAGCGGCCCAAGAAAATGAATTTTCCATCACCATTCCTTTATCCTACTTGGGCGAAAACGCGAAGGAAATAGTTTACAAGTACCTTACCAACGACGGGTACGAAGTTTATGTAGACAGCGATAGTTCCCCTAACTCCCTTAAATTAAATGTCTCATGGCTCCACAAGATTTACCCTTAAGCTAAAAATGGCAACCACATACAAACCCCCCGCACCACTCCCGCCAAAATGGCAGGGCTACAGCGTCTTCCTCGCTGGATCCATCGAAATGGGTGCTGCCCCTGACTGGCAGGCAGATGTAGAAAATCAGTTGGCACATCTTGACATTAACATTTACAATCCTCGCCGCGACAACTGGGACCCAACATGGGTGCAAAGCGCTGATAATCCCCAGTTCCGTGAACAAGTGGAATGGGAACTTGATGCCCTGGCTCAGGCGAATCTGGTCGTTATGTATTTGGCACCAGGCACCATGAGTCCGATCTCGTTATTGGAGCTTGGGATTTACGCTGCCAATGGGGGCAACAAGCTGATCGTATGCTGCCCTGAAGGATTCCACCGAAAGGGAAACGTTGACATTGTTTGCGAACGTTATGGCGTCGAACAAGTTGATTCCCTAGAAGAGCTTGAGGAAGTCATTACATACAAGTGGGTTGAGGGTATTTGCCTAAGTACTACCGGTATGAGCGAATTCCATGAGCCAACAGATGATTTCGATAACGGATCTAACAACCCTATTATAAATTCACACTTTAAGTAAATGACAACCCCCTTCAACCAACCACCCCATCTCCCTGACTTCGATGACATGGACCCTGACGGGTGTATTGAAATTTTATTAGGCGAAGACAAGGATGGCTATCAACATCTGGACTATCGGCATGTGAGCCACTATAGGGACGATTGTACCAAACTAGGTAGGACTTGGCCCTGGAGACGAACCAAAGAATGGATCCCTCATCGAACCCAAGAGTACTCCGAAGCTGATTTCGCCTGGGCATTGAGCCGAGTCTTGAAAAACATTCGGACCACCTACGATCTGAAGAGTCTCAAAATTGGACTCACCGATGAAGAGTGTGGCCGCATTATGCTTATGAGGGACCAGGTCAATAAGAAGTCTTCCACCCAGGCTAACTAACCCGAATGGCCCAGGGCCGGTAAACCACCCTATACACCCGGACAGGAACACCCTATAATACACTGAGACCCAACCATAAAAATGCAAACCCCGAGCAAAATGCAAAAAGGCGAACAGCTAAACAAGATGCTGGTTCTGGCAACCAATGCCCACGCTGGACAGTATGACAAAGGTGGAAAGCCTTATATCCTTCACCCGCTGAAGGTAATGTATTTCCTAAAATCAGACGACGAAGACCTCCAGTGCATTGCGCTTGGTCACGACATTATCGAAGATACCAAGGTGACGTATGCGGATCTCCGGGAGCAAGGATTCACCCATCGGGTAATCGAAGGCATCCGCGCCCTTACTAAGCTTCCGGGGGAAACCTACGATGAATACAAGCACCGAGTCTTTGCCAATGAGGATGCAATGAGGGTGAAACTCTGCGATCTCCGACATAACACCGATGTGCGCCGCCTCAAAGGTGTAACCGAGAAGGATATTGCTCGAATGGCGAAGTACCATGTTTTCTACATGGAGATTATGGCTAGACTACAGGATATTGACGGAGGTGAATTTTGATGGAATTTCAAGCCCCCAAAAAGCCAGAATGTTACAGTCCGGGCCGAACCAAATCTTTTCAGGAAATTGCAGAGAACGACTGCTTTACCTGTCCTGAAAGAGTAACTTGCCTAGAGTTTGTTGCTGAAGTTAGGGGAATAGATGCCACCGATGCGTCAACCAGTCACCGTCCCCCACCACTCCCCCACAGACCAAATCATTGCGTTGGCTGTTTCAACGGACTTAGTCTACGAAAATTCTTACGGGGGCGCTTGTTCTCCCTCTGTTGAAGATACCGACATTCGGGACATCGTGGTGGACTTTGCCACCAAGCTCCTGCAGACTTACGGAAACCTACCATGAATACAGAAGAGAAGTTCAATCAAAAACTCGAACAGCTATTTACCGCCATAAAATTAGATCACGTAAAGGCCAAAAAATTCAATGAAATGTATATGTCGGAATGGGGTGAGGAAGTGAATCGACAACCACCGCCACGCCGCTTCGATGTAATTATGCCACTTGACCTCGCCCAGGACATGCAAGACCTTGTTGAACAGACAGGCCATTCCCGTGGTGAAATCTTCCGCCGCGCCATGGCCCTTTACAAAAAAGCAATAGATACCCGTCGGCAAGGGGGCAATGTGATTCTTCGCGATTCGGACGGCACCTTGCGTGATGTTGTGGGGCTAGGAGTATGACTGTAACTGGTAAAGAACCCACAAGTCTCAAAGAACCCATAGAAATCCTACTTCGAGTTTTGCTGGCGGGAAATACTGTGACGGATGCCAATGGGCAAGAATACGGTATGGATGATGATGGCCACATTCTTATTAAGGCTCAGGGGTTCCATGCCGGGTCTGCCTGTGTGGATCCAGAAGTATTCTGGATGGGGGTACCATGCGATATTTCTGAGCTTAAGGTGATCGCCGATCGCATCGGCCGCGATACCCTTTGGCTGAAGGCCTGTGGTATACCGCTAAGATCCCTAATATGATACACCCTGAAGATGATTGGCTAGAACCCCTGCGACAAAGCATCGCTTTGATGTTGCCCTGGAATAATTCGGAAAATAAATGAATAACCCAGAAACCTTATCCGTGGCCAACTGGTTCATAGATGCTGCTAGGCGAGATGACCAGCAAATCACGCTATCCAAGTTGCAAAAACTCGTATACTTCGCTTATGGGTGGCACCTGGCCCTATTTGGTAAGCCCCTCATTAGCGAAGTAGTGACGATGATGCCATGGGGACCTGGATTTCAAAGTATTTATGGCTTTGCTGGGGAGTTTGGATGTGAGCCAATTCCGTCCTGCCTTTCACTCCCCGACGGTTACCCCACTCTTCGAGAATACGACTCTAGAATCCCACTCTTGAGGCGCATTTGGGAACTGTATGGCCAATATTGTCCCTATCAACTTACACGAATGGTTAATGTGGCCGATGGACCATGGGGCAAAACAATAAGAAAATACCCCAACAGAACCCATGTGAGCACTGATGATAACGACATTGAGAATCATTTCAAAAGTAGAATGCGGGATCCCTCAACAACCACGAACGAAAAACCATGAAAGACACAGAGTCCCCAACCACGCTCAAGCCATGTCCCCATTGCGGAAGCATAAACCTTAGAGGCCCGCACTGCACCGACTATCACGGAGATACTTACGCTCCAACATGGTGGATAGATTGCGAAGAATGCCCCGCTGGCATGGAAGTTGCCGGAGAGACCCCGGAGCCGCTGATTGAAGCCTGGAATCGCCGCCCAAACTAAATAAATACCACCTCCCAATGACTGACTTAGAACTTGCCCAAGACCCTAAAACTGAAACACCCGACCACTCCGAAAGGAAACGAATTTGCCACCTGGCAACAGCTCAGGCCAAAACCACCTTAAAGCGAGGTGACAGACTAAGGGTAACCAAATGTCCTGGCACCAAACGATGGATCACCTTTGAGCGCTGGGACGGGGACTGGATCGTGTCTAAATCGGGAATTAACGACTATCATGCGATTAATGTTGATATGGTAAACGACAAAGCTATTAACTTTCCCATACAGCCCGACCCGGCTCTCCTTGAGTCCATGGCCATGCGATACCGCCACGATTTCGGACTGCTTGACTCTAAGCACCAAGCTGCTATACTAGTAACGATGCGGCAGCTTTGGGAAGAGGTTGCTGGCGTCGGGTTCTATCGGCCCCCCGTCTGATTGCCTATCCATCGAATACCATCGCATAATCTACCAGCAACAAAATGCAAACCGCCACCTTATACACCCTTCAATCTAAAGTCATTCCGGTATACAATCACGAAAGTGTGAGATACATGACTGAGGAAGTGTCTCCTCTCCGGGTTGAAGGAGGACCATCCTTGTATATTCCATCGTATTTAAAAGAGACCTACCTACCTTTGCACCACGTATGTAAATCGTTTAGGATAACCCAGGGCATCCCTAGAATTTCTCCCCCGGGACCGTGGAAATTGTATGATACCCATAAGGACTTAGAAACTTACGACACCGTAGACACCTACCACCACCTGTTCGCCGTCGAACCCGAACTAGAAAGAATCCTATGGCACGTATTTAATGAAGAAAAAGTTGCAGGAAAAATCTCAAAGTTAGAGCATGAGAATAGGGTAGAGACTGGCAAGTTAGAGAAGTGCCTTGAAAGCCTCACCCAAACCAGGCAGGAAAAATCTAAACTAGAGGAAAAACTCAACGATGCCTTAAGCACGAATGCCTCTTTGAATGATAGGTACCTGTCAACCAATGACAAACTTTTTGATCTCAGGTGAAGGGTTCACGATTTCTGTGAGTACAATGTCTTTAAGCGCCTATGGATTGCATTCCGCAATGACCTCACACCCTGAATTGCTAAGGACATTAACCCGCAATAAAGATGAATAATGTCTTCGATAAAACCACAAGATGCAACACCGAACAAGAGTCATGGTCAAGCCCGAACATGCTAGAAACATGGTCCGACTTCCATTGCGAATGCCACAAGTGCAAGCTATGCGACCGTAGAATGACTCTTTATTATGATGATATGCGATGAATGTCACCCCATTGTCTAAGCCAATGAACAACAACCAACACCCGGTAGAAGAAACCGGATTACCCATATCTCTCCAGAAAATCATGGACGCTAGGGGACCAGGCTCCCTGCACCAGGCGGGACTCGATATGGAATCAGAGTTCTTAGCCTTTTGGTACGACACTCACGTAGAAGAACCAACCCGAAAAGACTATAGAGCTTGGTGTTGGGACAACCTTCGAAAAGAACACCTAGAAAAATGCTTAATGCAATCAATCGTATGAAATCACGAGACAACATTCCGCCAACCAACGATCTAACCACAATGACCAACCTTGACCCGCCGACACTCACCCGAGACCAAATAAACTGCCAAATCCGTAAACTCAAGGAGGCATCACCCGACCAGAGTATAAACGGTATGCAAGGTTGGATGCTCTCCTTCGAAGAAATCGACTCATTGATAAAATGGGCGGCCGACATGGAATTGGTAGCTTGCTGTGAGTGGCTTGAAGACCTAGATCTCAACGTTGATACCTACAAACTGCGCAGCGCTCGGCGCCCACAACCTCCGACCCCAAAAGAACAGGCCTTGCGTTTACTTGAGACGTGCGGTAAGTCAGGGGTGAAACTCACATCCGACCAATGCGACATCATTCGTCGCGCACTAGGGGCTACACCTGAGGTTCGCCAATGACAGTGACCATCCCAATCTGGCTCTTATTTGTAGGAGGCGGTGCAATTATTGTGACGCTTGCCCTAGCTTGCTTCGGAGCCTTGGCGCTTCACTACCTTCGATCAATTAAACTGCAATGACATTCACAATTCCAATCTGGCTGCTATACACAGTAGGAGGCTTTGCCGCACTTGTGGCATTAGCGTTTATGTGTTTAGGGGTTTTTATTTTCGTAGGACTTGTTACCGGCCCCAATGGGCCATGGTGATACTAATTATGGCCAACACCTTGTCACGACACCCTTTCTCGCACCTTTGATTATTACCATAAGCACCCAATGACATTCACATTCACAATTCCACTTTGGCTTCTTTACGGTGCCGCTGGTGCCGTTGGCACTGTGGTTGTAGCAGGAGTTATCTACATAGGATTAGCCATATTCTTAGTGAGCCAATTACGATGACTTTTGAAAATATGGACCAAAGTAAACCAAAACTCTCGAAAAAAAAACGTTCGGCCAAATGGTAAATTGGCTAAGATACCATAACAAGACGATGACACTGAAACCATCAAACCACCAAACCATCCACCAATGACCACTGACAATCACCCACCAATGAATACCAACAGTCCTTTATCTCACATCACCAATTGCGTATTTTCGGGTCTGCCCCCAGAGCCGTATACACATTGGAGTGACTATTTTAATGAGGTAAGTAAAAGCGGCGTCCTGTACGGCCTAAAGATAAGCGCCTGCAGATCAATGAACTCAACGCTTGAACCAAACGAAGAGACCTAATGAGTACAAAATCCGGCCCTAGACTGTGGCAAGCTATAGATGACGCAGAGAATAAACTTCTGGCAATAGAACGAAACACCAATGAGTGTTTAAACGACGAAGACTACAATGCTGCTCGAATCCGAGCTATTCGCGACTGGCTTGTACCAGAAGAAGAACCATTAGACCACATTTGGTGGGGCGGATTGGTAGAGCATGAGTACGATTTCCGGAAACAACTTCGAGCCCTGCTCACGTATGAAGCCGACCGTGCGTTGACATTACAATGACTGAACCAAAGTATCACGCCCCTTCTGCAAATCTGACATTTTTGAGACCCCTGTGACTAAATTCCTTTCTCCTGCCTCGCTAGCGGTTCTGAATGCCTGGAGCGCATCCGAAAATGGCATTTACTTAGAAGGCGACCCAGAGCGCCTGGCCTCAGCCCTCCGCGCCGTTGCGGATGAGGTAACCCCCCACATGTTTCTCAAACCCCAAGAGAATCTTAATAGCGGGAGAGATGCTATGATTTGGGGTATGGACCAACAAACCCAACTTACACGACAGAAAATCCGTGCCATTGCCTCTGAATTGGAGGAATTCCAATGGCCCAAATATACTCAAGGCAGGGGATAAGTACCCCACATGGTTTAGCGGTAATGCTGATGGCTTATCCATTATTCTTGACATATTCCCCTACACTGGCCGGTACAAGGACTGGTTTACCCGTATTATTAGGCTATCCGCCCCATCAACTATGGGGGGTTGGATGGAGATGGCTGTAATGATCACAAATTCAACTACTGATAATGAAAGACCCCTGGATTGACTATTTGGGCGATGGCGTATATGCCCAGTTTGACGGATATGCCGTTTCTCTAATGGTAAATGACCACCGTAATGAACCTGTGGTTGTGTTAGAGCCTGATGTGCTTAAGGCACTTAATGACTTTTATGCTAGAGCAGTGGGTCACTATGCCTAAGGGTCAAACTGCTGATAGTAAAAGCACCGCCGCACCTAGCTTGCCTGCCATAGTAGCTACGAGGGGTCTCACTCACCATGCCAACCACCACCCAAACCCACCACCCTCACCTAAAACCCACCATGCCAACCGCCACCCAAACCCAAAAAGCTGCCGCTAACTCAGTTGCCCAAATCGCAGGAAGCCTAAGGCTAAAGGTTCTCAACCACATCCAAACCAAACCCAATGGTGCCACTTGCGACGAGATCGAACAAGACCTTTCAATGTTGCACCAAACTGCTTCTGCCCGGTGTCGGGAATTAGTGCAAATGGGTCAATTAGAGAAGCGGACCGACCCCTCAACTGGCAAGGAAACTCAGCGACCCACACGTTCAGGCCGGTTAGCATCAGTGTTATACGTTAAGGAGCCTGTTCTTGCATCGGTGTCTTCATCCAAAAAGCCATCCCTAAGTCCCACCGCCAAAGCCTTGCAGGATGCTTTTGTTGATGCGGCATGTGGCTCAGACTCAGCCCCAACATACGATTTCCGCAAAGGTCTCGCTGCCACCCTCCGCGCCCTTGCTGACCTCACGGAATATCCATGGGTCGTTGATTGCGAGACTCTCTACATTCATCCAGAAGATGTTCGCGCTATTGCCTTTGGATTGGATAGTTCCAATGGCTGATTTACGGATTCCACCTCTCTTACGTGCCGCTCTGCAATTACGAGCAGAAAACGACCTCACCGCATATTTCTTACACATGGCCGACCCTGAGAATGTCAAACCCTTAAGTTCCTCAGCCCAAACCATATTCGATGCTGCGTGGAATTTGCCCATATCACTCGGCGATACTGAAACAACACGCCGCCGTCAAATTGCAGCTAGCCTGCATTCCGTTACCGACCAACTCAAACTAGGCACAGAAGACTGGGAAGGCTCAGCCCCTGACGAATATGAGAGAGGTTGGAATGGGGCAATGGGCCGAATCGCTCAGATCGCCGCCGAGCTGGATGGTGACAATGGCTGACTTATCCCCTGCATCCCGGGCGGTTCTGGAAGCCCTTCGAGAAGCTGGCTGGAACTGGGCTAATGATGACAAAGCCACCTTCCGGGATATCGCATCTGCCGTTCTTCGCGCCGCCGCTGATCAACTTGTTCTAGACCCGGAAATAAGCTCTCAAGGCGGAATGCTACTTTCCTGCAAAGATCAACTTTGCGATATTGCCACCGAATTAGATGGAATCGCAAAAACCGAATCTTAGCCGCATGCCCCATGTATCACCTCGCCGCCCATATGATGAGGAGACTTTTGGGGGCGGTTACTTAGAGTCCCTAGATGACTGGTATGCAAATAACTGGGAAGCAGTGGAGTGGTTCCTGGAAAATGCAGACGCTATCCGTAGCTTGATAAGGGTCGGTTAGCCGTCCTGGAACCGCCGGTTTCCACACTTGTTTTCGCGGTGCTAAAACGCTAAGCTTAGTTACTTAACCACCACCCAACCATGACCAAACCCACGAAGCTAACATTTGACATTGCCCCGAACTAGAAACATTTATTACGGTAACACCCAATGCCAAACCTCTCACCAACAACCCAAGCCGCATGGGACGCCTTTAATGATGTAGCTGAGAAGGTTGGCGTCTTTGATGATTACGGCAATGCCCTCGCTGCGTTTCTCAGGGTCGTTGCTGACGAAGTAGTTCCTTTTGAGGACGAAGAAATCCAAGGTTGCTGGTACGAGAAGAGAAATCCAATCCGAGAATCGATCCTTGCAATCGCAACCGAACTTGAAACCCCCCCCCCCCA
>Ga0208360_1000084_pt1 | contig 29780 bp, 31 predicted proteins | sample LakMenE27Jul10ns_FD_150739 | JGI IMG/M metagenome (GOLD analysis project Ga0208360, IMG submission 150739) | Freshwater microbial communities from Lake Mendota, WI - 27JUL2010 deep hole epilimnion ns (SPAdes) | ecosystem: Environmental > Aquatic > Freshwater > Lake > Epilimnion/Euphotic zone ...
GGCGGCTTTACGGCTCAAATCAGCCGATTTCAGCACATTTTACCGCTTTCAACAGCTCAGATCAACTGCAGCGGAAGCGATCTTCCATTTTTCAGGAAGTCCTATTTAGATAAACAAGAATTCCGTCATCCGAGACAGTTTGTAAGCTGTAAGTTCCGGCCGTGTCGACTTGGAGACTGCCTGTCCAACGAACTGAAAAATCATCCACCTTTCCATTGAGGGGCGTTCCGGTGAAGCCCCAATTGAAATAGGGGGCACCAGCGTCGCCATCGATGAAGGCGATGAAGCTATCCTGGCGTGTAAAAGCCTTGGTGTTTGACGTGAAATAGCTTGGGTCGCCATAGAAATAGCCGTTATAATAGTCACCGTTTAAGGCCGTAAATCCGGCCGCCATTGCCGATGAAGCCATCAGCAGGGGAGATAGGCTGAGTGCTGTGTAGCGAAGGATGCGAGGTATGAGGGGGGTGAACATGATGACGATTTTTATTGGTAGTTCAACCAAATTGGTTGCACATGATCAATTTGGATTGCCTGGCTCTTCAAGGTTGCCTGGCACAAGACACAAAGTTGTTCAGTTGCTGACACCTTGATTTGCCCTCAGGCTCCCGCTTCAGTCCCCAGCCCCTATCCCTGCGCTTGATCTCTGATCCCCAGCCGTCAGTCCAGGCTTTAGTTCGAAGCCGTCAGTCCAAGTCTTGGTTCCAATCGGCGTGGTCAGGTTTGCGCCTCCATTCGGCTCATCCCCAGGCTGGCGCTGCCTGCTGGGGCCGGAAGAGTGCATCCACCATCCGGGCCGTTTGCACCACCGGGCCCACATCGTGAACGCGCAGGATGGCGGCACCGGCGGCGATCGCCTGGCCGCAGACCGCCGTGGTGCCCCAAAGCCTGGCCCGGGGCCGTGGCTCCGCCAGCACTGCGCCGATAAAGCGCTTGCGGGAAGGCCCCACCAGCAGCGGGAAGCCCTCGGCTCGCAGCTCGGCCAGGCCGCGCAGCAAGGTCAGGTTTTGGGCGGTGGTCTTGGCGAAACCCAATCCCGGATCCCAGATCAGCTGCTCCGCCAGCACACCCGCGGCCAGGGCTCGTTCGGTGGCCTGCAGCAATTCTTGCCGCACCTCAGCCACCACATCGCCATAAACAGCGAGATCATCCATGCTGCGGCTGTCGCCGCGGTTGTGCATCAGCACGTAGGGGCAGCCCGCCTCGGCCACCAGCTTCAGGATTTCGGGATCGCGCTGGCCGCCGCCCACGTCGTTAATCCAGTCGGCCCCGGCGGCCAGGGCTGCCGCCGCCACCGGCGCCCGGAACGTATCCACCGAGAGCACCGCTTCGGGGTGGGCCGCCCGGATCGCCTGCAGCACCGGCATCACCCGCTCGATCTCCAGCTCCGCGCCGATCTCCTCAGCTCCCGGCCGGGTGCTCTGGCCGCCCAGATCGAGCAGATCGGCCCCCTGGGCCAGCATCCGCCCGGCGGCCCGCAGGGCAGCCTGAACGTCCGGCAGAAGCCCCCCATCGCTGAAGGAATCGGGGGTGAGGTTGAGGATGCCCATCACCAGGGTGGGCCCCCCCGGAACCGGCATGGACCGGCCCCTTTGCAGGCGGGCGGATCTGCAAGTCAACCCAGCCACCGCCTTGCTGCTCAGGCCGCCACCGGCACCTGGTAGTTGGCGATGCGGGCGAAGCTCACCGGATCCAGGGAGGCACCCCCCACCAACACACCATCGATGTCGCTCTGAGCCATCAACTGATCGATCGTGCTTGGGTTCACCGAGCCGCCGTACTGCACCACCACATCGGGGTTGCCCACCCAACCCCGGATCAGGCTGCAGATGCGGTTGGCCTCCTCGGCGGCGCATGACTTACCGGTGCCGATCGCCCAGATCGGCTCGTAGGCCACGATCAGCCGCAGCGGGTCGATGCCTTCGAGCCCCTGTTCGATCTGGCGATGAATCACCCGCTCGGTTTCGCGGGCCTCGCGCTGATCAAGGCTCTCGCCAACACAAAGGATCGGGACCAGGCCATGGTCCTGGGCGGACCGGGCGCGCAGGTTGATCTGCTCGTCGGTTTCGCTGTAGTACTTGCGCGGCTCGCTGTGACCCACGATCGCGTGGGTCACGCCGTGCTCGATCAGCATTGGCCCCGAGATCATGCCGGTGTAGGCGCCGCTCTCCTCCCAGTGCACGTTCTGACCGGCAATCGCAACGCCGGCCCCCTCCAGGTGGCGGCAGAGGGTGGGAATCGATGTGAAGGGGGGCGCCAGCACCACCTGGCGATTGCTGGGCAGATCGGCGATCAGGGGACGGAAGACCGCAGCGAACTCCCGCGTCTCGGCGCAGGTCATGTGCATCTTCCAGTTCCCGGCGATGACAGTCCTGCGCACCGGCGGTTCCCCACAGACAACAATCGTCAAAGGTTAAAACCTCGTCCGCACCACCAGCCCTGCGCTCCCCTAGCCGCGGTGGCTTCCGATCAGCCCCCAGACGGGGGCAGGCGATCCGGTGCCTCCAGCCCAGCGGCCTCCGCAGCAGGAGGCATCACAATTCTTTCCCTGCCATCGATTTCCACCGCATCCCCAGGGGCGAGGTGGCGCCCCCGCCGGATTTCGATGGCCCCATTCACCTTCACATCACCCCGCTGGATCCGCTGCTTGGCCTCACCGCCGGTGGCGGCCAGACCATGCCACTTGAGGTATTGATCGAGTTTCACGGCCTTCATCGCTGGCTGGCATGAAGTTGGCACAGCAACCCCAACCCCGGGGATAGGCCCACCGGCCTCCGCTCCCCGGGGCTGTCCTGCCGGGGGCACTCTGCACCCCAGGACTAGGCTGCGCCGATGCTTGCCCCTTCACCGGCCGGCTTTCGCCGGCTGTGGCCGCTGCTCAAGCCCCATCGGTCCCGCCTGCTGGCCGGGGGGTTCTGCATGCTTGTGTTCGTGGCCTGCTGGCCCCTGCTGGCCTCCCTGGCCGGCAAGTTGATTCCGGCGATCGGAGCCGGTGATTTCCAGGCGGTGCTGCGCAGCATCGGCCTGGCCCTGGCGGTGTTCATGGTCCAGAAGGCCGCCCAGTTCGGCCAGGACACCCTGCTGGCCGGACCCGCCCTGGCGGTGAGTCAGGACCTGCGCCGTCAGCTCTTCGCCCGCCTGCAGCGCCTCGAGTTCGGCGCCCTTGAGAAGCTCTCGGCCGGCGACCTCACCTACCGCCTCACCGAGGATGCCGACCGGGTTGGGGAGGTGATCTACAAGACCCTCCAGGACAGCATCCCCAGCGCCCTGCAACTGGTGGCGGTGCTGGGCTACATGCTCTGGCTCGACTGGCCCCTCGCCCTGGCCACCCTGCTGCTGGCCCCGGTGGTGGCGGTGCTGGTGAGCCTGTTCGGCGCCCGGGTGATGGGCGCAGCCGAGCGCAGCCAGAAGCAGGTGAGCGAGTTGGCCTCCCTACTCGGAGAGGCGATCGGCGGGCTGCCGCTGGTGCGGGCCTTTGCCGCCGAACCCTGGCTGCAGCAGCGCTTCGACACCGAGGTGGACCTGCACCGCCGAGCCCGCTACCGCACCCTGCGGCTCCTGGCCCTGCAGCACCCGGTGGTGGGCTTCATCGAGGCCGCCGGCATTCTTTCGGTGCTGCTGATCGGTGCTGCCCGCATCCAGAGCGGTGGCCTCAGCAGCGCCGGCTTCAGCAGCTATGTGGCAGCCCTGCTGATGCTGATCGATCCGATCGCCCACCTCACCACCAACTACAACGAGTTCCAGCAGGGCCAGGCTTCGCTGCGGCGCCTGCGGGCGATCGAGGCCGAACCGGTGGAACCACCGGACCGGACCGGCGCCCGGCCCCTCGGCCAGGTGCAGGGAGAGCTGGTGCTGGAGGGAGTGAGCTTCGCCTACAACCCCGAGAAGCCCGTTCTCCAGAACCTCTCCCTGCGCATCGCCCCTGGCCAGGTGGTGGCCCTGGTGGGCCCCTCGGGTGCCGGCAAGAGCACCCTGTTTTCGCTGCTGCTGCGCTTCAACACGGCCCAGCGGGGCCGGGTGTTGCTCGATGGCCAGGATCTCGCCGATCTGCAGGCTCGCGAGCTGCGCCGCGCCGTGGCTCTTGTGCCCCAGCAGAGTCGGGTGTTCTCCGGCACGGTGGCCGAGGCGATCGCCTTCGGCCGACCGGCCAGCAGCGATCAGGTGCGGGAGGCGGCCCGCCTGGCCAATGCCGATGGCTTCATCAAAGCCCTGCCCGGCGGCTACGGCGCGCGGTTGGAGGAGGGGGGCAGCAACCTCTCCGGCGGCCAGCTCCAGCGCCTGGCCATCGCCCGAGCGGTGCTCGGCAATCCGGCCGTGCTGCTGCTGGATGAGGCCACCAGCGCCCTCGATGCCGAGGCAGAAGAGGCCGTGCAGCGGGGCTTGGATCAGGCGATGGCCGGGCGCACCGTGCTGGTGATCGCCCATCGGCTCTCCACCGTGCAGGAGGCGGACCGGATCCTGGTGCTCGAGTCTGGTCGCATCGTGGAGGAAGGCAACCACGACAGCCTCATGGCCCGCGGCGGCCGCTACCGCGACCTCTGCCAGCGCCAGCTGATCCGGATCGAGGGCTGACCCGTGTTGAGGTGCGCGGTTGGCGGTTCGAGCCTTGCCTAAGGTTGCCCAGTCTTCTCCTGATCCACCGTGCAAACCCCCGACCAGCAACCTCCCGTGCTCACCTTCGAGGGCAAGCGCTACGACCTCAATTCCCTGCCGGATGAGATCAAGGAACTCGTGCGGGGCATGCAGGTGGCCGACGCCCAGCTGCGCATGCATGAAGACACCCTGAAGGTTCTGGCGGTTGGCCGTCAATCGATGGCGATGCAGCTGAACGACCGTCTGCAGACGATCACCGCCCTTCCAGACGGCGAGTGAGGTTGTGCCATCGCTGAATGCGCGCCCGCTACAACCCCATGAGCGGAGCCATCCCTCCGCTCACCAGCGGCGGAGGGATCGGACAGGTTGAACGTTCAACGACGATCAGCTGAGGGGTGCCAGATCCTCGAAGCGGAAGCTCTGGCGCTCCTCAATCGAGCCCTCCTCCGCAACTGCGCCATCGGGCTCGCTCACAACCACCCGCTCCGCCAGCACCCAAGGCCCACCCCCCGGCAGGGGGATGAAGGTGTCGGTGAAGCTGCTGCGGCCACCGCGGGTTTCGCCGCTGGCCGGATCGCTGTATTGGCTCGTGTAGGTGTGGCTGAGGTAGCCAGCGCCCGTGTCCAGCACCTCGGTGGTGAAGATCGTGACCACCGAGCCGTGGATGTGGCGGTGCACCATGGTCACCACGTCGTCCTTGATGCGGTATCGGTCCCCCTGGCCCTTGCCGCCCACGATCACCTCGGTGCCCACCGCATCGGTGTCCCCGGCGGTGAAGGTGTTGCCCGCATGGGTCTGCTCAAAGGGCCGCCGCACCCGGTGGATCGCAACCTCCCAGAGCTGGGAGGCCACGGCCTTGTGCACCGCCTCATCCTCGATGCCCTCCACGCTGGCCTTCAGGTCGGCGCCGACCCGGAAGCGACCCTCCACGCGCCGGTCTCCCTGCTCCCACACGCAAGTTCCTTGATAGCCGCCGAAGCCAGGCTCCCAGGTGTAACGGTTCTCGTAGGCGGCGCGGAAGTTGGCGGTGATGTCCGTTCCTGGCGCGATCGGGGCATGAAGAGTTGCCGTCATTGCGGAGAAACCATCGGAGAGGGGCAGCTTAGGAGCGTGCGGCGTCAGGGGCTGAGCTCAACAGGCTGCCGCGAAGCGAGGGGGCGGAAGCAAGAGTCCCTCAGGGCAGACAACACACACCGAAGCTGCCGCGCGGCCGATCGCCCCATCGTCCCTGCCTGGCCCGCTTCGGCGGCGTCCTGCCAGGAGCTGCGGCCATAGTTGTCATTGGCGTCATCGCTCGGGCAGCTCCGCCTCCCAGGGATTCAGCACCGCCACCGGCAGACCTGCCACATCCTTGAGGTTGCGGGTCACCAAAACCAGGTTGTGGTGCAGGGCCGTGGCGGCCAGCAAGCTGTCGATGGCAGGAAACGAGCGACTCGCCTCCGCTAGCAGCTGCCCCCATTGGTGGGCTACGCCGGCATCAAACGGCAGCACCCGTTCTGCGAAGAACACGGGCAGCTCCCGCTCCAGCCACTGGCGCAACACGGTGCGCCGGCCTGGATCAGCCAACGCCTCCACCCCTTTGCGGATCTCGCCCAGGGTCAGCACGCTGAGGTAGAGCTCCGCTGCCGGTCGCTGGGCGAACCAAGCCTGCACGTTCGCATCGGGAGAGCGGCGGCGCAGCTCCGAGATCACATTCGTGTCCACCAACCAGCCCGCAGCCACGTCCTAAATCTCCACGTCCCGGGTGCTGCTCCGGTCGCGCTCGAGCACCAGATCATTGGCATCAGCGAGGGGGGAGCGCTGCAGAAACTCCAGCAGGGATTCACCCGTGTGCTGCTGCCTCTGGTAGGCCTCAGCCGAGAGCACCACGGCAACAGGTTGACCGTGGGATGTGAGCTGCTGGGGGCTCTGCTGGGCCCGCTTCACCAGCTCGGAGAAACGAGCTTTCGCCTCATGGATGGGCCAGGTCTCCAAGATCCTCCTTTGCATCGGCTATGACCATACTAGTCATAGGTGTTGTGCCTGTTGCCGAAGCCGTGAGCTTCTGTGCTCACGGCAACCCTGATGCTGCTGCTCAGATCGAGTTGCTACGCAGCCATTCGGGGCTCAGCTGTCTGCCCAGCGCCTGAGCAGCGGGTGGGCAGACAGGTGAGCAGGGGGATGAATCAGAGGATCAGATCAGAGGCATGGAGGATCAGAGGAAGGTTAGGGGGTTCTTTTGAATCATTATTTGCCAAGCATGGATTAGATCCCCGTACTGGCCGCAAGCGTTCAGGGCTTTGGAGGCGTAGCGATCCTGAGTACCCTGACGCCACCAGAGAGCCCCTTACCGTGGAGGCTTCCTGGCCAACGGTAAAGGCGACCCATCGATGCTGGGTCGAGCTTGGGCCCTGACGCTGCCCCAAAAGGCTGTATCGGCATGGTCAGCCAGACCGTTGATCAGGATGTTGATATCGATATAAATGTCAACGGCGATGTAGATGTCGATATCGATGTCGGAATTACGGCTTTAACTCCCCCTTGCTCAGCTGCCAATCAGCCGAAGCATTATTCAAGCGAGCCCTTATCAATAGGCAGGTGAGCTAACAGCACACACGCATGCATGTGCATTTTATTCGCCACCATAAAGGCCGAGGGAGCGGTACTCAAAAAGCCATAATCCTCAATTCGCCCGAGAGATTTCTCTCAGGTTATCGAGTCCGAGAAGAATGAGCAAAATGGGAAGGAATCTGCTCACCAAAGAGGGAGCTATAATGCTAAGACAACAAATCAGAGCTAAGACTTCTTAGCTATAAGCAAGCCATCCAGGCCCACCCTCCAGCTTTTGACCGCCCCTCAACTCCCCCAGGGCCGGTGGATGTCCTGCAAGGCCACCACCTCCAGCTCCGGTTCGCGGTGCAAGGCGGCGATCGCCTCCACCGCGGCCCGGGCCGCCGCCAGGGTGGTCACCGTCGGCACGGCGTAGTCGAGGGCGGCGCGGCGCAGGTAGCGGTCGTCGTGGGCAGCCTGGCGCCCGATCGGCGTGTTGATCACCAGCTGGATCTGGCCGGAGCGGATGGCGTCTTCGATGTTGGGCCGGCCTTCATGCACCTTCAGCACCGGCTCCACGGCCAGGCCCGCCTCCGAAAGGATCCGGGCGGTGCCGGCCGAGGCGGTGAGGGCGAAGCCCTCGTCCACCAGCCGCCGGGCGACGGGCACCAGGCCAGGCTTGTCGCGGTCGTGGGTGGAGAGGAACACCGTGCCACCGGTGGGCAGGGCCTCGCCGGCGGCCAGTTCGGCCTTGGCGTAGGCAAGGCCAAAACTGGAGGCAATGCCCATCACCTCGCCGGTCGAGCGCATCTCGGGACCCAGCAGGGTGTCGGCCCCCGGGAAACGCTTGAAGGGCAGCACCGCCTCTTTCACGGTCTGGAGCGGCGGCACCGGTTCGCTCGTGAGGCCCAGCTCGGCCAGGGTGCGGCCGGCCATCAGCTGGCTGGCGATCTTGGCCAGGGGCACGCCGGTGGCCTTCGCCACAAAGGGCACCGTGCGTGAAGCGCGGGGATTGGCCTCGATGATGAACACCCGCTCCACCCCCTCGCCATCGCGCTGGATGGCGAACTGCAGGTTGATCAGGCCCCGCACCTCCAGGGCCCGGGCCAGATCCCGGCTCCAGCCCTTGATCGTGGCCAGTACCTCCGGGCTCAATGACACCGAGGGCAGGGCACAAGCCGAATCTCCGGAGTGAATGCCGGCCGGTTCGATGTGCTCCATCAGCCCGCCGATCAGCACGGCGCCGCTGCCATCGGCCAGGGCATCCACATCCACCTCGATGGCATTCTCCAGGTACTGATCGATCAGAACGGGGTGGTCCGGTTCCACCGCCACCGCCTCCACCATGTAGCGGTTCAGTTCCTCCTGGTCGTACACCACCTCCATGGCGCGGCCGCCGAGCACGTAGCTGGGCCGCACCACCACCGGGTAGCCGATCCGCTCAGCCACGCTGCGGGCCTCGGCCTCGCTGCGGGCTAGGCCATTGCGGGGTTGGCGGATCTCCAGGTGCCGCAGGATCGCCTCGAACTGCTCGCGGTCCTCGGCCCGATCGATCGATTCAGGGGAGGTGCCCCACAACTTGGTACCGGTTGCCGCTCCGGCCGGGGTGGCCAGCCAGCGCAGCAGGGGGATCGCCAACTTGAGGGGCGTCTGGCCACCGAACTGCACGATCACCCCTTCAGGCCGCTCGGCTTCGATCACGTTGAGCACGTCCTCAAGCGTGAGCGGCTCGAAGTAAAGACGGTCGCTGGTGTCGTAATCGGTCGACACCGTTTCCGGGTTGCTGTTCACCATCACCGTGGCGAAGCCCTCATCCCGCAGGGCAAAGGAGGCGTGGCAGCAGCAGTAATCGAATTCGATGCCCTGGCCGATCCGGTTGGGGCCACCGCCGAGGATCATCACCTTGCGGCGGGTTTCGGGCAACACCTCATCGGCGGGGGGCTGAACCTCCAGCTGGCCATCGGCCCCGAGTCGCTCCAGCGGCCGTTCATAGGTGGAGTAGTGGTAGGGCGTGCTGGAGGCGAATTCGGCCGCGCAGGTGTCCACCATCTTGAACACGGCGTTGATGCCCAGCCCCTGGCGCCGCGAGCGCACCTCCAATTCTCCCCGGCCGGTGGCCCAGCCGATCTGACGATCGGAGAATCCCAATTCTTTGAGCTCCAGCAGCTCCCCTGCCCCGAGATCCTCAAGGCGGCGCCCGCTCAGCAGCCGCACCTCGGCCTCGATCAGGCCCCGCAGCTTGGCCAGAAACCAGGGGTCGATGGCGCTGAGCTTGTGGAGCTCGGCATCGGAGTAACCCCGCACCATGGCGGTGCGTACCGCCAGGATTCGATCCGGTGAGGGGGTGCGCACCTGGCGCTCGAGGTCGGCCCGGTCCGGATCGGGTTCCGGCCGATCGCAGCCCCAGCCCGCCAGACCTGTTTCGAGCGACCGCAGCGCTTTCTGGAACGATTCCTCGAAGCAGCGCCCGATCGCCATCGCCTCGCCCACCGATTTCATCGAGGTGGTGAGCACTGGTGGGCTGCCGCGGAACTTCTCGAACGCGAAGCGCGGAATCTTGGTCACCACGTAGTCGATCGTGGGCTCGAAGCAGGCCGGCGTGGCACCAGTGATGTCGTTGATGATTTCATCGAGGCTGTAGCCAACCGCCAGGCGGGCGGCGATCTTTGCAATCGGAAACCCGGTGGCCTTGGAGGCCAGGGCGGAGGAGCGGGAGACGCGGGGGTTCATCTCGATCACCACCACGTCCCCATTGGCGGGATTGATGGCGAACTGAATGTTGGAACCGCCGGTATCGACGCCGATCTCACGGATGATCGCGATCGATTGATCGCGCAGCCGCTGGTATTCGCGGTCGGTGAGGGTCTGGGCCGGGGCCACGGTGATCGAATCGCCCGTGTGCACCCCCATCGGATCGAGGTTTTCAATGCTGCACACGATCACCACGTTGTCGGCGGTGTCGCGCATCACCTCCAGCTCAAACTCCTTCCAGCCCAACAGCGACTGTTCCACCAGGATCTGGCTGACCGGACTGGCCTCCAGGCCGCTCTTGCAGATCGCCCGGAATTCCTCAGGGTTGTAGGCGATGCCACCGCCGCTGCCCCCCAGGGTGAAAGCGGGTCGAATGATGCGGGGGTAGGTGCCGATGACCTCGCCCACCTGCTCGGCTTCCTCGAGGTTGTTGGCAATGCCGGAGGGGCACACCGCCACGCCGATGCGGGCCATGGCCTCCTTAAAGAGCAGGCGATCCTCCGCCTTGCGGATCGCTTCAAGGTTGGCCCCGATCAGTTCCACCCCGAAGCGCTCCAGAGTGCCGTTCTCGGCCAGGGCCACCGCCAGGTTGAGGGCCGTCTGCCCTCCCATGGTGGGCAGCAGGGCATCGGGCCGCTCGATCTCGATCACCCGCGCCACCACCTCGGGGGTGAGGGGCTCGATGTAGGTACGGTCGGCCAGATCCGGATCCGTCATGATCGATGCCGGATTGCTGTTCACCAGCACCACCTCGTAACCCTCGGCCCGCAGCGCCTTGCAGGCCTGGGTGCCGGAATAGTCGAATTCGCAGGCCTGGCCGATCACGATCGGCCCCGAACCCAGCAGCAGGATGCGCCTGAGATCCGTGCGGCGGGGCATGGGTGTGATCTGGCCAAACGTGCCCAGCCTCTCATGGGCGCCCCCCGGTCGGGCATCCCACCAGCGCCGGATCCATGCCTTCCCGCAACGATCGCTAATCTGAGCCGATTGCAGCCTTTGCAGCCGATGAGCGAACTCCAGCGCCTGAAGGGGCTGTTGCCCCCGGAGATGCAGAGCTGGGTGTTCGTGGAAGCCTCCGCCTCCGTGGATCCCCCCCTGATCACGATCGAGGAGATCGGCCGGGATGAGGTGGAGATCCAGGTCGACCTGGAGAAGTGGGATGCCCTGGCCCTCGACCACCGCAACCTGCTGTTCTGGCATGAGGTGGGGCGGATCCAGAACGACGCCGTTCCACGGGACGGCTGGGAGATGGCGGCCTTGGCGATCGGCCTCGGAGGGGCGATCGGTGAACTGTGGGTGCAGGACGCCATGCTCCTGTTCATGGCCTTAGGCCTTTCCGGCTTCGCCGGATATCGGCTTTATCTGAAGAACAACTCCGAGAAACGTCTTCAGGATGCGGTGATGGCCGATGAGCGGGCCATCGACCTGGCCTGTCGTTTCGGCTACAGCCTGCCCAATGCCTACAAGAGCCTCGGTGGGGCCCTCAAGGAACTTGTGGAGCAGACCCGCAAGAAGAAGCGGCGCTCCTTCTACGAAGATCGCCTCGAGGCCCTGCGCAAGAGTGCCGGCAAGGCCCGCGCCGAGATGGCCGAGCAGCAGGGATCACGCCAGTCCGTCACCAGCGAGAACGTCTATGGCTGAACCTGCCCCCTCGCCTGCCAGGGCGCCGGCCATCACCCCAGCCCTCCGGGCCAGTGACAGCGACAGCCAAACCCTGGCCCGTCTCGCCGCTGAAGCCTGTGATGACCGCAAGGCCGTGGACATCCGCCTGATCCGGGTGGAAGAGATCTCCTCCTTGGCGGACTGGTTCGTGATCTGCAACGGCCTCACCGACGTGCAGGTGCGGGCCATCGCCCGCTCGGTGGAGGACACCCTTGAGCAGGAAGCCGGCCGGCTTCCGCTGCGCCGGGAGGGCCAGACCGAGGGGCGTTGGGTAGTGCTCGACTACGGCGAGTTGATCGTGCATGTGCTCACACCTCAGGAGCGCGCTTACTACGACCTCGAATCCTTCTGGGGCCATGGCGACCAGGAGCGCTATGTCAGTCCATTGGCTCCCCAGCCCCAGGCGCCGGGAGGCTGATCTCCGCCCATGGCCGACCCCGGTTTCCGCCTTCCCGTTCAGGACACCCCCTGTCCCGTTCCTCCCGAGCAGCGGCCCCTGGAGGAATACGGCCAGATGCTGCGCTCCTGGTTCTTCGCCTGGCCCGCTGGCGGTTCCTTGCCCCTGATCCGCTCCCTTGCACTGAGTTGGTTGTTGGTGCTGCCGGTGGCTCTGCTGGTGGCCGGCGGCAGCTTCACGCTCCGCCACGAGCCGCTGCGGCTCGCCATGGCGGCCGCCACCGCCGCCGGATTGCTGCCGCTTCTATTGCTCTCTCGCCAGTGGTTGGGCTGGGCCTACGTGAGAAAGCGCCTCGTTGCTGAAACCGTGGAATACGAGGAATCAGGCTGGTACGACGGTCAGGTGTGGGAGAAACCAATCGCCTGGCGCCAGCAGGATCTGCTGGTGGCCCGCTTCCAGGTTGATCCGGTGATGCGTCGCCTGCGCCTCGGTGCCGCCTTGGCCGCAGGCCTGCTTCTGGCAGGAGCAGGACTCTGCCAGGCTCTCTGAGCTACCCCACTCTGGGGTCCCATCCCCACCGCCATGACCCTGTCCTCCGGCTTTTCGGGATCCCCCCGGCCTGGTGTGCCTTCCCTGGAGGTGCGGCTGCTCCGCAACGGCATCCCCGAATCCCATCATCGGGTCCATGCGGTGGTCTGCGATCAACGGGGCCGGGTGCTGATGCGGGCTGGGGATCCCCAACAGCTCAGCTTCATCCGCTCGGCCCTCAAGCCCTTCCAGGCCACCACCTTCGTGGCCAGTGGCGCCGCCGATCGCACCGCTTGCGGTAAGCGGGGGCTGGCGATCGCCTGCGCTTCCCATGCCGGCACCGCCGCCCACGCCCGAGAGGCCTTCCGACTGCTCTGGGGGGCCGATCTGGATGTGGGTCGGCTGCAGTGTCCGGTTCCCCCCGGTGCCACCAGTGCCCTGGAGCACAACTGCTCGGGCAAGCATGCCGCCTTCCTGGCGACTTGCCGCCAGATGCACTGGCCCCTGGAGAGTTACCTCCAGACCGATCATCCCCTGCAGGTGGAGGTGGTGAAGCGGGTGGCCGAACTCCTCGGCATTCCGGCGGCTGAGCTGGTGGTGGCCCGCGACGACTGCGGAGCCCCCACCCTGCAGCTGCAACTCGCCCAGATGGCCTTGCTCTTCGCCCACCTCGGGGCCGGCGAACATCCGGATCTCGAACGGCTGAGCCGGTCGATGCTCGCCCATCCAGAACTGGTGGCCGGGGAGGGCCGGTTCGATACGGCCCTGATGCGTCTGGCCCATGGCCAGGTGGTGAGCAAGGGAGGAGCCGAGGGCATTCAGTGTCTCAGCCGCGTTGGCGAGGGGATGGGAGTGGGAATCAAGGTGGAAGATGGCGCGTCCCGGGCCAAGCACGCCGTGGCCCTGCACGTGCTGGAGCAACTGGGGTGGTTGACGCCCGCCACCCTGGAGGAGCTGGGACAGAGCTTCCTCCAGCTCGGCCCGCAGCTCCAGCTGGAGGTGCGCGGCGAGCTCCGTTTCGACTAAACGCTGCCGCCAGCAGGGGGGAGGGTGGGCTGGTAGGATGCATCTGTTGGTTTCAACCGACACCTTTCAAGAGTGATCCACCACTCCCTTATGGGTTCCCTCCCTGTCGCGGGGTAGAGCAGCCTGGTAGCTCGTCGGGCTCATAACCCGAAGGTCGCGAGTTCAAATCTCGCCCCCGCCACCACTTTTGGGAATCCATTCCTTGCCTCCGATCCAGCTCTTTGCTGATCCATTGCTTTCACGATCCGGCCGACAAGGCCGGTTTTTTTTGGAATTGGCGTCGCGCCAGAGACTTGCTCGCCTCCCCGGTTTCCTGGACGTCGTGGCTCCGCGGCACCCGCCCCTGGTGGAACGTGATCGATGGCGGCGAGAGTAACGAGGATGCCGGTGATGAACCCCAGCTTGCAGCGCTTGCCGATGGCCGCTCCCTACCAACCATCCCTGCTCCGGGTGTTGCATGGGGCCTCGGCTGTGCTGGTGGCCATCGGCTGGATCACCGGCCTGCTCCTGCTGGGAAGCTTCGATGGTCGCTGGGGGCGCCTTCCCTTCACGCTCGATGGCGAGTGGATCGAATGGCATGGTCGCGTTGGTCTGCTGCTGGCCCTGGTTCTGCTGCTGTTCGTGCCCTACGCCCTCACCCTCGGGGCCGGTCGGCTGCGACGCTTTGCCAACAGCCTGCCCCTGCTGGCTCTGCTACTGGCGGTGGGCAGTGGCCTGCAAATGGATAGCGAATTCCTGGTGAACCATGCCACCACCCCTCTGCCCTATGCCCTCCATCTCACGGCCTGGCTCCTGCTGGCCGTTTCCGTGCCGCTCCATCTGATCGGAGCCGTGCGTCGCGGTGGCTGGCCCCTGGCCGCCTCGATGCTCAGTCTGCAGCTGCGGACCCACGACGGGCCGCTCCGCTGGCCGGGCCAGCTGCTCGGCTACGTCCGGCGGGGACGCTGAGCCATGGAGGCCGGCGGACAGGAGTCTGATTGGCGAGCAAACAGCTCGGAGATGGCAGGCTCCGGCCCCGATGCCGTGGTGGTTGGCTCCGGGGCCACCGGCGGGGTGGCGGCCATGGTGCTGGCGGAGGCTGGTCTGAAGGTGCTTGTGCTGGAAGCGGGCCCGGAGCTCACCGCGGCACGGGCCTTGGGCAGCGAACCCCGCAACACCCTGCAGCGCCTGGCGAACCTCAGCAGCGGCCGCCAGCGGCGCCAGGCCCAGCATCCGGGGTTCTGGAAGCACAATCCCGACCTGTTCGTGGATGAGCGCAGCAATCCCTGGAGCACCCCGGCCGATGCGCCCTTTCTCTGGACCCGAGGGCGCCAAGTGGGCGGCCGCAGCCTCACCTGGGGAGGCATCACCCTGCGCCTCTCCGAGTCGGAGTTCCAGGCCGGCGCCCGGGATGGCCATGGGCCGGTATGGCCGATCGGCACGGCCGACCTCGACCCTTACTACACCCGCCTGGAACGACTGCTCGGGGTCCACGGCCAAGCCGATGGTTTGCCCCAATTGCCCGATGGTCACTACTGCGACCCCCTGCCCTTCACGCCGGCTGAAGAACACCTGCGCCGCTCGATCGGCCGCGAGCTGGGGCTCCCCCTGATCCATTCCCGCGGTTTCGCTCTGCACCGCCCCACCGATGCGGCACCCTGGCCCCCCTCCAGTTCGCCGGGAAACACCCTGGCGCGGGCGATGGCCACCGGCCGCGTTCAGTTGCGCAGCCAGGCGGTGGTGAGCCATCTGGTGCTGGCGCCGGGCCAGCGCCGGGCGGAAGGGGTGGTGGTGGTTGATGGGGTAAGTGGCCGGCGGGACCTGGTGCGCGCCCCGCTGGTGGTGCTCTGCGCCTCCACGATCGAAACGGTGCGGATCCTGCTCCATTCCAGCCAGGAGCAGGGCGAGGACAGCTTCGCTGATCCCTCCGGAAGCCTCGGCCGGCACCTGATGGACCACATCTCCAGCGGCCGCTTCTTCTCCCTGCCCGATGTGGCTCCACCCTCGGGCCCCACCGAACTCTCCGGGGCTGGCAGCTGCTTCATCCCCAATACCGTGAACCTCACCCCTCAGGAGGGGCTGGGCTTCCGCCGGGGTTACGGCATCTGGACGGCCATCTCCCGCTTCGATCCCCCCCCGCTCCTGCAGCGTCGCCCCGGTGAAGCCGTGGGTTTCCTGATCGGCCATGGCGAGGTGCTCAGCAACCCCGACAACCGGGTGTGTCTCGATCGCGGCAGGCTGGATTGCTGGGGACTGCCCATCCCCCACATCACCTGCCGCTGGGGGGCTAACGAAAGCGCCATGGTGAGCCACATGCAGGACCGCATGGAGGCGGTGGTGGCGGCGGCCGGCGGCACGATCCGCCCCCTGGAGGACCTCTTCCTACTTCCCCTGCTGGAGCCCTTGATCCGGCGGGGAGCGGCGCTATCCCCCGGCGCCGCGCCACCGGGCTACTACATCCATGAACTGGGCGGGGCGAGACTGTCGCGCACGCCCGAGGAGGGGGTGCTCGATCCTTGGAACCGTTGCTGGCAGGCCAGCAATGTGCTGGTCACCGATGGGGCCAGCTGGCCCAGCGCCGGTTGGCAGAGTCCCACGCTCACCTCCATGGCGCTCACCTGGCGGGCCTGCGAGGCGGCGGTAGGGCGGATGCGGCGTGGCGAAAGCTGAAGGGAGATCCTGCGGCAGGGCGCCTTCCACGCTGCGCCTCCTGGATCAAGAGTCGCCCACCGGATCGCTCGGTCGGTGTCGGTTCTCACAGTTTGATCGCCCGAAGATCCGCACAATCATTGAGCGACCTTCCAAGGGTCGGGCAAGGGAGAAAACACAAGGCGGAGGTTGGCACCTCCGCTTTTTTTTGCCTCAGAAACAGGTTTATGGCCTCAGAAACAGGCCATCGAGGTAATGCTGGGTCACGAAAGCATTTTGGCAGCCGTTCTGGAACAGAAAGCCCGCCAGGGCCGAGGTGATCACGCTGTACTGGTCCCAATCGGGGTTGCTGTGGATGAAGCTGCGCATCCCTTCAAAGAGCACCTCCGGCACCTCCGCCTCCAGGCTGATGTTCGAGGCCTCCTGGGGCAGAGTCCCGCCGGCGGAACGGATGGAGCGGCGGGGCAGGTGGCTCTCAATCGTCATCGTGGGGTGCGTGGATCCTCGGTCGTTGCCAGTACGCCACAGGGAGTGGCATGGCGTCAAAGCGGGAGATGCAGCCGGAAATCACCATGGATCCCGATGAGATCGCCTGCGGCCGCTGCCGTCCGGCAGGGGCAGAGCAGGGAGCTTGCTGGATTGGGGAGGCGGGCGTGTGTTGTCAAGGACGGATTGAGCAAACCGTTGTTTTCCACAGCACCCAGCCGAGCGCGGATCCTGACGAGCAAGACTGGGGAAAAACCCCCTGAAAACGGGGGAAAACGGGCTCCGAATGGGGAAATCCTCCATTGATCAGCAGGGCTGATCTGGTCAGGTCTGATGGGATTCGCCCCTGGACGAGACAGCTGAATATGGCGAAACCCTCAGGATCCTCTCGAATTGGGGAGTGGTTTTGGAGCGCTCAGCCCGTGGTCGGAGGTTGGCGCAGGGTGCGGGGGCCCAGGGGATGGTCGGCGTGGGGGTAGGGGGTGTGGTGGTGGTGATCCGGACCGTGGTGGTGATGGCCGTGGCCCGATTCGTGCTCATGGGCCCCGGAGTCCTCCCCCGCAGGCAGGGGCACACCATCCTCCTGGCAGGCTCCGGTGCATTCCCTCTCGCAGAGGGTGCAGCTCTCCACCAAGCCCTCCACGTGGTGGTGGTGGCTGTGCTGGGGAGCTCCCACCTCGGTTTCAAACCCCAGCACCTGGGCTCGGTACTTGCACAGCGAGCAGTTCATGTCCGTATCACCCCGCAGCACGTCCTCCACCCGCTCCCGGAAGGTGGCCAGCACCTCAGGATGGTCCCCCAGATAGGAGGCCTGCAGGATCTGCAGCTCGGGATGGTCGTCGGCCACCCGCTGGCTGTGCTGCACGATCCGGCTGACCAGCACGCCGGAGAAGAGGAAATAGGGGAACACCACGATGCGGCGATAGCCCAGTTTCACCACGTGGCGCAGGCCTGGTTCGACCAGGGGGAAGGTGACACCGGAGTAGACGGTTTCGCCCCAGGCGAAGCCGAAGCCCTCCACCAGCAACCGCGTCACCTTGGCCACATTGCTGTTGGCGTCCGGATCGGAGGACCCCCGGCCCACCACCACCAGCAGGGTCCGCTCGACGGGCACGGGCTCCCGGCCGTCCGACCGGTCCTGTTCCTCCGCCTGATCCAGGCAGGCGCGAATGCGGGCCCCTGCGGCCTGGATCATGCGCCGGTCGACCCCGAGCTCGCGGCCGTAGTCGATGCGCAGACCCGTTTCAGCGGCGTAGGTGTTCAGCACGGAGGGAATGTCGTTCTTGGCATGCCCCGCGGCGAACAGCATCGCCGGTATGGCCAGCACATGGCTCACCCCACGCTGGCGCAGCGCATCGAGGCCATCGCGCAGGATCGGCCGGGCAAACTCCAGATAGCCGTATTCCACGGGCACACGGCCCATGTTGTGCTGCAGCTGGCGGGCCAGGGAGGCGAATTCTTCCACCGCCAGTCGGTTGCGGCTGCCGTGGCCGCAGACCAGCACCCCAATCGGACCATGGGGCCCCTCCAGCGGCGCGACGCCGCCCTCGATCGAGAAAGGAGCGGATGGGATCGTCATGGTCTGCAGCGCCTGATCACGACCCTATTCCGCGCCCCTCGGCCGGAGTATCCCCTAGCCCTGGAGCCCCTCGGCTGCAACATTGGCCCCGATGCACCTCGTCAAGGGTAAGGATGGCCGCAACGTTGGGCGAACCATGAGTCTGCGCCTTCCCCCCTACCAGTCCCTTCCCCCACCCCACGGCCAGGACAGCCTGCTCGAGGTGGGCGTCGCCGCCCTGCAGCCCACCCAGATGTGCGTCGGTCTGGCGGAGGTGCGGAGCCGCCAGGTCGATTTCTCCCAGGAATCCAGCCGGGAGCGACGGCAATATCTGGGCGGCAAGCCGGTGCCCCTGGTGCGCAATGCCGCCGGCGAGCTCTGGATGGTCGACCGGCACCACCGGTTACGGGCTCTGGTGGAAATGGATCCTCAAGCTGTCGCCTTCGGTTATGTGGTGCTCGAGGTGGCCAGTGAGCACCGCGACGTGGTGCTCGAGGCCCTCCGACAGCGCGGCTGGTTGTACCTCTATGACGGGCGGGGCCAGGGTCCCCTCGAACCTCAGGCCCTGCCATCCCGCCTGGTGGGTCTTCAGGATGATCCCTACCGCAGCCTGGTCTGGAAGCTGAAGAAGGAGGGCCTGATTGAGCCCGCTCCCCTGATTCCCTTCCATGAATTCCGCTGGGGGGCCTGGTTGCGCAGCCGCTCCCTGCCTCCCTTCAGCTCCTCCCGCCTGGATCCGGCCCTGCCGGCGGCCCGCACCCTGGTGCGCTCCCAAGCCGCTTCCCATCTGGCGGGCTGGAAGGGAACGAAGTGATCAGCCAGGGCCCCGCCGTGCTCAGTCGCAGTTGCGGGGGGGATGGCCTTCGCCTTCCCGCAGGTCCCGATCCCAGCCATTCAGCCGTTGACACAGCAGCAGGGCGAGGGCGGCCAGCGTCACCCCTGCTGCCACCCCCGCCGGCGAGGGCACCAGGGCGATCAGCAGCAGCCCGCCCCAGGGAAGCGCAGCCACCACGGGCCGCCAGCGCCCGATCGCGGTGAGAGCTCCGGAGCAGGCCCGGCAGTGGTCGGTATGACTCTTGAGCCGGTCCATCAGGGCCCGGCGGTCCAGCCGCGGTGGCAGGGGCTGGCCCGGGAAGGGTTCGCCACCATGCCGGTTCACCCAGTCGTGGAGAGCGCTCACATAGCCATCGGCGGCGGTGGCCAGGAAGAAAGCCCGCGGCGAGGCGGCGCTGCCGCCCCGCTGCTCCAACACCCGCTCCTGCCAGTGCAGAAAGACCTGGTCGTCCTCCAGCACCCGATGGTTGCCGAGATGCTGCAGCCAGAGGGGCCGCAGCCGCAGCAGCAGGGCCGGAAGCCTGGATTCAAACCGGAAGGGAAAGCGGGCGATCAGCCGGCATTCACCCCGCCGGATCGGCACCGCGTAGACCACCGTGAGGATGCGAGCGAAACCCTTGGCGGTGAGGTCGTGCCAGAGCAGCCCGGGTGCCCGGAAGGTTGTGTACTGGGAACCCAGCTTGCCTCGCCGCGGACCCTCCGGCCATTCCATGGTGAAACCTTCCGGCCCGAAGCTGGTGCGGCGGGCCTGCACCGGCGCCGCGTTCTCCCGGCGCCCCACCGTGCGGTGGTGGGTGAAGGGCACGTGGCTCACATCGATCACGTTCTCCAGCAGGGTGAGGGCGTCCATCGGGAGATCCCGGAAGGTGTCCTGCACCAGCCAGGTCCCCTCCTTCTCCTCCAGGGCCGGCACCAGGGGCAAGGGAACCGCTCCGGCCAGCTCCGGATCTCCCGCGAACACAAACAGCAACCCCTGCCCCTCGGCAGTGGCATGGCGGCCGCAGCTGGAGCGGCGGGGGCTGGGGGTGGCGCCCTCCAGCGCCTGGGGCAGACTGGCGCAATGGCCGCTGCCATCGAAACTCCAGCCGTGGTAGGGGCACTCCAGATGCCCAGCGGCGTTGATGCGCCCCTCGGACAGGGGCACCAGCCGGTGGGGGCAGACATCCTCGAACGCCTGCCAGCTGTTGGCGGCACGGTCCCACCAGAGCACCAGGTCTTTCCCTAGCAGGGTGAAGGCCGTGGGCCGGGAGCGATCCAGGTCCCTCAGGAAAGCCACGGGATACCACTGGTCCGCCCAGGCGGCGGGAATGGCCAGGTCTGCGGCGTGCTGGAGAGGGAGAGCTTTCATGGCGCGATTCTGGCGGGGGGCCGCCGTGCCCGTGTCCGGGCACAAGCCCGCGGGACGCCCCACGGCTTCAGCTGCCGCGGCTGGGGTGCCGTGCCCCGGAAGCGGGTTTAGACAGGGTGGCAGCGCAGTGGTGATCCATGCCCTACAGCCATCTGCTGGTTCCCACTGATGGATCCGAGCGCTCCCTGCGGGCGGTGCGGGAAGCGGTGGGGCTGGCGGCGGCCCTCGGGGCCCGGATCACCGTGCTCACGGTGGAACAGCAGCCCCGCATGCCGGTGCCTGGCATGGGGGAACGGCTCGATGCGGCCACCCTGGCCACCCTGGCCAGTGCCGCCCGCCAGGAGAGCGAGCGGGTGGTGAGCGAGGCCATGGCGATCGCCGCGGCGGCGGGGGTGGGGGCCACGGCGGAGCGGATCAGCGGCGAACGGCCCCATCGGGCGATCGTGGCCGCTGCCGACCGGCTCGGCTGCGACCTGATCGTGATGGCCTCCCATGGGCGCCGGGGCTTCCAGCGCATGCTCCTCGGCAGTCAGACCCAGCGGGTGCTGGTGCAGGCCGGTGTGCCCGTGCTGGTGATCCGCTGAGCTGTTCACGGCAACTTCAAAGGGGTGGGGGGATCCCCACCACCCCCTGCGCTTGGCGCCGGCATGCTTCCACGCGAAGATCAATGCGTCTGGCTGACGCCGCTCCATGACCCGCGAACGCGACCCTTTCCGGATTCCCCGGGCTGGCGTGGAGGTGGCTCCCCTGGCTGGAGTGGCCTCCCTTGATCTCGGCCTCACGGGCCAGGGTGGCGGCAAGTTCGTGGGCGAGTCCACCCTCGGCGCCATGGTGGTCTATGGCGTTTACCAGGCCCTGCTGACGGCCCTGCGGTGCGAAGCGATGGTGCGCCGCGGTGAAATCAGCCGGCGTGACCAGGCCAGCCTGGTCGTTCGCAGCGTCTGGAGCGCGATGCAGCAGGGGGCGGCGGTGGGTCTGGTGCTGGGCTTGGTGCTGCTGGTCTTCCCCTGGTTGAGCCTGCCGATGACCCTGGCGGGACTCGTGGGGGCGGGCAAGGCATCCCTTGATCTCTTCCACGCCTTCTGGGATGGTCTCGACGCCACCCAGAGGGCCGAGCTCCATGACGCCGCCTATCGGGCCGGCATGAACCTCGGCCGTCTCGTGCAGCGCGCCGGCGAGGCCCTGCCAGAGGGGTGAGGGCAGCCGCCGCCGCCTTCTGCGCCCCAGCCCCCAGCCCCCAGCGCCGACTTAAGAGGCGGGAAGGGGCTGGAAGAATCCTCTCGAGCCCAGCCAAATCCCGATCAGCACCAGGGGCAGAGCCAGGGCCCCGAGGATCTGCAGTTTCACCACCAGGGCGGAGCGATCAGCTGGTGCCACCTCAGCTGGCCTCCCGCAGGGAAGCGGCGGCGGGGCGCTGGAGGATCCAGGCCTGCTGCAGGTCGGCCTTGGTGATGACATAACCCAGCCGGCCTGCCGCCAGCAGGAGCTCGCGGCGGGAGCGGCAATGACGCAGGGCCCTTCGCATCACCGCATCGGTTTCGGCGTCTTCCACGAGACGTTCGAGTTCGCTCCAGCTCATCGCGATCTCCGCTTGGATGGATGCTCCACCCATGAAAGGGTTCTTCACCCAGCCTGGCCATGGTCGGTCCCTTTGGCCATGGTCCCCGAGCTTCAGGAGGCTGAGCCGTAGGCGACCTGACAGGCCGCATTGAGCAGCTCCGCCTGGGCAGCACTGTTGGGGGCAACCCCATCGATCGTGCCGGCGTTGCAGTCGGCCGTGAGGTTGTAGGTGCTGCCGTCATCGGCTTGCACCAGGAAGGACACCCCCTGGCTGCCAACCGGTTGCACCGTGCCGAACAGCAGTTGGTAATTGGTCTGGGGAACCACGATGTAGGTGGTGTTGCTGGACACCGCCGCATCCACCGCCGCATTGATCACCGCGGCCGAGGCCAGGGTGGTGATGCCCCAGAGGGCTGCGTTAGCGCCCCACCAGCCCCAGCCGGGGGTAGCCCAACCGCCGTACCAACCGGTGCCCCAGGGCCTGGCATAGCCCCAGCCGGGCCGGGCCCAACCGGGCGAGAAGTTCACGTTGTTGACATTCCAGTTCCGGCTCCAGTTGCTGTTCACGTTGCCGTTGAACACCCGCTGACCGTTGACGTTGCGATTCAGGTTGCCGCGGTCCAGGTTGCCGCGGTTGAGGTTGCCGTCCAGGTTGCCCCTGTTGAGGTTGCCGTTGCTCAGACCGGTGCGGTTGCCCAGGTTGGAGCGGTCGATGCTTCCTGGCGTGCGGTCGATACCGCCCAGGCTGCCCGGCGTGCGGTCGGTACCGCTCAGGCTGCCCGGGGTGCGTGCGCCGCCACCGAACCCGGCGGGGGTGCGGTTGCCCGCGCCGAGGCTGCTGGGGGTGCGGTCCGCGCCGTTGATGCCGCCGGATGGCCTTGAGGCTGGTCGACTTAAGCCAGGACTTGGCGCATTGCCGCGCACCGATTGGCTCCATCCCCCGGTGGGACGGCTGGTGCCGCGGTTGAGGCCGGCGGCCCCTCCAGTGTTTTGAAAGCCGCTGCGACCGCCACCGAAGTCGCCACCCCCACGGGCACCGCCACCGCTTCCACGAGCGCCGCCACCGCCCCCACGAGCGCCGCCACCACCACGAGCACCGCCGCCACCGCCACCGCGGGCGATCAGGAGGTCCGGGGAGGCGTCTTGAGACACTGCCAGGGCCGCCAGGGGCGAGGTCATCGAGGGCAGGGTGAGCACCAGGGCCAGCACCAGGCTGGTCCGACGACGCCAGGACGTCGTGCTGATCGGGGGTGCGCTCATCGCAGGTCGGCCTCGCAACCCGCGTCGTAGCAGGTGGCATTTACACGGCCGTCGGGGCCGAAGTGCACCTTCACCAGATCCCGGCCCTGTAGGCGCAGGTCCTGACGGTCTTCCCGCACGCTATTGAGGTAGTTGGGGTTCACCACGCAGAGCTCGCGGCCGTTGAAGCAGATGCTGTTGCTGGAAAACAGGGCACCGGCGCTGCGCAGCGGGACCCAAGTGGTGCTGGTGCCGCTCTGGATCGCCATCGTCACCGGGGAATCGATGATCCTCACCGCAATGGTCTGCGCTCCGATCCGATGGCGGTAGATGGTGGTGCCTCCTTCATCGATCGCTTCAACGGTGCACGGCTGGGCAGGACCACCGGCCAGGCTGCATTGGGTGGCGAGGGTATATAGCACCCTGCTGGCCGTGGCCTTGGACGGGGCCGGCTGGCCCTGGCTGTGGGCAGCAGCGGGCACCAGGCACGATCCCAGCAGAGCGGCGGCGCAGACAAGGACGCCGCGAAGGAGCGGTGGGGGCATGAGAGAGAGGGCGAGAAGCACGGCAGTTGAAAGAGGGTGTCTTTCGGAACCAGAAAGCCGGAGGGCAGCTTCCAGGAGGAGTTCCAGAACCAGGGGGCGTGCGGTGCCTGGGTGTCTGCCGTTCAATCGTTTCTAGGTCGCTCCGCCGCACTTGGCAGCGGAGCGAGGGCTCCCGAAACGGAACGGAAAGGTATTGGGAAGGATCGGCTCAGCCGCCGCCGCTGGCCCCCTGGGTCATCTTCGCCATCACATCCTCGAGGGAGAAGCTGGCGGCCTTCTGGCGGGGCGGGTATTGCTGGAAGGTGGCCAGGAATTCCGCCACCAAGCGCTGGGCGGGCACCAGGGCGAAGGCGTGGTCCAGCATCCAGTCCCAATAGGTGTTGGAGGTGATGTCAGCCCGCTCGTAGGGATCGGTGAGCAGGTTGAAGATCTTGGGCAGTCGCAGCACGGTGAAGGGCTCGGCCCAGATCTGACAGGTACCGGTGGCCCGCTGCTCCATGAACACGAACTTCCAGTTGTCGTACCGCAGGCCGGTGAGGTCGCCGTCGTCGGAGAAGTAGAAGAATTCGGTGCGGGGGCTCCGCTCGCTCTGGCCGGTCCAGTAATCGAGCATGTTGTAGCCGTCGAGATGCACCTTGTAGTGGCGACTGCCCGCCTGGTGACCGCTCAGCAGCTTTTCCTTGATCGCTGGTTCGCCGGCCGCCGCCAGCAGGGTGGGCAGCCAGTCGAGGTGGCTGACGATGTCGGTGAACAGGGTGCCGGGCGCGATCTTGCCGGGCCAGCGCACCAGGGCGGGCACCCGGTAGGCCCCTTCCCAGTTGGTGTTCTTTTCGCTGCGGAAGGGGGTCATGCCGGCATCGGGCCAGCTGTTCATGTGGGGCCCGTTGTCGGTGCTATACATCACGATGGTGTCGTCCGTGACGCCCAGCTCATCGAGCAGGTTGAGCATCTCGCCGATGCACTCGTCGTGATAGATCATCACGTCGTGGTATTCCGACTGCCAACGGCCGGAACGGCCCACGTCCTGGGGCCGGGCATGGGTGCGGAAGTGCATGTGGGTGGTGTTGAACCACACGAAGAACGGCTCGCCCGAGGCCACCGCGTCACGGATGAAGCGCTTGGCCTCCACCAGAAATTCGTCGTCGCAGGTCTCCTGGCGTTTCTTGGTGAGCGGCCCGGTGTTCTCGATTCGCTGGCTGCCATCGGGATTGGCCCAGCTATGAAGCACGCCGCGGGGGCCGTAGTTCTTCTTGAAATCGGGGAAATCGTGGGGGTTGGGATAATCCCTCAGTTCCGGCTCCTCCTCGGCATTCAGGTGATAAAGGTTGCCGAAGAATTCATCGAAGCCCTGGTTGGTGGGCAGGTGCTCATCGCGGTCGCCGAAATGGTTCTTGCCAAACTGGCCGGTGCGGTAGCCGAGGGGCTTGAGCAGGCCGGCGATGGTGGGATCCTCGGTGCGGTAGCCCAGCTCGGCCCCAGGTAGCCCCACCTTGGAGAGCCCGGTGCGGAACACGCTCTGACCGGAGATGAAGGCGGCGCGGCCGGCGGTGCAGCTCTGCTCGGCGTAGTAGTGGATGAACTTGCCGCCCTCCTTTGCGACCCGGTCGATGTTGGGCGTTTGATACCCCATCAGCCCATCGCTGTAACAACTGAGGTTGCTCTGGCCGATGTCGTCGCCCCAGAGGATGAGGATGTTGGGTTTGCCGTTGGGCATGGCTTGTGGATGGCGCACATCTGCATGCTGGCCAAGGCCGCGGGCGGTGGCCACTCAGAAAGTGCAGCGATGCCGCAGTTGATACCGCGCCGCTTTTGCCTGCGGATTCGCGGGATTCCACCAGCCCATGCCGTGCTGAGCATGGGCCGGTGTTCCGGGCGCCGATCGGCGCCCAGAGGCCTCAGGCTGCGTTGAACCCCTCGATCGCCTCGGCGGGGACGGGGGCCTGCTGATGGAACTGGCCAGCCATCTCTGCCCTGAAGGCGCGAAGGGCGGCGCTGTCCCCCAGGCGATCCAGGCCGCTCCAGTTCCAGACGATGGGGGCCAGACCGCAGCGTTCCCGAATGGCCCGCTCCAGCAGGCGCGCAGCCGCCGCATCCTCGCCGAGGCTCACAGCCACCAGCCCCCAGAAGGTGGCCATCGCCAACGGCTCTGCCCCGCTGCTGCGCAGGGCCGCACCGAGCAGGCCAGCGGCCCGCTCTCCCTCGCCGCTGAGGGCCAGCACCAGGGCCGCAGCCGCTAGGTGGCTGTCCTGTTGGGGTTCCATCAGGCGGCACTGGGCCAGCTCCTGCAGCGCTTCCTTGCCGCGGTTGGCCTGGGCAAGGCTGAGGGCGAGCAGCCAGCGGGGGGCTGCCAAGGAGGCATCGAGCCGCAACGGTTGGCGCAGCGTGGCGATGGCCCCATCCAGGCGACCCATCTGGAGTTGGCACAGCCCGCCCAAAAACCAGCCCGAGGGGTTGTCGTCGCTCAGTTCCGGCTCCACCAGGGCCAGAGCCTCCTCCGGTCGGCCGGTGGCCAGCAGATGCCGGATCCAGCCGTGGCGGGAAGGCCCCGGCGGAAGCCGTTGGGGCAGCCAGGCGGCGAAGCTCTCCTGAGCCAGCTTCGGTTGCCAGTGGAGCATGGTGAGCACCTCCATCCGCAGGGCCCTCGCCTCGTCGGTGACCGAGCCCGAAGCTTCCGCTTGCCGCAGCAGGCTCTCCACTTCCGCCTCGATCGAAGCGGCTGAGGCCTGCCCCCATTGGTACTGGCTCAGCAGGGTGGCGGCCAGCTTGACCTGGGCCGGTGCGAACCCCGGAGAGCTGATCAGGCAGCGGCGGAAATGCTCGGCCGCGTTCGGCAGTTGGCGGGGATCCCGGTGGCGCACCTGCACCAGTCCTTCCACGAAATGCCCCAGGGTCTGGGCTGAAGGGAAGCCACCGGCTTCGGGTTCAGAGCCGGTGGCCGCCTTCGCGCTGATCTGACTGACCGGCCCATCGAAGCGGTAGCCGCTGCCGTAGATGGTGCGAATCACCCGGGACCCGAGGGGACCGTTGTCGAGGATGCGCCGCAGGCCGTGCACGGCGCGGGCCAGGCTCACGTCGCTGACCTGGGTGTGACCCCACACCTCCTGCAGCAGGTTGTCCTTCTCCAGCACATGCCCCGCGTGACGCACGAGGGAGAGCAGCAGGCGCCGCTGCAGGGGAGAAAGGGGCACGGATGCTGTCCCGAGGGAGAGATGGCCATCGGCATCCATCCAGTAGGGACCAATCGACCAGGAGCCTGTTTGCTGTTGCTGGGTCATCGATGCCGTCATGACTGGGCTGAGAACAGGGAGGTGTGCGTTTTGAATCCGCCGGAAGTTGGTGGCGGGGGGGTGGCGGTATGCGTGGCTGTGGGTGACCGGTCGTTGGATGGTCCACTCCAACAACAGCCATTGTGAATGCATAATTTTCGAAGGGTTGCTCAAGAAACGCACAAAATCCATGCAGGCCGCGTTTCCGGAAACCCAGCTCCCCACTGCTCCTCCCGGCGGCTCTGGATCGGCCTCCTGGAGCCTGCAGAGCTGGTCGGGCGTGGAGGAGATGGAGGCGGTGATCCGCCGCCTGACTTTGCCGCTTCAGTTGCTCCAGCTCGATGGGGGCAATCTCGCCGGCGGGGTGGTGGCGGTCAGGATCGGCCCGCTGCGGTTGTTGCGGTTGCGAATGGATCGTCGCATCCACAGCTGGGGGCCCAAGCCGCTGGGTGATCTCACCATCGGCCTCGACCTCGAGCCTGCCGGGGACCGGCCGCCGATACGGGCCCATGGCTCCTGCCTGCCGGAGTCCTGCCTATTCGGCGTGGACAGTGGCCGCGAGGTGCACCTCACGCTCCCCAGGGAGGTGGTGCTGGGGCTGGTGGTGATTCCCATCGACACGCTGTGCAACTGGGCCGATCAGCTGGGTTGTGAGGGCTTCGATCTTCAGGGGGCCTGCCGCCGCAATCTGCTCCTGGTTGATCCCCTTCGCTGCGAGGGCCTGCGTGCCTATCTGCGACAGATCTTTGCCCTGGTGGCGAGCGATCCCGGGCGTCTGGAGCAGCCTCTTAGCCAGAGGCTGATTCTGGAGGATCTGCTTCCCCTGCTCCTGGAGGCCCTGATCCATGGCGCAGACCAGGTCGGCCGACTGCCGCGTCCACCGGCGCGCATCGAGATCGTGAAGGCAGCCCAGCGCTGGCTGGATGACCACCCCCAGCAGCCCATCACCCTGGCCGATCTCTGCCGTCAGGCCCATGCCAGCCGCCGCAGCCTGATCCAGGGCTTCCGCGACCACCTCGGCATGGGACCGATGGCCTATGTCAAGCTTCGACGCCTCCACGGCGTGCGCCGGCTGCTGCTGGGGGCCGATCCCGATCAGGTGCGAATCGGATCGATCGCTGCAGCGTGGGGCTTTCTCAACGCCGGCCACTTCGCCCGGGACTACCGGCTCCTGTTCGGCGAAATGCCGCGGGACACCCTGCGCCACCGGACCCCGCCCTCCCGAACGGCTGCAGCGCTCCCGCCGTTGATCAGGATTCCAGGGCGCCCGCCACCAGCAGCCCCAGGGTCACCAGGCCGATCAGGGTGAGTAGCACCGCGGTGGCCAGGGCGATGGAGGGTTCTTCGAGGTAGGTGTAGTCGTGGCGGCGCAGCCGCCGGATCACGCGCCGATGTTGCACGGTGGCCGCCACCATCGCCAGGATGCCGGTGAGCACGAAGGACACGGCCACCAGCCGGACCGAGAGTTGGGCATGGCCCGGTTGGGAGCTGGCGTTGCTGCGGATCGCGGCGACGATCTTGTCGAGGCCGAAGCCGAAGCTGATCAGCGAGAGGCAGGTGCGGATCCAGGCCATCAGGGTGCGCTCGGCGGCGGCGCGGTTGCGTTCCTTGGCCAGTTCATCGGTGATGCCCATGCCGTTGGAGACCTCGAATGGCGTGCTCCGCCGAGCCTGATCGAGCCGAGCCTTGAAAGCGCTCAACGGTGGCCAGTGTTCTGGGGTTCCACATCCGGCAGCAGCGATTCCGCACTTTCACGGTCTGTGGCGCCCGCCGGCCATCGCTAGCTTGAAAATGGAGCTGTTTCCTGCCATGGCCGTGCTCAACCGCTGTGCGCTCGCCGTGGCGCCGAAGCCACCGATGCGGGAGTGGAGCCGTCCGTTCTGGACTCGGGAGGATCAGGAGGGCGGACCGGCGGACGAGAGCCTTTATCTCATCCCCGCCTACGACAATGAAGCGGCTGCCCTGGCTCTGCTCAGGGGCCTGCATGAGGAGATCTTCGCTGCCGAACTCGATCTCTGGTGTGTGGACCGGCAGCTCTGGCCATCCCCGCGCTGCTTTGATCTGTTCCTGCAGTGGTTTTCGCTGCGCCTCTTTCCCCTGGTTGAGGATCTGGGAGTGGAGCCGCTGATCACCTACGGGGTGGGGGAGCCGTTCCGGGGCATGGTGTCCGATGCCCTCGATTGGGACACCCCGCAGCGGGGCTGACATCCTGGGTGTCCAGTCCGCTCCGCGTGTTCGCCATGCTCTTCCGGATCCGGCACAGCCTCCACTACCGCTATGACCGGCCGGTCTTCTTCGAGCCGCTCACGCTTCGCCTCACCCCACGTCAGGATTCATCTCAACGGTTGCTGCATCACAACCTGGAGGTGGAGGAGCCTCTCAGTGGACTCAGCTCCGGGCTTGATGCTGATGGCAATTCTAGTCAGGTGGTCTGGTTCGACGACCTGCGGGATCGGCTCGATCTGATCGTGACGATGGAAGTGGAGACCCTGCTGGACAACCCTTTCAACTGGATCATCACCGATCCGGCCGTCGCGAGCCTGCCGGCCCGTTATGACGACGCCACCGCCCTCTCCCTGAGCCCCTTCCTGGCCCGGGATCCGGTCGATCCGGAGGTGGCGACCTGGGCTGCGGAACTGGCGGCGGGCGTGGGCCAGAGCACGGCCCCGTTCCTGATGGCCCTCGCCGATGGGATCCACCATGGCTTTCACCACGTGGGCCGGCCGGACGGTGATCCGCTGCAGCCCGCCGAGACCCTGGCCGGCCGCAGCGGGGCCTGTCGCGATACCGCCATCCTCTACGTGGCGGCCTGCCGCAGCCAGGGGCTGGGCGC
>Ga0208360_1000085_pt1 | contig 29508 bp, 42 predicted proteins | sample LakMenE27Jul10ns_FD_150739 | JGI IMG/M metagenome (GOLD analysis project Ga0208360, IMG submission 150739) | Freshwater microbial communities from Lake Mendota, WI - 27JUL2010 deep hole epilimnion ns (SPAdes) | ecosystem: Environmental > Aquatic > Freshwater > Lake > Epilimnion/Euphotic zone ...
AGAATTCTTGAGTTTATGAGTAAGGGTCTGCCATTTCAGCCTCTCGTCAACTTTCTGAATAATCTTATGGATAATCCTAGTATGCAGAGTCAGCAGGAACTTTATGATTTCCTTGAGCATGAGCATCTGCCAATTACTGAGGATGGATGCTTTCTAGCATATAAGGCTGTTCGTAGTGATTATATGGACAAGTATGCTGGAAAGTTTCGTAACAAGGTTGGTGATATTTGTAAGATGACCCGATCAAAGGTTGATGATAATCGTGGTCGCGGTTGTTCTCAGGGACTTCATGCTGGTGCATTAAATTATGTTGCTGGTTACGGCAGCGTTGATGCTGGTGATCGTATCGTTATTGTGAAGATTAATCCTTGTGACGTTGTTAGCGTTCCTAGTGATTGTAATTGTGAGAAACTTCGTACTTGCCAATATGAAGTTGTTGGAGAGTATCAAGGCGAACTTCTCAAGCCGCTTTATTCGTCTAACTTTGCTGAAGATGACTATAATGATGATGAGGACGATTATGATCATGAGTATAGTTGGGCATGGAATGATGACGAAGAAGATGTAGATGAAGATTACTATGCTGATGATGAAGATGAGGATGATTACGACGATCAGTATTGATCGTTAAAAGAAAAGTAGAGTCTGGTGACTAAGATAATAGCCTCTGGTTGGGAAACTCGACAAACGCTATTTGAGAGGGTTCGACTCCCTCCTACTTTCTGGATATTGCTAATGATGGTAATGTTTGCTGTTCCAATATCAATTCACAGGATAATGTAAGGAAGTTGTATGTTTAATGATAATATTGGTTTTAACCCTTTTGATAAGAATAATAGCGTTAATGCTAATGGATACGCTTCTAAAAGAGTTAAGTTTTTGAGTTCTTTTAACCAACAGCATATCTATGTTTATAATGGTAATCCTCGTAAAAAGATTAGTAGCATGAATCATACTACTGATATTGGTGAGGTAATCAGTGCCAACATAAACAACGATTCTGACGCTTACTTTTATATTAATGGTGGTCGTAAAATTTATGCAATCAAACAGTTTACTTGTTGCTTTTGCGATATGGATGCTGGTCGTGATGAGCAGGGCAAATACTTTAAGCCTAGCATTGTTATGAATAAGAAAAAGCAGTTCCTAAAGAAGATCAACGAGTTCCCTGTTAAACCTAGTTGGGTAGTAGATACTCGTAATGGTTATCAGTGCTACTGGATTTTTGATAATGCTAGTCGTAAAATGATTGGGTCTAACAAAACCTTCTGGAGCGGTCTGCAAAAGAAGTTAGTCAATTATTTTGGTGGAGATCCAAGAGCAATTAAACCTAATCAGATTTATAGAATTCCTTATACTTGGTGGCGTAAAGGATGGGAAAAGAAGCAACCATACTTTACCAGTTTGCTGCCCGGTAGTGATGGTGCTACAGTTAATGTTGCAGATTTAAAGTCCGCTCTTACTGGTCAACCAGCAAACCTACAAATAGTTCCAGAAAAATGCAGCGACGAATGGTATAAGGGATATGCTAAGGCTTATAAGCAGTCTGATGAAAGCGGCATCCCAGTATCATCAAATGTTGCATCAGAAATACTGAATGACATTCAAGAAAAAAAGAAATGGTCTAATCTAAGTAAGTGTTCAACTATTCTCAATGATATCTATGATGATAACGACGAGAATGTTGAGGTTGCTCATGGTGAACCCATGCCAGTGTCGAAGGGTTGCTGTAACGCTACTGTTGACTCTGGTGACGAGGATATAAACCTTGATGGGTCGCAGACCAAACTTTTAAAAACCGTTGTGGAGTTCCTTAATCAAGTCAGCACCCCGCTGTATTTTAGTAACAATAGATTCCTATCTAGTGCTGCTAAAGACTTGGCAAATCAACTCAGTGACAAATTTTGCATTGGATAAAAATGCACGAAGATTATGATGATAATGAATATGATGAAGATGATTATGACTATGATCATCCATCCTTAGATCCTTATCATTATTACTTTAAATTTGATGTGTCGGCCGATAGTCCACTGTCAAAATGGTTAACAGATATGTTTAATGATATAGATTGGAATCAAATACCGTCAATACCATTAAATAATGTTCCCGGCTTTCCGTTTGTTTCGTTACCTGTGAATAGTTGGAATCCCGATACTGGCAAGGGTAACTCCTTCCAGTATTTGGGATCCAATTATGCCGGTAGTCCAATATGGAAAAAACAATATTTTGTAATTGACAAAATAAATAATGAGTATAAACTACACCTACAGTCTCACGCTAAACATTTTGTGAGTCAACCGACGCACTATAAGGGATTGTTCGATATTCTGAACTAAGGATATGATTAAATGAAAAAAGAATGGTATATAATAAATGATTTAGAGCAGTTTATTAATTCTGTCAGATCATTAGTTTATGGCGGTTTTGGTAAAACACTAGCAGAATCCAAAGAAGATTTTATGGATATGATGGACAAGATAAACGATCCTGTTTTTGAAAAAGAACTAGATTCCTTTTTATCTTATAATGAATCTTTAGTTCTTATTAAAGAATCTTTACGTCAACAAACAAATAAAAAAAATGGATCAAAAAGATATCTTATAACAGATGAATTATTCTATCATGTTATTGAAACACTAAACGCAAGATTGGTCGCTAATATTTTATCTAGTTTAGTTAAAAAAGGATATCTAGAATCTGCATTTGATACAGAAGAAAACGATTTCATATTTTGGGTAAAAGAAGAACCGCCAAATGAAAACAGTAAAGAAGAACCAAAAACCGATTGATATTGATGCGTATTTCAAATATAGATGTCCTAATCCAGATTGTGGTCAAGAAAAATGGATCAATCTATCAGAAGCAAAAACAAAAAATTTCAAGATAGTTTGTTATTGTGGATTAATAATACGACCAAAACTAATAGAAAATATACAAATAACTTACAAAGAAATAGAAAATAATATACCAGAAATAAATACTGCCGACATAGTAGTGCCATCTATAATACTAGATAAGTGTGTTTATGTTCTTAAAAGTTATGGTTTTACTAATGACGAAGCCAATGAATTGGTTTCATTGTCATACAGAAAAACCAAATCAGATGATTGGAAAATAATTTTGAAACAAGCCTTAGAATCAATTGGAGTTAACAATGAATATCCGACCAACAAATTTTAATGAAATAATTGGACAAGAAGATGTTGTTCGTCGATTAAAAATATCAATTACTGGATGCAAAAATAGTTCCAGTGTTCTGCCTCATGTTTTGATTGATGGGCCTCCGGGTCTTGGCAAAACAACTATTGCAAGTGCTATAGCGAATGAACTAAATGTTAATTTGTATACCGCAAATGCTGCTAATTTAAGAAGCGTCAAAAGTATACTACCCTATTTGATGGGCATAGCACCAAGATCAGTATTCTTTATAGACGAAATTCACAGATTACCAAAATTAGTTGAAGAATTTCTCTATCCTGTTATGGAAGATTTTAAACTTAGCATAGTTTTAGATAATAATGTTGATACTATAGATCTACCAATGTTCACACTTGTCGGTGCAACAACTAGTGGCGGAAGTTTAAGTCAGCCATTTTATGATCGTTTCTCTATAAAAGAACATCTAAATTTTTATAATGAACATGAGTTAGCTAAACTAGCAGGATCGAATTTACAAAAGATGGGATTATCAATAGCAGAATCTGACCTGCTAGAAATAGCAAAAAGAAGTAAAGGAACACCTAGAATATTGAATTCTAGATTACAATGGTATAAAAATTATGTGTCTTGTAACGGTAATACAAGTTCAATAGATGATATTTTTAATGCCCAAGGTATCGACGCCAATGGATTAGATGAGTATGATAGGATGTATATTAATGCACTAAAGAAGTCTAGAGGTAGTCCTTTAGGTCTAAAATCTATATCTTCTATTACAGGAATATCTATTGAAACAATTGAAAATAGTATTGAACCGTTCTTAATGAGACAAGGTTTTGTTTATAGAACTCAAAAGGGTAGAACAATTGGTAAAATATGAATATAACATTCCTTATACCAGTACGCTTAGAAAGTGAAGACAGAATAGAGAATGCTAAAATATGTTTACAATATTTATGTAAATACGCACCATATAATATTATTATTCTAGAAAATGATACTGAATCAAAAATACCAAAAATATTATCAGATATATCTACTAATAATGCTAGTATAAAATACGTATTTCAATACAATAAAAATGAATTATTTCATAAAACAAATTATCTAAATACTATGTTGTCTATGTCAACAACACCAGTTGTAGTCAATTATGATATAGACATATTACTACCAAATAATATATATGAATATGCGTATAATAAAATCATAGAAGGATACGATCTATTTTATCCATATTTTGATGGAGAATCTTTAATAGAAATTAAAAAAGATGCTAAATCTAAAATTCTAGATAATATTAAAGATATTCCTAATACTTCCATATCACTTAAAATAGCGAAATATGGATTATGTCAATTCTTAAATAGAAATTCTTATATGAAATATGGAAAAATGAATGAGAATTTTTATTCATACGGGCCTGAAGATTGGGAGTTAGGATATAGATTTCAAAAATTAGATCTAAAAGTTGGTTGGTCAAAAAATTATATTTTTCATTTGGAACATTCAAGAGGCATTAATAGCGATAAAAATCTAAACCCTATGGCGACACACAACTATAATCTATACGAACAAATCAAACAATATTCAGATATGGAGCTTAAAAAGTATTATGAGATTATTGAATAGTTTATTTGGTGTATTATTATTATTAACATCTAATAATGTGTTTGGAGAAAGTATTTTAGTAGATAGTCTAGAAGATGCTGTGGCTCTTGCAGAATCATCTAAGCAGGATATATTAATAGTTTTTAGTGCTGATTGGTGCAAAAATTGTGAAATCTTAAAAAGGGAATTTTTGCAATCAGATAATGAGTCTTTAAAAGATTGTATAATTTGTATCATAGACTATGATAACAGACCGGATCTTATAAAAGAATACAGAGTAAGAAAAATTCCGGACTCAAGAGTTATGAAAAAAAACATAGAAACATCCCAATATATTGGATATAAAGACAAAATAAAATATGCTGAATGGTTAAAAAATGCAAGACAATAAATTATTTATTATATTAGTATGTATTAATATACTATTTTTATTAATTGGCTATATTCTTGGTAAGATTGCTAACAATAATGGTGTAATTCAAAATAAGCCAAAGTCATTTTTTGACAAAGAATCTATTAGCGATAATCAAAAAATAACTATTGATAACAGTAAGGTCGTTACAGAAATAAAGACAGATAACCTAGAGAAGAAATATGATCAATTAGGAACTACTACACAGTCTACTGAAAATATATCTTCCGCTATTAATAAATTAAAAAATATGAAAGGGTGATTTATGGCAAAAGGTCTTGATGTTGGTACAAGTTATATAGTTTTGTCGAGTGAAAAAAAGAATAATCAGATAGAATATAAAGATTTTAGAGATGCATTCTATATAATCAAACCAACAACGCCAGTAGCAACAAAAATGATAGAAAAAGGTTTGTCTGGCAAAATTTTTATCAAAGACGCTGACGGATCTTTTATTATACTAGGAAAAGACGCTTTAGAAAAAGCAATAGAGAGAAATGATACAGCAAAAAGACCCATGTACAGGGGTGTTGTTTCTGCAAAAGAAAAAGATGCAAAAAAAATATTAGCATTTATTCTTAAAGAAGTAGTCGGCACAGCATCAGAACCAAATGAAAAATTAGTATTTTGCGTACCAGCACAACCAGTAGATCAAGAAGATGATGACTTTGATGTTGGTTATCATGAAGATGTAATAAAAACAGTATTATCAGAATGTGGTTATGACGCACGATCAATCAATGAAGCAGAAGCATTGTGCTATGCTGAATTAGAAGATGAAGATTATACTGGAATTGGAATTAGTTGTGGTGCCGGAATGACTAATGTTTGTGTTATGCTTAATGGCGAACCTACTGTCGTGTTTAGTACAACCAAGTCAGGCGATTGGATTGATCGTATGGCCGCTGTAGCCACGGGAGAACCCGATAGTGTTGTTCAGGCAGAGAAGGAGGGAGGGGAATTTAAAATCGGCGACCACAGCGAAAATCCTGTGCTTGCCGCTGTTTCAGCATATTATGAAAGACTCATAGATTACACGACAAAAAACTTAAGTTTGGCACTTAAAAATCATAAATCTTTACCAAAATTTAAGAATCCACTTAAAATAGTAATTGCTGGAGGTACATCTTTAGCAAATGGTTATATTGAACAATTTATCACTAAATTAGACAATAATAATTTTCCTCTTCAAGTTAAAGAGATAGTTCATGCTGAAGATCCTTTACATGCGGTATCAAAGGGCTGTTTAATAGCTTCTAAGGTTTTATAATCAAAAAATAAAAATATATACAAATTAAATAAGTGTGTAATATAATATGCTAAAATAGTCTTTTCTATAAAGGGGATAGTTATGGTAAAAGCATTAATATTTATTATGATGCTTATATTTCTAGTCCATTCCCCTGCTGGTACAATAGACCCCAGTAACCAAGACTCAAAGTATATAGAGTATGGAGAAAAATTTATACACACATATAAAATATGCGGATCCTACAAAGATAAATCATTGTTCTGTGCATCTGCTACTGCTATTAATAGTCACTGGTTTTTAACAGCCGCCCATATTGTTAAAGACGCAAGAACTTGTCTAATACATACTGATGATAAAGCATACGAAGTTAAAAAAATAATTATTCACAATGATTTTACAGAAGAAAAATTTGGTGAAGCAGATATAGCGTTATGTTACGTTGAAGAAGATTTAGGTTTGGATTTTTATCCAGAATTATACGAATCCGATGATGAGGTTGGTAAAGTGTGTTCAATTGCTGGATATGGTTTAACAGGAACTTTTAATACTGGGATAAAAGTTAGCGACTCCAAAAAAAGAGCGGGATCAAATAAAATAGACTCAGTTATGAATAATTTATTGTTGTGTTCACCATCTAGATCAACAGATAAAGATAGAACTCAACTAGAATTTTTGATAGGTAGTGGTGACAGTGGCGGCGGATTATATATTGATGGCAAATTAGCAGGAATAAATTCTTGTGTTTTAGCAGCAGATAGGAAGCCAGATTCTACATATGGTGATGAGTCAGGACATACAAGAGTATCTAAGTTCATAGGATGGATTAAGGATATTATAAGATAGTATATTACCACCCGCACTGCATAATACATATCCATAAACTAATCCTTTGTCAAACCAGAATTTTTAAACTTGACAGGTCACAAACAGCGAATACTATATGTTTAGAAACTCAGAGAATTGATAATGTCCGATTTTGATAACAAAGACAGAAAAGAAAATAGAAAACAAAAGTTCTTAAACAAGAAGAAACGACCGTTCGATCTTTCTGAAGAACAGCGTTTTTTGTCAAAGTCCAAGAAGGCTTTTAAACAAAAAAGGCAACATATGAAAGATGAAGAACCGTGGGATGATTGGAAAGATAATTATTAATGAAATATTTAGAAGAAATTAAGAACGGAGATTGTTTCATACATGATAATTTTGTCTATCTTTTAACTAGCGACTTTAAAAAAGACGGATCTAAATTATCATATAGATTAGATAATGGCTTTCCTCAATGGTTCAATAATACTGTTATAGTTGAAGATATACAGATTTATAGAATGGATAAACAAAATAATATTATACCAATTAAGGAAACAACCAAAAATGATGCGAATCTTTTATAAACTCAAAAACTTTTTTTATTCCTTATTTTGGCACGTTAGTCGAGGTTTGCCAAAAAGCAGTCAGCAAACTATTGATAGCAGATTCAATATTTGTACTCAATGTGAAAATTTTGATGCAAAAAATAGTCAGTGTTTAATTTGTGGTTGCAATCTAAGTACTAAAAAAATATTCTTGAATAAGTTAGCATGGAGCGATCAGGAGTGTCCTATTGGAAAATGGGGATCTGAAAATGAAAACAATAAATCAAAGCATAGTTAATTTAAAATCAGATAATATCTTTGATGTTTCTGAGTCTTTGGTTTCATTAGGAAATAACGGATGCACAGTTATCATTCCTCATGTATGCAATAATGTTAACGCATTTGGTGCTGGTTTTGCTGGGGCAGTTGCTAAACTCTATCCAATAGTCAAAGAGAATTACCATCTCTTGGGATCTAAATTCCTTAAGAGTAATCTAGGTTATACCCAGTTTGTTACTGTTAAACATAATGATAAATATAATCATAAGTTGATATTTGCAAATATGATTTCCCAAAATGGAACTATTGGTTCAAATAATCGTAGACCACTAAATTACTATGCTCTGTGTAAATCAATGCAAGGAGTCAATAACTTTATAGAAAATAATTTTGATGCCGTGAATAAAGTTCAAATTCATGCACCAAAATTTGGCAGCGGTTTGGCTGGTGGTAATTGGGCTTTTATACAAGAACTGATCAAAGATATTTGGAATAATTATTCAGTCTTTATCTATCATAATAAATGAATTATATGAAAAAAGTTTTATGTTCATTTGGTTTTAGTGAACACCAAAAATTCTTAGAGGTTTCTGTTGCTGGATTTTACAAATACGCACAATTACATAATTATGATGTTTTTTTACCTAATGAGAATTTTTTTTCTGATGAGACTAAGCAACGGCCGTGTTCATGGTGGAAAATAGAATTAATTGAAAAACTTTTTCAAACTTATGATCGGATACTATGGATTGATGCTGATGTTGTGATTTGCAAATATAATCAAGATATTTTTGATGATTTTTCAATTGATAGTCATGTTGGCATGGTGGTACATGAAGTTCCTATTGGTCTAGTACCTAACTGTGGAATATGGTTATTAGACAAAAAATGCTTATCATGGTTTCATAAATTATGGCCATTAAATAATTTACCAAGAAGTGACGGTTGGTGGGAACAGGATGCTATGTTGCATTTACTAGGAATAGATAGCGGATCTAATGATATCAAAATGCCAGACACTTTTGATATTCCATGGACAAAGTTGGATTATCTATGGAATCCTCATGTCCATGATCATCGCGGTATACCTAAAGAAACTAAATTTTTTCATGCAACAATGTTTCAAGACAGATTAGCTATTATGAAACACGTCGCTAATCAAATAGGACTATGAATAAATTTGACTATTTGATTGTTGGTTGTGGATTTTATGGAGCCACTATAGCACAAAGAGCACAAGAACTGGGAAAATCTGTTCTTATTTTAGATAAGAGAAACCATATAGGCGGTAATGCGTATACAGAAAAAATTCATAATATCAATGTTCATAAATATGGAGCACACATATTCCATACATCAAATGATAAAATATGGAATTATGTAAATCGTTTTGGTAAATTTAATAAATATAGACATAAAGTTATAGCAAACTATAATAATAAACTATATTCTTTACCATTTAATATGTGGACATTTAATCAGGTTTGGGGCATTACCGATCCTGAAGAAGTGTTAAGAAAATTGAATAGTCAGCGTTTTTCTGGCACCCCTCGAAATTTAGAAGAACAGGCTATTAGTATGGTTGGTAAAGACATATATGATCTACTAATAAAAGGATATACAGAAAAACAATGGAATAAAAAAGCTAAAGATCTGCCTGCTTCCATTATTAAAAGAATACCATTAAGATTCTCATTTAATGATGATTATTTTGATGATACATATCAAGGGATTCCTATTGATGGATATACATCATTAATCAGTAATATGATAGATGGATGCTCTATTGAGCTTTCTGTAGATTATATTAATAATAGAGATTATTACGATAACCTAGCAAAGACGGTTGTTTATACTGGGCCTATTGACCGGTTTTTCGATTATGAGCACGGACATTTAGAATACAGAAGTCTGTCTTTTGACATGGAAGTAGTAGAAAAAAATAACTTTCAAGGCAATGCTGTTGTTAATTATACCAATGCTAATATACCATATACAAGAATTTTAGAACATAAACATTTTGATATGATAAATGATAATATAAAAACTGTTATTACTAAAGAATATCCGCAAAATCTAAATATAGATAATGAGCCTTATTATCCAGTAAACGATGAAAAAAATACCTTGATCTGTAACTCCTATAAAAAAATGACGCAAAACATAAAAAGTAAATTTATATTTGGTGGTAGATTAGCAGAATACAAATATTACGATATGCATCAAGTTATCGGGTCAGCACTATCAACAGAAATATGATTTTTATGGATATGATTATAGCAAAATATAAAGAGGATATCAGTTGGATCAATAATATAAAAAAAATTTTTAATATTGTTGTCTATGATAAATTTGATAACTCATCTAATAAATTAGAAAATGTTGGTAGAGAAGGTCATACATATCTTAATCATATCATTAATAATTACAACAATCTTGCAGACATAACTGTATTTTGTCAAGCAAATCCTTTTGTACACAAAAACGATTTCATACAATGGTGCAATAACATAGAGTTTTATTTACAAGATATGAATTTTTTACCGTTGTGTAATAAAGCGAAAGAAGGACCGTATGGTAATATTCATTCCACTCATCCTTTGGGCTTGCCAATATATTATTTTTTTGATCTATTATTTGGCATAAAACTGTCAATTGACACACAACTAGATGTTTATTATGGGGCTCAATTCGCGGCTAGAAAAGAAATTATACTAAATAGACCTATCGAGTTTTATATGTTTTTGATAAAATTTTTATCTTTTGAACAAGATCCGATAGAGGGCTATATTATAGAAAGACTGTGGCCTTATATACTGAATACGAACTATAAATTATCAAACAAATATTTACAATTTTTATGAACAATTATCAAGAATATCTAGACAATTTGACCAAAGAATCTTTTGGGTCTTTAGCATCTATAGAAAAAATCATTTTAGATCTTGGTCTTAATAATGAAATTCTGCACGAACAACCACCAGAATATAATGATTTTTATGGTAAAGGTTTTGGCTTTAGAATTTGGCAATACCCTAATCAATTTAGCAAATACCTAAAATGGCTTACATCGTATGCTACTAAAATCAACAGTTACTACGAAATAGGATGTCGATCTGGTGGAACGTTTATATTAACAACAGAATTAATCAGGAAATTCAACACAGGCGAGTCTTTTTTTTCTACGGCCTGTGATCTTTTAGAACCAAATCAGCTTATTTTAGACTATTTATCTAAACACAAATTTGTTAATTATGTCAGAACAGATTCCCACAATAAATCTTTTATAGAATTTATGCAAACTAATAAATATGATTTGATTTTAATTGACGGGGATCATAATTATGATGGAGTAAAACAAGATAGCGAAAATACTCGAAATTCAGCTAATATACAAGTATTTCATGATATTGTTAATGATCATTGTCCAGGAGTAGTAAGATATTGGAAAGAATTAAAGACTGAATTAGTTGATACGCATAATTTTTATGAATTCACTGATCAATATAATAGTGTGAATGGTAGTTTTTTGGGTATCGGTTGTGTTGTTAAAAAAGAATTTGATATTTGATGAATAACAGACTTAATAATCAAAGAGTATATTTGGCTGGTGCTATGGATCGTGTTGCAGATCGTGGTGTTGGCTGGCGAGATAGTATAACTCCGTTTCTGTCAAGCCTAGGAATAATTGTATTTAATCCAATAAGCAAGCCAACAGATATCGGATTAGAAGATCACGATACTCATCAAATCAAAACTAAACTCAAACAAATGAGCAGATATGATGAATTAACAGCAATGATGAAAACTATTCGTGCCGTAGATTTACGATTAGTTGATATTAGTGATTTTCTAGTAGTTAATCTAGATTTAGATATCCATCCATGCGGCACATATGAAGAAATTTTTTGGGCCAATCGTCAAAAAAAACCTATAATAGTTCATATGGTACAAGGTAAAAACAAAACGCCCGATTGGCTGTTTGGTACAATACCTCATCAAATGATTTTTTCTAATTGGGATGAAATCAAATCTTATTTAGAACATATACATACTTCAGAAAATATAGACACTCATAAAAGATGGTACTTTTTCAATGCAAAAAATAATTAATGAAACTAAACTAGATTTTGATGATGTTTTGATTAGACCGAAAAGATCTTTTCTGACAAGCAGAAAACAAGTTTCTTTAGTTAGGGATTTTCATTTTATTCATTCGCCAAGACAGTTAAGTTGCACACCTATTATGGTCGCTAATATGGATACTGTTGGTACTTTTGAAATGGCAAAAACTGTTAGCAAACACAAGAGCATAGTATGCCTACACAAGCATTACTCTGTTGAATCTTTAGTTGACTTTTATATACAATACTCAGATCTTAGAGACTATGTTTTTTATTCTACAGGAACATCATTAAAAGATAACGAAAAAATATTAGAAGTATTCAATCGGTTAAAAACTCATAATATATTAATGCCTAATATTTGTCTTGATGTTGCTAATGGGTACACAGAACAATTTGTTAAAACAGCAGCACATCTACGCAAATCTTTTCCGGAAGTTATTATCATGGCCGGAAATGTTGTTACTCCAGAAATGGTTGAAGAACTTATACTTCATGGCAAAGTTGATATAGTCAAGGTTGGTATAGGGTCAGGTAGTGTTTGTACCACGCGTTTAAAAACTGGTGTAGGATACCCACAACTGAGTGCTGTTATGGAGTGTGCGGACGCTGCTCATGGTCTTGGTGGACATATTTGTTCTGATGGAGGCTGCAAAGTAGTTGGAGATATTTGTAAGGCTTTTGGTGGCAATAGTGATTTTGTAATGTTGGGTAGTATGTTTGCAGGAAGTGATGAGTGCGAAGGAGAATGGGAGTATGAGTATTATATTGAGGCAGGATCCTCTGCTCAGGGATTTTGGCAAACACTAAATCCAGGATATTCTACTCCTAACAAAAAAATATCTTTAAAATATTATGGCATGAGTAGTAAAAACGCTATGGATAAACATCATAATGGAGTAGCTAATTATCGAACAGCAGAAGGCAAATGCGTTACTGTTCCATATAAAGGACCAGCACAAGAAATACTATACGATATCTATGGTGGTCTTAGAAGTGCCTGTACATATATCGGCGCAGACAAAATTAAAGATTTTGGCAAAAAAACAACATTTATACAAGTAAACAATACCCATAATAGGATCTACGAATAATGAATAAATTAAATCTAATGTGTCCAATTGGATCAACAGGCTATGGCATAACATCATATAATATATATAAACAATTAAGAGATAAACTTGAGATTTGTTTATTTCCTATAGGAAATCCTTCTATAGATTTTGAAACAGATAAACAAAATATAGTAGAAGATATACAGAAACAATTAATCTATGATAATCAAACTACATTTTTAAAAATATGGCACCAATATGATTTAGCAACAAGAATAGGTAATGGTAAGTATGCGGCATTAACTTTTTTTGAAGTTGATAAATTAAAACCAATAGAAATTAGTATGATAAATAATACTGATATAATATTTGTTGCGTCTAACTGGGCCAAACAGATTTTATTGAATAATAATATTACAACAAAAATATGCGTATCTCCACTAGCGGCGGATCAAGAAATATTTAATACTTCTGTTGCTCATGAACGACCAAAAGAATCCTCAGACAAATATATATTTCTAAATATGGGCAAATGGGAATTAAGAAAAGGTCATGATGTTTTATTAGAAGCATTTAATTTGGCATTTGAAGAAAAAGATAATGTGGAATTATGGATGCTATCATATAATCCATTTTTAAGTCCAGAAGATAATTTAAAATGGGTAAAATTATATCAAAATTCTAAACTTGGCAATAAAATAAAAATACTACCAAGATTACCAACACATAAGGATGTGGCCAATATTATATCAATGTCCGATTGTGGAATTTTTCCAGCAAGGGCAGAAGGATGGAATAATGAAGCGGTAGAAATGATGGCTATGAATAAGCCAATAATTTTAACCAACTATTCTGCACATACAGAATATGCTAATACTAATAATTCATATCTTATCGATATAGACCGATTAGTACCCGCAAAAGATAATTTATTTTTTGATGGTTTTGGTAATTGGGCCGATTTATCTTTCAATGAGATCGAACAAATGGTAGAACATATGAGATATGTGTATAAGAACAGTGTAAATACTAATCCTGTAGGGTTAGAAACGGCCAAAAATTTAACTTGGTCAAATACCGCAAATATTCTCTATAATCATTTATACGGATAATTATAATGCCAATACCATCAAGAAAAGAAAACGAGGACAATAATAAGTTTGTTGCTCGCTGCATGGGCAACGAAACAATGAAAAAGGAATATCCTGACTCCAAACAAAGAGTTGCTATTTGCTTGGGACAAACAAAAAAAAGCAAAGGAGGAATATTTCAACAAACCTTTGATATATTGAATTATTATTTTGGTATGGGTTATTGTGATTCTTGCGTTGGATACGAAGAAGAACTTACAATGGATAATCTTGTAATTCCAAATGACGATGATTACATGGAGTGTGACGAAGAAACAGAAGAATACGCACTAGATTGTTTAGCATCTTATAAATATAAAGATCCAAGAACTGGTGAAATTTTTTATTATGATATGAGAAGTAATTATACTAAAGACGGTAAAACTTTAGTATATGTAGGTAAAGCAGAAGAATATCAGGGTCGTAAAGTTACTCTCAATAAACCTTTTAGAACACCAAATGGTCCTAAAAAATCTAGTGTCTATGTTAAAAATGATAAAGGTAACGTTGTAAAAGTAAATTTTGGTGATCCTAATATGAAAATCAAAAAGAACATTCCGGGACGCCGAAAGAACTTTAGAGCAAGACACAATTGTGATAATCCTGGTCCCAAATGGAAAGCACGATATTGGTCTTGCAAAGCATGGTAACAATATAAGAAAGGCTACACAATGAACGAACGATTTAAAGACATACTCAATTCCGTTAATCAAAGTCTAAAAACAAAATCTGAAGATGGTGATTTTACCAAAGTTGAAGAAATGGAAGAAGAAAGTCCAGAAATGGAACTTATGGAATATAAGAAAGATTTTTATGATATGAATATAGGATCATTAAATGCTATTATGCAACACGCCAAGAGTATACTGAGTAGTCTAGACAATCCAACGGTCAGCGAAAATTTGACAGCAGCCCACCTACAGGGTATGATCGCTGTTGTTGAGGATCAAATGAGAAGCATTCACGATTTTGTCATGTACGTCGCAGAATCTGCCGATACTTCTGAAGGTGGATCAAAACCCGGTTTATGGGAAAATATAAGAAAGAAAAAAGAACGAATGGGTAAAAAATACAAACCCGCAAAGCCTGGGGATAAAGATAGACCAGATCCTGATCAGTGGAAGAAATTAACAAAATAATAATTATTATCTAAATAATAATTAGGACCTATTCTATTAAAGGACAATAAATGATTATACCAGCTATTGGTAAACAAAAGATACTATATAAAGACCATAATGATATTAAGTTTGAATCTTTAGATTTTTATGTTAATTTAGCTCAAAAAATTATAGCAAAATTAGCTCCTACATTTTTTATTGGTTTATCTAAAGAAATGTTAACCAATGAAGATGCAATATCTTTTGTTGCAAATGCTATTATGATGGGGGATTGGAGATGGAAACAGAATGATAGTGACAATACTAAACAATATAAAAATCTGTATTCGTATAGAAATCAATGTGCTATTTGGGCAATTCAAACATATATAACCAAAAAGTATAAACACAGTAAAAACAATAAATGTTATACTATGTCTCTACTGTCAAATAAAAATGAAGATTTAGAAATTATTAACTTAATTGAAGATACAAACCAGACAGAGCCTATTGAAATTTTGATTGATTCAGAAAATAAAAATATAGCATCTAAATTAATAGATGACTTATTTTCTTCCGATATTTTATCTGAAAAACAAAAACAACATTTAAGAATGTATTATTTAGAAAATCAAACACTTGAAAATATTGGCAAACAATTTAATGTAACTAGAGAGGCTATTAGACAAAGCATCAAATCGGCCATAGAAAAAATCAGAAAGTTATCATGAATGTTTTTGTAGTTTATTGTGTTGTTACGGCTGATGAAAAAGAAAAACAAAGCTATATTTTATCATTAGATAAAGAAAAAATTATATTTCCAATATATAAACTGGAAAGCCCAAGATATATCTTGAATGAGATTAGATATAATGTCAAATCCATTTTTGATTCTAAAGTAATAAAATTTATAGAGCAAGTAATAGTCTCTGGTCTTGATATTAAAAATGAATTATTGATTGATTATATTAAAGAAATTGATACTCATCAAATTTATGATTTAGACCACGATTTATTTTTATTATGCGGTATAGTTATACAAAAGCTGGATATAGTTGATCCCAATTTTAATTGGTTAAAATTTAAATATTCAATTCAAGATAAAGTTAGCCAGCCAGTATACGGTATAATAGACTCTATTCTACAAAATAGTCTATGATCAATCTGATTAAAAAATTTTTTGCTAGATATGACAAGGACGATAATATATGTAATATTTTGATCTCTTTGAAATCAGATAAACAAATAGATCTAATAGTTAATATCAATGAAGATAAAATTAATAATGTGATCGGAACTGCTCAAGAAGACTGTGCAGAATTTTTGCATATAATTAATAGTGGTAAATTAAAAAATCAAATAATATCAATTATCTTAGATAAGATCAATTATAAAAATAAAACCGCAATTGAAAATATACTATTATTATTAATTATGTTAGAGCAAAAAATAGTATCTAATGATGAGCAAAAAGACCAAGCATTTATATTGCCATCTAAAGTTTTTACTAGGTATATTAATGGTAATCAACAATAAATTTGAACCAAAAATTATATGGGAAAAATGGATTGATCCTCTTGGTTTTGATAATGATGAAATAAATGAAGAGGACCAATATTCAGACTCATATGATGATCAAATTAATAATAAATATAAACCAGAACAGAAAATCAAAATGATTATTACGCCATTTGGGGCAATTTCCTACAACGAACAAACCGCTTCTGGTAAAATTTTTAATTTCTGGAATGGTCATACAAATTTTAGCATAACTAAAAAAATTTCAGACGCAATTGAATCAACTGATGGCATAGAGACATTAGATGTTTTTACAAAATATCGTTTTAGAATTAGTGTCGGAAAAGCTTTCAATGATTCTGAAGTTATGAGAGATGTAAATAATAATGTTTACCAAATACTAGAGTACTAAATGTCAAATTCAACCAATAAAGAGCAAGATAACGATCTAAATCTCATCCACTCTTATAATATAGATGTTAAAAATAGAGAACTATATTTACATTCATATTTATCTGATGATGAAGAAACCGGCGTAGATTATAGATCTGCTGTAATTTTTGAAAAAAATCTGAGATATTTGAATACATTATCTCTAGAACCAATATTAGTACATATGCATTTACCCGGTGGAGATTGGCAAGATTGTCTAGGTATATATGATTCAATTAAAGCCAGTAAAAGCAAAGTAATAATTATTGCAGCGGCAAAAGTTGAATCCAGCAGCAGCGTATTATTACAAGCTGCTGATCTTAGAATACTGATGCCAAATACAAATTTTTTAATACATTATGGTTCTTTAAGTATTGATAATGAACACAAAGCAGCTTTAAGTATGGTGCAATGGAGCGATAAAGAGAGCGAAAAGATGATAGATATATTTACAGAAAAGTGTATGAATAGTAGTATATCTAAAGAAAAAAATTGGAAACGCATGATGGCCAGAAAACATATTGTTAGTCAATTGGCAACCAAAAGAGATTGGATATTAACTGCTGAAGAAGCTGTAAGGTATGGTTTTGCCGATGGTATATTTGGTACAAAAAAATATCCTAGTATAGATTCTATTAAAAATATTATCAAAAAAACATGAAATATATAGAATACGCATCGTATAGTACTGATACAGATGAAAATGAAATAAAACTAAATATAGAAAAAATCAAAGATCTTACTCATATTAGTTATATATCAATACCATATTTTTATACTAAACTCTGTAGAAATATACTTAAAGATACAAATATCAAAGTATCCAATGCTATCGACTATCCTTTAGGTATTTCTGACACTAAAAGCAGAAGCTCCGCAGTACTTAATGCTATCAATAATGGTGCTCAAAAAATAGAATTAGTATTTCCCAATAATTTATTAGCTAATAGAAAATACGATAAAATCAAAACAGATATTAAGCTAAATAAACAAATCTGTGATGATAATAATGTAGAATTATTTTTTTATTTAGAATACAGAACATTCACACATCAATCTCTTATCAAAGCCTGTAATATTCTGAAAGAACACAATATTAATTATGTATATCCATCCACAGGATATATGTTAGATAATATTGACGATAATATTATAGCCACTATTCTACTTAATCAAAAAAGTAATATTACAACTATATTTTCTGGAAATATATGGAATAAAGACCATTTCGAAAAATTAAAAAAAAATAATATTTCTTGTGTACGAATTAGTACTTTAAATATTATACCAGATTTAATTGGCTATTTTTATGAAAAATAAAATAATTTAGCTAAATTCCAAAAATGTGTATTAAGATCTGTAATACCTTATAAGGAGCAAATATATAATGGCAACTCAACAAGTAAATGGTAGTGCTGTAACAGCATCTTCAACAGATAATAATGGCGGATCAGTACTCAAGGGTGGTTCAACCTCTGTTCTTAACAGTGTTGATTTAGGCTACTCTAATGTTGGCGTTTTTGGTTCATCAGTAGTCGATAATAATGACGCTGATAAAGCCTTAAGTGCCGGTACATTTTCTTACAGTAATCAAAAACCAGTAGCAAAAAGAGTTACAAAAACTTTATCTGGTGTGAGTAATACATATTTATTAAGCGGTGCCGCAGTTCCTGGTAATATTCGTAGTATTCATAGTATTCAATCTGTAAGAACACGCAGATTAACTACAGCTATTCGTGCTGGTGAATGGAATATTTACACAGGCACATTTGGTACGAATCCTGTTGTTGCTGTTGATACTTTCGCTACTGATGATGCTGCTAATCCAAGTAGAGCATATCCTGGTGAACTACAGTACAAAACCGGAGCACCAGTTCCTGTTCAAGATGATTACAAGGCAAAAACAAACTAAGTTAAATAACTTACGACACTTACATCATAATAAGCCAATGATACCATGTGTGTCGTTGGCTTATTTAATTAAAGGGTAATATATGAATGAAACAATAATTCATTTTTGGGAAAATATCGCTACAACAAGTATAGGCATTATAATAACAATGCTTGGTTTTTGGTTTACTATTGGTAAAAATATGGTCACTAAAGCAGAAGTGACTGAGATTATTAAAAATGATAGTCCATATCTTCAAGATCGTCAATTTATTATGGAACGATTAGCGACTAATAAAGAAACTCAGGCAGCTTTTGCTAATGCTTTACAGCGTAATACTGAAGTAATGAATGAATTGAAGGTGCAAATAGCAACACTTGGTAAAACACTAGAAGCCCTAGAAGATAGAATAGAAAGAAATTAAATGGCAGCAACTCAATATAATTTTAACATTGAACAAGGGTCTTCGTTCAGGTTAAGTCTAACATATAAAGATAGCGATGGTAATATAATAGACTTAACCAATTATTGTGCTAGACTAACCATGAAAATAGGTAGCGATGAATATAAAGTATTTAGTAGTTTAGAAACTAATTTTGATGAATATAAATTTACTATTGACGGCCCTCAAGGAACTATTAATCTATTAATTCCCGCAGAAGCCACCAATGACTACAACTTTAATTCTGCTAAATATGATCTAGAATTACAAAGTCCACAGGATCTATATGTTGGTGGAGGTAAATATACTATACGAGTTTTATATGGAACCATTACTATTATTAAACGATTTAGTCAATCAACAACATTACTAGACTGCGCATTATGAGCTGTTTTGATGTACAAATTTTAGATCCTAATATTAACACCATAGAGATTGAAACTTGTATTGGTGATCAGCCATCATCTATAGATATAGTAACTTATGATAATACATCAATAGTAGAAGTTAATCATTGTATAGCATTACTTCCGTCAGAAATTAATGAGTTAATACCTGTTCTAGATATTATTGGTGGTAGTGGAATTTTAGTCTCTAGTAGTAGTGGACTATATACAGTATCATTATCTAATCCAACTATTTCTGCTAGTGGTATAGTTGATCTAACAGAAGCTGTACAAGATATTATTGGTAATAGTGGGTTATTAGCTGGAAATTATATTAATATTAATTATAACGATAATACAGGATTTACTACAATATCTGCCACTGGATTACAACCTAGTGGCAATTATGCTAATGCTATTCATACTCATACTAGTAGCGATATAACAGATTTTAATAGTAGTGTAAGCGGTTTGTTACCAAGTGTAACTGGCACTGGCTATGTCTCTTCGTCTTTTTCTAATAATCTTTATACTATTTCTGTAACAGGACTACAACCTAGTGGAAATTATAGCGTTGATGGTCATACTCATACAAGCTCTAATATTACAGATTTTAACTCTAGTGTTAGCGGACTTCTTCCTGTTAAGAATATTAGTGCTGGCAGCGGCATAGGAATATCTTCAGTTTCTGGTGATTTTACAGTTAGTGTTACTGGGACTTTTGGTCTTACTGACGAAGAAGTTGATGATAGAGTAAGTAATTTATTAGTGGGTGGTAATTATGTAAATCTTAATTATAATGATTTAGGAAACAGTCTAATAATTTCTGTTACTGGCGTTCAGCCAAGTGGAAACTATAGTTTAATTGGACACTCTCACAATACTAGTGATATAACAGACTTTAATAGCGGAGTAAGCGGACTCCTTCCTAGCGTTAGTGGCAGCGGATATATAGTATCGTCTTTCGCTAATAATATCTATACTCTTAGCGCTAGTGGGCTACAACCAAGTGGTAACTATAGTGTTGTTGGTCATTCACATGTTATAGCTGATGTTTCGGGATTGCAAAATGCTTTAGATAGTAAACAACCAAGTGGAGTTTATGCTAGTGGTATTCATTATCATATTAGTTCTGATATCACAGACTTCAATAGTGCTGTTAGTGGATTGATTCCTCCGTCTAACTTTACTTCACTAACTGGATTAAGCGGAATAGTTGTCACTAATAGTGGCACAAATTATTTTGTAACATTAAGTGATCCTACTATTCAACTAGCTGATATTACAGATCTATCTTCTAATGCTAGAACTTTTTTATTAACACCGTCTAGTAGTAATCTTAATACTTTAATTAGTGATGAAACTGGATCTGGAAATTTAGTATTTAATAATAGTCCCGCTTTTAGTGGCACCCCAACTGTGCCAACAGCACCAAGCGGAACAAATTCTACCCAAATTGCTAGCACAGCATTTGTTAGAACAGAAATCAGTAACCTAATAGACTCCGCCCCATCAACACTAGATACTCTTAATGAATTAGCAGCAGCACTAGGTGACGATCCTAATTTTGCCACCACTATTGCTAGTGGATTGGGACAAAAGGCAAATTTAAGCGGAGCTATTTTCACTGGATCAGTAACTATTCCTAGCGGAACTGGCAATTTTGATAGTTTAACAGTTGGAGGGGTGGTGGTGAGCATTAGTGGTCACTCTCACGTTACTAATGACATCACAAACTTTAATTCATCCGTTAGTGGACTACTTCCAGTTAAAGACATATTAGCTGGTAGCGGTATTTCTGTATCATCGTCTAGTGGTATTTATACTATTAATGCTGATATTAGTGGTGTCATAACAGAAGTTATTCAAGATAATTTAGGTAGTGGATTTTTAGTCGCTGGCACTGGCGTTCAATTAACATATGACGATCCAGCTAATACTCTAAGATTGGATAATCTTCACACTGAAATTAATGAACTTAGTTTAGAACCTCAAGGATTTGTAAATAGACTTGATAGTGTTATTAGCTTTAATGATAGTACCAGAACATTTACTATTGCTCCTAGTGGAGCAAGTTATGATGTTTATATTGAGGGAATTAAAGTTACTAAAACAACAAGCGAAAGTATTGTTATACCAACTGGAACTGCACTAAATTATCTTCATTTTAATACTGACACTGGATTATTGGATAATAAAACAACAGGATTTAATTTTGATACTGATGTACCGATAGCTTATATTCATTGGAATGCTGATATTAATCAAAGCACATTTTTTGGTGAAGAACGTCATGGAATCCGCATGGATAGTGTTACTCATAAATGGATACACAACACTTTCGGCATACAATATATTAATGGTCTTAGTATTGGTGGATACATCTTATTAGGTAATGGATCCTCTAACAGTCATGCTCAAATTGATATATCTGATGGTGTTTTATATCAAGAAGATATAATTATAGATATTACTAATGATAATGGAATTAATAGTGCCAATGAATTTGTTCAAACACTTAATCCAATAGCCTATATTCCTACCTACTATCATAGTGGTTCAACGGGACAGTGGGTAAGAGACTCTGCCACAGCGTTCCCAGTAAAATACAATGGAACACGCGCTCAGTACAATCTATTTAGTGGGGGAACTTGGACAATTCCAAACGTTACTAACGATAGATTTTTCGCAATGTGGATTGTGGCAACAAACGATATTAATGATCCTATTCTTGCTATAGTTGGTCAAAGAGAGGATAGCAGTTTAAATAGTGCCGAGAGTCACAATAATTGGAATGATATTAATCTTACTAATATTCCAACACAAGAAATAAGACCACTATATCGACTAATTTTTAAAACCAATTCTACCTATACAAATACGCCAAAGAGTAGCTTACAAAGTATACTAGATATACGAGTGGCTATTCAATCTACTGTTGCTGGTGTTGTTCAAAATGATCATGGTAGTTTATTCGGATTGGCCGATGATGATCACTCCCAATATGTGCATATTGATAATAACAGAACCATTAGCGCACTTCATACTTTTAGTAATGGTTTGAATGCTGGTGGTCTTATTAATGCTGCTAGTGGTAGTTTTACATCATTAACTGTTAATGGAACCGGAGTTAGTCTAAGCGGCCACACTCATACCAGCAGTGATATTACTGATTTTAATAGCACCGTTAGCGGACTATTACCTAGTGTTAGTGGAATCGGATATGCTACAACGTCATTTGCCAATAATATTTATACTGTAAGTGTTACTGGATTACAGCCCAGCGGCAACTACAGCGTTGTAGGCCATACCCACACCAGCAGTAATATTACGGACTTTAACAGTAGCGTAAGCGGATTGCTACCAATAACTAATATAGTTGCTGGTAGCAATGTAACAGTATCAACATCAGGAACTACCTATACTATATCGTCTAGTGGTACTGGTGGCGGTGGAACAACCATAACAAATTATGGTAACAATAGATTACTAACTAGCGATGGAACATCAACAGGTATAGTTGCCGAAAGTGGTATAGTTTTTAATGATTCTACAAAAATAGTGGATATTACTTACGATACTAGTATTGGAGATAGTGGTAATGTTCCAGGATTAAGAATTACTGCTTACGATACTAATACTTCAGCTACTATGGGTGGAAGATTAATCTTTAGAAGATTTAATGGTACAGAATCCTCACCTTCTGGTTTATTAAATAACGATACTATTGGAGCTATAATATATGCAGCACCAAATACTAGCGGTATTGCTGAGACTGTTGGAAGAATATTAGGATCTGCGGATGGGGTTCTTGGGGGATCTAATACTAGTCAACCATCAAAAATATCAATTATCACCAGCTCTGGTCCGAGCAGACTTGATAATGAACTAACTTTAGAATCTGATGGAGAAGTATATACTAATGGATATATTACAGTAGATGACGGCATATCTGCTCCAACGCCTGTGTACAGTCTTGGAACAGTTAGCGGAAATACTGCTATTAGTTATGATGTAGATCGACAAATACAAACAGTAACTCTTAATGGAACTAGTGTCAACTTTACAGAAGGTACCGGTTGGACAACAGCAAATCGAAGTGTTGATGTTGTGCTTCAAATTACTGTAACTTCAACAACAACTGTTGCTTTTGATAGCGGGTTTGTAACAGATTGGTATAATACTTCTTTACCAACTTTCTCTTCTGGTGTTTATCTTATACTATTACGTAGTATAGGATCGACGATTATACAAGGTCATTATATAGGCAAGAAAATTTAAGGAATAATTTATGTATTATGATGATAAAAATAAAATTATAGTAGAAACATTACCAAAAAATAGTATTGGTCCTGATGGTAATTTCTATTTTAACTTTGATAGTGCGAACGATATTAACTTGTGGGCTAATCACAACTATTATACTATACGGAATGATGTGGAGTCTCCAGGTTCAGATTATTATGAAGATGTAAAAAACAGAGTGGTCACACTAGATAAACCATACGCCGATGTGGTTAGAGTATGGAAACAAAGAAATCCATCAGAAGGTGAATAATAATGTACTATAATATTAATAATCAACAATTAGTCGATAGTCTACCAACTAGCATAACTCTAGATAATGGAACAATAATTACTGGAGAAAATCTGGATAATAGTATTCTTGCTGAAGGTGGATACTATTTTGTTCGTAGTGATAATCCACCTCAACCAGAAAATACAGTAGAAGATGTTTCTCAAAGAGTAGTTAATATTAATAAACCATATGTTGATATTACAAGAACATGGATACCAATTCCTATTGTGGTACCAGAAAGTATTAGCGCACGACAAGTTCGCTTATGGTTAATCGATAACGATATTAGTTTAACAAGTGTTGAGGCCGCTATTGATACTATTGTTAACGAGAAATTGAGAGAGAAAACAAGAGTAGAATGGGAATATGCTCCTTATATAGAAAGAAATCATCCTCTTATTGAAAGCCTTGGTCAATATTTAGGATTATCTCCAGAACAAATTGATCAAGGATTTGTAATAGCGTCACAGCTATGAATACTTTCGTAAAAAATAATAGTTTATTAACCAATTTTAAATCTATTATTTATCCCATAGGTAGTAATACTGTGAATTGGTATAAAACAGCAAACTGGAATGGAACAACCACACTTACTGTTCCTGGAGGCAATGTAACTACAGTAGGAACCAACGGTGGTTCTAGTGCATACGGAACTTATGATCAAAGCGGACTAGTTGAAGAATATCTAGAAAATTACCAAAGTACTATTAGTGGTATAATCTATATGTATAGACATGCCGCTTCATTTGATGATACCGTAAATTATTTAAGATATACTGATTTATTCAATATAAATATAGTAGCAGCTGGTGTGGTTAGAGGATTCAGAGTAGCCTCTTTAAATAATCCGCATGGATATAATAATTTCATACCAGTTTGGGATGCTAATAATGTTGCCGCACCAAACGGATATGGTTCAGTACCATATTTATTTAATGTCGCTAAATATAATGTAACAAATAATGAGTATAAAGATTTTTTAATAGCAATAGCTTCCATAGATAATGCTCCAAGTGTTCCTAGTAATGTTTATTTAAATGATATGGCAACAAATATTTCTGGTGGTATTACTAGGACATTGATTGGAGGAAGTGGAAGTAGTAGTCAATATGTATATACTGTAAAAGCAAATATGGGCAACAAACCAATAAATTTTGTAAGCTGGAAAATGGCAGCACGATATATCAATTGGCTACATAATGGAAAACCAAGCGGGTCTCAAAATGCCGGAACTACAGAAGACGGAGCATATGATATCAATTTAAGTATACCAATTAGAAAAGTTGGAGCCAAATATTTTTTACCAAATATTAATGAATGGACCAAGGCTGGATTTTATAAAGGTGGTTCTACAAATGCCGGATATTGGTTATATGCTACCCAAAGTAATACTGTGCCAAATAATATTACAGCAACAGCAACAGGCGATGGTATTCTGGTGTAATACTAAATATCCTCTAAATAAAAGGAAATAATATGGCTAATGATATAACCAAAGCAATTTCGGCTAATTCTATTAAAAATGGTACACTGCTGGTATCCTGCACCACAACAGGAGAATACAGCTTATTAAATACTTATGTTAAAAATACTCCCACCATTAGCGATATAGAAGCTAAATATGATAACAGATTTGATGATCCAGCATATTACTATGGTATTGGTAACGACACAGTAGTAGGAGGCTAATATGCCAATTTTAAGAATAAATGAATTTCCAGAAGGTAGCGGCAGTCTGAGTAACGATGACGTTTTCTTATTTATGGATGATCCATCTGGTAGTGGTGTTACTAAAAAGATTAGTCTTAGTGAAATAAGTGCTGGTATTGGATATCCCACAGTAGTTCAACTTGGTAGTGTTAGTGGTACTATCAATACAGACGCTAGTCTTGGAGATATTTTTGATCTTACGTTAGCTGCTAGTGGTACTTTATCTAATCCAACTAATCCCACAGATGGTCAAAGTTTACGCTGGAGAATCTCTCACAACGCTAATAGTTTAACTCTTAATTTTGGTAACCAATTTAAAATTCCTAGTAGTGCCACAAGTCCACTACCTCTTAGTTCAACTAGCGGAAATATGGATATTCTTGGTGCTACTTATGATAGTAGCAGAAACAAGTGGGACATTATAGCTTTTGTACCGGGTTATTAACAGAAAGGTAAAATGTTATGGCAACTCTGTATTTCAACGGCGCGGTCGACAGCAACTGGAACACGCTCGGCAACTGGTGGAGCGATAATGTATACTCCGTTCCTGCCACATCTTTACCTAGTAGTGCTGACGATGTTATAATGATTGCTGATTGTTTAACTAATAGCGGTAGTGGTGCTATAGTTAACACTCTTACTTTTGATGGTGGTCCATCTAATGGCAGTGTGAGCGGCGGTACTGCAACGCTTGGCATAAATATTACGGCTATTCAAGTTTCGGAATATTATACTATTGCAATTATAATAGATGCCTTCTTAACAGGCACACTAACCGCACACAAGGTTTATTTAACTGGAGCCTCTTATAGCGGAAATAATAATGGTATTATTAATGGTAGTGTATTATTTAATTCTCTTGGTTATAACAATGGTACTATCAATGGAAATGCTACCTTTGGTGCTGGTGGATATAATAACGGAAGCGGCTCCGTAAATGGTAACGCAATTTTTGAAGCATCGTCGGTAAACGAGGGATATATCGGAAATAATGCTACATTTATCGATATGATTAACTACGGATACGTAAATGGAAATGCTATATTTTATGGAGGTGCTGATAATTCTAATACTATCAATCAACATGCTACTTTTAATGATTATTCATACAACAACTCCGGCGGCACCGTCACCGGAGACGCCACGTTTAATGATTATTCATACATCAACGAAGGCACCGTCAACGGCGATGCGACGTTCAACGACAATTCGTACAACAACTACGGCACCTTCACCGGAGACGCGACATTCAACGACAGTTCGTACAACTACAACGGCACGCTCGGCGTAGACGCGACGTTCAACGACAGTTCGTACAACAACGAAGGCACCGTCCCCGGAGACGCCACGTTCAACGACAGTTCATATAACAGCGGCGGCGGCATTGTTATCGGAGACGCCACGTTCAACAACAATGCGTACAACGACGGCGGCGTCAGTGGCAACGCGACGTTCAACGGCAGTTCGTACAACAGCGGCACCGTCACCGGAGACGCGACTTTCAATGACAGTTCGTACAACGGAAGCACTGGCGTTGTGAATGGCACTGAAACCTACGCCAATCGCACGCCGTTTCCGATCCCTCGCGGCATCAACGGTTCTTCCATTCTAGGAGTTATATAACTATGAATCTTTCACAGCCAGTTACTATTCAACCACCAACCATTACTCGATCCACCGGAGAGGTACGTGTTCAAAAGCCTATCACTTTATCTGAATTGGACATAACCCTAATCGACAATAACAAAAGGAAGAGATGCGAAGTTCGCATTCGCCCCTGCCCCTATTCTCTACTTTTATGGACAAACAATGATTATGATGCTATTGGCGATTATACTCAAGCCCAAGTTGAAGCTAAGGTTTTGGAACTATTAGGTAGTGAACCAGCTAAAGTATTAGAAGGGTTATTCCTTCCACCAGCGCCTCCTGTTATAAAGTAAACTTTTCTAAAAGTAGGTTATAATTTATGATCAAACCAGGATACAAAACCAGTGAGTTCTGGTTCACACTAGTAAGCTTCTTATTTAGTGGACTATATTTATTGGGTATACTAAATGATCATTCTCAAAAAGAGGATTTGATTGCAGAAACTAGTCGAGGTTTAGAAGCATTAATATTGATTATTGGTCAGCTAACGGTGTTATTTCGATATGTAAAAGGCCGCAATGAGATTAAGAAAATTTGGTGGACTAATCAAAATGAGTCAAATAAGTTAATAGAACAACCAGAGGTAAAAAAAGATGTCAAGCCAAGAACTAATAAGAGCAGAAGTAGAAAAACTAATAGTCAACACAAAAGAAAAAGTAAATGAAGTTAAGCGTTTTGCTCTTGGTGAAGCGTGGAAACTATTACAGCTCACAACAGCTAGTGTTGTACAAATTATAGAAGCTATTGGTAACGATTTAAGCAATCCTGATAAAAAAGCTTTGGCAATGGATCTTTTGAATAGTTTTTATGATAAAATCTTTTTAGTGATAGATGTTCCATTTGTTCCCAATCTTGTTGAGCCTATTATACATAAGTACATCAAAAATATGCTCATGATAATGGTGAGTGCCACTATTGATGCTACGGTTACCATTTTTAGAAATACGGGCGTTTTTATTAAAAGAGAGGCTGGATTATGAATTACACAGAAACTTTTGAAGAATTTGCTAGTAAAGTTGGACCAATGGATTTGGCCCTATACGCTGGTGTCGGCTTAATACTATGGGTATTATTTAAGGATAAACTAAGCCCTGTGCAAACACTATTAGGTGGATTAGTGGAAAAATTTAAAAACGCATCTCCACTTAAACCAGTAACTCCTGTTGCTGTTGTTGTTCCGTCGGTCAAGCCGGTTGTTACAACTAAAGAGGATATATTTTTTAAACTGATTGTAAGCTGGAAACAAACGCGAGATTTAGCTGCCGAGTGCGGATGTGTTAAGGCCGTAGAAGTTGCTGATCAAATGTTTCCATACTTAAGTCCTGTAGTTTGTGGAGATAAGGAGTCAACATGAATACTAAAACATTATTATTAGCATTAGCTTTTATACTAATAGGAATTGGATTATTCAAACCTGATCTTGGAT
>Ga0208360_1000087_pt1 | contig 29097 bp, 44 predicted proteins | sample LakMenE27Jul10ns_FD_150739 | JGI IMG/M metagenome (GOLD analysis project Ga0208360, IMG submission 150739) | Freshwater microbial communities from Lake Mendota, WI - 27JUL2010 deep hole epilimnion ns (SPAdes) | ecosystem: Environmental > Aquatic > Freshwater > Lake > Epilimnion/Euphotic zone ...
CAGAATGTTTACATTGACTTTGACCATACTGTATTTACAGAATTGCAAGAGGATGTGGTAGAAAAGTCAGGATGGATTAAAGACCTCAAAGCCCTTAGCCCTAACGAGCAAAGGATGCTGTTGGGATTAGAGAGAATAGAGAACCCCATCTTTGATGAGCCCTGGATTACTACGCAAGATGGTATGCCATTTAGCGAGTACGAAGCTCCAAACATGGACCTCAGCGATGTAAACGAAGTCGAGGATGAGGTAGAAGATGAAAACGAGGAAAATGATGACCTCGATAATGAGTGAGGTTTACAGAACTTATCCTATAACCAAAAAGGAGAAGTGCTGCGCCTTACTAAAAGCTAAAATGGAGGCTAAGAGATTAGCCTTAAAAAATAGGTTGATGAATGACAGACAAGGAGAGAACAGAGTATGCGAAGCAGTTTGCGAACACGAATCGCAAATTCGGCAAGACTCACTTTCCTAAAGTCAAAAGGCAACTGGATAAGGTTGTCAGCTCTTTGATAGGTACAATAAAGAAACGAGGTCCTAGACAGGCTTTGGTAGACTTACGGACAATGCTCTGGAATGATGAGCTTTACAAACCAATTGAGGCGATTTACAAGTCAGTTGGGGTATACTGGGCTAACCAGACTTACAAGTTAATCCGTAGAGAGGCTGGGCAAAAGGGGATAGGCAGGTCAGAGGAGTGGGCAAAGTTCGTAATGGATGAGCTTGAAAGGACCTTACTGCAATATGCCGTAGTTAAGACCTCAGAGACACTTAGAAATCACTTAATCCTAGTATTACAATCCTCAATCTCTAAAGAGTTAACGGTCGATGAGATTGTTAAGCTGTTTCAAGAGTCCGGCTTCACAGCCATGCAAGCTGAGCGGATTATAAGAACAGAGGTTGGCAGAGCTGCCAATACTGGGGTAAAAGCATCGGCAGAGTCCTTTAACTACGAAATGGTCAAAGAATGGATTGCATTTAGAGACACTAGGACTAGAGGTTTTAGACCCGAGCAACCTAAAGACCATTATCACATGGATGGTCAGGTGGTGGACTTTTACGACAATTTTGTGGACCCAAGGAGCAAGGAGCAGATTGAATATCCTTTAGCTCCGGGTGGTTCGGCAGGGATGGTCATAAATTGCAGATGTAGTTGGATTGTTGTACCTAAAAGAGATAGCAGAGGAAGATTAATAAACAGGGGAGGAGCTTGATCGGCTACGGCCAATACTGCGGAATCATGAAATAATAACCAGGATCAACCCTCCCAAAATATTGAATATGAAAAGATACTTTGAACAAAAAACACTTAGCAACTCGGTGCAGGATGTCTCTACGACAACCCGCAAAGTAAAGGTTGCTATCAGCCAGATGGGGTCTAAAGACTTTGACAATGATGTCATCGACTTTAGTGCCTATAACAAGACGCTGGCAGAAAGAGGTCCTAAAGGGGCTAACCTTATCTGGCATCTGACAGACCACAATCCTAGCCTAAAATCGGCTATTGGTAAGTTTTCTGAGCTGTATGTAGAAAAGGACTATCTGGTAGGTATTACCGATGTGCCCAACACTACATGGGGCAACGATGTGCTAGAGTTCTACAAATCTGGGCATATTAACCAGCACTCAGTAGGCTTTAGAACTATCAAGCAAGAGAACCAGAAAAGCCAAGAGGGTGAGTATAACCTTATCAAAGAGATTCTACTTTTTGAGGGTTCGGCAGTCCTTTGGGGTGCCAACATGAATACCCCTACTTTAGAGGTGGGTAAGTCATTGACTAGTCAAGATATCCTTGACAACCATGCCAAACTTAGCAAAGAGCTTAGCATGCTCTTAAAGTCATTGAAAGATGGCCGCTTCTCTGATGATGCTTTCGAGTTTATCGAGATCAGAGTCGCACAAATTAACGAGGCAATTAAATCACTTATTTCAATAGATACCACTCCTAAAGAGGAGCAACCCGCTCAGGCAGTTGCAGAGACTAAGGAGCCGGAGGTAGATTTGAGTGGATTGAAGCATAACTTAAACAATTTATTAACTAAATTAAACTCCTAACAATGGATGAATTGAAAAGCATCGAGACTGCAGTAAAATCAGCTACTGAGTCTGTTGAAAAGATGAAAGCCGCCAATGAGGCTGCTATTGCTGGTGTAAAAAATGATGTAGCCGAGGTAAAGGCTGCTGTCGTAACAATGGATGAGGCTGCTAAGAAGAACCAAGCTGCTCTTGATCAACTGATTGCTGAGAAGTCAGCTAAGAAGGTTGACAACAAGAACAAGTCTTTCGGTGAGGCTTACAACGAGGCTATCGCTGAGGCTTTTGAAGCTAAGCAAGCTGAAATCAACGAATTTCAGAGAAACAAAAATGCAAAGCTGACTATCGACCTCAAAGCTGTCGGTACAATGACTTTGGGTAACAACTTGACTGGAGATGGTCAGGCTACTTACAACCAACGCCAAGGTTTGGTTCCTGCTCAGAAAGTAAACTTCCGCGACCTTATCCCTACTGCTGTATCTCCTACTGGCCTTTATGTTACCTATCGTGAGACTGGAACTGAAGGTTCTATCGGAATCCAGACTGAGGGTAACCCTAAGAGCCAGATTGACTACGACCTTACTGAGGTGAAAGTAGTATCTGACTATATCGCTGGTTTTGCTCGTTTCTCTAAGCAGATGATGTTCCAACTTCCTTTCTTGCAGAACACTTTGCAGAGAATGCTGCTGCGTGATTTCTACAAGAAAGAGAACGCTACTTTCTTTAACGTAGCAAGTCTTGCTGCAACTGGTTCTACAACTACTGCTGCTACTGTTGACGCTGAGCAACTGGTTGACTGGATTGCCAACCAACTGGATGCCAACTTTGACGCTTCTTTTGCTTTAGTATCTTATGCTCAATGGGCTGACTTGTTAAAGACTAAGCCTACTGACTACTCTGTACCTGGTGGTTTCGCTATCGATGCTAACGGAAATATCCGTATCGCTGGTGTACCTGTTATCGGTGCAAGCTGGGTTACTAATGACAAAGCTCTTATCATCGATGCTAACTACATCGAGCGTGTAGAGACAGAAGGATTGCGTGTTGAGTTTAGCTACGAAGATAGCGACAACTTCCAGCGCAACTTGGTAACTGCTCGTGTTGAGTGTTTTGAAGACATCAACATCATGAGAACAGATGCCATGATCTACGGATCATTCTAAATAGGTGCTGTGGTTTGATGTGGTGGGGCCGGTTTCGGCTGGCCCCTTTTTTTAATAAATCTCTATGCTATACAATCTACTAATTGACTGGGAGGACCAGACCTCCGAATCGGGGTTGACTGAGCCTTTAACCGTTGCCGAGGTAAAAAATTATCTCAGGCTCGAGGGGTTTATTGATCAGTCCGAAAGTATCTCATCTGACTTTAACGATGATGATGCTTTGATAGCGGAGCTTATCCGGTCAGCTAGACAAAGGATTGAGGAGTTTACTGGCCTTAGCTTAATTCCTAAGACATGGGAGATTGAGTTCACTAACTTGGCTGGAAACTTCGAGATTCCCTTTGGTCCGGTTAATACCATTATCAATGTCAAAGATGATGAGGGGGATAGTATCAGCACAGATGATTTTGAGGTCTCTTTGAATGGCCGACTCTTAAAAAACCCCAAGTACGAAAATATGACCATGCTTTACGAGGCTGGTTTTATTAACTTACCTAAAGGTCTAAAGGATGCCATGTACAAAGAGGTAGCTTACAGGTACACTAATAGAGGGGATGAGAATGTTGATGGCATGAGCCGCGAGGCTATGAATTTGGCTTCAAGATATAAAACTGTTAACTGGTTAGGATGATAGGTAACCTAAAGCCCATAAAGCTGCTAAAATATACCCAGACCATTGATGCCAATGGAGATGCTACCGAGTCGGTGGCTACGACCTACAAGATGTGGGCTGAGGTAGAGGATGGCGGTGGGTCTAGAAGTCAAGCGGATGGTCGGACAGAGATGTCAGATACTAAAACCTTTAGGCTTCCTTTTAGGGGGTACAATATCACCCCAGATTACAGAATAGAGTATTTTGGGCAAACTTATTCTATCAGCGGTGTCCGTAGGATAGATGAGAAACGATTTTTTTGGGAGGTAACAGCATTAGCAATCTTTGAGCTTGATTAAGGTTAATGTCATCGGGTTGGATGCGCTGAAAGGCCGCATTGCAACAGCTAGTAAAGAGGTAAAGACTGAGGTCGATGCCGAGCTACAAGCGGCAGCAATAGAGTTTGTAGGCTTAGCCAAAAGAGACTTAGCCAGTCAGGGGGGAGATAGGGGTACTTTGTTAAGGTCAATAACCCAAAGCAAAGTCGGAGACATGGTTTACGAGGTTTCTGCTAATACCTTTTATGCTCCATTTATCGAGTTTGGCACAAAGACCAAATTCAACCCATACCCAGGGACTGAGGAGTATGCCAGCCAATTTAAGGGGGCAAAAGGATCGGGAACTTTGAAGCTGATAGATGCTATCAAAGGATGGGTAAAAAGAAAGGGGATTGCAAAGGGTAAAGAGGCAGACAGAGCAGCCTTTTTGATTGCTCGGTCTATATTTAGAAAGGGTATAAGCCCGAAGCCTTTTTTCTTTAAGCAGATACCCATAGTTAGAGAGCGATTGATAACGAATGTAACAAGAGTATTAGATGGCATTTAAGACCGCACTATACGACCTAAAAACAGAATGGTACAAGACCCTCGATGGGGTTATCTCTGTGCCAGTCTATAAGGATGCTGTGCCTTTGTCTCAGAATGGCAACTATGTACTAATAAGGTCAGAGGGTAGTACCCAGACAGACCTCAACAATTCTGCATTTTTTCAGTCTGCTATTATTGTGGTGGATATTTTAACTAAATTCGCTACATTAGGGAATAGCAAGATTGCTTACGATATTGCTCAAGAGATTTACGATGAGATTATTCTTGGTCCTAACTCTTTTGGCATAACCATACCAGACCATCAGATAACACAAATCACCATACAATCAGAGACAGAGGTTTATGATGACGATGGCTCTGAAAAGATATTCAGGCTTTTACTTAGATATGAGCATATTATTAATCAAAATTAAATAAAAACAAATGGCAGATGCTACAACAATCTCCGGCAGTGTGATGTTTATCGAATACTCAGACAGCCCGAGCAGTGCAAAAAAGTCGGCTGTTTGCCAGAGTGAGGGATCATTCGATGGCAGCCGCAACGTGGTTAGTGATGAGACTAACTGCGGAACTTTGAAAGTATTAGGACCCCAGAACAACCGTTTCACCTTAAATGCGGTAGTTGACACAGTTCCTGATGCTAACGAGGCTTCGTTCAATGATTTCCAAACTCTGTATGCCAATAACACTAAAAAGTACTGGCATCTTACAGATTCAGCCGAGACTATCTATCATGGTGGCTACGGTTGGATTTCAGCTCTTGGTCAGCAGAATGTTAGCGGTCAGACTGCTAAGTTCACAATGACCATCGAGATCGAGGGAGACATTGATACAGAACCAGCAAGCTAATAACACATGAAACAAATCACACACACAATCGGAGGCAAAGAGGTTACATTGGATGTCGGTAAGATGTGGTTCTCAAAGTTCTACGGAGAGGCTACATCTTCTGACCCTCTGTTAATGTCTGAGCTTCTAAGTAAGCCTGACAAACAATTTGATTTTATTTGTGGCCTCGTTTATGGTGGGTTGAACTGCTATAACAAGGTCAACGGCATTAAGGAGTTTATCTCTATTGAGCAGGTCCAAGATTGGGTCGGTGCAATGGATGAGACCGATGCCGCTAGTCTTATCAATAAGTTTGTAGAGGCTAATAAACCTAAAGACCAGGGGGAAGCCCCAGCCCAAGTGGCAAATCCTTAACTTGGGATGAGATGAGGTCGGAAGCCTTTGGCCAGATTGGTCTGCTTCCGGTGGAGTTTTACGGTCTAGAGGTCGATGAGTACCTTTTGCTAAGAAAGGGTTATATCGAAAAGGTAAAGACAGAGTCTATCCTATTGAGGTTTCAGACAGCCTTAATATGCGAGGCTCTGATAGGTAAAGGGAATGGGGCTAGGTTTGTCATGGATAGCTGGCAGCTTGAATCTAAGACAGATTTAGATCAAGAGCAAATCAGGGCACTACTAAAGGCCAAGAAAGAAAGAGAGGCTTTACGAAGGCTAAAAACGAAGCAGAATGGCTGAGATGCAAATAAAGATAGCGGCTGATGTCAGTAGTGCGGTTAGCGGCTTAGATAAACTAAGCAAAGAACTAGACCAGACTGGCAAAGATGCTGTCCAATTAGGCAATGCAGTCGAAAGTGCAGGGGCTAAGATTAGGACCTTGCCTAATGTTACAGGGCAAGCCACATCGACCTTAACGAACTTTAGCCGAGTGGTGCAAGATGCGCCATTTGGCCTTATTGGTATAGCCAATAACATTGACCCTTTAATTAGCTCATTTAATCAGCTTAAAGCTACTACTGGAACTACCGGAGGGGCTTTTAAGGCTTTAGTGGGTCAGTTGGCTGGTCCTGCTGGTATTGCCTTAGCCGTTTCTACCGTTACATCTTTACTGATTACATTTGGGGATAGGTTATTTAGCTCTAGTCAATCTGCAAAGCAATTGGCCGAGCAAAGCAAGAAAGTAGCCGATGAGCAAAGAGCTATATTTGAGGGCATAGCTAGAGAAAGGGTAGAGATTGATAAATTAATCATTGCCCTAAATTCAGAGAACACAACAAGAGGCCAAAAAGAGGGAATACTTAAAAAGCTCAGAGCTATTAACCCTCAGTATTTTGGTGATCTCAAAAACGAGGAAAATCTAGTTAATGCGCTTAGTTTAGCCTATCAAAAATATACGGCTAGCTTGGTAGCAAGGTCCGAGGTCGCTATCTTGACCAAAGAGCTTGAGGACATTACTACTGAAATTCTAAAGCTAGAGAAAGCTGGTGCTACTACTCAGGTTATTGACTTAGGCCTTAAAAGAGGCTTAGATGGCAGAATACAAGCTGCTAGGTTATTAACCAAAGAGGAACGCACACAACTTGACTTAAATACTCAGCTATCCGCACAATTAAGAGAAAGGGATAGAATCTTATCTCAAATTGTAACTAAGCAAGTAGGCATTGAGTTGCCTACCCCTACTGGTGGAACTGCTGATGTCAAATTTGATTTCAATTTAATACCTGGTATTAGCAATCTTAGCGAATTTGAGGCTAAGTTAGCTGGTCCTTTAGGTGGTTTATTGCCAGATTTACAAAAGGCGATAAAGAATATACAGACAGACCCTAAAGATGTAAAAATACCCATCAAGCCTAATTTGGTGGCTACTGGTGCGGATCAGGCTGTTTTGGAGTTTGCTAGTAACTTATCGCAAGCTTTGCAAAATGCTTTACAGCAAGGTTTAGAGGGTATCGGTGAAAGTTTGGGCAATCTTTTATCGGGTGAGAACTTTGGTGAGGGTATATTAAATGTAATTAGTTCCTTGCTAAGTGCAATAGGTAAGGCTTTGATAGCTTATGGTATTGCAAAGGATGGAATCGACAAGATATTGGGTGCTGGTGGTATTTTGATACCCGGTACAGCCGCCATCGGATTGGGTATTGCAACGATAGCTGCCTCGCAATTATTAAAGAATTTTGGAGGCGCAAGGGCAGAGGGTGGACCAGTCAGCGGCAATAAAACATACTTAGTGGGTGAAAGGGGCCCAGAGTTGTTTGTGCCCAATGTCGCTGGCACTATTGTACCTAATGATGAACTGCCTAGCTTTGGTCAAGGATTGGCCTCTATGTTAGGCGGTAGGTCAGGCGGTGGAACAACATTAAGAGGACAAGATATTATTTTGGCTTATGCCAGAACACAAAGGAGTCAATTAAGAGTCAATGGCTAATTTTTATTTAGGTAGTTTTGTCAATACGCAAGTAGATTATTCGGACAATAGTGCGAATGAGCAGACTATCTTTATCAAGATTACAAATACTGCCGAGGATGATGAGACAGAGGTACAGCTAGAGACAGCCGATGCCCCTGTGGTATTTCAGACCGTTGACAACTCAGAGGATAAATTTACCGTCATTAAGAGTAAGAGCTGCAGACTAAGGGTTTTTACTAATGATGATGTCAATGCCATGACCTTTGCTGGTGGTGGCGATAATCAATATAAAGTAGAGATTGCGGTCGGTACAGACACAGAGATAGTGTTTACTGGCTGGCTTTCTATTTCGGACTTGGGGCAGACCTTTCAGCCTGACCCCAATGTCTTAGAGCTAATAGCCACAGATGGCATAGCTTTTTTAAGAGATTTACCTTTAACAGATAACGAGGGAAGATACTTAACTGGTCCGCATCCGTTGATAAAATATATTAGCTGGTGCTTAGAAAAGACTGGGCTGCAATTGCCTATCTGGGTGGAAATGAATCTACTTGAGGTCTTAGCTACATACGATGCGCCTGCTGACCATTTTTACAATATGCTTTACCTAAATGCTCAGACTTTTGAAACGAGCATAGGAGAGCTTGAGAACTGCTATTCAGTACTTGAAAAGATACTTAAAGAGTTTTGCGATATCAGCCAGCAAAAGAATGTCTGGTTTATCCGTTCTACCGATGAGGCTGGTTATGCGATAAAGAGGGTATGTAAGTTCGACTATACAGGCGAGCCTATTGCCTTTGATGCGCCACTTTTGGTCAAAGATATTGGAGCTGAGTATGACATGGCCTTTATGAACGATGATGCCAGGTTAAGCCTGCAAAGGCCCTACAAAGCGGTTAAGCATACGTTTGACTATAACTATCCAGCCGAGATAGTCCAAAACATAGATTTTGAGAGAGGTGAGGAGGTTGAAGCTCCCGATCCTACTGCCCCAACCTCTACCGGGGTTTATAGACCAGAGGGATGGGTATTAGCAAGAGCTGGGGATGGCACAGGTGGGGTCTGGTTGGACCTTTATCAACAAGCAGGAGCCAGAGGGGAGCTGATTAAGGAGTTTGAGTATGGCTACGAAAAGGAGAGATATTTTGTAGTCGAGCATGAGGATGTAACTGGTACTGACTTTATTCACTACCTAAAAAGTACACCTTTTTATGTTCAAAAAGGGGATAGACTGCAAATCTCTGTCGATGTTGGTCAAGATGTCAATATAAACACAATCAACCCAGTCCATGTTTGGCTTGAGGCCGATACTAATTACTATACATGGCAATATGATAACACAAACCCATCGGCAATCGTTAACCAATGGGTAAGCAAGCCCAAGCCGTTAACAGCTGCAATATCAAGCAATCCTTTTACAGAAATGTGGAGGACTAATCTTGATAGTGCTTTAGACCCAACTGATGAGCTGCCTAAGTACACAAACATGACCTCAGAGTTAGAGGTGCCAGCGGATGGCCGAATCTGGGTTCGTTTGGCAGTAAACTTTAACATATTTGCCCCTATTTACTTTAACAATTTAAGCATAAACCTAACCCCTCGGGTAAATGGCTCTTATGCTAAATATAAAGGGCAGCAGCATATCTCCGAGCAGCAAGTAGATAACATGGCTGTCAGGGATGAGACGGTGTTTATGTCGGATGCTCCCAGAATCGAAATGAAAGGGGCTTTGCTTTTGACAGAGTTAGGGGAAACCTTGTATTCTGGCAATGCAGTCTTTGCGGCTGGCAATGGGGTTAATTTAGATGGCTTTTATACCCCATACTTTAACATCAACGACTATATTGAGGTAAGCAATACTAGCTTAAATAATGGCAAGTATCGAATCGTAGCGGTAGAGTACTCGCTTATCCCTAATAAGACCATCTTAACCTTTGCCGAGCCAACAGTAAGTGAAACTGATGCTTCGACAACTATTAAGGGCTTTAATTATTTGCTATCTGGCAACTTTTACGACTCAATAGAGTTTCAAGGTAGCCCTCCCCAAGAGGACCAGTTACCTTATGGCCAACATCAGAACCAAGCGGTCTGGAATCAATACAATCGAGTCTTTACAGCCTTTGAGGCTACTGTGGATGGATTAGACACCGACAAGACTTATGATGGTGAACCAGATTTGCCAGATTTACTACATTTGTATAGGCAAAAAGATGCGCACCCAGCTACCACAAACAAAGGTTTTAAGCTGCTACATTACGAGCAAGATACCGATAACTGCGAATGGGGTCTTTATATGATTGAGGTGGTAGATTCTACCATCCCTAAGTCTTATGATGGTCATTCGTTCAAATATATACAAGAATGAACGATGGTAAAGTAGTAAGGGGGTCCAGCATGATAGCCTCGATAAAGGTTAACGATGCCTATTATCCTGTCTTTTGTGCTAAGTCTTGCTCGTTTGAAATGAGCAATGAGATTATAAACAGGACCTCTGTCAATGATGGTTTATTCCCTAAAAGGAGGGTTAGGAGGACTGAATGGTCCGGCTCTGCCTCTGGGGTCATGGTTACTAATAACGACTCGAACCGATATAGCCCATTTTACTTTTTACAAGATTCTGTTAGAACAAGTGTTTTGGATTGGCAGTTTGAGTTTACCAATCTTGATGGCGAAATAAAAACTATTGAGGGTCAAGCATTAATACAAAACTTGCCAATAACTGGTGATGTGCAGTCATTTGTACAGACAACGATAAATATCATCGGGACCGGTGCTTTCACAGTAGATGCAAGCCCATCTGTTACAGATGTGGACTCAGATTACTGGACTACGGTAGCTGGTCAAAATTATGTCAACGGATTGTCGGTTACTGGCAAAACAATGGTAGGTAAAACGATTTTGGCTATTGCTAGAGAGGGTCTTATTTACGATCCTATCACTACTGGCACACCTACTAATCGTGAGGCATTGTTTGATAGTGCTTTAGGCAAGATAACCTTTGATGCAAATATACCTTTTAATCCGGGCGAGACTGTCTGGGCTATGTGGAAAAACTAATGATTACTAAAAAGTCATATACCCCAACGGCTGGCACGCATATCATTACTGATAGCTCATTAGTAAATATCAAAATGCTAATGGTAGCCAGAGAGGGCAATACTTATGACATTATCCGATCTAACAATGATATCCAACTAGATTACAGAGAAGTTAGATATTCGGCTGCCAATGGTGAGCTGGTTTTTGATGTAAATATCCCATTTAACCCTAACGAAATAATCAATATAGTCTATGATACGATTCCTTAGTCTTATTTTACTTATGACATTAAGCATTGTAGCAAATGCTCAGGCTCCTAGTAACTATACAAATATCAATGGCCGCTACCGCTGGATAGCTGGTATGTTTGATTCGACCTTTCATATCCCAAAGGGTACAACCCCAAGTCTAAGAACAGGTGGCTCTACCAATCCGGGGGCTATCTTTTACAATACTACCGATTCAAGTGTTTATACTTATACTGGTACGCAATGGATAAAGCTGAGAGGTAGTATAAACCCATCAGATACCACAAATAAATATGTAACCCAAGTCTATAAAAAGACTGGGTCCGATTCTATATTTTATGTCAAAGGTGGTTCACACATTTTTGCCTTTATTGATTCGGTAGGGTCAGGAGGCGGTGGTGGAGGCGGTGGTGGTAAAATCTACTACTTCAATGGTGGGGTGTCAATGGGTACTTTTGGCGGCTTTACTATGTATGAGCTAGGAGATACTGCTGTAACAAGTACCGCTGCTAACTTTACACGATCTACAAATGGCAATATAGCAAACTTTATTACAGACCCCGGTAAGCCAGGTTTATTGAGTATCCCTGCTGGTGTTTGGACTATTGATGCCTATCTTAGTGAAACAGGCGGAGGTTCTAATAATGCCGAGATATATGTTCAAGTAGAAAAGTGGGATGGCTCTACAATAACAACGATAGCCACATCTCCTATTGAGCAAATTACTAATGGAAATGTCATTGATCTATACACTTGGTCAGTTTCTATTCCTACGACAAGTCTGGCAATTACTGACCGTATTATCATACAATTTTACATCCAAAATACAAATGGTAAGACCGTTACTTTATACACTCAGAATGGATTAGTTGGTGAGGTGCATACAACCTTTACTACTGGTATCGGTGCTTTGAATGGCCTTACGGCTGCATCCCAGTTTTTTGCCACAGGCACATCTGGTACGGACTTTAACATAGCATCAGCAACAGCCACTCATACTTTCAATCTTCCTACCGCCTCAGCTACTAATAGAGGTGCTTTAAGCTCGGCTGATTGGACCGCCTTTAATAACAAAGGGTCTGTTAGTTCAGTAGCCACAAATAATGCCACAGGCATAACTGGGGGAACAATTACTACAACCGGAACCCTAGCCATTGATACTACTGTTATCTCTACTCGTTTGTGGAGGCAAAAAGGTATCGATTCGGTGCAGTCTAATCTGACAGCGGGTTTGGCCTTAAAGGTCAATATCTCAGATACAGCATCAATGCTTTTACCTTATTTGCGTAAAGCAGATACAACGGCTATGCTCAGTCCTTATTTGAGGGCTATTGATACGGCATCACTGAGCAATAGAATAAATCTCAAAGTCAATATTAGCGACACAGCAAGCATGCTCAGCCCGTATCTTAGAAAGGTTGACACAGCTTCCCTCAGCAATAGAATAAATACCAAGCTTAATATATCCGATACAGCCACAATGCTCGGCAACTATCTCAACAATGTAGGCTATGGACTGACAAAAGCCAGTCAAGTCGTATCGGCTGACTCAGCGACCTTATCCGCTTATTATTTGCGTAGAAAGGACTCGTTGACCTCTACTAATTTACTTGGCTATGTAACCAGAACGGTCCTAGCTGACTCAGCTGCTGCTATTAGAGCTGGTTCAGGTACTATTAGTGGTTCTGGAACAACAAACAGAATATCTAAATTTACCGCCTCTGGAACTATTGGAAATTCATCTATTGCGGATTCTAGCAGTTCGGTTGCAATGACTATTTTAAGTAACGGCAATATTGGCATCAATAGAACTGCCCCAAGCGAGCGATTGGAAATAGTCGGAACTTCTCGCTTTACCAGAACAACATCCCCAAGTGTGCATCTTAATATTAGTATGGAAAATGGATTTGCTGAATATGATGCGAGAGGGTCAATAGATCACGTATGGGAAAATAGCGGAGTCGAAAGAATGAGATTGACTCTTGGTGGCAATTTAGGTATTGGAACCGCATCTCCAGACTCAATGTTAACGGTATTAGAGGGGGCTAGATTCCAAAGAGGTGTTAGGATGTCAGGACTTCCCTCAGCACCCGGCACAAGAGCTTTGAGAATAGATGCCAATGGTACTTTATCAGTCGCTGATACTACCACAGGTGGAGGAGGTATCTCAGGCTCAGGCACTACAAACTACATACCTAAGTTTACAAGTTCAAGTGCAATAGGAAATAGTAATTTACAAACTGATGCATCGGGAAATGTTGGTTTAGGAGTAACACCGAGTGCATGGGGAAGCAATTACAAAGTTTTAGAAAGTGGTAATGGCTCAAATGGAGTAGGTGGCGCATTAGCATTTTTTAATACTGGAACGAATGGGGCTATTTTGTATTCAAATGCTTATAATAATAATACAAATGATATTTATTCATATACTGCCCCAGCTGCTAAATTTGCTATAGAAAATAATCTTTATAAATGGTTTCAGGCTGCACAAGGAACCGCTGGCAATAATATCACATTTACTCAGGCAATGACTTTAGATGCTTCGGGAAATCTAAATGTAGGAACAACTACCAGCGCAAGTAAAGTAAACGTATCAAATAAATTAAGATTATGGGATACTACACCAACTGGCGCAGGTGGGTCTAACGTAATGGGTTATATGTTTAATACCTCTAGTGTACCAGCTGGAACATTTATTGAGGATGTTGGCACTGGTATAATTTTAAGTATGGGTGTTAATTCAGTACAAAGTGGTTCAAGGACTACATCGGTAGTTGGTGGACTTTTTAGAATGGATACACGTTCTACGCAACAAGAATTTACAGTAATAGGAGTTCCGACAGGTGGTTCAACAGAAAGTCAAAGATTAGGAGTAAATCTACAAAATGGTAACACTATATTAGCACCGGTTGCGGGTAATGTTGGTGTTGGAATTTCGGCTTATGCTACAATGGGTAGCAAACTTCAAGTCAACGGTAACGCAGCTATCGGCTACTCAGCCTCTACTGCTGCTCCAACAAATGGATTAGCGGTAAGTGGTGATATGGGTATTGGAACTGCTTCCCCAAGCAAATATAATCATGGTGGTACAAATAGATTTTTAGAAATATACAATACTGCGACGTCGGCAGATGCTCAAGCGCATTTATTATTATCGACAGGAGCAAGTGCAAATACTGGCTCAATAGGTTCTGTTACTTTTGCTTTACCAAATACGGCTGGAGCAGAAAAACGAGGTGCTATCATTCAAGGTTTAATCGATGCCAATAGTTCAACAAGTGCCAATGTTAGATTAGAGTTCCTTACTGCAAATGCTGGCTCTTTAGATACAAGAATGTTAATCACACCAGCTGGAAATATATTTATAGGAAATGGAACTGTCGCAGCTTCCCCAGCAACCGCAATAATCTCAGGCACAGGAGGTACAGGTACAAACGTAGCAGGAGCAGAATTTAGAATAAGAGGGGGTGCTTCTACGGGTAGTGGTGCTGGAGGACCAATTACTTTTTATACTGCCGCAGCAGGAGCAAGTGGTACAACTGTAAGAGCCGCAACAGAGGTGGGTAGATTTACAAGTGCTGGAGATTTTGGTATTGGCACAACTACTCCCAATAGTAAATTGCACGTTGCTGGTTCTGTACGACTTCCCATAACAACCAAAACCACTACTTATACTTTAGATGCTACGGATTACACAGTAGTATTTAACCTTAATGGAAACGCAACGGCAAATCTGCCTGATGCTACAACTATTCCTGGTCGTATTTATGTAATTAAAATCAATAGAACCAATGTCGGTGATACGTTAACAATTGACCCTAATGGCGCACAAACAATCGATGGTGCAGCTACTTTAGCGATACAATGTCAATATGCAGTTACTATACAAAGTGATGGAACTAACTGGCGAATAATTGGTGATTACGCACAAGGGATAAATTGTCTTTAATATAAAATAATATAAAAATGAAACAAATCTTAACTATTTTTGTACTGCTTTGCTCTTTGTCAATCTCTGCTCAAGGTACTTTAAGTTCAACCGCTGGCACTATCAGCCCTACACAGCCCGATACCATTGTGGTCGTAAATGATGCCTTGCAAGTAGAGCCAGTTCTTATTAATGCCTTAACAAAAGACACTTGCTATCAGATTATCTGGAATGTGCAAAATGTAACCAGAGATACTACGCAAGGATCGCCTTGTTATGTTAGTATGTTTGACAGAGGGGCTCGTAACTTTGGGCAAGTGTATTGTTACATCCCTAAAGAGGTTATTAATGCATGGGGAACTAGTAATACCATTATCGATGACTATGTTTTGGCCTACTTTGGTTTTCGAAGACGTGGAACTTCTAAATCTAAATAAACATGAAAAAACTACTGATTATCGCAGCCATTGGTCTTTTGTCTTTTACAACGCAAGAGCCTAAGACCGTAACATTAACCTTAACCGTAGAGGAGGTAAACCTTATCTACATGGGTCTTGGTGAGCTACCAGCTAAAGCAAGTGAGCAGCTTAGATACAAAATAGCCCAAGAGGCACAAAAACAACTGAACACAGAAAAAAAGTAAACGATGACACAGAGTTGGATGATATTTATTTTAGGCCAAGCCGCCACCTATGCAGTAGCCTTGATTAAGATTTGGAATGATAGCCAGGTAAAAATGGCCCGCATGGATGAGCGACTAAAGGTAGCAGAGGATAAGGATGAGACCTTATTTAAGAAACTCGACCACATATCTGTTCAACTGACTGAGTTGTCTATTCAATTATCAAATAAACAAGACAAATGAGTAACTTTCTGAATCTTGACTTACAAGACCTTACTAAGGGTTTTGTGGTAGCCTTTTTAAGTGCTACCTTGACTGGCATCGTGGCTATTTTAGAGACTAGCCAACTGCCTCAGTTATCGGATATCAAAGCCGCTGCCATCGTTGGTTTAACCGCTGGTCTGTCCTATTTGTTAAAGAATGTCCTGACTAATAGCCAAGGACAAATGCTAAAAAAAGACTGATGCGTGTTTTTGTGTTGGCTGGGTTATTGCTCATCGGTTGCAATCCGGGTAAGCAACTATCTAAAGCAGAGGCAAGGCTGGCTCAGGCTGGCCGCCTCCCAGCTATTTGCGCTGAGAGATACCCGGTTAAAGACACGACCTACATTAAAGACACTTTGGTCCAGATAGACACCTTTCTGTCTGGGGAGTACATCTTTGACACAGCCCGAATCAATGATACCTTATACGAGGTTAAGTATAAACCCGTAGTCGTATATAAGACAAAATACATAACTAAAGTAGAAAGGGTTGAGGATGTAGCCAAGATAGAGGCTTTGAGGGCATCTGTAAGCCAATTAGAGGCTAATAGAGCCGCTTTATCGGTTCAGCTAGCAGAATATAAGGACAAGGCTGGAACCCGACTAAATTGGCTTATTTTGGTCTTATGCGCAGTCTTTGGGTTTGCTATTCGTAAGCCAGTCATGGCATTAATCAAATTCCACTTAAAATGGTAACCTCTGCCCAAGCCTTAAAAAAGTACGGACAGCCCGATCCGGCCAATCCCCACATGGTTTTGTGGGATGTTCCAGCACATTTAGAGATAGGGGTTATCCCTAAAAGGGTATATTGTAATAAAGACCTTGTCGGTCCTTTAGAGGCCGCTTTTAAGGCTTTGATAGATACTGGTCATGTAAGCGAGTTAAAGACCTGGGATGGCTGCTTTAATATCCGTAAGAAAAGAGGTCTAAGTTCTATGAGCCTGCATTCATGGGGGATAGCCATTGATGTCAATGCCTTTGAGAATGGCCTTGGCAAAGAGCCTAAGCTAAGTGCTGATTTTGTCAAGTGTTTTACTGATAATGGCTTTGACTGGGGTGGTGTTTGGACCCGAAAAGATGGTATGCACTTTCAATTATCAAAAATTTAATTTTCTATGCGGATAGTGAGTTTTATCTTCGTAATGTTATTTATTTCCAGTTGTACCGTTCAAAAGGTTTACACAGATGGAAAAGTGGTTAAGGACTCGCTAAAGGTTAAGGTCGCTGGCTTTGAGATAAAAAAAGCTAACTAAATGACCAAAATCTCCGTTGTCAGAGAGTATCGAGATAGATACCCTGACTTCCCCAATCTCAAACTGGCTAGAATTATCTATGCCGAGAACAAAGAATTATTTACCTCTGTCGATACAATAAGAGGTTTTATTCGGCAAATACAAGGACAAAAAGGTAAAGGGGATAGAACAGTACAAACACATAAGCAAGGGCCAAGACCCCTTAATCCTTACAAGTTACCTGAGTCTGATGAGTCAACTTTCGAGCCTTACCATGTCAAGGCCAAACGAATTCTTGGACTATTCGACATCCATGCCCCCTATCATTCCATTCCGGCACTAACAGCGGCTCTCGACTATTCTAAGAAAGAGAAGCCCGATGCAGTTATTTTAGGGGGTGATTTGTTTGACTTTCATGGCTTATCTCGTTTCCTAAAAGACCCACGCAAAAAGAATTTTGCTACCGAGCTATCAATAGGCTGCCAAGTTATTGAGGTTATTCAAAAGACTTTAGATTGCCAGATATACTTTAAGTTCGGCAACCATGATGAGAGATACCAACATTATCTCTGGCAAAAGCTAGGGGAGCTGCAAGGGGTAGAGGACTTTGAACTAGAGAACCTAATTAAGAAAAGGGTCTCAGGGGTTAAATTTATTACTGACAAAAGAATCATAAAGGCTAATGAGCTGAATATTGTGCATGGCCACGAATTTGCCAGCTCTATCATTAGCCCGGTAAATATAGCCAGAGGTTTGTATCTTAGGGCTAAAGCTAATACTATTTGCGGCCATCACCACAGGTCATCAGAGCACACTGAACAGAATATAGAGGGTAAGATAGTAACAACTTGGTCGGTGGGTTGTTTATCTGAGTTACATCCCCAATATATGCCGATAAATAGTTGGAATCATGGCTTTATCTTAATAGATTTACATGGCACTAAAGAATTTGAGGTAAGAAACAAAAGAATCTGGAAAGGTCAAGTATTATGACACACAAAAACGCACCCATCATCAAAAAGCAAGTCCAAGAGTTATTAAAGCAACTGCCTCCGATTGAGAGGTTAAATATATTAGAGCCATTATGCGATAAGTATAGAGCAGAAAGTCGCAAAGAGGTAGAAAAAGATATAATAGAATGGAGCCGCAAGAAAGGAATACCACGAATCAAGACGGACTATTAACCTTTGATCCGACCCCTCATGATGATATCCAAGCATGCGCTCAGGCTATGGGGGTCATTGAGGATATGGATTTAGCCTTATTATCTGATGATGAGGCCACCATGATTAGGCATATCCGTAAGCTGGCTTTACATATTACCCATCAGGCACTTTACGAAATTTACGAAGGGGGCTGCTATGGCTCCTAAGATAACCAATCCACATAAGGTAGAGCATCGTAAATTGGGCAGAGAGCAAGCCTGGGGCATAGCTTGGATGGCTGATAATAAAATTAGCATCGATCCGACTTTATCTGGTTATAGATATCTGCTTTATTTACTTCATGAGCACTTTCACTTAAAGCACCCGGATTGGTCTGAGACCAAGGTCAGAAAGGAATCATCTAAGACTGCCAGATTCCTTTGGCAAATGGGTTTCAGGTTTGTCGAGCTGAAATAGGTTGCCCAGAATATAAATGTAAAGGCATTTGTCCTTTAGTTCCTCTCTAGTGGCGTTAGGCCACTTTTCTTTTGCATAGTTCCAAAGATCTAGCTTCTCTGATTTAGGCAAGTCCTCTAGCCTTGTAAGACCCATATAGCAGTCTAGTAAGCACTCATTAATAACTCGGCTAGTGGTGCCTAAATTAATTAAGGCTTCAAAGGTTGTCTCAGATTCTTTAGCAGCTTTTAGGGCTGGTTGTAGAACCTCAAAGGCAATCATCTTCCGTATATCGTACATAGGCGACTGCATAGCCAATGATTATGCCTGAGATAAAGGCGGTTAATACTAATAATCCAGATTCTATCATAATTGAGATTTTAGCCATGTAAAGTTTCTGCCTAACATAATCAACCAATCAAAGGTCCATTGCACACAGGCACATCGGCACTTTTGGTTATCATCCCCATAAGCAGCTCTTAGAATATCAATATCATCTTTGCCAAATCGTTTGAGCATCTTATTTGACTTTAGATAGTCGTACCACTTATCCATCTGGTTAAAAGGGACTTTCTCAAAGTTCAGCTTATACATCATTAAGTCATAGTCTAGCTTCTCTAAGTCTGTCTCTGGCACTTTAGCCTCTTGGATTGGTCTGTAACCAGTTGGGGTCTTTTGTAGGTTATGCCTATCCTTGTTATTGTTAGCCCATCTGGCTAGTCTCCTACCTAGGTCCCAGGTTGTTTCTTGCTCAAATCTCATCTTGGTATTTGACTTATTAGGCTCTGACCAATAGTCGTAGAACTCTTGTTTCATTTGCTCTGTAAAGGCAAAGGGTTCTATTGCTCTCTTAAAGTCTGCTGCTCTTGCTTCTATACTTTTCATAGATTATTTACTTAAACGAAAAGACATAATATACCCTATAAGGGTGTTATTCCTTTTTTTATTTTAATAATTCATTTCAGTATTGTAGTCGTTCGGATTATGCCGATCCTATCGCAATCTTAATGAACCCACAATCGGGCGGACCCCCTGTATTATCTGCACCACTTTGGCAAGATGCAGTCGGACACTCTCTCTTTAATCACTAAGCCAATACCTTATAGAACTATTATTTTTGCAACTATCGGGGACAATCTCAGCTCTATTTGAACCTACCAACCCGACTTCTGGACCACTATCTACCTACAAGGCCATCATGGTCGTTAATGTTGCTAAATAAAAAACCCACTGAGGATTGGCGTCAGCGGCCGCACCCCAATGGGTTAATATACTCTTTACTAAACAAAGCACTTAAAAAGTGGCTGACCTTTGTTAATACAAATATACGAAAAAAATATCAAACTGCCAAATTTATTTTGCCTAAATGGTCGACAAATAAGATATCTGAGTAAGACCGGACCCTTGTCATCCGCATAGATATCTCCAAATCACTTGCTAAGTCTATGACTTTCAAATAATAAGGAAAAAATTTAGGGTCTTCAGTTTCAATGTAACTTTCTATTCTAGACCTATAAGTACTCATGGTAGAATGATCCTTATATCCTACTAATGGGGCTATCTCGGTTAGCTTCATAGGACAATGGCGATAGATAAAGTACGATAAAGCCATTCTAATCTCAGCTATTCTAACAACATTGCCATCTTGATCTTTGCATATCTTAAAGTGATTACGGCCTCTTAGACTTTGCAGTTGCTGTAAGGTTATGCCGTAAAAATCACATGCTGCCTGGACTAGTTGAATCGCTTGCTCTCTGGTGTTCATAAAGTTCTATGGTTTTGAATATTTGATAAACTACTTGGGGAACTATTGCGTTTCCTCCAGCTTTGATTGATTCGTTTCTCCATTTAGAAAAGGTAATAGAGTCCAATCTGTCGGAAAGCCCATCATCTCCATTACAAATTGGGGAGACAGTTGGGAAGTTTTGCCATTGGTTTCTGCGTTCCACATTGCTATATCCATTTGTCTTTTGCCTATTCTGTTGTTCCAATATTTTTCGCTGTGTCCGTGTTTGACTATTTGTGCAGTTGGTGTTGGCAACAAAATCCCTCCTTTGTATTTCGCTAATGTTGTTAAGGTCACATCCCCTCCGTTTTCCACCTTGTCCACTATTGTTTTCATGTTCCTCCTTTCTATTGATTCGCAAGCTCTTGGTGTTGGCAACATCCCCATTGCCATTGCCCTTGTTAATGTTACTGAGTGCATTGAACCCTCCTTGACTTGGCTTGATTTCATTGTTGCTGTCGCATTGGTTGAATCCATCGCTGTTGGAGTTAATAAAAGATTGGCCTTTGCTATGTCGTTTAGACTGGGGCCAAATCTCATCCCATCCTTTGGTCGTATGTTCACAAAACTTCCGTTGATTAGTTTCAATTCCTTCCCGCTGTTGACATTCTCTGCCATTCCATCCATTGCTTTTGGAGTGGGCAACAAACCATATTCGGTCTCTTCTGTGGGGAGCGTTGACGGATACAGCTGGCAATACATACGGCCATACTTCGTACCCTTGAGCTTCCAAGTCAGTTTGCACTTCGTGGAATACCAGCCCTCCATTCCAATTAACAAGCCCGAGAACATTCTCGCCAATGACCCATCTGGGCTTAACTTCTCTAATGACTCTAAGCATTTCTGGCCAGAGGTGGCGGTCATCCTCTTTGCCAAGTCGCTTTCCTGCCATTGAGTATGGTTGGCATGGGAATCCTCCGGTGAGAACATCAATTTGGTTTGCATACTTAGTAAAATCTGATTTTGTTATGTCAGTAAATAGTTCTGATTCGGGCCAATAGTATTTGAGGACCTTTTGACCAAATTGGTTCCATTCGCAATGAAACTTATTCTCCCAGCCCATCCACTCAGCGGCAAGGTCAAAGCCCCCAATCCCACTAAATAATGATCCATGTGTCATTTGCTAAGTTTGTAAGCTGCAAAAGTTTTATTGTCTTTAGTAATGTAATTAGTCCAGATTGTATGCCCTTGGTTTCTAAGGTCAGCAATTCTGGCGGCTAATCTAAAACAGCCAAACTTGTTTAAGGCATCAATGGCGGTAATTTGTTTACCTGATTTAAGATAAATCAAGATTCTTTCTGTTTGTGTCATGTCTGTGGTTTTTTATGGGTGAATATAAATGGGTAAGTTTTTCATATGTGTAATCAAAGCCATGTCTGGATAGTTTCTCGCATACCCAGGCAAGCTCATCTTCTGTGTGGTGGATTGCATGCTGGGGAAATAAAGTGGTCCGGATTGTGGGGTTATTTTTACTTAATATCCCTATGTATTGTCCATTCCACTTAAAACGGTAGGTTATTACTAGTTCCATCTTTTGCTGTTTTTAGTAGTGTGGTGTAAAGAGTAATGATGTCCTCTAAATCTGCTCTATCCCATTTGTGGACCTTATTTCGGTTATTTTCTAGCCACTCTACCCTTTTTTTGCCAATCTTTAAGAGTAGGTGCTTGCGGTAACCAACCAAGTGAAACTCATCAAAGCCATTGCATCGTTGACATTCTCCGTTGACATTGTCCTCATGAAACCTAAGAAAAGACCCACCTTTGACTGGTACATAGTGCCCAGCGTTCATGGACTCTACTGGCAAGGTCTTAAAACAACTGATACAAGTAAAATATCCGTCTTTAGAATCTCTTTGCCTGATATAAGCATTAAAGACCTTTTGGGCTTTCTCTGTCAGTCGTGGTAAGGTAACCTTTCTCATAGATTCATTTCGGCTTTACGATACGATACAATGGTTCTGATAGCATCTAATTGATGGGTTGCAGATGCATTGACCCGGTCAGCCCAGTTGACTAAATAGTTAACCTCTTTAGCATTTGTGCCTACAAACTTAGTAATAAGAGAGGGGCTTAGTCTTTTATCTAACCCCTGCTCCATAGCTTGCAGTAATCCTTGGTTAATTATTTGATCTTGGGCTAATTTAGCCTCTGCTAGTAGCTGGCCTGACTTAGCGACCATTATCAGTAGATACTCAATCCGTTCTAAAAGCTGATTGGGTTCATGTCCAATAGGGGTCTCTAAGTAGGCCTGCATCTTAGAAAGGGAGGTCCTTATCTGGTCCATTGCTTTGTGGTTTGTAAGTGTCAACTACGGTATTCCAACCGCCACCATCTTTGCGTTCCAAAATACTAATCTTTAGCTGCTTGTTACCTTGATAATCCGTTAAGAGGTCTGGATTGTCTTTAAGCCATTGGAATAGGTCATTTGGTGTGATAATAATTTGACCTTTTACAAACGAGGGGGCATTTTCTCTGGGTGCAAATACCCTAATCCCTTGGGGAAACTTTTTGTCAAGTTGCTTTTGACTGATTGCGGCTGCCATTTTGTAGCTCATTTTACTTTAGATTTACGGTTATAGATGTTGTGGATGTCTTAACTGGGGGGTAAAGAATAACGACCTCATCCTCTACTAATATCTCTGTGCCAGGCTTTACTGCCTTTAAAAAGGCTTGGCGGTCCTTTATCTCTTTCTCTAATTCTGCCATCTTTTGAGCAAGCTCATTATATACCGGATCGCCACAATTAGAGTAATCATACTTAACTCCAGCCTCTTTAATCTCAAATTTGGCATTGTGTAACTCAAAGGACTTGCCATGCTTACTAGCCTCATCTAAGGCCAAGTCTTTATATTCTGGGTGGCTTGTTATCTGCTTTATTAGGTCCTCCAAGCATTTTACTTGCAAATGTACCTTTAGAGGGTCTATAAAGCCCTCTTTTAGGCTATTTATGACACTTTGGGCAAAATCCTGCCTTTCGGATTTAGTGGTCTCAAATAGGCTTAAATCGGTTGTGGTAGCTATTCTCATTTTACTGTCTTTTTAAGGTGTTTGGAGATGTCCTTTTGTGAGGGATTAACTATTTGGTCAATCGGCTTTTTGCGAGCCTCTAAGCGATGCTGCAACTTTTGGTAGGTCTTATAGTCTGGGCAGTTAGTAATGGCCTCTTGAGCCAAGATAGCCTCATCATCGGATAGGTCTGTATGGCCGATAAGGTTAAGTAAGATAAACTTCTCATCCATAGTGGGACCATCTTCTGCTACTTTATTAAAATCCATCTCCTCGGCAGGTGTAGCCTCAAAGCCAGCCGCTTTCATAAGCCAGCTAATAAGATTCCTAAAGGCTTTGCCTGTGGCTCTAGTCTGAGCCATGGATAAGATAGCATACTCATCCCATTGCCTTTTGTTGGCCTCTTTATTAGAGCAGATGGCAACACCTTTAGAGATAACCTCGTTAGTGCCCCATTTGCAGATATTCACCTCCGCTAAGTACTTAACCTCTGTGTCGGTCGAGTGATTAGAGATGTAATTCAACTGAGGGTAAAGGCCGAGCTGCGCTCCCGCCCATTGCCAGGACTCCACTAAGGGATATTCCTTGCCTTTGATGTTTACGGTAAGCTTTTGCTCTTTTACAAATCGTTTGAGTTCGCTTGCTAGTTGCAAGGATTGTGCTGGCTGCGCCAGATCGTAGGTGATTAAATCGTTTGACATGGTGGGTTTATTAAATCGTTTCGGATAACATAGAGCCCAAGTTGTTTGGGTTCTCCTCGTTTTTATTTACAAATAAAGGTAAGGGGAATTTGCGTTCAAACTCTTTTGCTGGTATTTTCTCATCTCCGACAAGGTAGTAACCTTTGCCATCTGAGTCAATACGAAAAGGGGTAAATTGTCTGATATACTTGTTTCTAACATACTCTGCTGCTGTCATTCTAAAATAGTTGTGAACCGCTGCAATCCATTCGTTGTAGTCTCGCATCGGGTGGGTGGGGTAAGTTGTTTTCATGTGGTGAATTTAAGGGTTAAAAAAATGCCCCCCGAATAGAAATTCAGGGGTTGGTTTACCTATTGCTTGCCATCAATCATGGGCTAAACCCATAATATCATTTACCTTATATTGGTTAGGTTTATAAGTAGGGGTAAATACTTTGATGCCTGATTCAAGTCCATAAGATACTCCGGTGTGAAACATAATAAGGGCAATTGCTTCGGCATCCATCCACTCCTTAAATGTTAAACGGACTCCAGTTTGGTCTGAGTACATCTTGTCGGCTGGTTCAAATAGTTCTGCTTGATAATAGCCTTGTCCAGATTCAAAAATGTGGATGGCTCTGTCTTTGGATGTAATAATTGTAATTGTCATGGCTTTTGTTTTTGATTATTGGCAAATGGTGTCTTGTAAAAGGCCTATCACATAGGCAATCGCTAATAAAGCGAGTAAAAGTTTAATTGGTGCTTTCATAATTAGGCAATTTGTATGGTTTTGATTCTATCGTTAAATTCGGCAGATGGTCCGATGGCAGTTTGCATCCAAGTATCAAAAAAAGTATTAATCTCTTTTTTTGTCATGTTAGGGGTGCGACTATACAATACAAAAGAAAATGCTTTTTTCGGATGCATACAAAATGCAAGTCCTTTGTCATCTGATTTGTAAGAATAAATCGTTTCATTCATTAAACCTTTTGTAGTGCTTGTTAAATTGTAAGTTTTCATTGTTAAATCGTTTGGTTATGGATGCAAGATAATACACTTTTACACATTAACCAAAAATATTTTTAATTTATTTTTAATCGCGTATATTTGTGATATGGAAAAGCAGAAACGAGGTCGTAAGCCAAAGCCTGCACATCTAAAGGTGCGAATGGTATCAGCTTACCTAACATTAGAGCAGATTCAATTGATTAACAACGAGTTCGGAAACTTGACAAATGCAGTAAAGTATCACATTTTAAGCAAATTCAATGGATATCGTGATAGCTTTGGGAACTGGCAGCCGGTGGATGGACAACGAGCTGAGGTATGCCCTAAGGTCGATTGACAAGCACCTAAAAGGCCACACTGGTCGCATTTTATTAATAGGTCAAAGACCTAAATGGGTAAAAAATGTCGATCACTACCCCATCCCAGATGTGCCAGGGCGCAAGAATTTCAGCATCTTTCAAAAGATACTGACTGGGTGCGAGATGACAAATACTCCCGATTTTATCTTTTGGAATGATGACCACTTTCTAATTAAAGACCTAAGAGTAGACCAGTTTAAGTATTGGTATGATGGTCTGTGCAGCCAATGGGCTGAAAAAGCGACTGGATTGTATCAAAGGGCTATCACAAATACTGCCAAGCTACCCGGATGTAATGACCTTTATACCGATATTCATGTGCCTATCGTTTACAATGCGACCGAGTTTGGTAAGCTCTTAAAGCTAGACTGGAGACAAGAGTATGTCATTAAATCGGCTTATACTAGAAACATGGAGGGCGGCTTTGAATACATGGCTGACTTTAAGTTGAGCAATCAGTACAATCTAAGCACTTGGCAAGGTAAGTTAGTGGGCAAGACCTTTTTCTCAATAGGGTCTTATACTATAAACAACGATTTTAAGATATTAATGCAAGACCTTTACCCAGATAAGTCAATCTACGAAAAATGAGAATCTTTATACAAAGCCCGAACATTAACTCTCGGCATGGTGGCATAAGGGTCATTAACGAATGGGCAAATAGATTGCAGGCTTTTGGGCATAAGGTTATCTTATACAACCAAGCTGGACCAGTTAGATGCGATTGGATGACCATAACTTGCAAGATTGTCAATACTACTAGTTTATTGGACAAATCAGACCTTTTGATAATAACCAGCCCGCATGGGGCTTTTTTATTGGCTAAAGATAAGCCAGCCAAAAAGGTGGTTTTTTTGCAAATGTTGGAGCATCTGTTTAACATAACCAACAAATCATTTTTTGATAGTTGCTTAGCTTTATACACTACTAAATACCCTTTGATATCCATAAGCCAGTGGAATATCAAGTTTTTACAAAATAAATACCAAAGAAAGGGCCCGATACACTATGTAGGCAATGGGGTAAATCTAGATGACTTCTCTATTAGCAATAAACCAAAAGAGGGCAAAATAGCTTTACTAGAATCGCCAGAGCCTACTAACATGGCTAAAGACACCGAAAAGATAGCCGTACAAGTAGCCAAAAACCTAATAGAAAAGGGCTGGACAATTAAAGGTTTTGGATTACAGGCAGCCAAAGACAATATCTATACAGAATACTTTACTAAGCCGAGCCTAGAAATTATGAATCGTTTATATGATGAGGCAACCATCATGATTAAGGCTACCAAGTATGATGCAAGATCAACAGCCCCTTTAGAAGCTGGCACAAAGGGTACGGTAACGATTCGGGGCATTATTGAGGGGGATGATGACCTAAATGATAGCAATTCTTTTAAGACTGGCTACTCTTATGACAAGTTATTTGATGCCACCATGTTTGCAATAAATAACCCAGAGCAATTAAAGCAACGGTCTGAGAATATTAAAGCCCATGTGCAGACTTATACTTGGGATTATTGGATGGCTATAATCAATCAAATCTTATGCAGCTTATAGTTGGATGCGGTCCTAATTGGGCCAAAAGAGAGAATGACATTTTTTTAGATGTAAGACCATTTGACAATGTCGATGTGGTTCACGACCTTAATATAACCCCTTGGCCTTTCAAAGATAACAGCATGATAGAGATATCTGCTATTCATGTGGTGGAGCATCTTAATAGCTTACTAGACTTTATGAATGAAAGCCATAGAATACTACAAAAGGGGGGGGCTTTATACATAGAAACCCCAGAAGCAGGGGCAAACCCAGACTTGCAGTTTGCTGACCCTACTCATGTAAGATGCTATCGGAAGCACACTTTCATAAACTATTTTACCCTATCTGAGGCTCATAAGTTTGGCTACACTGATAAGCTCTGGGCTATCATGCACATAGAAACTAAAGATGGAAACCTTATTGTCCACTTAACACCCCTAAAATGAGAATCTTAATCGTTGCCTTAGAATACTTAGAGCCAGAATGGCTAGAGACCCTAAAGTGTATTGAGGAAACTGGGTTACCTTATGAGATAGTCAGCCGGGATGGGGTAGGAAATATGTCAAGGGCTTACAATACTATTATAACCAAAAACAAAGAGGCGGATTACTATTGGTTTGTTTCAAATGTAACCTTTAAGCCTCAGATGCCTTATGAGTTAGCAATGGCTTGCGAGACATTAGGCTGGGCTGGCATCCATCCGGCTATGCCTACCTCTGATCATAGATTCCAATGGCCTAACGGACACGAACCCAAAGAGACCCCTTTTATCGAATGGACTGCCCCGATGATTAATGCAGAGGCCTTTAACTTAAACCCCTTAGACGAAATGCTGCCTTATTATTACATGGACCTTGACTGGTGTCATCGGGTCAAGCCTAAAAGGGTGGGGGTGCTTCATAGCCAAGTCATCGGGCATACTTATTTAAGGAATAAAAAAGAGCATCCCATCGGTCAGCTCAGAAAGCAGCTCAGAAACTACTGGACCCCAATCAGTCAAAGACACATGCTGCAAAAATGGGGTAAAAACTGGCAACAAGATTTATGGCCTAAATAAAACAAAATGACAACTTTAGAACTACATGGAATCTATCATGAATTAGCTTTCTGGCAAGGTTTTGTAAAGACAGACCGTTTTTTACAAGGCTGGGTAAAGAAAGTAAAAACACCCGAGCTGAACAAAGAGGTGGCAGACTTTATATTATCTGTACCAAATCAGAAAGTATTAGATGTGGGCTCAGGGGTCTGCTCAATACTAAATGGATTAGTAAATGTAACCCCTTGCGACCCTTTGGGAGACCTTTACAAGCTAGTCTTTGACTTTGAGAGACACAAGCTAGTAGCCCCACTACCCTACCCAGCCGAGGAACTGACCTACAAAAACGAATTTGACATAGTTCACATATCCAATGCCTTAGACCATACCCAAGAGCCTAGAAAGGCCCTAGAATGTTTATTGCAAGCTGTAAGGCCTGGAGGGTATCTAATCGTGCAAGGGTTTTTTAACGAGGCAACCCATGAAAACTGGCAAGGCTTCCATCAATGGGATATCTCTTTAGATGATGATGGCTGTATGGTTATCTTAGGCAAAAAGGACAAAACATTTATTGCATGGCCTCCCCATAAGTTTGCTACCGTACATCTTTTAGGTCGGGATTGGTATTATTGGATAGTAAAAAAGTAAAACATGGTTATTTGTTGCGATATAGATGGCTGCTTAACAGATGGCAAAATCTGGGTTGACCATAAGGGAAACATTATTAAGTCCTTTAATAACAAAGACATCGGGGCGATAAAGGAGCTAATCTCTATGGGCTATCAGGTCCACTTAGTAACCGCAAGCAGTTGGCCTGGAGCAGAGCAATACCTACGCAGGTCTGGGGCTCAATTGCACATCATACGAAATAAAGAGACTAT